>ERZ1292633.3153-Hain-H41-02um-R1-3153-length-16329-cov-5_pt1 | contig 16329 bp, 14 predicted proteins | sample MGYA00564406_ERZ1292633 | MGnify/ENA primary metagenome ERZ1292633 (study PRJEB36523, sample SAMEA6512639) | groundwater metagenome | collected 2019-01-08 | study: AquaDiva: Metagenomics assemblies of 32 groundwater samples | reverse complement strand
GAAGTTTTATCATATTTAGAAAAATTATCAGCTTTAGGTTTAGATATTGGATTATGTGATGTTTCTGTATCAAATTTTGAAAATAAAGATTGGGAAAATGATTTTAAGCAATATTTTGAAACCTTTAAAGTTGGAAAACATCTTGTAATTAAACCAATTTGGCAAGAATATGAAAAAAATATTGATGAATTAGTAATAGATTTTGATCCTGGTAGTTTTTTTGGTTCATCGCCACACCCTTCAACTAGATTATGTTTAGAAGAAATAGAAGAACTTTCATTAACAATTGAAAAAAAAGATAATCTAAATATTCTTGATCTTGGCGTTGGTTCTGGTATTTTATCTTTAGTATTATTTAAATTAGGTTTTAAAAATATTACTGCAATAGATATTGATCCTGTAGCAATAAGAAATTCTGAAGATAATTTTGAATTAAATGATATGGATATTAATTTATTTTTGGGTGAAATAAATGATTGTAGCGAAAATTATGATATTATAGCAGGAAATCTTTTAGCAGAAACTATAATAGAATTATCTAGTCAAATAAGTTCTAAATTAAATGAAAAAGGATTTTTTATAGGTGCTGGAGTTACAAAAAAACAAGAAAACCTAGTAATAGAAGAAATGGAAAAAAATTCACTTTTTTTAGATAAAAAGAGATATTTTGATGAATGGGTTTTACTTAGGTTTATAAAAAAAGATGTAATTCTCTAAAAAGGAATGATTTACAATCATTCCCTACAAAACTTTTCTCTGAATAATCATTGTGTTTAAAACGTATTATTTTCTTAAAAAACTTTTTAAACTGAATAAGCCAATAATTCATCTAAATTATAGTTAGATAAACTAAAAAGTATATTATTGCCTTTATCATCTTCTGTATTCATCATTTCTTGGTCTGTTTTGTATTCTAAAAAATATTTATTTATAATATCTTCTTTTAAAGAAAAAATAACAGAAACTTTTTCACTATTGTTTAAATGAGAAACATCTTGTATCGAAAGATCTGAAAGTTTCGATAATTCTAAAACTAATTCAGTTGAAATATTATCACAAGCAAGAAAAATATTTTGTTTATCATCTTTTTTATTATGTTCTATTAAAATATCTTTAAAATTAACTAATTTATTATTTAATTTAATATCAATATTATGATCAAAACTATAAATATTACTTTGAGTTTTTTCTGTGTTAAAAACTTCTTTTTTTGTCTTCATTATTATTATGCCCTTTATTAAATTCATACAGTTATTCTACTAACAATAAATAAAAATATCAGTAAAACTACTCACAAAATAAGTGTGATTTAGTAACTTGTTTTTTTTATAAAATAATTCCTCATATGTTTTCTTTTTCGTAAGGAATGATTTAAAATCATTCCCACAAGTAAGTTTTAACCTATATAACCTTTTTCTTTTTACAGATAAATTATTTTGTCACATAAAAATGGACATTAGGTATTTTTTTGTTAAAAACTGCCATAAAAAAGAACTATGAGTTATTTTATTAATCCATAGTTCAAATTACATCCTCTTCTGTTGCCCAAATTTTTCTTCTTATATTTTTATCATTAATATTTGATTTAGTAGAAAAACTACTATTAATAGATGAATTTAAATAAACATTAATATCATATTTTTTTGTTCTTTATTTTTTATTTTTTCTATAATTTTTTGCCTGTTTTTATTTTCATATTCTCAATATATACTTTTTTTAAATCAAATCCTGTATCTGTTTTATAAATTGGTGTTTTTGGTAAATTTACACAAGATATATATAACATAAATTGTAAAATAGAAACTTTAAATAGAACTTTTTTTTTCAACATTTTATCCTCCAATGTTAACTTTGTATATTTCGTTATAATTAAAAACAATCAGAAAATTACCCTTATTTGAAACTGTAAAATTAGATATATCTTCTATATCCAAATCTCCTATTAAATATTTATTATCTAAAGTTAGATTTTCTTTATTTTTTAATGTTTCTAATAATTCATTTTTTTTTATTTTATAAAGCTTTGCTTTTTCTTTTGTTTTAATTTTTTCAAAAAACTCTGAAATAGATTCTCTTACTTTACCTAAAAATGGTAATATTACTCGTATTTTAGCATCTACTTCATTATGATGAATAAAAGTATCAATAATATAAATATCACCCAAATCATTAATATAAAAAAGTAGTTTAGTTTCACTTTTTGATTGTATATTTAATTGATTATCTAAATATCTTATATTAATAAAATTATCATCTGAATAGTAACCTAAAAAATAAAAATCTAATTTATTATTATTATCAAATAAATACATATTACCCCAAATATAAGGTACATTTTTACTTAGGAAAAGTTTATTATTTTCATCAAAAATTTCTATATTTGATCGATTATTTTTATTATCATCTGATATAACTGATGTTATTTTAGAAAAATATAACTTTTGCTTTATAATATAAAAATCTAGCTGAGAATTATCATATGTTTTTATAATAGTTGAAATATAACCATTTTTGTCTATTTTTCTTATAAGAGGTTTATAACCAAAATTATTTTTTGTTGTTCCATAAAAATAATTTGTATCATAAAAATAAATAGAGTCATCTTTTTCGTAATATTTAATTTTACTAAAACCATTTTCTCCCAATAGTGCATTTTTATAATCACCATCAATATTTTCAGATGAATTGTCTCTATAAATATTTTCTAAGGTTATTACATTTGAAAATATATTTTTATCTGTTATTTTTTTTATTGAATATTTATTTAAATAATCTCTAGTGTTTATATATATATTATTTTTTGAATCTATAGCAACATCATTTATAGATGAAAAAGAATTTTCTCCTGTTATTTTATTAACTTTAGGAGTAATATTTTCATAGGTTAGTTGGCAGGAAATAAAACTTACTGCCAAAAAAACTAAACTAAGCAATTTTAATTTTTTCATCTTAAAAACTCCTAATAGCAGTTCCAAAAGGAGTTGAATATGAAATAGTATGCGTTGAAAAAGATATTTTACTTTTTTCTGTTATATTTTCAGTGTTTGTAAATTCTTCTTGATTTACATTCAAATTCTGCACAGAACAAGAAAATGACATACAGGCTAAAAAAATAGAAAGGCTAATATTTTTTATTGAAAAAAATTGTTTACTCATTTTAAACCTCATTACTAATGATGAATTGTGAATTATAATTTATGAATGATAAAACATTCTGATTTTTGGCTTTTTTTGTAAAATAATAACATAAAACAGTTGATAAAAAAGATAAATTATTTTTTAATTTCTGATTCTTAAATTATTCCATACAAAAAAATCAAAAATTGTCTTTAAAAACCTTTTTCTCATTTCCTCTAACTAATTTATTATGTTCTGTCCAAGATTTTTTTTCAAAAGCATCTTTTTTTTCACTATTTTTTTCTTCTATCAACTCCTTTAATCTTGATAATGCTAATTTTTTGTTCATTAATTGAGATCTTTCTTCTCTACCAATAGTAAATAAACCTGTAGGAATATGCTTTATTCTAACTGCTGATTCTACTTTATTAACATTTTGACCTCCTTTTCCAGAACTTCTCATTGTTTCTATTAATATATCATTAGGATTAAAAATAGTATCTTCAGGTAATTCTAAAAAATTGACTGAAATAAACCAGTTTTTTCTTTTATGACCTTTTCTTATACTACTTTCTGAAACCCATTTAAGTGTTCCTTCCCATTCTCTTTTAAATAGATAAATATTTTCACCTTCTATACTTAATAAAGCTGATTTTATATTATTTAAGTCACTTTTTTCAATATCTAAAATTTCTATTTTACAATCAAGTTTTTTTGCTTCTTTTTCAATAACAGGAAGTACTTTAGAAATAAAAACACAACATTCTTCAGGCCCTCTTCCTGTTGTTATTTGAATCCAATTTTTCATTTATTTTCTCCTTGTTTTGTAAGTAATTAGTGGTTTTAAAATAGCAATTACTTTTATTAGCCCAAATTCAACCATATCATTTATTACTACATCTATATTTTTATAAGCTTGAGGCGCTTCTTCATATAAAAGATTTTTATCTTCACATATTACATAACTACCAAGAGCTGTTTTTATTAAATCAGATTGAGAAAGCTTTTTTTCTAGCCTATCTTTCATTTCTTTTCTAGAATATTTTCTTCCTGCTCCATGAGCTAATGAAAAACAATTTTCTTCTTGATTTCCGATAGGTTTAACCAAATAACTAAAAGCCCCTCTCGAACCTGGAATTATGGTTATTTTATCTGAAGGCGAAGCACCTTTTCTATGTAAAAAACAATCACAATTGTTATAATTAATCTTTGAAACATTATTATGACAAGTATCAGTAATTTGTTTTATTTCTAAATTAATATTTTCTGAAAATCTTTGTGCTATCAAAAATCTATTTAATTTAGCCCATTTTATTGCATTATCATGTTTTTTGAAGTAGTTGGATGCATATTCATCTTTAATATTTATTCCTTTAGAAGAAAAAATATCTGTATATTCTCTCAATATTTCTTCTCCATAGCCACGAGAACCACTATGAACTAGTAAAAAGATTTTTTTTTCATCTAAACTTAAACTAGAAAAAATAGATTCATCTAAAATACTTGAAATAGTTTGAAATTCTGCAAAATGATTCCCTCCACCTATTGTTCCCAAAGATTTATCAAAATTTGTTTTATCAATATTATTAGATTCTATTAGCTCTGAAAAATCTTGATTAGATTCAGAATCTAAATCATTTAATCTTTTTAACCATTTATCAGCTTTGAATTTTTTTAACAAAAAATCTGTTTCAAAAAAACTCATTCCACATCCAATATCATTTCCTACTAAATAAGGATAAAAAATATCTTTGCTAATAAATGAAGCTCCTATTGGGTGTCCTTTACCTGGGTGAAGATCTGGCATTCCTGAACATTTTATCATTCCTTCTAATTCAGAAGTTTTTTTTAATTGTTCTATGGCTTCGCCTTCAATCCAGTTTTTATTTGATGCGATTATATTATAATTGCCCATTAAATTAATATCCTTTTTTATAAAATTATTTATTAAAAATTAGATCATTTTTTGATCTTTTGTTTAGGATATTTCTCTAAAACAATTTAAATTATTCAAACAAAAAAGTAATTAATACAAAAGCTTTTAGAAAATTTTTAAGTTATTATTTCAAATTTATTAGAGAAATATAAAAATTTGTTTTCTGCATTTTTACCAGTTCTCCTTTTAAAAATAATATATTTGATAAGAAAATAATAGCATATAAAAAAAAAATTACAATCGGTTTGCATTAAAAAATAACAACATTAAGTAGAGACGCATTGCAATGCGTCTTTACAATGTTTACAGGTTAGTTTAATTTTTAAATTCTTTTAGCATCATAGTTACTTTTGCATTTGCAGAAACTGATGCACTAGCTGTAGTTACTGTAGATTCAAGTTTTACCATACCTACTTTTTTAGCAAACCAAGCAATTGTTTTTACTTTATCATCAGTAGCAACAAAATTTAGTTTATAAGCCTCATAAGTTCCAGCAGTAACAGTAACAGATTCTTTTGAATCAAATGTATATTTACCTGCTTGAACTTGACCTTTTGCATTAGAATCAGCTAGGCTTGATTGTTGTTTTGCAAGATCGTTTTTAGAAAGAGTTTTTGTATCACTATAAGCTGCTCCTGCAATATTTGAAGAAACTTTTACTGTTACTTGATCGCAACTAATATCAAGTAATTCTGTTGTAACATCACCTGTAACAGGAGGAATTGTAAATCCTGCTATTGGGGAATTTGCAAGTTCAACAACTGAAGAAAAACTATATGTAAATTTAGTTCCTTTTGCAGGTTTTTCTAAACCAACTGAAGCAAAAACTTCAGGAGTTACCTCATCGCCTTTTTTCAAAGTATCAATATCAATTACTTTTGTTGTAGCTGCATTACAATCTGTAGGGGGTGTTGAAACTGGTTTTGTTGGATCTGGTGTCGCACTAGGTGACACTGATGCTTTTGGATCAACTACAGCATCTTTTTTATCAGTAGTTGGAGATGAACTAGCTGTAGGAGAAATTTTAGATTGAGAGTATTTATCATCACATGATGTAAAAACAGACAAAGATACTATAGAAATAGCAATTAAACTTTTTAATTTCATAATGACCTTAATAAATTAAAATAATATTTTTAATTACCATAATATATTTTTTATGATGCAATGTATTTCTAACTTTAAAAAACTTAATATTACTCAAAACGTTAAGCGGTGCATTAAAACTTAAAACTTAGTCTATTCTTAACTTTAAGTAACTAAAAAAAATATAGCCAAGTCGTACTAATTTTGCTAATATATTCATTGAGTAAGAAGTAGAAAGTGAAAAGTGAAAAGTGAAAAGTTAAAAGTAAAAAGTGGTAAATGAACCTCTTTATTACTTATTACTTATTCCTCATTACTGATTACTTATAGCTTTTAACTAGTTATTATTATGTTAATGGAGCAATGGAGCTTTGAAATATAAAATTGAAAAAGTTGCCGTTTTGGGTTCTGGTGTAATGGGATCTCAAATCGCAGCCCATTTGGCGAATGCAGGAATAAAAAGTTATTTACTTGATATTGTACCAAGTGAGCTAACAGAAGAAGAAAGTGCAAAAGGGTTGACATTACAAAGTCCACAAGTAAGAAATAGATTTGTGAATAAAGGCTTTGATTTTGCAAAAACTATAAAACCAGCCGCTTTTACAGATGCAAAACTATCTGAAATGATTACTGTTGGTAATTTTGATGATAACCTTAATTGGGTATCTGAAGTTGATTGGGTTATAGAAGTAATTGTAGAAAAATTAGAACCTAAAAGACAATTATTAGCTAAAGTTGATGCTTTAAGAAAAAAAGGATCTATTATAAGTTCAAATACCTCAGGTATATCTATAAAAGAAATGTCATCACATCTTTCTGATGATTTTAAAGCTCATTTTTTAGGAACACACTTTTTTAATCCTCCAAGATATTTAAAATTATTAGAAATAATTCCTACAGAAGCAACTTCAAAAGAAGTTATTTCTTTTATGTCTAATTTTGTTTCTGTTCAACTAGGAAAAGGCGTTGTAAATTGTAAAGATACTCCAAATTTTATTGCCAACAGAATTGGTGTTCATGGAATAATGAACTCTATGAAACTCATGTTAGAGCAAGATTTAAGCATAGTTGAAGTTGATAAAATTATGGGACCTGCTACAGGTAAGCCAAAAAGTGCTTTATTTAGAACTTGTGATGTAGTTGGTTTGGATACTATGATAAATGTTGGAAAAAACATTTATGATACAGTAGAAAATGATGAATGTAGAAATATTTTTGTTATGCCAGATTTTGTTGGTGTAATGGCTTCTAATAAATGGTTAGGACAAAAAACTAAACAAGGCTTTTATAAAAAAACAGGTAAAGATATTCATTTTTTAGACCATAAAACAATGGAATATAAAGAATCTCCTAAAGTAAAATTTGCTTCTTTAGAAAATGCAAAACAAATAGAAAATTTACCAAAAAGATTAGCTTCAATTGCTTACTCTGATGATAAAGCAGGAAAGTTTTTTTGGACAGCAACAATTGATACCTTAGTTTATTCACTTACTAGAATCCCTGAAATAAGCGATGACATTGTAAATATAGATAATGCTATGAAATGGGGTTTTGGATGGGAAATGGGGCCTTTTGAAACATGGGATGCTTTAGGTCTTGAAAAATCTGTTGAAAAAATGAAAACAGAAGGTAGAACAATTCCTCAACCTGTTTTAGATATGTTATCTTCAGGTAAAAAATCTTTTTATGAAAAAAGAGAAGGTGATTTATTCTATTATGATTTTAATTCAAAAGATTATAAACCAGTTGAACAACCAAAAAATGTTACTATTCTTTCATCTTTAAAAGAAAAAGGTAAAGTAATTAAGAAAAATTCAGGTGCTTCATTAATAGATCTTGGTGATGGTGTAGCTTGTTTAGAATTCCATTCAAAAATGAACTCTATTGGTGGAGATACCATAGATATGCTCAACAAATCATTAAAAGAAGTTGAAGCAAATTTTGAAGGCTTAGTAATTGGAAATCAAGGTGCTAATTTTTCAGCTGGTGCAAACATAATGATGGTTCTTATGTCTGCAATGGAAGGAGAATGGGATGAAATTGATATGATGATCAGATCATTCCAAAATACTACCATGGCTGTAAAATATTCTAAAAAACCTGTTGTAGTTGCTCCTTTTGGTCTAACACTTGGCGGTGGCTGTGAATTTACCATGTCAGCAGCAAGAGCTGTAGCAGCATCTGAAACCTATATTGGTTTAGTTGAGGTTGGTGTTGGTCTTTTACCTGGTGGTGGAGGAACAAAAGAAATGACTCTTAGAGCAATGGATAAAATGGTTAATTATGAACTTGATCCAGTTCCTTATTTACAACCAGCTTTTGAAATTGTTGGTATGGGTAAAGTTTTTGAAAGTGCTGTTTTAGCTAAAAAAGGTGGTATTTTAAAAGATACTGATGTAATTGTAATGAATAAAGATATGCAAATAGCAGAAGCAAAGAAAACTGTTTTAGCATTAGCTGATGCTGGATATAAAGCTCCTGAAGCAAGAAGTGATATCTATGTTTATGGAAAAAGAGTTTTAGCTGCTTTAAAATTAATACTTTTCACAATGAAAGAATCTGGATATATAAGCGATCATGACCTTTTAATAGGAAATAAAATAGCTCATGTAATGTCTGGCGGAGATGCAATTTCTCCTAGAAGAGTAACTGAACAATATTTACTTGATCTTGAAAGAGAAGCTTTTTTAAGTTTATGTGGAACAAGAAAAACTCAAGAGAGGATTCAACACATGCTTAAAACAGGCAAACCTTTAAGAAATTAAGATAAAATAGGAGTGAAATATATGAAAGAAGTTGTAATCGTTGCTGCAAATAGAACTGCAGTAGGTAAAGCCAAAAAAGGATCTTTAAAAGATTTTAGACCTGATGATATGGCTGCCGAGACAATAAAAGATTTATTAAAAAGAGTGCCTAATGTTGCCCCTGAAATGATAGACGACCTAATTTATGGTTGTGCTATGCCAGAAGGTGAACAAGGAATGAACGTTGCAAGAATAATTGGAATTTTAGCAGGGTTACCTGTTGATGTTCCTGCTATGACTGTTAATAGATTTTGTTCTTCAGGTCTACAATCAATTGCTTTGGGTGCAGAAAGAATCATGTGCGGTTTTGCAGATGTAATAATTGCAGGTGGTACAGAAAGTATGACTATGGTTCCTATGATGGGAAATAAAATAGCACCAAATCCTGCTTTAATAGAAACTTACCCTAAGTTTTACCTTCCAATGGGTTTGACTGCTGAAATAGTAGCTGAAAAATATAATGTAACAAGAGCAGAACAAGATGAGTTTGCTGCAAGAAGTCACCATAATGCAGCTAATGCTATAAAAAATGGTAATTTTGTAGAAGAAATTGTTCCTTTAACTGTTCCTTACGATGTTTTTGATGCTAAAGGTAAAAAAATAACTAAAACAGCTGTGTTTTCAGTTGATGAAGGTGTAAGAGCTGATACTTCTGCTGCCAGTTTGTCAAAACTAAGATCGGCTTTTAAAGTAAATGGAACTGTTACAGCAGGAAATACATCACAAATGAGTGATGGTGCTTCTTCTATAATGCTTATGTCAAGAGAAAAAGCAGATGAGTTAGGTTTAAAACCACTAGCAAGATTTATTTCTTTTGCTACTCATGGTGTTCTTCCAGAAGAAATGGGTATTGGTCCTGTAAAAGCTATTCCTAAAGCTTTAAAATTTGCTGGTCTAAAAATCAGTGATATTGATCTTTTTGAAATCAATGAAGCTTTTGCTGCTCAATCTCTAGCTGTTGTTAAAACTTTAGAAATTGATTCTAATAAAGTAAACGTTAATGGTGGTGCAATAGCACTAGGACATCCTTTAGGTTGTACTGGTTCTAAACTTACTGCAAGTTTGATTTATGAAATGAAAAGAAGAAATTCTAAATACGGAATGGTTTCTATGTGTATTGGTAGTGGACAAGGTGCCGCTGGTATATTTGAGAATTTGAGTTAACTCACCCCCAGCCCCCTCTCTTTTAAAGAGAGGGGGGAAAGAAATTAAATATTATTTGGTACAAAGGAGTAAAAAATATGTCTTATGTAAAAGGTGGAAGCTTTCTATTAACAGAAACAAAACCACAAGATGTTTTTAGCCCAGAAGATTTTACTGATGAGCAAAAACAAATAGCTGAAATGCTTCAAAAATTTATGGAAAATGAAGTTATACCTAATGTAGAAGAAATAGAAACACAAAACTGGGATATAACTGTTGGCTTATTAAAAAAAGCTGGTGATTTAGGTTTATTATCTTTTGATATTCCTGAAGAGTACGGCGGAATGGGATTAGATAAAACAAGTTCTATCATTTTCTCAGAAAAAATATCTATGCAAGGTTCTTTTGCAATCTCTATAGGTGCTCATACAAGTATTGGTAGTTTACCAATCGTATTTTTTGGAAATAACGAACAAAAAGAAAGATATTTACCAAAAATTGCTACAGGTGAAATAATAAGTGCTTATGCTCTTACAGAGCCAAATTCTGGTTCTGATGCTCTTGCAGCAAAAACAAAAGCAGTTTTAAGTGAAGATGGTAAAAACTATATTCTTAATGGAACAAAAATGTGGATTTCTAACGGAGGCTTTGCAGATTTATTTATTGTTTTTGCAAAAGTTGATGGCGATAAATTTACAGCTTTTATTGTAGAAAGAGCTTTTAAAGGTGTTTCTACTGGCCCTGATGAGAAAAAATTAGGTCTTAAAGGATCTTCTACTACTACCGTAATTCTTGAAGATGCTGTTATTCCTGTAGAAAACGTTTTAGGTGAAATTGGAAAAGGTCATAAAATTGCTTTCAATATTTTAAACTTTGGTAGATTTAAACTTGGTGGTGGTTCTGTAGGTGCTTCTAAATATGTTATGCCAATCGCTATAAAATATGCTCAAGATAGAAAACAATTTAATAAATCATTAAGTGAGTTTGGATTAATAAAACATAAAATAGCTGAAATGACTGTTAAAACTTATGCTATGGAAAGTATGCTTTATAGAACATCTGGTTTGATGGATCAATACATTGCAACCTTAGATAAAAATAATCCAGATGATATTATGAAAGCTTTAGAAGAATATGCTATAGAATGTTCTGGTCTTAAAGTTGCTGGTTCTGAATGTCTTAGCTATGTTGTAGATGAAGCTCTTCAAATTTTTGGTGGTTATGGTTATAGCCAAGAATATCCTGTAGAAAGATTCTATAGAGATGCAAGAATTAACAGAATTTTTGAAGGAACAAATGAAATCAATAGAATGTTAATGACTGGTATGTTATTAAAGAAAGCAATGAAAGGCGAATTAGCTTTAATGCAAGCTGGTATGAAAATAATGGATGAAATTATGAGTTTCCCTTCTTTTGATGAAGAAGAAGAAACCTTATTATCTGTAGAAAAGAAAATAGTTGCTAATGCAAAAAAAGCTTTCTTTTTAGCTTCTGGTGTTGCAGTTCAAAAGTTTATGGCAAAAATAAATGATGAACAAGAAATTATGGCTTATTTAAGTGATATTCTTACTGAAATATATGCAATGGAAAGTTCTGTACTTAGAACTTTAAAAATGGCTGCAATTAAAGGTGAAAAAGAAGTTGAACTTAATGCAGAAATAACAAGAGTATATGTTAATGATTCAATTGAAAAAATATCTTTTGCTTGTAAAAATGTACTTGCTTGTGTTTCTGAAGGCGATAATTTAAGAATGCAATTAGCTGCTCTTAGAAGATTTGTAAAAGTAACACCTGTTGATACAGTTTGTTTAAGAAGAAAAATTGCTGATAAAGTTATTGAGTTAGGAAAATATCCTTTCTAAATAGATTTTATTAGTCTTTAAAACCCTTGAAAAATATATTCAAGGGTTTTTTATATTAGTAATTAAAATCATTAGTAAATTGAACACAATCATCTAAATTATAATTATTTTGATTTAAAATAGGTTTTTCTGTATAATCACTATATATAATTTTTTTATATATTTTAATAAGTATTTCTTTAGGTATTTTATCTTTATTGTAAATTGAAATTCTATACAAAAGAATCTCAACCTCTCTAGAATTACTTACTATAAAAAAATCTAATAATAGTATTAAGGTTTTTTCTCTAAACTCAATACTAAAATCATCATAATTTATTAATAGTTTATTAGAGATAATATAAATATTTTTCAAATTTAGAAAATATCTTATAATTTTACTTTTAAATTTTTTATTATTAGTAAATTCTCTTAATACATTAAGTTTTTCTTCTTTCAAATTTTTCTTTATTATATTATTATTATTATTATAACTTTCATTTATTTCTATAACTAAATCAAAAAATATCTTATCTGTTTTATCTTTATAAATTAAAATATCAGATTCTAGTAAATTATCACTATTAATATAATTTTTTATCTCAGATTTAAAAATTTCTACATCTTTATTTCTATATGCTAAATTTGAAAGCTTGTCTAAATCTTCTTTAAAATCCTTTAAATATTCATATTTATTTTTATTTTTATCAAAAATTCTATTTATTTTTTCATATACAATAAATAAGTCTATTAATCTTTTTTTTAAAATAAAATTATAATCATTTTTTAATATTTTTGTTAGTAAAATGTTTTCTTCTATTATTGAAATAATAATATTTTCAATATTTTCGAATTGAAAATGTTTATTTTTATCATATATCATTAAATTAAGAATTTTAGGCTTTGAAAAATAATTATTAAACAATATATTAATTAATTCTTTGTTCAAAATATTTTTTTCAATATAAAATTCATTTATTATCTTTAAAGAATATTTTCTATTTAATTCATAATAACTTAAAGATTTTGGAGTTTTTTCAAGATATTTATGGATTTTATTCAATGTTATTTCGTGAATTTCTTCTATTTTTTTTATAATACAATAAAGTAATTTTAAGGGTTTATTTCCATTATAAAAAACATATAATAAAATGTAATTTATTATTTTTTTATCAAATATTTCGTATTTTTGAATAAGTAAATTCTCAAAAATTAATACATTATTATTTAATTTTAAAATTTTAAGAATTAATTTGTTTTTTATATCTTGTTTTATATGATTTGATTGAGTTATAGATAATATTAAAACATAGATAGTTTGTTTATTTTTACTAAAAATAAAATTATTTATTATTTTATTTTTTATAATATCATCAATTTGCTCAAAGTATTCAAAGAAAGTCCATATAATTTGTTTAGATTCAAAATAATTTTGAGATAAAGTTATAATATAGTTTTTTACTTTAATACTTAAAAAATTAAAATTTTCATAAATATAACTTGATAATACTCTTATAGAATTATTTTTTAATTTATTATATTGAAAAATATCAATTAACTCTTCAGCTTGTTTAAAATTTTTATTTTTAAGTAAATCTAATATCAAATCAGCATCATTTCTTTGTGAAACAATATTATTCTCTTTCAAAGTATTTATTATTTTTTCTTTTGTTATAAAATCTAATTTATTATAGAAAATATGAAGAATTTTTGACAGATGTATATAATAAGTAGAATATTTATTATCCAAAATTCTATTTATTAAACAAATAATAAAATCTATATTGATTGTCTTATATTCTGAAATAAGATATTTAATAAATATATTAGTTTTAATTTTATTATCAAAATCAAGATTTTCGATATTCATTTGATAAAAATATTCCTAAAAACTATCTAATTTTTTAATATATCATAATTTATTATAAAACAAAAGAAATTATATATTATAAATTTATTATTTTCCATTTATCATTTTTTAGGCATATTTATATTTAAAATAGCAAATTGCAATATAAAATATTATTTTTATAATAAATTTAAAAAGAATCAATTGAACTATAATTTGATTTTTATAGAATTAATTAAAATATTTTCACATTTGGGTTATTCATAAAACCTTATTATTATCAACTTAAACAAAATTTATATTTGGATTAACTTCTATTTAATAAAAAAATAGCAAGTTAAATTAAAAAAAAAGTATAATATAATATATAATATAAAGATTACTCATAAAGATAATATTTTGGAGAGAATTATGAAAACAACAAAGGTTCTTTTTTCAACCTTAATTGCAACATCTATACTGTTTAGTACTGGTTGTTCATCTAATACTAATGTTCAATCATTGAATACATTACCTATAGAACAAAAAATATCTTCAAATGTTTCTACAGAGTTAGCAGATATGTCTGAACAAGAAGTAAAAGAAATGAATCAACTTCTTGCAAACGAAAATCTTGATACAAAATCTTTTAATGTAAAAGAAGCAAACGAAGGAAAAGACGTTTCTATCGATTTATTTTTGATGAATCCAAAAGCTGCAAAAAGAGCAAAATTTTGGTTCATAAAAAATCCTAATAAATTACTTGATGCTGGTTCTTCACCAAGAAAAAGATGGTTTTTAGAAAGAAAATTAGGTGGTTTATTCCCTTCAGAAGCATTTAAAGTACAAGTTTTATTTTGGGTAGAAAGAGCAGATCTTTTAAGAGTAGAAAAAGTAACTATTGATGATTCTTTTTTACTTGTAATGGCTGGTGTAACAAGTACTCCACATCTTGCAAGATTTAATAATATAATTGATCAAGCTGCTTTAAAAGTACAACTTACTTTATTAGCTTTCCAATATGGTATGCCAATACCTAGTTTAGATGAAGTTAAAGACTGGACTCAAAATGCTTCAAGATTAGCACCAGTAATATACTAATCAAGAGTTAAATATTTTAGGAGTATAAAATGGTAAATCAAGTAAATACAAGTTCTAATGTTAACTATTCTAATTCAGAACCTGCATTAAGACCTCTCAATGAGATCATGCAAAATAGACCAAAAGCAAGAGCAGCATCTTATAATCAAGACTCTTTAAAAGGTTCTTTATCTGGATTATCAGAATTGGGCGTTGGAGCATTATCTGGATATAAATATTCAGGAAATTTTGTAGGAGCTTCTCAAAAACTTGTTAACTCTATAAAAACAGGTGGCATTTCTGAGGTTGGTGCTGGTTTTCATGAATTTGGTACAACCGTTGGTCATGATGCCTATAATGCTGCTGGTGTTGGAGCTATACTTGGTGGTGGTTTATCTGCTGTTTCAAATACATTAGGTCTTTTAAATGGTTCTAAAACTTTACAACAAGCTGGTGCTAATGTTGTTACAGATTCAATACAAGGTGCTGTAAGTGGTGTTGGTGGTCTTGCCCTTGGTGGTGGTTCTGCACTTCTCTTAACATCTTTTGGTTTAACAGGAACATCTGTTGTTATAGCTAGTGTTGTTGGTGGTGCAATTGGTGCTTCACTTGCAAACAAAATGCTTGGAACAGAAGGTTTAAGATCTAGATTATCTCACTAAGAAAATTTATATAAAAAGCACCTCATTTGGAGGTGCTTTTTGTTGCTTTTATAAAAATATGGATAAAAAATTCTCTAACCTTATATACTTAAATCAAGAAAATAATAAATTTGCTTTTATATTTATTGTTTTAGTTCTTTTATTGCCAAATTTTGGTGTTTTATTAGGTGTAGCCCTTCTATTTGGTAGAAGCTTACTTACTAATAACTCTGTATTACTTCCTATGGGTATTTATACAATATCAACTTTTATCATTTTAATTGTTTCTTATTTTTCTATGGAAAATAATAAAGAAAAATTCATAAGAATAATAGATGAAGGAATAATGTACAACTCTCTTACAAAAAGGTTTTCTGTTCCTTGGTCATCTATAACAAGAGTTCAAATTAATCCATATGTATCAACAAGAACAACTGTAATGGTTCATACTTATAAGGGTAGATTTTATTTTACAGGTATGTTTGTTCCTGTGGATGAAGAACAACCAAAAATAAAACCTGGAATACTAAGACCCAAATATTATTATGAATCTGGAGGATCTTTTGATCCTGATATTTATAAAAATGAATTATATATAGCTTTAAAAGATATGGTTCCAGATAAATTTTATTAAAATAAAAAACAACTACACCTGTTCAAAAATAGTTTGCAGTTTTTTACAAAATCAGCAAGGTGCTGAAGCCACCTTGTTCAGGAGAATCTGATTTTGAACAATGGTGCTTTAGTCTATTGAAAAATTGCAAACCAATTCTGTTTGAGTATAATATATCTTTAAGCAGATAGTAGAAAAATAATGAAATATTATTGTAATAATTCAAGTATTTTGATATAA
>ERZ1292633.3152-Hain-H41-02um-R1-3152-length-16331-cov-6_pt1 | contig 16331 bp, 9 predicted proteins | sample MGYA00564406_ERZ1292633 | MGnify/ENA primary metagenome ERZ1292633 (study PRJEB36523, sample SAMEA6512639) | groundwater metagenome | collected 2019-01-08 | study: AquaDiva: Metagenomics assemblies of 32 groundwater samples | reverse complement strand
GTAATGCCGGGACCGCGGGCGATGCCCAGCGGTATGACACGGATGGGGGGGGGGGGGGGGATTTTCTTCATCGGGCCTATTCACGTTGGATACGACGATCGATTCCGTTGTTTTTCGCGTTGTGGCCTGCATTTTCTCCAAGATTGCGATCGCTTCCAATATTATTATTATTTACAGAAACTGTTTCAAACATGTCGAATCGGATTCGTCAGCCCCCCGCGCTGCGCGCGTTCAAGGGCCGCGTGCTGCTGGAGATCATAGGTTGCAACGACCTCCCCGCCATTGACGGGAACTCCAGCGACCCCTATGCCAAAGTCGTGGCCGCACAGGGCCTCGACTTCAGCATCCTCGTCAACGACCTGCCCGGCGACTTTCGCTACATGCCGGACGACGGCAACGGTATGATGGCGAACTGCCGGTTTCTTATCGAACCCTCGCACCGCACCTTCGCTATCGATCGGTGTCTCAATCCCCAGTGGAACATGCCCATGGAGCTTTTTGCCCACAACGTCGTGGGGGATATCCGCATTGAAATTTGGGACCACAACGCGGTGATGAAGGATAAAATCATCAGCGCCTGTAGCTTGTCGATCGTGGCGCTCGCCAACGGCCAGTACCCGATGTGCGCTCCCTTTCAGGTCCCCATGCAGCGAGGCGACGGCGCTGTCAGAGGGGCCGGAACGCTGACGCTCACCATGGCGTGGGTGCCAGAGTTGTTCGCCCCGGCGTCGCCCCTCGAGGAAGTCGCGGTGTATCCGAAAGGTAGCCTGCAGACGAAGACGTTCGAAAGCCGTTCGTCGCGGATCCAAATTAACGATGTGAAGGCGGTCAATTTGGCGCTCACGGCTTGGATGAACAAGCTGGGTCCGCACGTCGAGCTGGTGAAGGTGGACTCCGGGGCTACGCCAACGACGGCGTATGCGTCGGTCATTTTCAAGGTTTTGTAAAAAAAGACGTTTTTTCTTTTTTCCTTCTTTGTGTCCGGATGGATGAACCCATTTCTCGAGCGTCAAAGAAAGAACGTTAAGTGACAAAGCGAGAAAGGGGAGGAATTGGGACGTCTATCGGTCCACGATGGTTTGTTGAATCACCGTACTCTCTCGACAGCTTTTCCGGACACCAAGCCAATGATGGACCAGACCTTCGACCTGCTTCCCGGGGAAAGCTTCTTCGCGGAGATTCGGTCCACGAGCGTGCTGTTGAGCCCGATTGGCGAGCTCGATCCATGCCCCATTCACGTGCGACTGACTAACTACCGTCTGCACTGCGAACCGGTCGGCGTCGTCCCGTCGACCGTGGCGGCAACCTCATCGTCGGTATCAACTTTCTCGCCCCATTTCGTCATCTCGCCGGCATGTTTGGACACGCTAGCATCGACAGCGGTGACGACGCTCGATGCCGCCAATCAGCTGCGTGACGTCGCGGCCATGGCGCAGACCGGGACGCTTCCGTGGAAGCCGATCAATCTGCCCCTCATGTTAATTGAGGGATACGAAGGCAAGCAGGAAGGGCGCTACTTTGCTCTGCAGATAGTCACGAAGCACGTTTGGAACTTCACCGTCGGCTTTAGGCAGGAGTCCGAACTGAAGCACATGATCAAGGTGCTCGACACCATGTCGCGTCCCAGCTGCATGAAGGCGATGCCGGCGTTCGAACTGCGAGAGGCGTGGCAAAAAAGCGGTGGCCCCGGCGGCTCAGCGGCGATGGACGCCGGTTGGAACATCTACGACGACGTGGCAGAGTGGCAGCGGCAGCTGTGTCACGACCCGCAGCGAGCCTTACCGGATGGCATCGGCGCGTGTTGGACGGCGTCGACCAACGTCGCCCCAGAGTGTAAAGTTGGAGGAGGAGACGTCGCTGGGATCGGCGCTACCCCGTCGTCGCCGCGAGCAGTAGGGGGAACCGCAGTGCATTCCGACCCCACGACCGCGGCCGGCAACGACTCTTTCGGCCTCCCACCCACAGCTCCACAAGCCAAGCCGCTGATCACCGACACCGCTCGCTTTGGTATGGGCCACGACCTGCGGCCGTGGTTTCGCGTGACCGACCTCGGCCAGTCAGAAACCAACTACGGCGTGTCGTACACCTACCCGTTTCGCATTCTCGTCCCGGCCCAGATATCCGATCGTCAAGTACTGAAGTCGATGGAATTTCGATCCCGCGGTCGCGTGCCCGCTATTTCCTATGTCCATCTCGGCACGGGCGCCGTGTTGGCGCGCGCCTCGCAGCCACTGTTGTCGGAATCCGACGACAAAAAGTACGAGGACGCGAATCTGTGTTTCGCGCTGGCAGCCGAGTTTCTGCCCCATTTGACGGCTCCGTTCCGTCAGAGCGAGGACCACGCATCCACGGCAGCCCGTCGATCCGCGGGATCCCCCGCGCCCGCCGCATCGCTGGTGCCACCCCCGGCTCTTTCGTCAGGACCACCGCCGTTATTTCACGACGACGACGACGACTTTTCCCCCGCGCGTGCACCCGGATTGGCGTCTCATAGCGCCGCCGCTTCCGGCGGCGGAGGGGCAGCGACCCTTCCCGGGACGACGCTCGCCACGGCGCGGCCGATTCTGATTGTCGATCTACGACCCAAGGCGGCCGCAGCAGGCAATATGGCCAAGGGCGGCGGCTACGAAACCGGCTCTTTCTACGAACCGCGCTGCAAGATCGTTTTTAGCGGCATCGACAACATTCACGGCATCACCGCAGCTTTTCAAAAGCTCAAGCAGCTCGTCGCCGCTTTTCACGGCCGCAACGGGCGTTCGGACTTCTACTCGACGTGGGAGGCAACGCAATGGCCGTTTCACGTCAGCAAAGTGCTGCAAGCGTCGATGCTTATCGCAGATTGCCTCGAAAAGGGCACGAGCGTGCTGACGCACTGCACCGACGGCTGGGATCGCACGAGCCAGGCGACGGCCCTGGCGATGTTGGTCACGGACCCGTACTATCGAACCGTGGAGGGCTTCATTGTGCTCATCGAAAAGGAGTTTTGCGCGTTCGGGCACAAATTCGCCGAGCGACTGGGGCATCAGGTCGCGGGTCGTACCGTCCCGAAAAGCACCGGCGGCGCCCACATCAAGACCGTGGTCCCGAGCGACGTCGACAGTGCGCAAGCGCTCAACGAGCACAAGTTACAACCGTCGCCGATTTTCACGCAATGGATGGACTGCGTCTATCAGATATGCCGGCAGTTCCCCAGCAAGTTCGAGTTCTCGCCGGCGTTTCTCGAGTTTGTCAGCTTGCATGCGTACAGCTGCTGGTATGGCACATTCCTGGCGAACACGCACAAGGAGCGCTACTTCGAGGGCGTGCGACTGGGCACCATGAGCCTGTGGACGGAGGTGGTCCGACAGGTAGAGAAGGAGCGGACTGCTGAAACCCACGGCAACGTGGGTGGCTCTGCGGCCCACCTCGGCCTTTTAAATCCCTTGTACAACCGTCAAGAGGCAGCTCTGTTTCTCTCGCGGAAGCTCAACTGTGGCTTCGACCGGCTTCGACCGTGCGTCAACGTGAAGAGCATCGAGCTGTGGCGATCGCTGTACTTCAAGTTCGACACCGACCACCTGTACATCGACCGCGGGTCGCTGAACCCCATCGCAGCCACCGCGGACCAAGTGCGGCGGCGTCAACCCTTATTATCGGCCGTCATGTCTGTCGGTGCGGCGCCATGGTGGAAGGACGCGACACGCAGGCGGTCCGAAGAGGCCGAGCGACTAGAGCGGCTCGATCGGCTAGTCGAACAGGCTTCCGCGAGTCTGAGTGGTAGTGTCGCAGGTGCGGCCGCCAGTAGTGTTGAAGGGGGGGTGACGACGGCCTCGCCGCCCACCTCGATCGCTTCGCAGCACGGGCCAAGGGCCAATTTGAATGCGAAGACGTGCTGGTCTTGTCATGAAAAGTTTGGCGTCCTTCGGTGGTCAGAACCGTGTGCAGGCTGCGGGCACTTGCACTGCGCAAAGTGCTTACCACACTTCGTCAAAAAGAAGAAGCTGTGCATGTCGTGCCACGCCGCCAACTTGTTTTTCTAGTTTTTTTTGTCTTCCCTCTGTACGCTTTAACGTCACCTGGGTGGTCGCGATGGGTGGGTGGTGGTGAAGAACCCTCTTTCGTCGCAGAATTGCGAGAAACACGGATGCGGTAACATCGCAGTGTCACTCCGACCGTGATTACGCGCTGCTGTATTCGCGTCGAGGGGGATACGTGTCTTGATCCGATGATTTCCTTCCAGGGCGTCCAGTCCACTACTAAGAGGAGTTGCTCCTCGCACACTCTTTTTCAGCGGGTGGTACCGCGCGAGGGGCCGGCCAAATGCATGCCGAGTTGAGTGCGAGACATGCTCCTCGTCCTCCGGGTTCTGCGCGCGCCGGCGGGCTGCCCCGGCAGCCGGAGTCTTCTCGCCCTGCGACCTCGAAAACGGCATGCACGCACACAGCCCCGTTGGACGCTGCTCGCGTGATTCGCTTGATTACGGGAGGGGCCCGGGACGTGTTGACCTACGGCGCGGTCGACGCCTTCATGGCGCGGCATCGGTCGTGCGCCGCCGACTACTCCTCCGACCTGCTGGGTCGTATGTTTGACGCTGCCACGGCGTCCACTCTGGCGGCTGCGGCTGCGGCGGCGACGAGCGTGGGGTCCGGGGGGGCGCAGAGTGCACCCGCCGCCACTCAGCTCCAAGGGGGATCCGCACCACCAGCGGCCGCCACCACCGGCGCAGGTGCGATCACGGCCCGGCAGCTCGAGGCACTGTGGGTGACCTCGGCGCATCGCCGCAGCTGGCTCCACATCGCTGGGCTGGCCTTGGCCTCGGGCAGCGCGCACCGCGAAGGCGGCGCCAGCGGCGAGCACGCTGGTCTGACGGAGAAACGACCCAGCCGAGACAAGGAAAGGAAGGGCAACAACGCGTCGACGTCCACGGCGCCCCCCCGGCTGGACGAATTTCGCGACGCCAATGGCCGGCGACGGCTGTTCTTGCCCGTGGCGGAGCATCCACCATGGAGTGTCCACGCCGTCTGGACCCCGCGAGACGGCGACCTTGGCGCTGGTGGCCAACAGGGGACCCACATCCACACGGAGGCAGCGGGTTCCGCAACGCCGCGAGAGTCGCACCACGCAATAGCCGCCCCGACGCCGCCTGAGGCATACTTTGACAGCATCCGGTACGACTCTAGGGGACGAACGGTGACTGAGCGGCTGCGCACAGCGTCTGAACGCCAAGTGGCCTTCCTCCAGCGCGTGAGGCAGGGCACAGGTGGCGGCGTCGTGGAGAGCCACAATCCACTGGAAGACGAGAGGCGGGGCGGCCCCGCCGCCGTCGTCATTGCCGTGGACCGTCTCGGTTACGTCCCAAAGTTTGACGTTCACGTCACGGCGATGAACTCCCCGTCAAACTCTCCCGGCCGCAGCAGCGATGGCCGTTCGTCGCCGCCGACAAACGCCGTCAGACCTCTGCGGCACCTGCATGCTGCGTCGGCACGGCCGTCTCGCCACCGGGTCGCCGCGGTAAAACCACCTGGGAGTTCCAAGCCGAGCATCGGGTCGATTGTGCCGTCCATTTTGGATCACGAAGTGCAAAAAGTCGTTCGCATCTTAGATCGGCTTTGACTTTCGGGTTCCTTTGCGCTTCGGCGTGTACCACCATCTTCCCGCTTGTCTGTTCGCCGCACCGGTGCTTTTCACAAAGATGCACAATGACGCAATTATCAGTTGTGTGTCTAAAGTGAATTTCCATCATCGCAACGGAACTTGCAGCGGTTTTCAGTACACTCTCATCCTGCACTCCGTGGATCTTTCTCCCTCTCTCTCTATTGTTTCGTCGCTCCAATGACGACCATCGTGATACAGGACAGGACCACGTTTCCGAAGCAGACCAGCTCACAGAATCGCGGACGACGAGAGCGCATGCATCAGCTGCAGAGCCGAGTGGGAGACGCGCTCGCGTCGCTGTCCACCATACGCGACAGCATCGCCCACCCAAATAGAGTGACGCGCACGACCGAAGACTACGTCTCCGACCTAAAGGGACTTGAGAGAGACTTCTTCTCAAAGCCAGTTGCGCCGAGTTCCGCCGAAGAAGTCAGTCCCGCCAAGACGGAGGAAGCCAAGGTCGACGAGGCCGCCCCGAAGACGGCAACGCGGCCACAATTGACCGACAAGACGTTTAATTCGGAATATGCCGCGAAGGTGCGGCACCGGCCGAAGACCGCGCCGTTTGAGGTCAAGCTGACGCCCCTGCCCCTTGGATGGGAGTACGTCCGGCTACCACCGAAGGTGGCGGCGAACAGCACGCTGTCGGGCCTCTTTTCCAAGGTGGGATCGGGGCCCATGCCAGTCTACAAGACGCCAGAGGACAACAACCCCCGAAAGGCAGTCGAAGCGATGAAAAAGGCAAAGGAGGCTGCGTTCATTCCAAAGTCAAAGAGCACTGGTGCCACGTCTGAGAGCCCGGCGAAGGCTCCACCGTCAGAGCCCGTCAAGCTAACCGGGGCGCCAAGAGTTGCGTCTCTCGCTGGCGAGGTCGTCGCGGCACGCCCGGCTGCCCCTGCTGCCAAGTCGAAAACTGGGTTATTCCAGGAGCGAGCGTTCAAGTGAATTGGCAAAACACTTCGTTTTCGACCGCATTACCTTTCTTTCTCCCTCTCTCTCTCTCTCTCGCTCGCTCAAAATCTCACTCTCTCGCTATCTCCCTGTCTCCCGTACTTCCGCGCCGGCGCAATGGATCCGCCGCGCGGTGCGATTCACCTCTTCAAGGAAGAGGAGGAGGAAGGTGCGCCGTGAACGATCGAGCGGTACGGAGAGAGTGAGAGAGAGAGAGAGAGAGAGAGAGAGTCCGTCATATCACACCCACCATTCGACGAGAAAGCGCGCAGCCAAGTGCACGGGAACGGCAGCCGTTGGACATCCTAATCTGAAACATAATGCACCACAGCGCGCCCTCTCTCCTACCAATCGGTATTCCATTATGGGGGGGAATCAATCCAAGGACGTCACCACCGCAATTCGGCGTCCGTCGTCCGCCAGCAGGCGCATTCCTCACTCGGATCGCAAAGGCAGTGTGATAGGGCTGCATCTCTTGCACCGGCAGACCATGGTGTCACCCCGCCGACAGCAAGAGCTTATCGAAACCATCAATTTATTCTCCCAGGCGCTGAAGCTGGCCGAGGCGATGCACACGGGCGTTCGTTGGTTCCTGCCACGTCGCACCGTCGGAGGGCTGCGAGTGATGGGAGTGCTGCTGCCAGATGCGAATGAAGACGAAGAACAATTGCTCACGGCTGCCGAATCGATGTTCAAGGTCGTGATCGCGACCACCGCGAAACAACCGTTTTGTTGTGTTGCCGCCATCACCAGAACGATCAGTTCGGTGCGTCTTTTCGAGACGTCGTCGCAGGCCACGGCGGAAACGGCCGCGCCGCCAGGCACAGATGCCGCCGCCGCCGCGGTAGACTCACGACCGGCGGCTGCAAGCGACACGAAGATGTATTGGGTAATGAGCAGCGACAGAATGGACGCCCTGGGGCAGCTGCTTGACGACACCGTACGCCAAATCCGGCGGACGACGATGCCAGCCACCGACGAGCCAATGGGCAGCGCCGTCCGGAAGGCAAAGAAAAAGCTTAAATTACTGTGCGTGGAGCACAACTTGCGTCTTTTCACTGGTAACGCGGCGATGTGTCCTTCAGGCGGCTACGCCTCGCCCGGCCCCGAGGATTATGACGACGACGGCACGCCCGATACGCAAGCGCAACGACCGACGGCGCCTCCTACTCCTATCTCGCTTGGCCCAGCCGCCGCGACGCCGCCGCCGCCGTCGCTGCCTACTTTTCAACCCACGACCGGGAGTGATGGCGGCGACATCGACATCGACATGGACGTCGACGACGACGACGACCACTCCGTCAGCGGTGGTGCGCGCCAATGGCGCCGGCGATCCTTTGAGAGCGCTATCGAACCGCTGCCCATCGGACCGTCCTCGCAGCGGTTGGAGACCCCACCGCTGTATCCCCGTCCCGGCATGCCGTGGTCGTCGTATCCGTCCCGCTCGCCGTCGGTTTCGCCCCAACGGGCGGCGATCGGCTGCCCCACGCCGGCGAGTAAACAACCAAGGGGCTCGGGGGACTCCCAGCGTCCCACGAAAGGGTCCTTGCAACAGCTGCGCAACGACCGTGGCGGCAACGAACAGCACAGTGTTTCGCCTTCGACCACTGTCCCAGCGCAGAACACGCCCCCGCAACGCCGGCACCTTCCCGCGCATGACCTTTCGTTCTCACCGAAGGGTCGCGTGACACTCTTGCAACTCGTCGTGCTGTACTTCGTTGCGCGCGGCCCGTTGACCGACGGGGAAGGAGAGCACGGCGAAAGTGATGACCGAATGGCCTGCCGCCGCATCTACACGCTGGTCGTCAATGAAGTATTTGCGGCCATTTCGGCGGGAAACGCTTCCGCTGGCTATCGCCTGGTGCCGACGCTTCTCGACGTCGGTGAGGGTCGCATCGCGGTCTACTATGAATGCTCCGCGGGCTTCGAAAACGGTTTTGAGGCGGCGCTCCGACTGTACCACGACATCGAAGACGCGCTTGAAGACGACCGCGACCGCCTCTTCGCTCATGGGGAAACGGATCGACCTGCTCCGGTGGGCGAGACGAAGAAGACCCTCGCAAAGGGCAGCAACGGCCACGATCGCCACCGTGCGGCATCTAGCCCTCCTCCGTTCCGACTCCCGCTCATCAGTGCTGGCATCAACTTCGGAACGTGCATGGTCATGCAAGCGCCCGAAGCGGCGGGACCTCACGACCGCCACGTCCCCATCGTCGTGGGCGAGGCGGTGGACCACGCGATGCAGCTCGCCATCGTCGGAGGCGACTTGGAAGTGGAGCCAGGTGGGCCGATCGCGCCCCTCTACTTGGACGCCGCGCATGAGTGGGGTGTCGTGGAGAAGATCGCCATCACACAGGCCGTCGATGTGATCCCATGGCGCGCCGATGACGAAGCCGATCGATCGGGGCGCTGTGGTCGTGGCACTGCTTATCGCCCGCAGGGCATCGCGTGGACCCCAGGAGGCTTCCTCAAGGCGCGAGGGGCCGATCCGCCCACACCGGACCGTACCCTTCACAGGCCGTCCGCGTCGACGACGCCAACGACCCTTTCACGTTCATCGTCTGCGGCGTCGGTCGCGTCCTCGACGCGCCACTTCGAGGCGGCGTGGTGCGGGAGCGCGGCCCCCGCCATCGCCCACCGCCGCGACGTCACGAAGTGCAACGTTGTGCACCGCTATCACTCCTCTCTCACGTCCGAGGCCGTCACGCCTCCCGTGGCGCCCAACCGAGGCGGTCCGGCTGCGTGGCTGGCCGTGGCCAACGAGGAGGAGGGGGAGGGGCAGAGGGCCACTCGCCACCACCCATTCGGGGCGGTAAACGACGCCTTCCAGCAACTTGTTGCGGGCGACGACACCAAGGCGCAAAGGCTGCTGGAGTCACTCGGGGCGATCACTGCCACGGCAACGCAAACGGACCCTTCGCTCGGAGTGTCCGTGACCAACCTGCGTCGTCTCTTGGGGTCGTTGCTTCCTGATGCCTCCGCATCATAATCGGCGACACAGATCGCAGAAGAGGTGAGCGCGTGAGTCAAGTGAGTCAATCCGCCGTGCAGAAGACCCGCCCCCGTGTCGCCCTCCCCATCCCCCCTTCCTTACCCCCCTCCCTTCCCCTCCACCACCCCCACCCTTCGAATCCAGACGCGGCCTGGCGCCCGCCGGTGCCGCGTCCGCCTCCACCCAGCCCACCCCCCCCATTTCTCCCTTCGAGTCCCTTGCTTTCCTTTTTGTTTTTATCTTCCCATCATTCAACGGGACTCAGGGCGACAGGTAGTCAGAAGAAGCTCCGTCCCTCTCTCGTTGGTGTTTTGCACGTTTGCCTCCGATGAGGCATCCCGCCTTGGGTCGCTCTCAGTCTAATTTCCCTCTTTGCCATATTGTGCAGTCACCAACGTTGGAACGGTCATGGCCTTTGGGTTTTTTCCCTCTCTCTTTCTCTCTCCCTCTCTTTCTCCTTCCTTCCTTCTATCCGATCGACGGATTGAACGGTTTGCTCCTCCCCTTCCTGCCGGTCGCCGGTGGCGGTGTATCGCGTTTTTCTTGCGTTGATTTTGTTTGCGTCAATCTCTGTCCGTCGATTATTTTCTATTGCGCGTTTTGCTTCTATTTTTCGTGCCCGACCTGCGAAGGGTTGCGTGTCGTGCTGGATTATCATTTTCCCTCCATCCACTTATGCAAGTCCACCCCTTTTTTTTTTTGCAATGACGCGCATTTTTCACTGCGCTTCCCAGAGGTTGATTGGACTCATGTCATGACATGATTGTTCATCATTATTTTTATTTTTTGCGCCACTCACCTTTATTCACTGACCTGTCCCTCCCTCCCTTCTCCAGTTACATTTACGCTGCGGCGCGGTCGTCGTATGTGTCTTTAACGACAGAGGGAAACGGTTGCCACCAACGTTGTTGTTCGTCGGCGGGAGTTCAAACACCGTCGGTGACGTGACGCAACGGATTTTTTCTTTTTTTGTTCTTGTTGTTGTCGGACGACAACAAACCCTTTTCGCTGCCTGTTCGAAAGCACAACTCGCCCTATGGCGGTCGCGAAGGTCCATTCGTAACGAGGTGCCACGTTGGAAATACTTTCAAATACCTACCCCTAGTCCCAGACGTTGACACGTGGTGGTTTGTCGCTCCGTCGACGCAACGGATTTTTTCTTTTTTTTCGTTGCCGTGCGCGTGGTGTGTTCGAAACACAACTAGTTGCGTGTTCGCCACTTTGGCGGCCGCGAAGGTCCATTCGCGGAACGGGGGGCGCCACTTGGATCTTTTAATTCCCAGAACCCGTTGAAACGTGCCTTTGTCACACTGTCTGCACGGGGGAAATCAGAGCATTGGTTCCTCTAGTTTTTTTCCTTTCTGCTTTCCGTTTTTTGGTTTGCACGAGATGGGCCAGCACCAGTCCGCGCCAACAGCGCCTCGACCCAACTCCGGCAGCCGGCGTGTCCCGTACACCGACCAGCAAGTCGCGCTTGTGGCGATGCACATGTGGCACCCGAAGGCACCCGCGACCCCGCGGCAGCAAGACGAGCTGCTCGTGTTGACCCGGTGCCTGCTGGACACCATGCGAACCGCGACGACCGACTACGGCGTGTCGTTCTTCGCCCACGAGCGCGTCAACGAGGGACTCCGAGTGATCGGTCGGTGTCCGACGCCGTGCGATGCCACCAACCTTAGGGGAATCGTTGACATGGCCGTCGCGCGGTCATCGCAGCGCGGGGTACACTGCTTCATCGCCCACACGGCGGAGGATGTCTCGGTGCGTCTGTACGAAGTGGCGGAGGTCGGCGCCGGCGATGGTGAACTGCCGCAAAAGTATTTCACTGTGGAATGTCCGGTGTCCAAAAATCTTCGACGGCTTTTCGACAAAGCCATCGGCGCTCTCCGCGCGCCGGACCACGTTCAACGACGCGCACTGCGACGCGCCGCGGACGATCTCTGCCGACGGGGCCGTCTTGCCCTGCGTTCCAGCGTGGCTCGGTCCGCGAGCAGCATAGGTTTACCGACGCCGCACAACGATAGCGACGGTGGTGGTGCGCGAACCCAACCATCATCCTCATCCCAGTCCGTCACGCCCAGCGAGAGTAACATGTCGCCCATCTGGGAGCGCAGTCCGAGTCGAGCAGCCGCGGCGCCCACTTCGAACTCCCCCGCGCCCAGATGTACCATGGACAGCCTGTTGGTGCTAGATGGGATGACGGTCGATGGTGATAGCGAACCGGCGTCGGTCGACAGCGCATCCGGGGTACCGCCGCCCCCGCCCTCCGAATCGCCTCCCTACCGGCCCGTCACCCCGCCTTACTGCGCGGCGAGGGTCGGATGTGGCCTGCCGTCCCTGCCGCCCCTGGCCCCACTCAATCGCAGCAGCGCCAACCGACGCAGTGGGGCACCCGTCGCCACTGGCAGCTGTCCGACCGGAACGTGGGTGACGCCGCCGCCACAGGAGTTCCCAACCTTTGGCTCCGTGGTGCCGATGATGATGCCCTTGCCGGCCGCTGCCACGGAACGCCGGACGACGGCCTCCCATGCGGCGGCCCAGTCGTCGCAGCTGTCCTCCAGCAGCAACAACAGCTCTCGATCGTCTTCTGTGGGGGCTGTGTCTCCGGGGCAAGTCGTCCGCCAAACACACGACGGCAACGCTGCGGCGGCCACGATGGAGTGGGCGAGTCGCAGTCCCTCTGCGCCGCTTCACTATCCCCACGTGGACGAAGTCGTCGACCAGCAGTGTCCTGCCACCACCACCACCATCGTGACGCACGAAGTGGTCATCCTTCACTTTGCCGTCGCCGCAGCGACTCGTGAATCGGAAGACCTACCGACGGAGGCGGCGGCGCATTTACTGTCCGTGATAGCCGCCGTGACCAACATTATCGCTGCGCCGCCGAAACCGCGCACGAACCCAGCTCGCTTGTTGCGCGTGGGTGAGGGGCATGTCGCCGTGTTCTGGGTGTGCCGGTCTGACGTGGTCAATGGCGCCCTGGAGCACGCGGTTGAGCTGTACCGGGACGTCGTCGCGAGCGTCGATGAGCTGGGGCTCCCCTCATCGCCCTCCGCGAAGTCCAAGAAGGGTGCCGTGCGGCCCGCGCGAGCGGTCGACCCCGGTGGTGGGCGCATCCCGCTGGTCGCCGGGGGTGTCGACCATGGCACTTGCGTCATCGTGTCGGACGGCGCGGAAACGGTCGTCGTGGGCGAGGCCGTGGACCACGCCCGCGACCTCGCCCAACTGGGTGCCACACTTCGCGTCGAGGCCGGCGGACCCACCGTGCCGTGCTACTTCGACGCCGCGAACTCGCTGGAGGTGCTCGAGCACGTGACGCAGAGCCAGGCGGTGGCATTGATTCCGCGGCGGATGGACGACGCGTCGTCGAGGCAGTACAGTGCGGCGGGTGTTACACGCCGCCGGAATTGCCGCCGGGTTGTGCACCGACTGCAAGCACCCTGGCCGGACGAGGACGCAAACCACCACGCCGTCGGTGACGGGGAGTGGCACAACGTGGTCCACGGTCGGCGCCAACATCCGTTCTCTCTCGTCAACGCGGCGTTTGCCGCGGCCGCGAGCGGCGACGTGGCGGGGGCCAAGCGGGACCTGGCCGCTCTTGAGGCCGCCTCGAAGCTACACGTCGTTCCGAAGGCGCGATCCCCTGTCTCCGACGTCGTGTTGAACGCGTTGCGGGCAGCGGTGGCAGAACAACAAGTCGTCGCCAACGGTGGTGATCTCCTCTCTCGCCCCAGGTAATCGCACTTTTTGACCGTCCGGTGAATCGATGAAAAAAACAAGCTCCTCCTTTCTCATTTCTGTTTCCATTTTCCCCCCCCGTGTTTCTGGGGATGCGATTGTGTTCTCCGCCCTTTTGCACTTTTCGAACGGGCGCCCTACTGCTCTGTTCATTCTCTCCCTCTTCAAAAACACAAACACGGATGCCGTCAGGGCATTTCGTTCCTCATTCCTCCCTCCTTTCCACATCCCTCGTACTCCCCCCGCAGCCCCCCACGCGCCTTCCCGCGCCACATCAGTACTGCCATCGACAACAATTCATTCTTCGCTTTTGCTTTCTTCTCTGTTCGACCACACCCTAGCTGGTGGTCCCTCTCTGATTGCGATCCTCTGCATCCCGCCTCGCTTTTCTCCAAACTCTCGCACACACCCGCCAGCTCCGCGCCGGCCCCGTAGCCACGCCAGGGACATGGACCCCCCCACTCTCCTCCTACTGCGCAATTGCAATCTGGAACCGATTTAGTCCATACCCAGCAGGCATTTGTCTGTGTTGTGCATGGGTGAGACATCGTTCACATTATTGTGCGTTCCCTGTTTCCCTCCTTGACAAGTTGTTTGTGCGTGTGAGTGTGACGCGATGGGTCAGTCTGAGTCGTCGACGCGTAGCCGGCCGTCGTCGGCCCCATTTGGTGTCCCGCACACCGACCAGCGCGTCGCGCTCGTGGCAATTCACATGTGGCACCCGAAGGCACCCGCGACCCCGCGGCAACAAAGTGAGCTACTCGTGTTGAGCCGGTGCCTGCTGGACACCATGCGAACCGCGACCACCGACTACGGCGTGTCGTTCTTCGCCCACGAGCGGGTCAACGAGGGACTCCGAGTGATCGGTCGGTGTCCGACGCCGTGCCACAGTGAGCACACGCACGCCGTGATTGAGATGGTCAAGTCCGTTTCGTCGACCCGTGACGTGCACTGTCTAGTCCTCAACACCGCCGACGACGTCACGTTGCGGTTGTACGAAGTGGCGGTACCCACCGGCAGGGGCGATGGGCCCACGTTTGCCGTGAAACACTTTACCGCCAATGGTACCATGTACGACAACTTACATCGCGTTCTAAATAAAGCGGTTGCCGCCTTCGGCGCCACGGACCACGTGCAGCGGCGCGCGTGGCGTCGGGCCGCCGACCAACTTTGCCAGACCGGTCGTCTCACGCTGACGTGTAATCGGCTTTCCGCAGCGATGCTGATCGCGTCGCCGGCCGCGACGCCTCCTCCACCGCCGCCTACGGCCGTGTCGTCGTGTTTCGGTGGCCCGCCGTGCGGCGGCCGTGGCGGGTGCTCCTTCCGCGCCAATCGGAAGTCTTCATCTCCGATGGGTGGTCGCTGTGCTTCGCCTAGTGACGTCACGGTCGTGGTGCCGCCTACTTCGTCGCCTTTGGGCGTCCCGGCAATCGCAGCAACCACAACGACGACGGCGACGCCCAAAAGGTCAGCGGCCTGCGACGTCATTCGCGGCACTCCTGCTGGATTGGTTGGCATTTACATTGCGTCGCCGGTCAAAGGCATGCCGCCCTTCGGTGCCGTGTCGCTCCACGACGCGAAGGATGACGACGATGAGGAAGAGGGCATCTGTTCGTTCGATGGCACGACGACCCTTCCGCCTCCCATGTCGGGGGCCACCACGCCGACGTCGACGATGAGTCAATCGCCGTCGCAGCACGTGGCGCCCTCAAATCTCACCGTGGCAGCGAATGATCCGGGTAGTGCTCACAGCAGCCAAGCTCAACCCCTCACTCACTGGAGCCGCGTCTTGATCGCCCGCGGAACGACGCCGCCGTGGGTGTCACCGTGCAGCCAGCCGACGACGCCGAGTAAGTGTCCGCCGCCACAGCCTACTCACCAAGCCGCAGCCTCTGGATCCTCGTGTCCCACCAACGGCTCGACCCCAACGACTCCGAAACTGTGTTCTGTCGATCAACGCCTTTCGCAGGTCGTTGTCTTGCACTTCGCGGCCGCCGCTTCGGAAGCGCTACCTACCCAAAACGTCGATGAAAAGGCACGCCATCGGCAGTACCTCAACGTCGTGTCGGCAACCGTGCGCTGCGTAGTCGCCGCGTCCACGCGGAGGATCAACGCGCCACGTGTTCTGCGCGTGGGTGAGGGGCATGTCGCCGTGTTCTGGGTGTGCCGGTCGGACGTGGTCCATGGCGCCCTGGAGCACGCGGTTGAGCTGTACCGGGAAGTCGTCGCGAGCGTCGATGAGCTGGGGCTCCCGTCGCCCTCCGCGAAGTCCAAGAAGGGTGCCGTGCGGCCCGCGCCAGCGGTCGACCTCGGTGGTGGGCGCATCCCGCTGGTCGCCGGGGGTGTCGACCATGGCACTTGCGTCATCGTGTCGGACGGCGCGGAAACGGTCGTCGTGGGCGAGGCCGTGGACCACGCCCGCGACCTCGCCCAACTGGGTGCCACACTTCGCGTCGAGGCCGGCGGACCCACCGTGCCGTGCTACTTCGACGCGGCGAACTCGTTGGAGGTGCTCGAGCACGTGACGCAGAGCCAGGCGGTGGCATTGATTCCGCAGCGGATGGCGGACCCATCCCCATTAACGCGTCGTGCGACGTCGTCCGCCTCGTTCCCTCTTGAGGCTGTCGATTCCAAACAGAATGCGACGACGCTGACAATGTGCAACCCCGTTCACCGAGTGCAAGCTCCGTGGCCCGTCATCGGGGCCGACGAGGAACCGCGGAGCCTTGCTGCAGTTGGAGACGAGTGGCACGACGTGATCCACGTGCGCCACGAGCGAAATCCTTACGCTATCATCAACGCCGCATTCGCGGCCGCCGTCGATGGCGATGTCGCTGGTGCCACGCGATGTCTCGCCAGCAGTCTTGAACGTCGGCGGAAGGCGGGTGCCGCCGCATCCGCGGTTTCAGTCGAGGCTGAGGCCTTTCTGAGCGAGGCGCTAAGCACTCGAGGCGTGTAAACTGCTCCTTCGCAAACCGGCCCGAGTTTCTCTCTCTCTCTCTCTCTCTCTCTCTCT
>ERZ1292633.3151-Hain-H41-02um-R1-3151-length-16331-cov-6_pt1 | contig 16331 bp, 15 predicted proteins | sample MGYA00564406_ERZ1292633 | MGnify/ENA primary metagenome ERZ1292633 (study PRJEB36523, sample SAMEA6512639) | groundwater metagenome | collected 2019-01-08 | study: AquaDiva: Metagenomics assemblies of 32 groundwater samples | reverse complement strand
ATTGAAAAATTTAGTATAGGCCGGATTGAGAGTGCCGATAAATTCTAAAAACTTCTGATCGTCAGTCAAAGTTGTCCTTCCTTGCTCTTTTTGGTAATCGCCATATACCAGGTAGTTATGGGACAGGGAGCTTCGTATATTATCATTGATCTTCCACGCCTCTTTTTCTCCCTCAAATAACTCACCCCCGCCTTTTCCTTCATTATTTTTCATACAGACCATTTACAAATTACCCTTAATATTCATAAGCATAACATATTCAGTTATTTTTCCAAGTGTTAACGTAAATTGTTGGTTGGCAACAACTTTTGTGGTATACTATTCTCATACACAAATGAACATACGCACCTGTTCTCATGTTCTAGTGTTCTAGTGTTCTTGTGTTCTCATGTTTTAATGTTTTAATGTTCTCATGTTCTCTTGTTCTTGTGTTCTCACGTTATACATATGATCAGCCTTGAAACACTCAAAAAAGTTTTTCGAAAATACGAAATGAAAATTTCTCCCAGCCAGATTCGCGAGGCCGAGAATAAAGCGGCCAAGACGAACAAAACGCTGGAAGAAGTTCTGTATTCCGAGGGGCTGGCAGAAGAGGGCGACCTATATCAGAAAATTGCCGATTTCCTCGGCGTGCCTTTTATAAATTTGAAAGGGCGTGAGATTAAGAAGGAAGTCCTCGCGCTCATCCCCGGGCCGGTGGCCGGCACGCACCAAGTGGTAGCGTTCGACAAAACTCCATCTGAAATCAAGCTGGCGATGACTGACCCGACCGACATTCAGACGATCGAATTCCTCCGCCGCAAGACCGGCCTCGAGCCAAAAATTTACATCACTCCCCCCAGCGATCTGAAGGAGGCGCTACGTCGCTATCACTCCGAGCTCGAAGGCGAACAACTCCGCATCATCCAGGAAAGTGGCGACCAGTCGGTCGGAGCCGATCTCAAGAAAGCAGCCGAGACAATCTCTGTCATCAATGTCGTCACCAGCATCCTTGAAAATGGTGTCTTCGAGTCCGCCTCAGACATCCATATCGAACCAACCGAGAAAGAAATTACTGTTCGCTACCGCATCGATGGCATCCTGAAGCCAATCATGACCCTGCCGAAGTCACTCCAGAACGGCATCATCGCCCGCATCAAAATTCTCGCGAATGTTAAGCTCGACGAGCACATGATTCCGCAGGACGGACGTTTCAAGATCCAGGTTTCAGATGAGAAAGTGGCGTTCCGCGTCTCATTTCTGCCGGTCTATGATGGCGAGAAGGTCGTCATGCGTATCCTCCACGAGGGGACCAAGCCTCTGACGCTCGATGGACTGGGCTTCCTGCCGAAGCCGAAATCAATCATGGAAAACGCGATCAAAAAGCCGCACGGCATGATCCTTGTGACCGGCCCCACCGGGTCCGGCAAGACGACCACGCTTTACTCGCTCCTCGGCATGCTCAATAAACCGGACGTAAACATCTCGACTGTCGAAGACCCGATCGAATACCGGATGCCGGGCGTCAATCAGAGCCAGGTTAATCCGAAGGTCGGCTTCACTTTCGCGCTCGGACTGCGCGCGCTCCTTCGTCAAGATCCAAACATCATCATGGTCGGCGAAATCCGCGACCAAGAGACGGCCGAGATCGCCATCAATGCCGCCATGACCGGCCACTTGGTGCTCTCCACCCTGCATACCAATGACGCGGCCACCACGCTTCCCCGCCTTACCGATATGGGGGTGCCGCCGTTCCTCATCGCCTACACCGCGAACGTGATCGTCGCTCAGCGCCTGGTCCGCAGAATTTGCACCTTCTGTAAGAAAGAATACAAGCTGGACAATACCGCCGTGTCTGAGCTGGCCAAAGTTTTCTCAACTGACAAGCTCGCGGTACTTTTCAAGACCAATATGCCAGCTGATGCAAAAGTACCGGACGACATGACCACCTATTTCCAAGGCGAAGGCTGCCGCCGCTGCGGCTCCACCGGCTACAAAGGACGACAAGGTATCTACGAAGTACTGGAGAATACTCCGGAAATTATAAAATTGGTAAATCAACGCGCGACGGCGGCGGAAATTTATGAGACCGCTCGCAGGCAAGGGATGCTGACGATGCTAGAGGATGGGCTAATCAAGGCGAAAATGGGCGTTACCACTATCTCTGAAATTTTGAGGGTAACGAAGGAATAATTTATTTCAATAACATGGCAATCGAAAAAAAACCTGAAAAAAAATTAAGTAAATTGGAAGTTTGGCTCAATGATCATTTGACCAGGGTGCCAGTGATGCAGAAAATTCTTTTTATCCACAATCTCTCCATCATGGTGAAAGCCGGGCTTTCAATCGTGGATGGCCTCCGAATTTTGACGGAGCAGGTCGAAAACGTTAAACTAAAAAAAGTTATCGCGGAAATAAAAGCGCTGGTAGAGAAGGGTCAGCAACTCAGCGAAGCGCTGGCCAATTATCCCAAGGTTTTCCCGCCAATCTATGTCAGTATGATCGCCGCCGGCGAGACGGCCGGCAAGATGGAGGGGGCGCTGATACAAGTCAGTGATCAGATGAAGAAATCGCATGAGCTGACCGCGCACATCAAGGGAGCCCTGATTTATCCGGCGGTAGTGCTGCTGGCCATGGTCGGCATCGCGCTTGAGATGGTGATCTTCGTTCTGCCCAAAATTCTTGGCATGTTCGAGGAGCTGCACGCGGAACTGCCGCTTTCAACGAAAATTTTAATTTTCATTGTGAATGCCGTCCAGCATTACGGCATATATATCGGCATCGTGATTGTCGCTTTCGTCTATTTATGTTTTTGGCTGATGAAGAAGCCGAAGGTTCGCTGGGTGGTTCACGGCGCCATGCTTTCCCTGCCTATCATTGGAGTGGTAATCAAGAAAATTAATATCGCGCGCTTCACTCTCACTCTATCATCGTTGCTACAGAGCGCGATCCCGATTATCGACGCGGTGAAAATAACAGCGGACGTCGAGGGCAATGTCCGATATCGCGGGAGCCTGATCGCCTCCTCGGAATCATTGAAGAAGGGCGAGGCGCTCTCGGACGCGCTCAGCCGTACGCCGAAACTTTTTCCGCCGATGGTCGTGCAGATGTTGATGGTCGGCGAACAATCCGGCGAGGTGGAGAATATGTTGAAGGAACTCGCGGATTATTATTCCAATGAAGTCGACATGACAATGAAAAATTTTTCTACTATCATTGAGCCGATACTTATCCTTATGCTTGGCGTCGGCGTCGGCGGGATAGCAATCTCAGTGATCATGCCGATCTATTCCCTAACAGCAAATTTCTAATTTATGTTTCTAAACAATCCCTTCCCAGAAGCGTTTGGACTCGACATTGGAGATTCCTCGGTAAAATTAGTCCAGCTAAAACATAAACATCCACCCGGACAGGCATCTTATCTTTATCCGGAAACTCTGCGAAGCGTCACCGTGCCGCCCGGGATGATCATCAACGGAGAAATTCAACAGCCGGAGATCGTGCGCAAGAAAATTCTTCACCTGCTCGGCCGGGATGGCAGCTACCCCAAGATTGAATCGCCCTGGGTAGTGGCGAATTTGCCGGAGCCGCAGACCTTCCTCAAACTTATCGACATCCCTACGCCGGCGAGAGATCTGATGTATGACGAAGTCAGCTTCCATGCCAGCCGACACCTTCCATTCGAAGTTCAGGACACCTACCTGGACTGGCAAATCCTAAATCAGTCCTCGGATGAGAAAACCTCCAAAGTTCTGATCGCGGCTGTTCTGAAAACTATCGCTGATTCGTATACCTACCTGCTCGAGGCATCTGACCTGAACATCCTCGCGCTCGAAGCAGAAGCGATCGCCGTTTCTCGCGCTCTCATCACCAGCAGCAAAGATTACACCGGCATGGCCCGGGCGCTGGTGGACATCGGCGCATCGCGTTCCTACATCGTAATCTATGACAATGACAGCATCGAATTCAGCAAAACTCTTGGATTTACAGGTGAGTCAGTGACTACCGCGATCGCTCAGGCCCTCAAGATTGAACGCGACGCGGCAGAGAAAATTAAAACTTCCTCCGGCCTCAACCAAAACAGCGAATTTCCAAACTACGCCACTGTCATGGACACACTTATTATGAAGCTGGTAGCAGAGATTAAATCCAGTATTAAATTTTATGAAGAACATTTTGTGAGTGCCAACCCGGTAACTCATATAACTATGTGTGGCGGTCTATCAAACCTCGCTAATATTGATACGGTGTTGTCTCAAAAGCTGAAAATTTCATCTCGACCCGGAAATGTTTGGAAAAACCTCGCTCCGCTAACAGTTTCCGAGGACATCACCGAAGATGAGAAGAGACGCGGCCTTTCATTCGCCACCGCCATCGGCCTGGCCCTAAGAGCGGTGGATAACCCCCTCAAAACCGTCAATTTATGATGAAGCTCCAACTCAATTTAATTTCTCCCGATAAAAAGAAAAATCTGGCTGTCCTGGTGCGTTATTTATTTATCAAAGAAATGCTGGAGGTTACCATCTTCACGCTCGCCCTCCTCGCGATGATGTACATCTTCGCCTGGTTCGTGATTGCCGGAGCGATGAGCGACGCGGTAGAGAGTTCTCTCTTGATAAGCAGGGAGGCGCCGCCGGTAAATAGAGAGATCCAAAATTTGAACCGCCAGACAAGAAATATTATAATTTCCGCTGAAACGTTCTCCCCGCTGACGCCCAAGATCATAGAGCTCAGCGCGAGCTTACCGGTTGATATCAAATTGATCGGCCTCGACCTGGATCGCAATTCAAATTCTATTACCCTTACCGGCACCGCCGCGACCCGTTCCGCTCTCCTAGATTTCCAAACAGTGATCGAAGACATCAGTTGGATCAAAGGTATCACCACTCCAAACTCGCAGTTATTCCAGAAGGAAAATATAAATTTTGAAATTCACGGTAAACTGGTTGGATTGCCGACCCTGAAAAAATAATTAATATGCAATCTTTTTTTCAAAAACGAACTCTATTTACCATCATCGGCTTCATCCTGCTGGCGTTCGCTATCGGTGGCGGCGTTATCTACCCTACCTATCGATACATCAAGCAGCTCGACCAGGACACCTATAACCTGCGCGTAACCCTGGAAAGAAAAAATGAACAAGCGACCAACTATCGATTTGCAATCAGACAAATCGAGAAGCTCAAGGTGGATATGCCGCCGTTTTCAGATTACTTGTTTAATTCCGGCCATGAGCTTGAGCTGATTACAACTCTCGAAACTCTGGCGAGTACGCACGGTGTCACCCAGAGAATAAACAGCTCCAACCTGGATAATATAACAAATCAAAAAATTTCAATCTCGCTTTCCATCTCAGGCCCATACGGCAATGCCCTCACTTATCTGAATGATCTGGAACACCTGCCAAACTTTATAAATGTAAACCACTTAAGTATCTCGTCTATCATAGACAGAGCCAATCCCACGCTAGCGAATAATATGAACATGAATCTAGAATTAAGTTTATATGTCATTCCTTAGTCAAAAAATTCAACTCGCCGTCAAAGGGACCTACCAGTGGTGGGTGATTATCAGTTACCTGGTATTTGGCCTCATGGCCGGCAGTCTTCTGATGAGCGGCATTTTTGTTTATAATTACACCTTCCGCACTCTTGAAGATGCTCACACCATCGTCCTTCTGAATACTGATATGGTGGTAAACAATATCAATATTGTGAACTACAAAAAGGCGGTCGATTTGCTAAAAATAAAATCACCGACGCCACTACCGGAGAACATGCGAAATATTTTTGGATACGTGACGGGCGCTGCGCCTCTGTCCACGACTAGTACTTATGACAAACCTTAATCCGCCAACCGGCGGAGCCACGACTTGGTTCCTGCTCGGACGCGACCCGATACTATCGGCCTCTGAAATAATCTCTCTCCTTAAACGGGAGGGAGTTGTTTATAAAAATCCGATTTTGAAATCACCGTTTCTTTTCCTTGATGCCGATCTTCAGCCCAACACCATTAATCGTCTCGGCGGAACTATTAAAATTGCCGAGGAGCTTGGTACTGATTTATCAGAGGATACTTTACTCGGCGCTATCAAAACTAAACTATCTAACGAAACAAAAAAAATAATTTTTGGCATCAGTTTCTATGGCGAAGATCATACCGAAGAAGTTGAACATTGGGGGAAAGAACTAAAAAAGATTCTGAAGGCCGACGGCCATGCCGTGCGATATGTATTTAATCGCGAATCTATCTTGTCTTCGGTAACGGTGGAAAAAAATTCACTGACTGACAAAGGCTATGAATTTCTGATTTTAAAAAATTCCAAAGGCTACCAACTGGCGAGAACGACTGCCGTTCAGCCATTTGAAAATTTTAGCGCCCGTGATTATGGCCGACCCAGCCGAGACAGCGAGAGCGGCATGCTACCACCAAAATTAGCGATGATGATGATTAATTTGTCGGAGACACCGACGGATCAAACTCTGCTGGATCCATTCTGCGGCTCGGGAACTATTATCTCCGAGGCGCTATTGCTTGGATATTCAAAAGTTCGCGGCACCGACTCCGCGGAGAAAGCGATTGCCGACAGCAATGAAAATATTTCGTGGTTGATAAAGAACAAACTAATATCCGAAAGCAAGGATTGGAAAATAGAGCTAACCCCAGCGCAAAAATTAAGCAAAAAATTTGACGATTCATCGATTGGCGGCATAGTGGCCGAGCCATATCTCGGCAAGCCGAAGAACGGCCGAGAGACTGCAGCTGAGCTTGCGAAGGAAGCCGGGGAGCTGGCCGCGCTTTATGTCGAAGCCTTCGGCCAATTCAAAAAAATACTGCGTCCGGGTGGACGAGTAGTTTTCATTATTCCTCGTTTTGTACAACGAAACGGCGCGCCAATAACTATTTCAGAGAAAATTTTGCCGAAGCTACTCCAGCTTGGCTTCGCCGTCGACCCGGCTGCTCCTGAATTTTCCAAATCACCCTTCATCCTCTACCAGCGCCCGAGCCAATTCGTCGCTCGTGAGATCTGGCGATTCAAGACCTCATCCTAACCTTCTCCTTGAAGGAGAAGGAAGCGTCGTTTCCCCTCTCCTACAAGGAGAGGCGGGGTGAGGTCTAGTCGCAATCAGGCGCTGACGTGAAAATACACCACATCACCGTCCTTCACCACATAATCCTTCCCCTCGAGCCTGGCTTTGCCCGTCTCTTTTATTTTTGACCAGCCGCCGGCTACCACAAAATCCTTCCAGTCAACTACGTCAGCCTTCACGAAACCCTTGATAAAATCCGTATGGATAACCCCGGCGGCCTCAGGCGCTTTCATCCCCGCGGTTATGGTCCAAGCTCTCGTCTCCGGCTCGCCGGAAGTAAAATAAGTGACTAATTTCAATAATTTATATCCAGCCACAATCAGTTTATCGAGCCCGGTTTGTTCTACACCAAGCTCCTTCAGATACTGTCGCGCCTCTTCGGCGCTCAAGTCAGCCAGCTCCGCCTCCAACTTCGCGCTTACGCAAATTTGCAGATCAGTTTCGCCTAGTTTCGGATTTCGGATTTCGGATTTCGGATTTTCATCAATATTGATGACATACAGCATCGGCTTCATCGTGAGCAGGTGTAATTCACTGACAATTTTCTTTTCATCGTCGCTATATTCCAGATCGCGCGCCGGTTTTCCCTGTTGAAGCTGGTTGAAAATCTTTTCGAACAGCACAGCCTGTGGCGCGAATTCTTTCGCCCCCGGCCCCTTCGACATCCGCTTCGCGTTATCAAGCTTCTTCTCAACCGTCTGAATATCAGCGAGCGCAAGTTCGGTATTTATTATTTCAGCATCATCCTTCGGGTCAACGCGATTGTGAACGTGAATAACATTATCATCGGAAAAAGCGCGCACTACCTGCGCGATGGCGTCCACCTCGCGAATGTGAGACAAAAATTTATTACCGAGACCTTCACCTTTGGACGCGCCCTTTACCAAGCCGGCGATGTCGACAAATTCAATGACGGTCGGGACAATTTTGGCGGATTTTGAAACCTCAGAAAGTTTTTGCAATCGTTCATCGGGAACTTCAACCACTCCGACATTGGGGTCGATAGTGCAAAATGGATAGTTGGCGGCATTGGCTTGCTTGCTCCTGGTCAGAGCGTTGAAGAGAGTTGACTTACCGACGTTCGGGAGGCCGACGATGCCGATAGCTAGTTTGATGCCCGACATAATTTGATATTAAGGGTATGTAGCCATTCACCTCTAGCCTTTGTTGTGTGGCGACAACTTTTTCTATAACGTTAATCATTATTGCACGTTTTAGTCCAAAACTCAAGTCCGTAAGCGCCTTGGCCGATTCCTCGGCGAATGATCTGACTTCATCATTGCTCGGCATTGCAGTAATGTTGATCTGATTTTCTTGCTGCTTGGCTTTTGCTATTTGAGATTCAAGCGAATTAATCTGCTCTTTTACCGGAGTTGTATATTCTTTTAGTTGCTCAATAGTAAACGCTCCAGCTCCATACGCTTTATTATAGCGCGTTCCCTCATCTTTTAATTTTGTTATTTCTTTTTCTAAAACCTTCGTGTCGCCGACAGACGATACCACTTTATTTCGCCGCGCATTAGTCCAGCGATCAAACTGTGCCTGCAATAAATCCGGCGAACTCATTAGACCGGCAATTTTATCCCAGACGAGCTTGTCGGCTATCCTCGCATTTACGCCCCTCTCCTGACAAGTACGAGGCAATGGGGCACTCAGTACCCGATCAGTGCATCTGTAGTAGAGATGCTTTCCATGCTGTGGGCCTTCTCCAGCTCTTGTCCGGCCGCAAATACAGCGTATCTTGCCGGCAAGCAAGTACTCATTCTTTTTATTCCTCTGACATAATGCAAAATTAGTTTTAAGTTGCTCGCGCACTTGAGCAAACAACTTCGCATCAATAATTGACGGCACTGGAATTTTTGATGCTACCCAGTCTTCCTCGGGTTTAATCTTTCTGCTACTCTTTTTCATTTTTCGATATCTATCCGTGTTGATCGGATTCTCCGGCACTACGGCATAAGAACTGCCCCATCGAGCCTCGCCTATGTACGCCTTGTTTCTCAACATGGTGCTCAGGGTACTTGTATTCCAAACGCCTCTCTTGCTTACGCGTGGTTTTAGACCTAATTCATACAATTTTCTAACTATTGTTCTCAGAGTTAGACCGCCCTCTCCAACCCACCCAAATATCATTTTAACAATTTTTGCTTCTTCCGGATTGATTTCATAATAACCATGCAATAGGCCTTCCCGTTTTTTAATATAATTATAGCCATACAATGGCGTACTCACAAGAAGATGCCCCTCGCTAACCTTACGAAGTTTGCCAAGCCGGAAACGTTCAGAAATTTTCGCTCTTTCATATTGAGCAAATAAACCTTTCACTCCATATAAAATTTTGTCCTCTTCATTTTTGGGAGCGGCCGTGGTAACAAAAATGACTTCTGTTCCGGCTTCTCTCAATTCATCCATCACCAATTCCTGATATGAGTACCTGCGGGCCAAGCGATCCGGATCATAAATTAAAATAGCGTCCCAGATTTTCTTCTTCGCGTCCATTCGAAGCCGATCAAGCGCCGGCCTTACAATACTATCTCCGCTCCAGCCATTATCAAGGTACTCTTGGACAATGGTATAGTTATTTTTTTTCGCAAAATCTTTTACAGCAACAAGCTGCGTTTCAATAGTGCCCTCATTCTCTTGGTTTGAGGTTGAAACTCTCCCATAGATAGCGATCAATTTTATTTCTCTTGGGATTATATTCGTCATGTAATTTTTTTATTGCGAGTTTTCTTTAGAAAAATTTCAACCTCGGTATCGGGTATTCGCCAGAGGGCTGTCTTGCCATCGCCTAATTTATGCCCCTTTAATATCCCAGCCTTAAGCCACCTCTCAACCGTTCGGGGGTGCACGCGAAAGTATTTTGCTACTTCATTTTTCGTATGAAACTTCATAGTAATGATTATATCCCTAATTGTTCTTAGCTGTCAACAACTCTTGCGGGCTTTCTTTAGCTTTCAACCTTCTCCGCAACACTTCATCAAACAAAATATCAAAAGCCCTGTCCAGCGCTGGTGTGGCAGTCTTACCAAGCTCAACCTGCTGATAGATCAGTTCTACCGGCAAGAGCTTCTTCTTAGATTTTTTTGATTGGTATTGTTTGTCCATAGTGTACCCGCTTTAGTATGTGCGGTGACGCTATAGACTTAACTATGAAATATTTTGTTGCTATATCATGTTTTCTTCTTATGTTTGACAATAAACATCGACATTCTTATCCACCCTTTTACGTGGACGCGCGTGTATGCTTGCACGCATAGTAGCTCTTAAGTGCTTGTGCTCGGTGCCTGCTTGCATTCGTCTGTATCCATCGCCGCCACGCTTCATACCGCGCCTTTTTGATTCCTTGCTGCTTCTCCGGCGGTAGTGCGTTGAAATATGGGATGTAATAATCTCGATAACGCCTTTTGTGATATTTTTGTCTACACATGAAGCAAAGTCCTAGATACCGGCGATAAATATCATGATGCGCCGGCCGAAACTCAACTCCGCATATCTTGCAGAACTTTAAGTGATGATACTCTTTGTAAATTATAGGCTGATGGCTCATATAGACTTTAGTAACTTTGCTTTTTACTACGATTTACCAATGTACCAATGTTAGTTATGGAACTTTAGTACTTTGGTACACACATATAGGGTGTACCAAAGTTTAAAGCCATAACTGGCTAAAGATTCCAGTCCTGTTCGATTTTCTCCATATCTTTGTCCCCTCCGCTTATGCGAAAATATAGAAATTCCTGTCCACTCGCCTTCTCCCTTGAGGAGACATTTATACCTTCCTCGATAAGTGATGCCCTCGTTCTGGTTTGTATTTTTCCTTCTTTTACCAAGCATTTTAACTGATCCCCAATAGGCTTTTCAGACTTACGGACCATTTCCATAAAATCTTTTTTTCCAAGCCATAATTCTGATGTTTGTATAATCTTATAGAGCTCATTTTTAAGCTTCGTCGCAGCGTCAATGGATTCCTCATACTCGCTCTCGTATGTAAAATCTATCCGGCCTCCTTCTTCTTTAACCCGAACCAGAAATGGATTTAATTTCTTCGCGCCCTTGAGCTTAGCCTGCCGTATGATGACGAACTTGTCCTCGCCCTGTGTCTTTTCCTCGCAGGTTATATGTCCAGACGGTACGGCATTTATTACTGAACTTCCACGCACCTGCTCCTGAAGATCATCCTTTTCCCACCTTTTCAAAGATTTTTTCCGATGATGATTTGTAAAAAATACAGTGATTCCCTCTCTTGTAAATCTTTTCATCTGCTCAAAAACAGCACCCATTTCCTGCGCGGAATTTTCATCTGCGGTATGAATCACACTCAGCGAATCAAAAATAATAACCCCGAGCTTTTTCTCTTTAACCTCCTCGATCAATTTCGACACCGTTTTATCCTCAAGCTTTATCCCTTTTTCAGCGTGAATATAAAGCGGCATGTCCTCAACCTCACCCAAAAGCATGAGCGATCTCTCTTTGAGCATCATCTCAGGATCCTCTTCGTTTACAATCAGCACACCCTGTTTATTTACTTCAAACTTATCAAAAACCTTTCTTCCTGTTGCGATGCAAATTGCCATATGCCACATGGTCCATGTTTTCCACTGGTTTGGCGCTGCGGAAAGCTGACCGATGGTCGCTCTCTCGAAAATGTTCTCGACAACCCACTTCTTTTCTGGAAAATCCTTTTTACAAAGCTCCAATATAGAAATTGCCGGTACCCACTCTTTCAACAATGGCGGTACTTCTCTACTACTCAGCTCCCTCTTTGCGATTGAATCAAAGGTTACTCTTAACTCCTTCTCCTCAAGTGGTGGCTTATTTAGCTGATTCAGGCCTGCAATCAATGGCCAGCAGAACGAATCCCACTTATCTTGTGGGTACTGTCCGACAAGCATTCCTGTCATACGTGCTGCTGCATCGTTTCTTGATCCTACTGCAACGCCGCCAATTATCTTTTCCCATTCTTCATGGTTTTTCTTTCCCAGTCCTTTTTGTTTAGTTTGCTCTAAAAGCCATTGCGGCATTTCCGCCATATCTACATCATCCGGCGACATCATTTCCGCCCATGCATAATAATTGCCTGAAGGATGAAGCGAGGGTGGCACAACCACATAGCCGCCCTCGCCGCGAATGTCCACATGATCGCGTATTAATCCGGCGGAGTTTCGTATCTCTTCGCCTTTCGGATATTTGTAAAAATAATGCAGTCCTCCACCACCAGTATTTGCTATTGTCGTAGGTGATAATTCCATGCCAGTAATATCTGCGCCCTTGTCTATGTCCAAAACTACAAGCCCTGACAAAGCACCAGTAACTACCGCTATCCCTTTTGTATTTGGATCAGAGAACCACCGGTTAATCTCCTCATCTGTTGGAAATCTTTTTTGATATTCACCCCATTTCAAAAGTGGAGTTTTGTTTCCGTCTACAGGAAAAATACTCCACCCGATTTTTCGGTAGTATTGCGCCCATTCCAACAAAGTTTTATTTTTATCCTTCAGCTCCATATCTACTTCTATTTGTTTAATTCATCGACACTATGTCGAAACCGATCAAGGGTTGTTAGCTTAAGGGCTATTCCGTATGCGAACATATCAAGCGCATCTGCATCAGTCTCGCTCATAGCAGGATCTATTTTTTGAATGAACTTAAGCACGGTCATGCTTAACTGATGATCACTCGCAAGAGCTTTAGCTAATACCTCATCTGCTTCTGTGAATTTATTTTGATTGTTTATCATATAAAAAAAGCTTATTAGTAGCTCTGTGAGGCGCCGCTGGGTACGGTGCCTACACAAAGCCGCTAATAAGCTCAGCTCTGTACCCAGCAAAAAACGTCTCGAACTGATATAGTTGAGACGCGATTAGTAAGCAAAAAGAGGCTACCACCGCATCCCACAATGTAAGATGAAGTGGCAGCCTCTCATTTTTCCCTGCCCAGAGGAATACTCAATTCCATTTTTTCGCCCTCCTTCTTAGGTGAGGCCGTCTCCGTCATAAACTTCGTTTATAATCCGGAGGAGTTCAGTTTAAATTGTACTTAAATTATAGACGATGTTGCGCCAAACGTCAACAGACTTTTATACACAGATCAATAAAACGATATTTTTCCATATATTATAAAAAAAATATATTTTTTTCCTACTAGATGCCCGCGTAAAAAATTGTCGGTTAGATAGACTATTTAGAAAAGAAATTAAAATATTTTTCGCTTCCCACAAACCTTCCGAAACCACCACTAATGCTTTCCCCGATTAGCTCCGTTGCCTTAGCAATTTTAGTTGTTATTTTACCGGCAGATATTTTTTCTTTTGAAACTAACATAAACCTAATATTCCGTTTAGCATGTTTTTTGATCAGGCCTAATAAATAATTGTCTGATGCACTCCAGCCAATGATCAAAACCCTGTCCACCTCCTGTAATTCTTTACACAAAACATCAATATGCCGTTTAGGACAAATAGTTATGTCCTGCTTAGAAAGTAGTGGGATTGCCAAGGCAGGAAATCTAAAAAAATTTCCTCCCGTAAGCTCTTTCTTGTGATACGGATCGATGCCGCCTTTTAAGCGCAATGCTGTTATAAAATCAACATTATCAGTTAAAAACTCATACCCCCCTTTGTAATCACCTGAAAAATGCATAGCCTCCTTATTACCTATGTATGACCAGTTATGCGAACCGTGCAATTTAATTACCTTCAGATCACCCCTAACATAATCATCCATTTTTTTCCAATTTTGACCTACTATACTGTCTTCAAATAAGGAATCATAATTAAAACTCACAACACAGGCTTTTCCTCCGCAATCCGAAATAATCCGCTGTTGCAAGCTTTTATAGTGGTTGATTTCTTGAAATCCATCAGAAATTTTTTCAAACAAATCCTGCAGATAAAATTCCAAGGCTACTAGCTGCGCCTGAATTTCGGCAATGTGCCCGGATCTTTCTTTAATATTATTAAGCGCCTGTTCAAAACCTTGACCGTGCGTGTTTACCGCGGATTCTATTTCCGATAATAAACCAGTCGTTAACGGATATTTCTGAAGAAGGTCGCCATTGAAATAGCCTCTAGCAACCAACTCCTTTGTTATAGGTGGTGGAATATCGCAATGCTTAGCATAATCGTGGGATGCGCCAGCACCTAATATAATTAATGGGTAGGACATAATTTATAAATCAAAGCCAATAACATCGTTCAAAGCTTACCCTCACGTAACTGATACGTCAAGCTGAAAACTTAAATACAAATATAAAATCTAGGCTACCATAACAAATAACCACCACACAAAATCATTCGCTACCGACATTTGTCAATTTAAAAGGTAGCGCATAAAAAATTCGCTATACTATTGCCAAAAACACCTCTTTCTGGCAGAATTGAAATACAATTTAATCTGCCTAAACCCCACAGCAATGTCGGGCATGGCAGAAAATCCACAAGTAGAAACGGTCTTTTTGACCGGGTACTACTTGTGGTCTATCTTCGAAAGGAGATAGGGCGACCGAAAGGTCGCCACCCGGATAAAGAGGCCGTTTTTTAATTTCTCTTTGCCGTGCCAATGTAGAATCTTAGTTTATATGAAAAAAATATTAATAATCGCAATCATATTAGGATTTGCTGCCACAGTAAACCTAGCTAAAGCCGCAATCACTGTAAACGGCCTTGTCAATTGCCTAGCCGGATTTTCTTGCCCAACTTCTGGTAGTGGAGAGAGTGGTAGTTCAGAAAACCAAATATCTACTTCAAGCCCCACACCATCGCCGACCCCGGCAACACAAGTTTCGTCAGGAAGCGATGGTTCTTCAGCTCCGACACCAAGTCCAAATACAAACATCTTACTAATTCAGATCAACGCACTTACTGATAAAATAAATAGTCAGCAGTCTCAGATAGATATGCTTATACGGGAAGTCAGCTTACTAAGAACAGCCATAAATCAAATCACGACTTCGCAGTTATCAAATGATTCAATTCGATCATCTCCACCGGTTAGTCAGAACTCTACACAATCAGAATCAAAGACGACCCAACAAACAGCTTTTAATCCTAAGCAAAATCTAAAACCCGGAATGAATGGAAATCAAGTAGTAGCTCTTCAGAGATGGCTTATCAATCAAGGATACAGTATTCCTAGTGAAACGATTGGATTCTATGACAACCAAACGAAAAACGCGGTTACGGCTTGGCAAAAGGCAGTCGGAATAAAACTCAATAATGCTTCTGGTTATGGTTATTTCGGTCCATTATCTAGACAAAAGATTAAATAAGATTATGAAAAAACAAAATTTTTATTTAGTCGCCGGCATTTTAGCTCTGATTCTCATAGCTGGAGGATGGTATATGTATAAATATCGTTCATGCTTAAAGCAAATCAATTACGTACCGCCAAGAGAACAGGGTAAGACTGATGGTGGATTTTATGGATCTGGATTACAACGTATATCGGGTGCACCGGATAATGGTGATTACTATCGCTTTGAATTTCGAGAGTTCAAAACGTCAGAAGATGCAATTCGTGCATGTGTGTGGAAATAAAAAATTTCATCGAAAATCATAAAATCCTAACCCCAATTATCTTCTGGGGCTTTTGGATATTGCTGGTCCTATTTCTCATGTGGATCAGGGATGCTGAACCGGATTTGAATGTTCCGGACAACGGAATGACTGAAGACATTTGTCCGAGTGGTTATCCCTGTTAATCCAATCTGTTTAAATATCTTAAGCGCATATTTGAAATATTGACAAAATCAATGTATTGTAGTAGTATCAGTGATTTATAAATAATAAATGAATATGAAAAAATTCGCATTAGCAGTGCTCTTTGGGTTACTCTTGGCAATCCCGGTAAGCGCCGCTGAGTTTAACAAGAATTTGCGTTTTGGGATGACAAAAAATACAGACGTTTCTAAATTGCAGGAATATCTTACTAGTGAAAATTTGTACGCCGGTCCGATTACGGGAAATTTTTTTTCATTAACTCTTAAGGCAGTAAAGGTATTTCAGAAAAGAGAACTACTCCCAGCAACAGGATTCATTGGGAGTATGACTAGGATCCGATTAAATCAAATTTTTGAACAGCAACTTGCGGGTCAAAATCAAGAGTCAGATTATTCTTGGGCTCCTGAATCAGTTTCAACAAACACGTCGGATGTTGTTGAAAAATTGGATCAGCAATCCAATGCAGTTCAACAGCCTATAACAAATGAAGTTGATTTGTGTAGAAATTTTATATATAATCAAACAACGATACCTTTAGGAAT
>ERZ1292633.3150-Hain-H41-02um-R1-3150-length-16332-cov-4_pt1 | contig 16332 bp, 13 predicted proteins | sample MGYA00564406_ERZ1292633 | MGnify/ENA primary metagenome ERZ1292633 (study PRJEB36523, sample SAMEA6512639) | groundwater metagenome | collected 2019-01-08 | study: AquaDiva: Metagenomics assemblies of 32 groundwater samples | reverse complement strand
CAGAGTAAATTCGTTTCCATTCACCATTGGAATCCATCCACAGGCGACAATCTGTTAATACACCATCAACATCTAGTACTAGCATTTTAATTGATCTCAATTTCTGAACATCCAAACCCATACTCACGCTGCACATTCCTTAATAAATTGATGACTCTTTATTGTTGAAAATATAACGACCCACGGCAAGCGCTCAATCCTGAGACAGAGACAAAAGTCTGTTATAAATTAATTATAGATTTTTAGTGCCCGACTTGCTTATGACTAAAGTCGGTGCTTAATAATATAAGAAATATTGCCGATACGTCATAAAATAGTATGACTAAAAAACCCGTCTCCAATAATCAAATGGCTAAACGCTTTCAAACTCAGGAGCCTGTTCGAGTCGAAGTGCTATTTAAAAAAGAAGTTCTTTACGGCCGCATGCGTAATCTATCGAGTACAGGGGCTTATTTTGAAATAACCAACTCCACTTATTCTCCTAAAAAAGGAGATCTTGTTAGAGTTACTATTAATCTAAAAAAAATTAATGCATCGCATACACTGAGTGGTGAAGTTATTTGGAGCAAGGGCTCTGGAATTGGCATTTCATTCACTAAGCCGAAAGAATTTTCAAAAAAGAAATAGTTTTCATTTGCAAAGCCGTCCAGACATTGGTCTAGTTTAACTACTATTCGTTGGTTCCATTTTGGGTCATGCTAGAATTTTTTGACAGGATCAACGTCTAAACCCAAGGATGGAAAATGAAAAAAATCGGCTTACTTAGTCTCGCAATTCTTACTTTACTAACCCTATCTTCAGTAAAATACGCTAATTCAAAAAATTCGCAGTATTACTGGATGAAAATAGCTGCAACAGATAAGTTTCAGCGTTCAGTTATAGCCAGCACCGGCGCTGCAATTGAAATTGTTAAAGACGATTTTGTAATTGCGTATGGTAACGACATTGAACTAGCAAAAATCAAAAAATTAGGCTGGCTGCAGGCTTCTTCAAATTTAGCTGAAGAAATGAGTGCCAAAGATTTCCCAACTAAAGATTCTCCTTATCATAATTATGCAGAGTTAACTGAAGCCCTTAATAAACTAACTCAGGATAATCCTGATATTTCCAGAATGAGTTCTATTGCTAAAACCCAAGAGGGCCGTGATATTTGGGCGATACGTATTACTTCGGACTTTAACACGGCCAGTACCAAGCCTGCCGTAATATTTATGGGTGGTCATCATGCCCGAGAACATTTGTCTGTTGAAATGCCTTTGATGCTCGCTCAATACTTAGTTAACCAATACCGCGCCGGAAATCAAAAAGTTGTTGGGCTAATTAACTCACGCGATATACATATTATCCCAGTTGTGAATCCAGATGGCATGGAATATGACATTAAAGATGGTTCCTATAAAATGTGGAGAAAAAACCGAACGCGTAATGCAAACGGTACTTTTGGTGTCGATTTAAATCGTAACTACGGTTACCAATGGGGCACGGGAGGCTCATCCGCCGATCCGAATAGTGATACTTTTAAAGGAACACAGCCTTTTTCTGAAGTTGAGTCTATAGCAATTAAGAGTTATGTCGAAACTCACAAAAACATAACAATTCTATTATCAGTTCATAGTTTCTCGAAACTTATACTTTACCCTTGGGGACATAAATTCAATCCTATCGAGACAGGAAATGATTTAAAAGTTCACTCAACTATGGCAAAAAAAATGGCTGAATGGAATGGCTACAAACCTCAACAAAGCTCAGAGCTTTACATTGCTAGCGGTGATACCACTGATTGGTCTTATGGGGCTCTCAAAATTATTTCCTTTACCTTTGAATTAGACCCCGCGAATACCGGTTTTGGTGGTGGCGGCTTTTACCCTGGAGCTGGCGTGATTCAACCTGTGTTTCAAAAAAATATCGAACCCTTCCTTTATTTAATTGATTACTCAGACAACCCATATCGCGTGTTGGATATCGACATTGGACCTATTGGCCTTTAAATTTAAATAAATGGGGGCTCTAGCCCCCATTTATCGTCAACTGTCTCAATATTAGACACTTAAATTGACATTAAAACGAACCTAGGTTGTTTACCTATGGCAAAGGTCTTGAATAAGACCTACTCCATGAACATCTGCAGAACAATTGTTTCAATTCTTTCTTTGTATTTTTTCAGCACGCCTGCGCTGGCCACAGAGCTTTCTCGCTGCCTATCGACCACAAGTCATCAAGAGCATCGACTTGAAAAAGAAGATACGATTCTTCATTGTTTTAATCAGTACAAAAAAACCTTAAGTTATGAAGGCTGTAGTGCAGCTTTAGCCAAAGTAAAGTCAAAGATGAGCTCAACAAAGCTAACTGTAGAAATCAAATCAATCTGCTTCTATGAAACAACCACTTCAAAAGATATGAACAGTTGCATGGCCCGAACTAAGTTATTTAAAAACTCATCAAACCATGATGAAGCTATTTTTTACTGCTATCTGCAGTACCAGAATAGAATGACAAAATCCGATTGCAATAAGACCGCCAACAAACTGATCTTCCCATTAAAAAAAGCCTATTTAAAACAGCATTGTGATACTTATAATTAATTTCTGACCAGTGAGAAATTTTTTTCAGGAATCATTAATGGAACTCCCGCAGGAACAATTTTTTTATTCTTAAAGGCGCTCCAGTTCAAATGGGGATTCATCTGCCTGAATCGTGTTAAGCTGCCATCAAACCACTTTAGTATTTCGCTCTTTTTCGTTCGATTCGGAAGATAATATTCTCTGAAATTCAGCCCGGCGGATTTGATAAGATCATTTCCGAAAAGCTCAGGAGCGCTTCTTTCAACTTCGAGCACGGCCAAAAAACATGCGTAAAAGTTTTTTGAAGCGAAGCCCCATGAACTCGTTACATTTTTGGAGGAAATCAGTTCTTCAATTTGATCCGAGTTGTTTTTTTTGACCATGCGTTTAACACCCGTTAATCCATGATTATAGGCGGTAATTGCTAAGGGCCATGATTTAAAGGCTGAGTAGTTCTGTTTCATGATTTTAGCCGCAAGTTTGGTGGCATAAATGGGATGATTGCGCTTATCGAAATTATTCGCGATGTAACCCTTAGGCTTTGCTACAGAAGGCATGATCTGCCAAAGACCACTGGCACCAACCTTAGACTGAGCATATATATTAAAAGAACTCTCAACATAAACCAGCCGGGTCAACTCAATCGGTATATTTTCATCTTTAAAAATTTTTTCCATCTGATTTATATACTTGCCCGACAAATAAAGTGCTTTTCTCATTCGGTCCCGCAAGCCCATCTGCAATCTGACCTTAGCAGGATTAATTTTATATTTATTAGCATAATATTTTTTTTTATTTTTTACTTCTATTTCTATTCTGGAGATTTTTTTAGCATCCGATAAAGTAGAATTATTATAGATATCCGTTAAATCAATCTCGCCCAATATAAAGCTTGGGTTATCAGTTAAATGAAATACACCCTGCGTAGTTGAGTAGTAAGAGTAAATTTTCACCCAAAAATTGACGCGTTTTTTTAAATCTTCACTGACCCTGAATTTGGAATTGTCTGGCAAACTTGAATACCAGTTAGTAACCAGAGCCTGGCCACTGCAGCAAAATAAAATAGAGAGTAAAAAAAATTTCACTAGATCATTTTAAGCTATTTATAATCAATTGATCAAAGGCTTCACGCACGGTGGCCTCATTTTGTGGACCATTGTAGAGAAATGAAAATGTATAAATTGTGCCATCACGTTTTCCGGCAAAGCCAGCCAGACTAACGACTCCATCTAGGTATCCAGTTTTGGCCCGTACCCAGCCTTCAGCCAATGTACCCTTCATGCGTTTTTTAAGCGTGCCGTCGATTCCGGCCACAGGCAAACCTTCAAGAAATATTGAATAAATAGAAAAATCTTTTTTGACAAAATTTAATACTTTGTTAAGCGCTGCTGCTGAAAATGAATTATTTTGAGTCAATCCCGATGGGTTTATGATTAAAATCTCTTCCTGACTGATCCCCACCTTTGCAAGTTCTTCGCGGATCATTTCAACTCCGCGCTTTAAACTTGCACCGCTTTTTTGTTCTTGGGCCGCCAAGTTTTTTACTAACATTTCAGCGACGAAATTATTAGAGAATTTATTCATATCAGCTAAAATGCTCGACAAATTTTTACTTTCATAAACTGCAACCAATTCAGCTTTTTCTGGTACTGTGCCTGCAATAATTTTTCCTTCAAAAGTGATATTTCTTTGCTGTAGAAAGTAAATCAAATTTGTTGCAGTCCAGATATCTGGCTCAGCAATACTTTTATAAATAACTTTTTCTTTTGCGCCAATTAAAACATCGCCACTAACGGTGATCACTCTTTCGTTATTTGAAATATTGACTGCTAGTTCTTTTTTTATCTCTTTCAGCACAGTTGTGGTGTTATTAACAAGAGTGTAATAATTACTAACAGGATCGATTGTAATATTGGCCTTTTCGCCAGCCTTCGATGGTCTAACAAAAATATTCACTGCGTTCCAGTTAAAACTTAGCGCACCAACAGGAGCGTCATAGGCACGATCAACTCTTTTGTCCTGTCTGCTTTCATCAAAGCGTACTTTATCAAATAGGTTATCATCAACGATTAGATTACCTTTGATATTTTTAATTCCAGAACGTGTGAACTCATTAACCAGATACCACAAATTTTCTGATACAAAAGTGGGATCTCCGCCACCCTGTAGGTACAAATTTGCGCCATCAGTGAAAAGTTTTGTGTAAAATCTGTGACCTACGGGGACTTTTTTTAAAATGGCATAAGACGTTACAAGCTTACTGATTGATGCCGGATTTTTTTTCTGTTCAGCATTCACCGCAAAAATCTCTCGAGTACCGTCCATAATTTGAAGACTTACGTTTTCAGGGCTGATTTTATATTTAGACAGGATCGAGTTATAATAATCGCTAGAGATAGCTCTGGTTTTTAATTTGATTGTCTTATTAAGGGCCTTATTAGCTGCTATGGCCTGAACTGGACTAAAGTTTAAAAGCATGAGCAAAAATGTAGCTAGAAGCACGACCATTTGAAATGAATTCTTTTTTCGAGTTCTCATTTAAACAGTATAGCGGCAGAATAGCTCTATGAAAAGAAAAGATTGGATTTTTGTAATTGCCGTGCTGTTTGTCTGTATAATTACGGACCAAATCAGTAAAATTTGGGCCTCGGGCCTGATTTTAGAACAAAGCTTTGGTGTTATTAGAATGGTACTGGTACACAACCATGGCGCAATGCTGGGGCTTTTTTCAGAACTCCCAGCTGTGCTTCGTATTGTAACACTATCAACCAGCGGTGTTTTTATTTTATGCCTCTATTTTTTGATACAATATCTTATTCCAAGAAAACTTTTAAGTTTAAGAATAAGCCTTTCAATACTCACAGGCGGCATACTTGGCAATGTTCTTGATAGAATCCTATATGGCTATGTCATTGATTTCATTGCCTTACAGATAAATGATTGGCATTCACCGGTTTGGAACCTAGCTGATATGGTGCAGTGGTTTGGCTATATTTTAATGATTTACTCACTGTTTAAGTACAGTGAGCAACTTTGGCCCGACAAAAATGACCGAAAAAGTTTTTGGATCAATAAAAAATTTCAAATCAAACATTCAATTATATTCACGGCTATCGGCATTTTTATTACATTAATATGTTTGGTTTTTTCTTACACCTATCTTAAAGTCACCATCCAGGAGCTCGTTGGCGACAATAATTTTTTAATAACAAAATTTGTTCGACCATTTTTATTCACATTTGTAATTTTAACTTTAATGTTTACGATCATGTTATTCTCTATCGGAAAATTAATCTCACATCGTATTGCTGGCCCAATCTACGCTTTTGAAAGATTTTTAACAGATATTTTAGAAGGCAAAGGCCTGACCAAGGAAGGGTCGGCTCTTCAATTGCGCACCAATGATGATTTTAAACATTTAGAAGAGTTGGCCGAACAGGTCAAAATCAAGTTAAATAAAATGAACTCCGAAAAAACTGTTTCAGTCATGACCTATTCGGATGACAGCACTTAAAATAACTCGACCTCCACTATTTTATTTAAATAAAATCTCTTACGTTGAAAGTCCAAGCCACATTCAGCCTGAATATAGTCGCCATCAGGATTACGAACCATTCCAATCGGTTTAATCGGGCGCGTTTTATTTTTAGTTTGCCCACCCTGATAAACAATGCTGATGCTTTTTTGCATATCAATGGCTTTGGCTAGTAGTTTAACTTTGCTGTCCATTGCACTGTAAATTAAATAATTTTTCCAGTTCAAATCTTTTTTTTGTACTTGCAGAATTCGCTCTATTGATAGATCGTCATCAATCTTTTCCAGGCACTTAAGCAGCACCTGCAGACATGCATAGGCATCATCGTAGGCCCGATGCGCTTCGCCTCCGACCAGTTGCAGTTCTTTAATCAGCGTCTGCAATTTATGATTTGTCGTGCTTAATAATGCTCGCGATAATAAACTGGAGCATAGATTTAAAGTGTTCGGTGTCCGTAAATTTACTTTTTCCATAGCCACTGTCAAAAAACCTAAGTCAAATGGTGCATGGTGGGCTAGCAAAACAGACTCATCAGCAAATTCACAAAATTTAATGATTTCAGTAGCCATTAAGGGCGCCTCAGCTAGCATTTCATTGGTAATACCGTGAATGCGAATATTATCGGGTACCAAATCTTTAGACGGCTTTAATAAAACTTGAAACTTGTCGACAATTTTACCCTGATACCACTTTACAGCCCCTAGTTCGATGACTTCAGACTCAAGTGGGTAAGGCCCACTGGTTTCAGTATCAAAGGCGACTATGGGATAGTTGTAAATGGATTTTTTTATATCAAAGTTCATTTTCTTAATATATTATTATTAACAAATGAAGTCTATTTCTGTTTTTTTCACTCAACTAGCTCTAATCATTTCACTGGTTAATTTTCTACCGACATATAGTTTAGCTGCAGACAAAGATAATAAAGACAGCGGCACCACTGCCAACTACCAATTATCCGGTGAAGCACAATTATTGTCGCACTTTATTGTTAAGGGACTATCTTACAGCGATAATAATCCCGCCATGAATGCTGCGTTTTTGGCTCATTTGGGAACCCAGGTTAAATTTGGTTTTTGGGGAAGTAATATTTCTAATGTGGGCGCTACTGATGACAATTTCTGGTTCAAAGTATTTGGAAAAATCGATGTCGAATTAAGTGAAAAACTATTTGTTAGCGTCTTCTTACATGACAATCATTTCTATAAATCTAACGCCCGTAATGGACAGGCCCTTGGGTTAAACTTTAATTATAAATCCTACGAATTCGGCTTAGAATGGATGAGTAATTTAGAAGGCACTAAATCCAATGCTGAATACTTTTGGTTTGGAAAACTGATTGATTACAGAAAAGTCTATAAGTATGGAGGTTATTCAGGTTTAACTTATAGTCATGCAAGCGCTGTCCATAGTTATTTTGATTTTAAAATAGTTGGCCAGTATCTGCTTAATGAAAATTCTTTTGCCGAAATCGCCATGACTCTAAACTCTAATTCTTCTCAGTTTGGAATACGAGACGATCCGGCCCTTTATTTGGGTGTTAAGCTCACTTATTAATTTGATTTAACCTCAGTGGGCTCATTTGTTGAACTGCTCGGATCTGTTTCTTCATCAACTTTTTGTATTTCAATATCCACCGGATTGACCAGATTAGGATCTTGACCAAAACTATTTTTTTCAGCCTTTGCTTTTTTATTTAAAACTTGTTGTGCAAAATTGTTATAAACATCTTGGCTTGAATCTTTATCGCCGAATAAAGTTTCAATTTTACGTCTATTTTTGATGTTCTCATCTGCTTTTTGCCGTATTGAAATTCTGATAAAACCGATAATCTTTTCTTGGTCCACTTCGCCTTTTTTGTCTTTGACTGAGGTCCCGCCCCCTACCTTATTAGAGTTGTGTTCGAAGGCCGCTTTGATTTTTGCTGAAATAATATCAAGTCGATCTTTTGCTACCTTCTGAGCCGTGGTCTCTTTTTTATCCGCCACAGACTGCGTAAACAAGGCTGAGGTAATTTTAACCTCAGAGTCCTGCAAGCCTGAAGTGATCTGAGTTAAACGTGTCATCACTTCAATAAATTTAAGATTCGGTTGCGCGGTGCCTTTATCAAATAAGAAATAATCCGGAATATCAAAATCAAAACCATCCTGTGAAACACTTACATTTTTTGCTGTATCGGTCATTTTATCTGCCATAAATGCAGCCACAACTTTTGCAGAACCCATATCTAAAATGTTTGGAGTTTTATCTGATGGTTCTAAAAAGCTCTGAAAAGCCTTAAGTGGCTCATTAATTAAATCTAAAAATAATTTTTCTAAAGTTATTTCAGCGCCGAAATTCTGAAAGTTATACTCAATCATTGAAGGAGTGGAAAAATAATCAGAAACGGCTTTCTTGGTTTCTTCTTTTTGACTCAGGAGCCACATCACCAAAAAAAAAGCCATCATTGCTGTCATAAAATCAGCTAGTGCCACTTTCCAGGAGCCGCCGTGATAGCCGTTTCCCTGCACTATTATTTTTTTGATGACTATCGTTTGCTTCTTTTGTGCCACTTAAGCTGCCGCCTTCTTAATATCTTTAGTTGCCTTATCCAGCTCATCAAAACTTGGTCTTTCCTCTGGCATAATGGCGCGTCTGGCATATTCAACGCACACAAGTGGCGGAGCGCCTCTTTGTAGTGCCACCATAGCCGCTTTAATACACTGTAAAAAACGTCCATCTGCTTCTATATCTGCTGCCATTTTAACTGCAGTTGGGCCAATCAATCCATAAGCACCAAAAACTCCGAGCATAGTTCCGACCAAAGCTGAAGCCACGAGGGAGCCGATTTTTTCTACGCCCTCTGTTAAATGCGACATCGTTTTAACGATACCCAAAACCGCCGCCACAATACCTAGTCCCGGAAATCCATCCGCCACCATCTGTACTGCATGCTGTGCCATATGTTCTTCAGCATGAATGGCTTTTATATCGCCATCCATTAAATCATCAACATCATAGGGTGATAAGTCCGTGGATAAAGTCATTTTCATGGTGTCACAAATAAATGCCACAGCATGGTGGTTTTTCATCACCGATGGATAGGCCTTAAAAATATCACTTTGATCGGGGTTCTCAATATGTTTTTCTACACCTTGAGGTCCTTCTTTTCTGAAGGTCTGAAATAATTGAAACATCATTTGTAGTAGATCTAAATAATCTTTTTTCTGCGGACCTTTTTCAGTCATCGCTCGAAGCGATAATTTAAAGCCTGCTTTGATCACCTTCATTGGGTTACCGATTATATAGGCCACTAGAGCGGCTCCGCCGATAATCATCATTTCTAAGGGCGCAGCTTTTAAAAATATCGACAGGTGTCCACCTGCTAATATAAAGCCCCCGAACACCATTGCAAAAACAACAATAATACCTACAAATCCCATATATGACCTCTTTTACATATTTCTAATCGGTCATTTTGAGACATGAGTTAACTAGACTAAATAAAAACTAGACCAAATGACCTGGAATAAGGCCTTGGATTTGATCTGACGTAAAACACAAAGTACAATTGGGTAATGAATTACAAATTAAGATACAGACTTATTATTTTTTTAGGGCTTTTATCATTATTTGGAGCCCCCTATGCAATTGCACAGGACTTCGCAATTACCTCAATAAGTCTAGCTAAACCCTGGCAAGATGGAAAAGTACAAACTATAACTCTTGACGTTCTTTTACCTAAAAAATTTCACGCCTATGCTGACCAGCTTAAAGTTCTCAATATTAAGCCGAGTGAATTCAAAATCGGCGAAATTAAGTTGAGCCCAGAAATCGAGTTCTATGATAAATTCAGTAAAAAAATACGCCATGGGATTTTTGAGGCCGGACGTCTAGAACTAAGAATTGAAGCACCAGAAAAAATTATCAATCCACTGCAAAAAATCACTTTTGATTTACGCCACCAAATCTGCAGCGATAGCGTCTGTTATTTACCAAAAAATTTACCCATAGAACTTAGCCCCGTAGAACTCAACTCCCCAAATGAAATTCTCACAGCCCCTATTCAAGAAACTTTCTCTTTGCTCAAATCCTTCGAACAAACATTACAAACCAGTTTATTCTTAGCTTTTTTATCTGTATTTATCGCCGGAATCCTTACTAGTTTTACACCCTGTATTTTTCCGATGCTTCCTATCACTATTTCAATTCTTGGCCACGGCGCTAATAAAGAAGCCGGAATCAATAGCCGTTTTCATAATTTTTCCCGAGCCCTTTCTTACGTTCTGGGTATTGCCCTTACATACTCGGCTTTGGGTGTCGTTGCCGCCTTAACGGGAAACCTTTTCGGGGCAGCTTTGACAAATAAATATATTCTTGCGTCATTAGTTTTCCTGTTTTTCACCATGTCACTGAGCATGTGGGGAGCCTTTGAATTACAATCCCCGGCTTTTATCCGCAATCGCTTAGGCACCGGTAAAAGCCATGGTTTTATGGGTGCATTTTTAATGGGAATGGTGGCCGGAGTGGTTGCCAGTCCTTGCGTCGGCCCTGTGCTGGTTTCAATTTTAAGTTATGTTTCAACAACTAAAAATGTCGTGCTCGGATTCAGCCTACTATTTACTTTTGCCATTGGACTGGGGCTTATTTTTATTGTAATCGGAATCTTTGGCGGCACTGCTTTAAAATTATTGCCGAAATCCGGGCGCTGGATGAACTATATAAAATTTATTTTAGGAGCAGGTATGTGGGGCGCGGCGCTCTATTACGCGCAATTTCTTTTAAGCAACCGCTTATGGACCTTACTTATTGCCGTTAGCTTTATAGCCCTAGCCGTTTGGAAAGGGGCCTTTCACTTTCATAAAAAAAAGTACATCCGCCAAAGCTTTCTATTGGCTCTTTTTATTTTTTCAACATCTGTTGCCGTATTAAGTGTGTTTAGACCCGAGTATTTAAGCCGAGCTTTTTACCACGAAACAAACCTAAAAACAGCAAATTCCGCCGTCTGGGAAGTGTACTCAGAAGAGGCCCTAGCTGAGGCCAATAAGGAAGCAAAACCGGTTATAATCGATTTTTTTGCCGAGTGGTGCGGCGCCTGCCACGAACTTGAAGAAAAAACTTTTTCCACCGAGGATTTTATACAGCTTTCCAGTGAGTTCAGACTGCTCAGGTTCGACGCCACCGAAGATAATGAACAAACTTCACAGGTTCTTAAAAAATATCAGGTGAAAGGCTTGCCAAGCGTCTTATTTATCAATAGAAATGGCACTCTACTAAACGAACTGACCTTTACGCAATTTCTTGAAATGAACGAGCTAAGGCCAAAAATGCAGGAGGCTCTCAAGTGAGCACAATAAAGACCCAAGCAAAAAATCCAATCAAAAATACCGACCTAATGCGTTTAAATAAATTATTAGCAGAGCGCGGATTAGCCTCAAGACGTGGCGCCGATAAACTGATCGCCGATGGCCTAGTCGTGGTTAATGGAAAAAAAGTATACGAACTTGGTATTAAAGTTAACCCAAACAAAGATAAAATACTTGTTGATGGTAAACCCATCAAATCAAAAACTGAAAATATTTACATCATGCTCAATAAACCAAAAAACGTTATCACTTCGATGAGTGACCCGCTTGAGCGCCCAACTGTTGCTGACTTTATAGGAGAACTTCCTGCGCGCGTATTTCCAATCGGACGTCTAGACTGGGATAGCGAAGGCTTATTGCTTTTAACCAACGATGGCGATTTCGCGCAAAAAGTTATGCACCCAAAAACCGAAGTCACTAAAACATATCACGTTAAACTTGAAGGCCAGCCGCAGGAGTATCAAATTAAAAAACTCTTAACCGGTGTTTCGATTCCCGGTGGACGCGTTAAAGCCAAACATGTTGAAAAACTGAAAATGACGAAAACCAATACCAAAAAAACCTCAGAAAAAAATGACTGGTATAAAATCATCATCACCGAAGGTAAAAATCATCAAGTGCGTGAGATGTTCAAAAAAATCGGCTTCGATGTGATCAAGCTTCATCGCGTAGCCATCGGCAAGCTTCGTATTGGCTCACTCGAGCGTGGTCAGATGGTTTTTTTAAATGAGGCCGCTACGCAAAGAGTCTTTATGCAAGACCTTCCAGAAGAAACCCATGGACGCCGTGAGCTTAGATACAAATCAACTAAAACCACCCCAACTGATCTTAACCGCAAAAAGTTTAATAAAAATTTAGACAAAGCAAAGTAGCCGACAATATAAAAATAAGTTTAAAATTAGCACAATATATCTCAGACTGAAACACTATTTGCCTCATTATGATAAATAAGAAAATAAATTCATTATTTTCTTAACAATGTTGATAACATATTTAAATGTTCACGTATGCTGGGTTACGCTTATTATTTATTTTATTGCTTACTGCAGGCGTACTTTCCTGCGAAGTGGAGTCTACTGACGTCGGAACCGACAGCGGTTCTAAAGCCGTTATTGAGCCTACAATTACCCCACCTACACCTATTAATAGTAAACGAGTAATTTGCGACCCATTTGAAACAAATTCGCCGCAATCGCGTGATAATGGATTATTCGGAAATATATTTTTTTTAGACCGTCATCATCACCATCATCATGACAATCATCACAAAAACATGAGCAGTAAAGGCAACGGCAACAATAACGGACATCATGACAATCACCATGATGATGACGCCGACGATGATGACGAAAACCATAATGGCCATCATCACCACAAAAGTAAGTCCGTTGAAGATTACATTGAACACGGAACACTTGTTGATGCAGTACTCTATTTAGATCGCGTTTTTATACAAACTCACCGAGTTAAAAAAGCTTTCAAAACTCTGGCAGGTGATCAATTGCCGCTTTATGATAAAAAATTGTACCGGGGTTTCGCGATGAGTGTTGAATCTCAGCTTAAACTTGGAGCTAACGAACAACCAGGCTACTATCAATTGGCGCTGATAGCTGATGCTGGAGCTTTATTAAAAATAATTGATGCTGATGGCAGCGAAAGAGTGATTGTTAACAATGATGGGCGGCATTCAACAAAAATGGCTTGTGCTACTGAGCGAGTTTTTCTGGATCACAACACGCGAATTCCGATAAAACTGCAACATTACCAAGAGAAGGGAAATCTTATTTCTTTGGTTGCGATGTGGAGACCATGGCCTGCTGACGGCCAGAATCCGGTAAATGACGTTTTATGTGGAAAGCGTGGCAATGGTTTATTTTTTAATTATAAAAAAAATCCAGTGGTGCCTAAGAAGCCGTTTTACGATTTATTAGCCCGTAATTGGAAAGTTTTAGAAAATGATAATTATCAATTTAAAGATCAAGAAGTAAATCCTTGCGCACCTACTGAGGTACCACTCAGCATTACCAGTACATCTGCAGTAGTAGTTTCACCCTCAAACGACAGTGCAACACTCAATTGGACTACGAACATCCCGGCCACCGACCAAGTTGAAGTTGAGAATATTTCAACCGGAGCTATTCTGCAATCAAGCCTTAATACAACTCTAGGTCTAAATCACTCTGTTACAATTTCCGGGCTTCAGCCGAATTCGCTCTACAAGATAAAAGGAATTTCCACTGCCCCAAGCAGCCAAACCGCAATCACAGAAGAAAAAGCCTTTAACACCGAAGAACCACTGGCCCTTACAGCAGCAGAAATACAAAACATTTCCTTTGCTAATGGCAGCATTACATTTGGCTGGCTATCAAATATTCCAGCCACAGGACAAGTTGAAGTTATTAATACACTATCCGGAGCCGTGTTACTATCAAGTGATGATCCAGCTTTATTTTTAAATCATTCTGTTACAGTTTCGGGACTTTTACCGAATACATTTTATACTGTAAAAGGAACTTCTGTAACTCCAGGTGGTCAAACTGCGGTCACTGCAGAATTTAGCTTTAATACTGAAGACACATTAGCAATTTCAAATGTTATAATATCCAATCTGTCACCGCAAAACGGAAGCGCCACGCTCAATTGGTCGACTAATATTCCCGCCACCGGACAAATTGAAGTTGTTAACACAGTCACCGGTGCTGTCTTGCAATCTGCAGTCGATGCAAATTTAACAGAAAGTCATAGTATTTCAATTTCTGGTTTGGCTTCAAACACAATTTATAGCATACGCGGAATATCAACAACTCCGAGTGGTCAAACTGCAATTTCTATCGAGAGTAATTTTAATATTGAGGCCTTATTACAAATTACAGGTACCGCTATTGCCAGTCTTTCCTATACTGATTCAAGCGTCACATTAAGTTGGCTAACAAATATTCCGGCCTCGGGACAAGTTGAGCTTACAGATACTCTTACAGGAGTCGTATCACTCTCTTCAATCGATACCAATTTAAGCGAAAACCACACTGTTGCTATAATTGGATTGTTACCGGACACGACATACAGTATCAGAGGAATTTCAACAACTGCCAGCGGGCAAACAGTCTTTTCTGAACCTATCATTTTCGCAACTGAAGACGAATTAACAATAAGTATCATTACTGTTACAGACACTTCACGAATTACTCGTAGCGCAAGGTTAATATGGAATACGAACATACCATCGACCAGCCAGGGCGAGGGAAGAAATGTAGTCACTGGAGTTGTAAATTTCAGCGTATTTGACCCGACCTTAGTCTTGAGCCATAGCGTCCTAGTAGAAGATTTATTGGCCAATACGCAATATGCTTTCAGAGGGGCCTCGACCACTCCTGGTGGCCAGTTAATGTATACCAACGAAATAATCGTCAGAATGCCTCGATAATCTACCCCCTAAAATAAATAATTAATTATTTGCTTAATTTTTGGTCCAGTTATGTCGATAAGTCCTTTAGATCAAACGAGGTTTTTTTGATAAAAGGATTTTTTTCAATTCGAGCAAAGTTTCTTGGTGTTATGAGTGCCCTTTTAATTGGGTGCCTTGTGCTCTATTTGCTCATCGCTATTGATGTTTTCAAGACGGATAAAACTGAACTCATTTATGATTTAAATCGCAGTATGGTTTCTAATCTTTCGGTGGAGCTTGAAACCGAATTTGTTGGTGTATCTGATAAATTCAAACTATTTGCACTGCTTTCAATTGATCCCTCTAAAAAATTAATTAATGAAAATATTTTTGGTGAAAATTCAGATGTTGTTTTTGCATCTCTTTACCGTCATAACCGCTCAGAAGCACTGAATAACTTTACAAATAAACTCTACCTAGAAACTTACGGTCTTGAAACCACATTCTTTGAAAAAAATCTGCACTCAGCTAAACCGATTCCTTTTGCGGAAATACTAAAAAATGGAGAATTTTTTTGGAATGCCAGCATCGAAGGGGGCACACCACTCATCGGATTCGGACGTAATGTAGTGACTGAAGACACGAAAGGGCGCACCACAGACCAGCTGACAGTTGTCGGTTATATTAAACCCGATAAAATATTAAAAGTATTAAGTGTGGTTAAACTAAACGAAACTAGTGTCGTAGATCTAAATGGCACAGTTCTTATTCATACCGATTTCGAGATAATGAAACAAGCCAAAAATTATCAGACCAATCCGTTGTTCAAATCGGCCATCGATTCTAAAGTTAATATCAGCGTGGCTTCACTTAAAGATGAGGCCGGAGAATTTTTAGGAGCTTTTGCAAAAACTTATCAGGGTAAAATTATTGTTTTATCTCGGGCTTCTAAAGAGCAGGCTTTCTCGGCTGTCTATCAATTAGTTATTCGCTCGATATCATTCGCCCTAATTGTTATTACACTTTCTTTGTTATTTGCATTTTTATTATCACGATCATTAACTGAGCCGATTTCTATTCTTGTTGACGGTATGGAAAAAGTTTCTGGTGGCGATTTATCGACGCAAATAAATGTTACGTCAAAAGATGAAACTCAATTATTGGCTACATCATTTAATCAAATGATACGTGACTTAAGACAATCTCGTGATGAGTTGCAAGAAATCAACCGTGAATTGGATAAAAAAGTAAAAGAACGAACTTTACAATTAGAGATACAGAATCAAGCGGTTAAGGAAGCTCAGGAAGCCTTGCTTAAAACGACACGTTTAGCCTCAGCCGGTGAAATTGCGGGTCGCGCCGCCCACGAAGTATTAAATCCTCTTACCGGAATTTTAGCACGTTTAGCCACAATTAATAAAAAAATGCAGGCTCTAATTCAGCCACAGTTAAATCTAATGGCCGATATTTTTCAAAGCTGGAAGTCGGACCACGCTAAGGGCGGCT
>ERZ1292633.3149-Hain-H41-02um-R1-3149-length-16334-cov-6_pt1 | contig 16334 bp, 8 predicted proteins | sample MGYA00564406_ERZ1292633 | MGnify/ENA primary metagenome ERZ1292633 (study PRJEB36523, sample SAMEA6512639) | groundwater metagenome | collected 2019-01-08 | study: AquaDiva: Metagenomics assemblies of 32 groundwater samples | reverse complement strand
GCGCAGGCAAAAGAGCTTTACGGGCTTTATATGCAAGGAGTGCAAGAAGTGACTGTCACTTCTATTGTCAAAAAATTTATTTCTGAAAATGAAATTGATCTTGCCCATATTGCCGCAGATGCGTATTTAGATAAATTTAGCGTAAAAGAACAATTAACAGGCAAAGCAGATCTGTTAGATTTAGCAGGAATTTTTTTAGCAAATAAAGATGCGGTTTTTGCTGAAAAAGCATTCCTTGCACTTGAAAAATTTTATGGCGTAGATGCTTTTAACGAAGATAGTTTATATACTCGGGCATTTAATCTTGAGGGTATACGTGATTACGAAGCCGCTTATAAATATTTTAAAGAAATAAAGACAAGTAAGTCACTTTTTCATCAGGCGCTAATTAAGGCTTATTGTTTACATGAGGCTAATGCCGCAAAGGAAATATTCGCTAAATTAGGCGCGCAAGAGGGCAGTAGCCCTGAATCAATAACAAGCCTATATCATTTGGGCCTGATTAATCAGTGGCAGGGGAATCTTACGCAGGCAAAAGAAGCATATCTAAAAGTTAAAGAAAAAATAGGGAGTATTTATCCGCATCTTGAAGGGCAAGTTTCACTAAGATTAGCAGAGTTAGAAAAAAATGCGCCTATTGAGTATAAGTTAAAGAATTTTCTTGATCTGGCTTTAAATGAAGATTCCGGGGTTTTTGGTTCTTCCCAGGTAGAAATTGGACTATCAACTTCTAAACTTAAATTAAAAGAATCCTTAAAAGTCAGCACTAATATATATACTGAACCTACCGGTTGTATGCCCATAGAAAAGACATTTCTTTGGTCGGGAAATTTGGGGGTAGCCAGCCCTGAAAATCAGGAAAATAAATTTGATACTTCTTATGAAGAGCCAGGAATCCAGATTATTTATTTGGTAGTAGCGTCGCAAAGTAATAATTTTGAGCGGGCAGTCGCGTTTTTGGAGGTAGTAGAGTAATAATACGACCTACGCGGTCGAAATTTTTGACCGCGTAGGTCTAAATTGTGTGTAATATGCAAAGGCTAAGGCAACGGATAACCGAGCTATTAGTCCAGAAAAACCTGTTAAATACTGAACAGCTGCAATATGCTGTCCGGTCTTGCCAGTCTCAGAAAAGCCGTTTAAGCCAAGTTTTAATAGAGCAAAATCTCGTTGATAAAGAAGCAGTTATAGAATTCCTGCAACAATTACCTGAATTACGTTTTATAGATTCTTCCGTAATATCTGCTCTCAAAATTGACCCGCAAACTTTAAGCTGTATTCCAAAAGAAATTGCTTTGCAGTATCGTATTCTTCCGCTTGAGCTTAATGATAATAAATTAAAATTAGCCCTTTCTGATCCGATGGTGTTGCTTGACCTGGAAGACCTGCCTTGCCTTAGCAATTTTGAAGTTGAAATCACTATCGGTTCTCAGGCAGAAATGCGCCGGCTTATTGATACTCAATATGAAAAAGAAGTTTCTCCCCCTAAGAAGGAAGAGAAACTGGAAGATATATTAGGCGGGATTGCAGAGGTTTTGGTGCGTCCGCAGGAAGAAGCGGATAACGCTGCGCTTATTCAGGCAGGGCAAGAGGTTCCGGTAATCAAGGCAACTGATTTTTTGTTACATCGGGCAATTGAGATGAAAGCAAGCGATATCCTGATTGAACCGATGCTGGAACGCACTAGAATCCGTTTTCGTATAGACGGCATTCTTCAGGAAATAGAATCACTACCTAAGAATCTTCACCCGTTTATTATTTCCCGAGTAAAAGTTATTTCAAATCTTGATATAGCAGAACATCGCCTTCCTCAAGATGGCCAATTTAAAATTAAGACAGGTGGCAAAGAAGTTGAGTTCCGCGTATCAATATTTCCTTCGGTAGTCGGAGAAAAATCAGCAATCAGGCTCCTAGATAAATCTCTTGGGTTGATGGATATTGACCATTTAGGATTAGGAGAGAATGAACTTAAGAAGATTAAGTCTGCTGCCGGTATGCCGCATGGAATGATCCTTGTCTGCGGGCCGACTGGTTCCGGAAAAACTTCCACGCTTTATTCAATATTAAACCATATATATTCTCCGGATATAAATATTATTACGGTTGAAGATCCTGTTGAATATCAGATCAAAGGAATAAACCAGGTTAGTGTCAATCCGAAGGTCGGGCTTACATTTTCGCGTTGCCTTCGTTCAATCCTGCGCCAGGATCCGGATGTGATCATGGTCGGAGAAATTCGTGATTTTGAAACCGTAGATATTGCCATAAAAGCAGCGCTAACAGGCCATTTAGTTTTAAGTACTCTTCATACTACTACTACTGCAGGTTCAATTGTGCGGCTCGTGGATATGGGGGTTGAGCCTTTTTTAATCAACGCATCGCTTGTCTGCATCGTGGTACAGCGCCTTGCACGGCGGATCTGCACGAGTTGTAAAGAAAAAATCGAGGGACAATCTTATTATCGCGGCCGAGGGTGTAAAGAATGTTTTCAGAGCGGATATAAGGGCAGGGTTTTAGTGCCTGAAGTCTTATATATGACGCCTGAGATCCGCCAGGAGATACTTTCAGCAAATATTGAAGAGAAACAAATAAAAGATATCGCGGCCAGCCAGGGGATGAAATCGTTGCGCCAGGAAGGTGAAAGATTAGCGCAACTTGGGATTACCACGGTTGAGGAAATAGCGCGCGTAACACCGGCGGACCAATAAAATGCTAGGGACAAAAGTAAATTTAATAAAAATACTTTCTGATGACGGCAGATTTTCTCCGGAAGAGCTTGAAAAAGCATTCTCTCTGCAGAAAAAAAGCAATAAAAGCCTTAAGCATATTTTAGTTGAAGAAAAATTCTTAAGCGAAGACGAACTTCTTGCGCTCATAGCTTACTATCTTTTTATTCCCATGCTTGATCCAGCCCGCTTTAAGATAAACCCCGCAATTGCAGAATTTATTCCAGAAGAGTTAGCGCGCAAGTATCATATATTTACGTTGTCTCTTGCAAAAGACGGCCTTTTGGTGGCAACTGATGACCCTCTTGATATTGTTACTTTAGATAGCCTTAGTATAAGTATTGGCTGTCCTATAAAGCAGGTGTTGGCTCGTGAAAAATCAGTTTTAGAATGCATTGATAAAGCTTATTCCTCGCTTGAGTCGCTTCCTGAAATTCTTAAGTTTGATAAAGAGCTTGAGATTGTAAGCGTCAGAGAAGCCGAAGAGTCAGGTTCCTTTGAGCTTATTCAGGAGAGCCAGAAACAACCGGTTGTGCAGGCTGTAGACCTGGTCATAAATGAAGCCATACAAAAAAGGGCTTCTGATATACATATTGAGCCCACAGAAGATGAGCTCTTAGTGCGTTGCCGCATCGATGGAATAATGCATCAGGTGCATGTATTACCCAAAAAAAGCCAAAAGGGGATAGCCGCGCGCATTAAAATACTTTCTGATATGGATATCACTAAATTTTATCTTCCACAAGACGGGCGTTTCAGCATAAAGACCCAAGGTAAAGATATTGATTTTCGCGTTTCATCATTACCTACTATACACGGAGAAAAATTTGTTTTACGTATACTTGATAAAGCGAGTATTTTTGTAAAATTAGATGAACTAGGATTTTCTCAAGCCTCGTATGGTTTAGTAAAAGAGGCAATCAATAAAAACCAGGGGATGGTTTTAATCACCGGGCCGACCGGAAGCGGAAAATCTACCACACTTTATTCAATCCTTAACGAATTAAATAATGTGCAGCGTCATATTATGACAGTTGAAGATCCCGTTGAATATCAGCTTGATGGAATTACTCAGGCTCAAGTTAAGCCGGATATAGAACTTACTTTTTCTGCGGCTTTACGCGGGATACTTCGTCAAAGCCCCGATACAATTATGGTCGGTGAAATACGGGATGCAGAAACCGCAGATATCGCCATAAAGGCTTCTTTAATCGGGCAGTTAATTTTTAGCACCCTGCATACAAATGACGCGACCAGCGCTTTTGTGCGGCTTATAGATATGGGAGTAGAGCGTTATTTAGTAGCTTCAGCTTTAGTGTTAGTATGCGCTCAACGGCTTTGCCGTAAAATCTGCCCGCACTGTAAAGAAAAACTTGATAAACCCCCGATAGAATTTACTAAAGAACTAGAAGCGCAGTTTAAAGAGAAACCAGTGTTTTATGCAGGTAGTGGCTGTTCTTACTGCCAGCAAAAAGGTTATCTTGGCCGAGCTGCTCTCCTAGAGGCACTTAGGGTAGATGATGCCATAAAATCTATGATTATTAAAGGGGTATCAGTTGAAGAAATAAAAAACTTTAGCCAAAGAGAAGGACGATTAATTACTTTGCGCCAGGATGGTTTAAGTAAAGTCTTAGCGGGTGTTACTACGCTTGAAGAGGTTATGCGCGTTACAGCCCGTGATTAGGAGCAAATATGCCTGAAAACCAGAATAAAGAGCAGCTTATTTTTATTGATGACCTTACCGGGCTTTTTAACCGCCGCTATCTTTATCATCAGCTTGAACAAGAACTTAAAGACGCGCATGCCGGGGCATATAAGGTCTGGGTGATGATGATAGACGTTGATAATTTTAAAAATATTAATGATACATATGGCCATATTTCCGGTGATGAGGCGATAAAATGGCTGGCAGAATTCCTTAAGGAAAATACAAAAGCCAATGACCAGAAGATAAGGTATGCCGGAGATGAATTTACCGTTATTTTTAGTAAGGTTGAACAGGATGAAATTACCCGGATCGGGGAGCGTTTAATATCAAAAATCAAAACCATTCCTTTTAAGGAAAAACGAAGCGGCAAGGAGATCCCTATTACGATCAGCGCGGGTTTTGCTAATTTTCCCCAGGATGCCATAACTGCGACTGAGCTTATTGACCGCGCGGATAAAGCGCTATACGTATCTAAACAAAAAGGAAAAGATTGTTTTTCATTTGCTTCCGAAATTGACCCGGAATTATTCTGGAAAAAAAATATTCTGGAACGTTTCCCTTGCCCGGTATTTGTTGACCGCGAAAAAGAAGTCAGGACAATTTTAGAAAACCTTACCCCGGGTAACCAATTAGGGAAAAACTCATTATTTATCCATGGGGTTTTAGGAGCGGGTAAAAGCAGGTTACTTAATGAAATAGAAAAGCGTCTTGTTTCCTGGCAGGCTTACTCTATTTCATTGCATTGTTCGGAAAAATATACCACTCAGCCTTATTATACGGCAGGGGAAATCCTGCACAAACTGGCTTCAACTCATGAGCATCTGCCGCAGGATATTTTTAAGGATTTTCCCCTTCAGGAACTTACCGCGCTTTTTTCTTTCGCTCCTCTTCTGCAGGAGATTTCTGGTTTAACAGTTGATAAGACAGAGATTAAAGATGATCCTGCCCTGCTTTATAATTCTTTAAAGAAATTTTTTATTAATATGAGCCAACAAAAGAAGATCTATATTTTTTTAGATGATACGCATTTTATAGATAAAGAAAGCATGCAGTTATTCTTTTCTCTCTCTGAAAATAAAAATTCAGGAGGGATATTTATTTTGTCGGCGTATTCTCATGATGAGCTTAATTCACAGGATGGGCAAAGCCTGCCTTTTGGAGGGTATATCCTCGAACAGGATAAAAAAGGAGCTGCCAGTTATCTGATCGTTGATAGTTTTTCTTTTGAGGACGCAAAAGTTATGATTTCCCATATTCTCCAGGGTGGGGAGCTTTCGGAAGAATTTTATCAGATGATTTATGAAATCACGCATGGAAACCCCCTGTTTAATGAAGAAATGCTTAAATATTTTATTGAGAAGGAATTTATCGTTTACCAGAAGGGGAGATGGACTGAAAAGAAGGTTGATATAAAAAATTTACCACATTCTTTAAAAGATGTTTTAGGCGCCAGGCTTGAAAGCTTAAGCCCTGAGATCAGGGAGATGATCGCAAAGGCAGCGGTAATTGGGGAAAATTTTCAGGTTGATCTCCTGCAAAAAATCGATAGCGAAGATAAGGGCTATGTCATTGATTTAATTGAAGCAGCAAAAAAAATCGGCCTGGTGTATGAAAATAAAACCGGCGAAAAAAACGAATTTAGTTTTGTCACAAGTGAAATCCGTAAAGTCCTCTTTAACGCAATCGGTGATAACCGCACCAAGAACCTTTATTCCCGTTTAGGCCAGCTTAAAGAAAAACTTAATCCGGAAAAGCTCTCAAGTATTGCCGGCGAGCTGTATTATAATTTTAAAAAAGCAGAGGATATTGCCGCGACACAGCGCTACGCCGACCTTATAAAAGAAGGCAAAAGTGAATTTTATGACCGCACGGTTAAATACGCCCAGAAGATTATTGAGGAGACAGCCAAAGAAAAAGCCATTGAACTTCTGCCGAAGGAATCATTAGCTTTAATGCCTGAAATTATACGTTATATTTATATGGCATGCGTTAATACTATTCTTTATCCTCCCAAAAGCGAGATGCGGCTTAAGGCAGTCAGCCAGATGCATAATTATATAAGCAAGGTTTTAGAAAAAGTTCCGGCGTTAATATTCTCCTATGCGGATGGGGTGATAATTGCCAACCGGAAAAAATTAGGCAAAGATGTGCGGAGTTATTTTGTAGAGGCTTTTATTTCGCTCCTGCGTAGTATTAATATAGAAAGCATAAATTTTAGCCGGGGCCTTGAAGCAGTTGAAATTGAGATTTTTGTAGAAAAAATTAATCAAGCTCAGGAGCAATCAAAAGAAATAAGCGATTTATTAAAAGAGGCAAACCTCAAACATATAAAAGTCAATGAAAAAACTTATGGCGTATCCGGCTCAAAGCGTAAAGATAAAGAGGGCCTTGAAGAAATGATGCTTATGGATTACCTGATGGGTAAAATGTCTACCGGAAAAGAATCCGGCTCTACTGTAGAATTTGCGCCTCCGGAAGAAATCGCGGAAACCCTCAAAAAAATCGGTGAAGAGGCCGCAAAGCAGGAAGGGAAAGACAAAGAAGCAAAGAAAGCAGAAGTTATTGCCAGGAGCATCCAAAAAATAGGCAATCAATTTGTGGAAAAGGGTGGAAGTAATTGGGGCCAGTATAAAGAAAATTTAGCCAAAGCAGTACTATCTATGGATCCTAACCTGCGGGCAGGGATTTTAGCTGCGGAGGTAGAAGATTTAGATGACCTTCAGGGTAAAGTTGATATAATTAAAGAACTCGGCGGAATGGTTCCTCAAGACGTTATAATCGAGGTGCTTAGCAGCCAATATACAAAGGAAGATTCTGGTATAGAAAAAATGCGGGTTCTTGCCAAGCGTTTTCTTTCTTCTTCTCAAAATAAAGATAAACTTAGCGCGGCATTAAAGGATAAGCTTAAAATTTTAGGCGCAAAAGAAGAGGAATGTTCTTTGATTATAGGTGAGCAAAATTTAGAGGAATTAAGCCCCCAGGATTTAACAAAAAAAATAACCGGTATATCTGATAAAGACCTGTTAAAACTCCTTCCTGCGTTCAGGCCTGAAAAAATAATTAAAGAGCTGGCCTTACAAGGAAATGAGGCGGAGATCCAGGCTTTAGTAGAAAAAATCTCAAGCCTTATTGATAAACAACCGTTAAATGACCCGCAGTTGATCTCTGTTTTGAAGCGTATTTTAGAGGTTAGCTTAGAAATATCTTACCGGAAAATTTTTATTCAGTTAATACAAAAAATCTTAAAAAGTACGTCTGCGAATTTAGAAAAGCATCTTCCGGCATTTTTGGAACTCGTTAGCCCTTATTTCTCACGCGCCATGGATATGTTTTACCATTCCGGAAGGTTTGATGAGATAGCGGGAATGTTGAACATTGTTGTTTCTTCAGATGATGTGCACAGAAAATTCGCTAGTGAGCTGGATCCTTTGGCTAAAAAGATTGTGGATGAGTTGATCCGGCGTATAGAGAATAATCAGGATTGGATGAAAATAAGTGAGCTTGTTTTTATGATCAAAGAGCAGGCAATGCCTTATCTCCTGGATTCCGTATTATTTGAAAATAAGGTCATCGAAGGCAAATACTTCGAAGCTTATGTCAGGCGCTGCTCAATATCTTTGATTTTGAGGCAGATATGCGATAGCCAGCTAATCAATCTGGTTAAAGAAAAATTTACCGATACAAGAGCCTATATTATTAAGAACCTTATAGAAGTTGTTGCTGCTATGGGTAATGATGATATAATAAATACTTTAGAGACGCCTTTGCGTCATGGAGAATTATCCGTGAGGAAAAAAGTTATTTTTGCATTAGGCAAATCTAAAGGTAAAGAAAGTGCCAGATTACTAAAAGAAGCGCTTAAAGATACGGATGCCGGGATTAGGAGCGAAGCACTCGCTGCGCTTAGTGAACGCCAGGATGAATTTGTGTATGAATATATGTGTCAGGCAGAGAAAGACCTTTATGTGCCGGATAATATTCGTAATGATTTAGCTTTGTTGATTAAAAAGAGGCAGGCCAATGATGCAGGAGACAATCAGGCAAAGGCTTAAGCTTAAGACCAATCTTCTCGGGCAGATCCTTATTAAGCAGGGTTTAATTACTCCTAATCAGCTTGATGAGATACTGGCAGTCCAGAAAAAAGAAGGCGGGCTTTTAGGTGATTTATTGATAAAAAAAGGCCATCTTACCGAAGAGTTGATTTGTTCTGCCCTGGCAAGCCAGACAAGCCTTTGTTATATTCCTCTTGATCAGTATGAAGTGCCTAAAACAATGATTAAATTCGTTCCCGAAGAGATTGTGAGGAAATATTTATGCCTGCCGATAGAGATGATAGAAGGGGTACTGACCTTGGTTATAAATAATCCGTTTGATGATAAAGTAATAAATGAAGTTTCTCGTGTTAGCGGGCTTAAGATAGTTTGCGCATTAAGTACGCGTTCACAGATTGAAAAAGCAATTTCAAAATATTATGCCAAAGTTTAGTTACATCGCAAAAGATAAAGACGCGCATCCGATAAGCGGCACACTTGAGGTAAAAGATGCTGCTGCAGCTGTGCGCGAACTAAAATCACGGAAGCTTACCGTTATTTCGGTATCAGAAGCAAAAGAAGAATCAAAGACAATTTTTTCTAAAGGAAAAATCCGCCCGATGGACCTGGTAGTTTTTGCGCGCCAGCTTGCGACTTTGATTGATTCAGGGGTATCATTATTAGTTGGTTTAGGGATCCTTTATCAGCAAGTAGAAAATCCCTATTTAAAAAAGATTGTTTCTAATTTAAAAAGCGATATTGAAGCCGGTAATAGCCTATCTGGTTCTTTTGCCAAGTATCCAACGGCCTTTTCTTCTATTTTTGTAAATATGGTGCGCGCCGGAGAAAGTAGCGGTAGTTTAAATGAAATATTAGATAGAGTTGCAGATTATCTCGAGAAAGCCGAAAATCTGCGCCGTAAAGTAATGTCAAGCCTGACGTATCCGGTATTAATTGTCTGCGTAGCAGCCGGGATTATCGCATTTTTAATGCTTAAAGTAGTCCCAGCTTTTAAAGGTATCTTTACAACTTTAGGAGGGGAGCTTCCGCTTCCGACGCAAATCTTGATTGTAACAAGCGATGTAAGCGTAAAGTTTTTTCCGTTTATAGTTTTAGGCGCTATTCTTTTATATACTGCTTTCTTCCGCTATGTTAATACAGCTAAGGGCAGGTATAATTTTGATGGATGGAAATTAAAAGTACCCATATTCGGAGTTATCATCAATAAAGTTGCAATTGGTAAATTTACCCGGACGCTTGCGACATTAGTTAAAAGCGGTGTAAATATTCTGGAGGCTTTTGATGTAGCCTCAAAAGTAACCGGTAATAAAGTAATTGAACTTGCAAGCGATCAGGTAAAGAGGGATGTCCAGGCAGGAGAAAATATTTCTGATCCCATGGAGCGCACCGGAAAATTTCCGATTTTTGTGGTGAAGATGATCGCGATAGGCGAGCAAACTGGAGAATTAGAAAAGATGCTGACTAAAATCTCCGAATATTACGAAACTCAAGTTAATGATAGCCTCTCAAGCCTGACTTCGATGATTGAGCCGGTAATTATTTCGTTTTTAGGGGTAAGTATCGGTTTTATCGTAGTGGCAATGTTCTTGCCGGTGTTTAAGCTAACCCAGCTTATTACAAAATGAAAAGAAAAGGTTTTACTTTAATTGAAGTCTTATTTGCGGCGGCGATTTTAACCGGGCTTTTAGTCGGGACAATCAGCTTTTTTGTTTATTGTTTTAAAATGCAGGAACTTTCGCGCAACACTGCTATAGCAATGAACGAGGCCAGAAAATCAATTGAGGAAATTAAGAGTGTGCCTTTTGCTGATGTTATTTCAACTTGCAATAATATAAGCAATAATAAAAGAAACATTGCCGAATTACCTCTTGGAGTAAGAACTGTAACCATATCTAATGTATTCGGAAGCGCGGAGCTTTATGATATTCAGGTAGCGGTTCAGTGGAGATATAAAAGAATTGATGGCCAAGATATGACACAAAACGTTACTTTGGAGACATCAAGAGGTAAGAAATAAAAGAATGATAAAAAAAACGGGGTTTACATTGTTAGAGATTCTTATCGCCGTATCTATATGTGGTTTGTTAGCAGCTGCTGTTTTTGAGATAATTTCATTAGGCAAGAAATCTTGGGATACAGGTTCTGAAAAACAAACACTTGATAATCAATTGCGTATAGGAATAGATAATATGGCTAGAGAACTTTATAACTCCCAAGGTGGAAAAATAACAATAGTTGATGATCCTGACAGGGCAGGTTCAAAGATCATTACTTTTAGTGTTCCAATCGGCTCTAATGCAACTGGTTTAGTTTGGGGCGCGGATAATAAAAGTTCATTTTTTATCAGGTATGTAATAGATAATAATAATCGTCTTATGCGTCAAATCCTCAATTCCGCAGGGGTATTATTACCTAATGATCCCGGAACAAAGATATACGCTAGTAACATAGATAGTATACAATGGGATTTTTTGTCAGGATATCTTGCGGTAAATATTTCTGCTGCTGATAAAAATTTGCGTAGTAATCTTTCTACGGAACTAACCCTGCGAAATTAAAAATTACCTAAGAAAACCGCCTTTAAATATGTTATATTTATATGGTGGACAAAAATTATTCCGGGACAATCGGAGCCTGAGATGTTAAAAAAAATAAACGAAAAAAAAGGCATGATTTTAATTACTACTTTTATGGTGGCGGGAGTGCTTTTTGTGCTTTCCGGCGCCTATATCATAGGTACGCTTAGCCAAAGCCAGTCTGTGCAACGACAGGTGCAATCGCTGCAGGCGTTTTATGCGGCAGAGCGCGGAGTTGAATACGCTTTTGTCGAAGCCAAGAACTCTGCTTGGAATTGGTATACGCATCGGGTAGAGGTAAACGATGAAGACGGCGATGGTGTTTTAAACGAGCTTATACCTCTTACTCTGACACCGAATACAATTTTAAAAAACAGTTCAAATGTTTCTTACAGGTTTAATAATATAAGCCATTGTTACGAGATACCTACAACAGCAGGCATTATTGAGGTTAAGGCTTATGAGGATCCGCAAAGGCAATCAGAGATGATTATTCTTTCTCGTCTGCAAGGGGCTTCGCGTGTAATTAAATATCGGATTAAAGGGAAATCCCTGTATGATTATTTTTTCTTTTTTCCTACAGACCAGACTTTTGGCAAAGAAACTTATGATGGAGGCGGGGTAGGAGGTATCCATGTAAATGGTAATATATTACTGCAGAATACCAGATTCACTAATATGAAAGAGCTCTCTTCGTCTGATTATATCTCTTATTATAATAAACAATATACTTCTCCTTATTGGGTAGACAAGGCTGATGGAACTTTGGATGGAAAAGTAACTATGCGTCAGTATGACTATCCGCCGTATAATTATTATATTCCTACTGCCTCCTGGGATAGTATTAGTTCAAAAGAGTATAATATTACTGATAGCCTTGGTTTCCGATTTTCCAGTGGCGCGGTCATAAACGAGATTAGTTTACCTAAAGAGCTTGATGTGGCTTGGGGGTGGGATAAGTATAACAATAAAAGTGGCAATAACCTTGAGCCAACTGGTATTACTAAACAGGGGGTTGAAATTATTGTTCCGAATGCACTGCTTAATGGGAATAGCACTGATTATTATTGGACAACAAAATACGGCTCTACTCCGTCATCCGCGCAAGTAAACTTAGAGTGGTGGGAAAATAAGATTTACGGCGACGTTGATTATGCAAACGGCCAAGAAGAAATTGAAGTCAAGTATACAAACTCTCAATATCAACCGGAGGCTTGGAGTAGCTTTGTAAGAAATAATGGCCTTGAAGCTATAGTAACTGAGAAAAATACCGGGGGCAAGCCTATTGATCCGCCGAATATCGAAGTGCAGTATAAAGAAATAGCAAAATCTTCCGGGCTTTACATAGGTTCAGATAGCGCAGGTAATACAGAAATCAGGTTAAACGGTGTAAAAATAACCAACTTGCCCTGCTGGGCGAAAGATAACGTTGAATTTTTTAATATAACAAGGCCCACAAGGGATGGAAGCGGTAATCCGGTCATAGAGAATGTTATTGAGTTTGATGTAGCAGCGTTTTTAAGAGATTGCCCTACGATGGCTCCCAGCAATAATATCATTTATGTAGATAATAAAGACTTGCGTTTAGTAAATGCCCAAAAGCTCCCCGATGGCGGATTGACGGTGATTTCTCCGTATAATGTTTACTTAAAAGGCGATTATAATACTGATTTAAACTGGCAGCCGGCAGCAGTAATTACTAACAGCTTAGTTTATACGCTTTCTAATGATTTTAATGACCCTCAAACTATGCCAATGTCTTCTAATTATAAAAATTATCCTTATTCGCTTGAGTTTAGTGATTTTATAGATAGTTACGCTAAATCTGTATTTACTAATTTAGCGCAAGCTAACGGTTGGGCAACTCCAGGGGATGCCATTCATCCTGAAGAGGGGCTTAATCCTGCTTGGATCAGAGAGCAACTTTCTCCTCAAGCGCAGAAGACATTGCGTGATGCGGCAGAAAACAAATACGATGAAATAAATTTAAATAATATGGCAAATAAAGTTACGGCTAATACTGTTTACAATACTGCCATTGTTTCACCTAGTAATATATACCCTCAAGTTTTAGAAAGATGGCAGGCAGAGCGTTTGGTTACAGGAGCTTTTATTAAATTAGAAACGCCGTGGACAAGCAAGAGCAAGATTCCTGCGGATTATTATCAGGGGTTAACAAAAGGATGGGGTGGTAGTAGTTATAGAGTTACTGAACCAACCAGCAACTATTCATACGAAACAAATTTTGTGCTGCCAGGAAGAGCTCCTGCCGGAGACTTAATCGGTGGAACCCAGGCTCGCTGGGAAGAGGTAAGCGATTTCGATCACCATATTTCCGATAATATTTAATTAATCCCTCCTTATTGATCACAAAATAACCTTCCTCGACCTACGCGGTCGTAATTTCGACCGCGTAGGTCGAAATGGTTGAAGAAGGTAAGTTGAATTTCATAAAAAGTAGGTTATACTTATATGGTGGCTTAATCTAGTTGCCTAGCTGGCAAAAAAGAGGCGGTGCAATATGAAGAACAATAATAAAGGTATAGCTTTAGTCTTTGCACTTTTTATTATGCTTGTAATATTGGGCATAAGCGGCATTTTGATGATGCGCACAGTAAATACAGGCATGATGAACCAGGTCAATAGTAATAGCCTGCAGGCATTTTATGAGGCTCAAGCAGGCTTAAATTTTGCTTATGCTGAGGAGTCGCGCGCGGGTTTTAGCTGGTATACCCATTTTATTGATGACGATCAAGTAAGAAAAGTTATTTCTGCGGCTAAATCGGTACAAAGAGGTACAACAACAATTAATTTCGTTCATCCTGTTGTTACATCAATTCCTGGCGCTGTAATAGATGCATCAGGTAATTATCGCGTAAATGGAAGGAATTTTTCGGTAAAGGCTTACCCAGAAGTCGTAAATAACCTATATACAGGAATAATCGTAATCCATTCCCAAGCTACTGTTAACGGGATAACGCGCACTTTGGAGCATCGTTTAAGCCAGGTATCTCCGTATCAATTCCTTTTCTTTTTTCCCGATGATGTGACGTTTAAAAACGAGCGTTATGATGGCCGTAATTACGCCGGGATTCATGTTAATGGTAATATTAGGCTTAAGGGTTCGTCAGTATTTTCTTTTCTTACATCTTTGACCGCTGGCTCTAACGAGGCCGGTAAAGGTTATATATTACGCGATATAGATCAGTTGTATCAAGATTTAGCTCCTGCAGGGCAGGGTGAGGTGCCTTATTATACCGAGGTAAATGATCCGAGTTGGTTAAATTATAATATGCGCACTCGTTCTAATGCGCGGTTTCATACAGGGTATGATTATTTTGAAATAGGCCCGATAGATAGTCATGAAGATAGAACATTAGCTTATTATCTTGATGCAGATGCATATCTAGGCGCAGAGTGGAAATATCAGAAATACGCAGGGACAAATCTTGAACCTGTGCATTATGTCGTAGATAATGAGGATTTAAAGAATTTAGGTATAAACGAGCTGGCTAAAGGTGGTGGCAGCGTAGCGTTGTTTGATACAAGTAAAAATGTAAATGTTCCTGTTGTTGGCGCTGGGGAAGAAAAAGATATTTTTATGGAATTACTTGATGATCCGGCGGTTACTCAAGATGAATGGAATGATTTCTGGCAGCAATGGCGAGGTAATCATCAAAATGATTACTTAGCATATCACGGCTCTGTTATTAATGGGGGGCAAGATTGGGAGCGGAGATTTTTTATGGCTGCTTATAATTGGCCGATTAATGCAGGCGCAACAGTTCCAAATGCAATAAATAGAGAGTGGTGGGAAGATATGGAGTATGGCAATGATCGTACAAGCGTTGATTATATGTCTCCGGCAAAGAGGGAAGATAGCACTACAGGCCTCCCCAGGAATCAATATTTTTTAAATACAGAACAGCAAGCTGCTGCCTGGGCTAGTTGGTTAAGGGATAATAATTTAAATACCGAGGGTGAAAATAAAACTTTAGTTAAAGATAGAAGCCAAGGCGGAACTTATGTCGATCCCGGTAAAATTCTAAGTAAAAACGCAGAAAGAAATGCGCTCATGGACAAGGCTCTTAGTGGTGGGATATATATAGGTAAAAATCCTGCTACAAACAGTTGCGTGAACCCTATTGCTGATGTTACGAAAGACAAGCAATTTTATAATTCCGAAAAGCCGGCAATGGGTTCGGATGGCAACTATAAACCAAGCAGTATCTTAGAAATAGATGTAGCAGCGCTTAGGGGTAAAATTGAGTCTGATAAAGTGATCGGCGGGGCGCTTGCAAATTTTAACGGGGTTATCTATGTAAATATGGATGATTCTGAATGTTTTCCGTCAAGTTATGATGTTAACGCAAATGGGGTGATGCTTGTTAACGGAGCAAGAGTGCCTGACGGAGGATTAAGTTTGGTAACGACTAATAATGTTTTTATTAAGGGAGATTATAATCTTGATCCTGATGGGGCCCTTGAAAAAAACCGCGAGGAGGATGATTCAGAGGTCACAACTAGGTATACATCAGGTGTAGGTGCAATAGGCCTGAAATGGCAGCCTACAGAGATTATCACTAACCGGGAAGTGTATACGCTTTCAAATGATTTTCCCGAGCCTGCTTATATGCCGATGGCAAGTGAAATGTATGATCAATATGAGGATGAAAATGATCATATACCGGAGCAAAATTTAGTTAATACCTGTCCGTGGTGGCCTTCTACAGAATCGTGGGTGCCGACAGCTTCTGTTCCCGAAGGTTCGAGGCTAGATACATGGTTTAAGTATTATAGGGATGCAAGTGGAAATCCTATAGCTAACCCTACTAAGTGGGCAGATATAATTGATGGGAAGCATTTTTCCGATAAGTATTTTCCTTGGGATGAAGGCGTCTATTATGCTCTTGATACTGACAGTGATGGCAAAAAAGATACTTATTATACAGCCGAAGATTTAAGAGATGATGCCTGGGTCCAAATTGATGACGCATATAATTCGACTTTTAGTTATTCAAGTGTGCATGGTAATGACCCGAAAAACCCCAGTAATCCCACCACCCCTTCAATGGTAAATGAGGTTACACAAAAACATATTTACAATACTACTATTATGTCTCCTTATGGGACTGAACCGATTGTATTAGAAAGATGGAAGGATAGCTCCAGCAGGGTTGTTAACGGAGCTTTTATCCAGCTTGATCCTGACCCTGATGCTGGCAATGTTCGTTCTATTTCTGATGAAGCTAGCCCTAGAGGGGTTTGGTCT
>ERZ1292633.3148-Hain-H41-02um-R1-3148-length-16339-cov-4_pt1 | contig 16339 bp, 11 predicted proteins | sample MGYA00564406_ERZ1292633 | MGnify/ENA primary metagenome ERZ1292633 (study PRJEB36523, sample SAMEA6512639) | groundwater metagenome | collected 2019-01-08 | study: AquaDiva: Metagenomics assemblies of 32 groundwater samples | reverse complement strand
ACCTGTCCAATTTCGCAATATCGCGTAAATTGGCCATAATATCAAAACCGCCACCACTGGCGAGACTGGCAAGGCTTGCTGCCAATTGCACAGTTTCAATGGTCGAAAGTTGCGCCCTGGATCTTCCAAACAGGACTTGTGACAAAATTTCATCAGGCGGCAATTCGGGTGTCGAAGTTAGGGTGACAATCGGATTAACTGCGGTGCCAGTCACGCGAATTTTGGCATCAAGCCCTGAAGTTCGCCTTGATGCCAGTAAATTAAGCCGAATATTATTGGGGTTGGCGGCCAGCGTAATGGTCCCGTTTTCATCGAAAAGAAAACTACGCCCCGCATATTCATATTCACCGCGATGCACTTTCGCAAGGCCCGTAAGTTGCGGCGCGCCCAATGTCCCTCTCGCTCTCGCGTCAAGCGAAAGCTCAAGATTAAGGCCCGAACCGCGCACAAAAACTCCTCGTGGCGCGGTGAGTTTTACGTCAATTTCGACATTTGGCTGTGATGAGGTGCTCCTTATTTGGCTATTTCTGCGCGCAGGCATAGCACTTATTGGCCTTTGGTCGCGATTAATTTCTTCAACATCGATGTTGATTATATTATTGCCAGAAAGGGTTCTTGGCGAGAATTCGGCAAAGTCTATTCTTGCTTCACCAGTCAGTTTCGTAGGCTGCCCCGCCGCTCGTTCTACAGTCACTTGCGAGGTTGCTGAAATTTCTGCGGTATCGGTGTCGACCATTTTGAAATTATGGGTATTGATGCGTAAAATACTGGCCTGACGAGAGCCGGTTCCAATTTCACCTGAACCACTTATCGTGCCCTGCGCACCGTCACGGCCACTAAACTCGCTAATGCTGATTTTCTCGGAATCCGTTGTCCCTTTTACTTTCAAGGCGCTAAGATTTAAGCCAATTGTTGGCTCACGGAAATTGCCCCGTTCGAGCGCAAAATTGCCTATGAAATTAGGCTCATTTATGCTTCCTGTTATTGTCCCCTGCGCGTCAATATGCCCCCCCAAAATTCGTTCACCAGCGAACACAATGTCCGCTAAGGGGCGAACTTCGCCCAGCGCTTTATAGTGACCATTAATCGGGCGAGTTCGGTCAATTAGCAGTTTCAGTGGTGCAGCGCTGGCGACAACCGGTAAATTGGCATCAAGATCCAAATTAAGGCCTTGCGGGTTTGTCGCATCAAGTTTCACACCGATAATATTATTGGCAAGTTGCGCGTCGACATTTCCGCTCAAAGCCATATCAGCGCCAAGGCCACGAGCATGGGCATTGGCCAATACCCCGTTCAATCTACCATTAAGTGCCGCGCCTTCGCCTTCGAGAACTGCGGTGCCAGAAAATGCGCCGAGAAAATCTTGGTGCAGCAATGCAAGTGACAAGGCTCTTACATTTGCACGCATTGAAAAGCGATTGTGGCTTTGTATGCCTTCAAAATCAATCAAGCCTCGCTCGCGTTCAGCAAGTCCCGCAAAGACGATTTTGCCTTTGGCTTTTTGTTCATTTTCCTTTAATTCGAGACTAATCGGTTCTTCAATCGTGAAGTTTCGATTTCCCAATCTGCCGCCGCCATTAAGCGCAAAATCATATGTCTGATTATTTCCACGGATTAACGTCGTGCCCTCAAATTGGGTGTTCATGGGTGCCAAAGTGGTGAAACTAGTCCGCAAAATGAGGTTAGATAAGGGCCCAGAACCCGCAACACTTAATCTGGTGAAACGCTGATTATTGCCACGGAAAGTAAAATTACTGCCTGCCAAAGCAAAGTTGGCAAGAGTTTCGTTACCAGACTGGTTGAGCCTTATCCGCCCCGTCAAGTTGCCGTTTTGAAGAAAGGCTCCGCGTCCAATTTCTAAATTAAGATCCGCGCTTGGATTATTATTGGCGCTTAGTTTCGCACTACCTTGCGCCTGAACACCAGCGCCGTGAATATCAATATTTCTCAGCTCAAAGCCATCATTTATTGCTATGATTGCTGCGGTCCCTTCTATGTCGCCAAATTCCGTATTGCCATTAAGCGCCAAATTCGTGCTAAATCCATTTGCGTGAAAAGCCATATTCGCGACTAGTGTCGCGGGTGTTATTTTTGCAGGGCCCAATACAAGTTGATTGATGCGGGTTCGTAGCTCTAAATTGGGTTGGTTCGATGTCCCACGCAGTTTGCCACTGCCATTAAGATTCCCATCGACTGCTAAAGGCCCGAAAAACAATGGGCCATTCATGGTCCAATCAAGGGCCAAATCATACCCGCTTGAATAGCTATATTGGCCGCCCGCTTGAAACTGGATGTCTTCGCCATTCAAACGCGTATCTCTTATATTAATGCCATTTTCAACGAAATTGATAAGTCCTTGCAAATGCGGCGTATTGCCTAAAACTCGCGCGATGCTCGGATTATTCGACGATATATTATTGCCCGCGAGGTTAAAGCTCAAAAATGGCGGGCTATTTGCGCCAGCATCGGCAAAGCCCCAAGTTCCATTAACATTTCCTCTTATTTTATACGGCGCCAATGCGTCATTGCCAATCGCCACAGTACCAGCCAATGCAAGCACTGCATTAGCGCGGTTCGTGCTTTGCCCATTTATCTGCAAATCATTGCCGGTAAATTTCAACGAAGTAAATCTAAGAGGGCCAGGGCCAATTACGACATTGGCTTTGAGTTTTGGACGTGCGCCAATAAGTTCATTGAGCGTGGTTACCCCAAACAAAACATTGCTGCCTTCGGCGTCAATTTCCAATATCGGGTTCGTTGCCCCATTGCTTTGATGCAAAATAAGCCCAGAAGTAACAGTGCCTTTTAATTGGTTGTTGTTAAATTTGCTAAGGTCGAGGTTCGCGCTGCCGCGTAAATTGGCATTACCAAACAAATTTTGCCCCGCCCCCACCCGCAAATTTCCAGCATTGCCGGTAATTTCGCCCATTTCAACTTGCCAAGAGCCGTTAAATTGCATTGTCAGCTTAGCTTTTGATTTGGTGTTTGACCCCAAGGCAGTCGCCAATAGTGAATTACCAGTTCCACCATTTGCCGACAAATCATATTGCAAAGTGTTCACACCGGCTTTGCGGGACAATTGCAGCGCACCAGTAACGGTTCTATATTTAATGAACGGAAATGCTAAGTCCCCAGCATGAACAACACCGTCAAAACGCCAATCTGCAATGTCACCAGTAGTTTTGCCAACAACACCAGCGCCACTTGTTGTAATAGCGGAATTTGGCCCACCGGCGACCTTGCCCGACACGGAAAGCCGTGTTGCCAAAGGGTTGACGGTTTTTCGATTGTCAAAATCAACATCCCCTCTCAGCTCAAGTTTGGCGTTATTGCCATCGAGAGTAAAGTAGAAATGGTTGTTTGGTTGTTTGCGAAATATTCCACCTTCGAGAATTTCGCCTATTTTTGAACGGGCTATTGGTTGCCAATTACTGCTCACTTCTATCATATTGCCAAATCGCTCGGCCAAATCGGATGTGAATCGTGAAGCGCTAAAATTGGCGACACCAGCAAACCCGCCGCCGCTTTCTTCGTTCCAACGCCCTTTAATATCGGCGAGCTTTTGCCCGCCCGAAAAACCGACAATGTTAATGATGCCGTCGTCATTATCTAGCCTTAGCTCAGCATCAATTAAAAGTGGAAGATTTGCATTCAGCCCCAACGAACCGCCAAGGCCGCCACCACCGGCTTCTCTGGCATAAACATGCCCCTGCATTGGCAAATTTGCTTGGAATAAAAGGTTTCCATTGGCGCGGTCGCTTCGCCTTTTGGCGCTGACAATATGAAAGTCCACGTCTAAATCTTTATCATGCGACAGTGACAAATCCCCAGCCAAACCCCAAAGCCCATGCACACCCGAAAATGCGGCAAAAGTCTGCACCGGTGTTTGCGCTTGTTCAATTTTCAGCGACAAGGCATAGCTATCAATTATGCGGCGACGCGGTGCGAGTATGGGCCGGCGATGAATATTAATAAGTTCGGCTTTTATATCATTGATGTGGACTTGCCGCCCAAGTAGCGATAAAAAATCCCAATTTACGTGAAAGTTACGACCTTCAATCCAAATCCCATTTTGGTCTTTTATGGCTGCATATTTCAAGTCAAATTCGGTGAAAAAATCCCCTTCAAGCCCTTGCACTTGCAGCGTCCCCATCGGGCCAAGCCGCATTCCGTCAAATCTCTCGACAATAAAGGCTTTGCCGTCTGGCGTCGTCGCACCATATCTAATGCCGCCGACGACAAGTAAGCCAAAAATTATGAAAAACATAATGAATGCGTTGGCTGAGCCGAGCGCTTGTATCAAATGATCCATGACTTTTTGTTGTCTGGTGCGCGGCTTTAGGTGCTTAGCAATACGCCGTGCCGCTTGGCGCTTGATTTTGGGGTTAAGCAAAGCCTCATGGGCAATTTCGACAGGGGTGTGCAGCTTAGGTTTGCGCAGTTTGTTTGCGGCAAACGACCTTATTTTTTCAAACAATGGTTGGAATGAAAATTTTGTCAAAAGCTTTGACCTACCCCAATGTAGAATTGGAAACTTGAATCTCCCTGCGGTCGATTAAGCGGCATGGCAATATCAAAACGAAGCGGCGCAAACCCTAAATCATAGCGAATTCCAAGTCCTAAAGATGATCTAAATTCACCAAAATCGGGCGATGATGTTAGCCCTAAAGTGCCAGCGTCTATGAACCCTACCATGCCGATTTTGTCAGTTAATTTTTGGCGAAATTCAATGCTGGTTTCAATCAATGAAAGGCCGCCAACTGGCGTGCGGTCTGGGTCATTATATCTTGGCCCAATTCCTTGGTATTCATAGCCGCGCACCGAGCCACCACCGCCAGCATATAATCTACGTCCTGAAGGCAAATCAGGAATAGATCCGCCCAATAAAGCGCCAATTCGCGCCCTTGCGGCGACGACGCTGCGACCATCATTGGTGAAATCATGGTAAATTGAAGCTTGGGAAACCAGTTTAAGATATGACAAATTAGCATCGCCGCTGATAATTGTTGGCTCGAACCTGATGTCCGCTTTGTAACCATTTCGTGCGTTTAATGGATTGTCAGTTCGGTCAATAATGAAAGCGCCGACCAAACTTAGCGCGACAAAATCTCTGTCCACCCCCGTTGTCGGTCTGATAAAGCTGGGTTCGTGTGTGCGGCTTAAATCGAGATTTGCACCATAGGTCAGAAAAGAATTGCGCCAAAAGCGGCGGGTTATTTGTCCTTTGAAACTCGCGCCATCTTCGCGATATGCCAATGTATCATCACGAAAAATAGCAAGTGAAGTTGCAAGAGTTTGATTTGGCCTCAAAAAATGCGGCAAGCGCAATTCAGTTTCTACGCGCTTTTTAATGCCACCAAATGTCAATCTGCCTATCAAACTATCGGCGCGGCCAAGCAAATTATAGCGCGAGGCTTCGGATTCAATGGCAAAACCTTCATTGGTGGCGTAACTTAATTGTGCTTCGAGCGATATTTTCGCCCTATCAACTAAGCGCACATTGACAGGTCTTTGGCTTGTGGCAATATCGGTCGCACCAAGAGTTATTGAAATCGTGTCATAAACGCCAGTTTCGAGCAATCTGCGTTCAAGCTCGGTAATTTCACTAGGGCCATAATTTGCCCCCGCTTCCCACGGCACTACTGATAATAGCCAGTCTTCGCGAGTTTTGGTTCCGCTCAATAAATTGACACTGCCAAGGCGAATTTTTGTCCCTGCCGATATTTTGAATATTGGGTGAACACTGTTATCGGCATGGTCCACTATCACTCGACGCGGTTCGGTGACAGCATCGGCATAGCCATTTTGCAAAACCGCACCAAGGGCACGACTTTCCGCCGATAAAATATCCTGTGCCCGCCCTGCGCTTTGCGAGTCTAGGTTTATTGCGGTTTGGGCAGTTTGCGCAGTAAGTGGGTCAGGCGGAACTTCACCCCAGTCAATTGTCGGGTCCTTAATTTTGTATAATTGGCCAATGTCAATATTGACAATTGGCGCGGCAAGCCCTTCTTCGCCAATGTTGATTTCAATGGTTGGCGCGTAATAGCCTTCACTTCTTAGGGCTTCATTGGCGAAATTTGCCGCAACTTCGCCGCGCCGCCGCGCTTCAAACGCACTTCTTGGCGCACTTTCGACTTCGCCGACCGCCCGAACCAATTCTTCCAACAAATGTCCTTGGGCATTGCCTGTAATCCGTGCGCGCGGCTCGCACTGTGCAATTTGCGGTGCTAAAGCCGCGAAAAGCGAAAAACCAAGCAAAACCGCAATGCGCAATCGCGGATTACGACTTAATTTTTGAGCATGTGCTTGGGGCAGTAAATTCATGTTTGTATTTATCAAATTATCTTATGCTATATCAATCTAATTTTACTCAATATCGGGTTTAATCTCGGTGCTTTCACAATTCTGTGTTTTCACTATGTTACACATGAAGGCAATGAACAAATAAATTCTTTTTCACAAACTGCCATGGTATGTGAAGCTGAACAAATCACAAAGCAAAAACAGGAAGCAATAATCAAATGATTCGCAATCGCCGCACGAGAATAGTCGCAACTTTGGGCCCAGCCAGCCGCGCACCGGAAACTACTTTGGCCTTGGCAAAAGCGGGCGTTGATGTGTTCAGGCTAAACTTCTCGCATGGCACATATAGTGACCATAAAGCGGCTTTTGAAAGTGTCCGCGCTGCCGAAGCGGCTGTTGAGCGGCCTTTGGGCATATTGGCGGATTTGCAAGGGCCAAAATTGCGCCTTGGAGCGTTCAAAGACGGCATGAAAATCAAATTGAACGCAGGTGACAAATATCGCCTAGAACTTGGGACATTTGAAGGTGACGAGACCCGTGGGTCTTTGCCACAAAAAGAAATTTTCGATGTTATGAAAGTCGGGCTCGATTTATTAATCGACGATGGCAAAGTTCGTCTTCGTGTCACCGAACACGGCAACGATTGGGCGAATGTGGAGTGCATTCGAGCTGGGACTTTGTCCGACAGAAAAGGCGTGAATGTTCCCAACGCAGTTCTTCCGCTTTCGGCATTAAGTGTGAAAGACCGCGCCGATTTGGACTTTGCGTTGGAAATTGGCGTTGATTGGGTCGCGCTTTCGTTTGTGCAACGCGCCGAGGACATGGCGGAACTTCGCAAACTTGTTGATGGGCGCGCTGCCTGCCTTGCCAAAATTGAGAAACCAGCCGCTTTGGAATCTCTGGAAGAAATTCTTGATCATTGCGATGGCGTCATGGTTGCGCGCGGTGATTTGGGGGTCGAACTTGCGCCCGAAGAAGTGCCGATTGCTCAAAAAACCATTTTGCGAGCCGCAAGGCGCCGCGGCGTTCCCACTATTGTCGCTACGCAAATGCTTGAATCAATGATTACATCTTCAACGCCAACCCGAGCCGAAGCTTCTGATGTCGCCAATGCGGTTTATGAAGGCACTGACGCATTGATGCTATCGGCGGAAACAGCATCGGGAGAATTTCCGCTCGAAGCAGTCGAAGTTATGTCGCGCATTGCTGCGCGTGTTGAAAGAGATCCGCGTTGGCCCGAATTGATGGATGCCGAACATGCTAATCCACGCGGTATTGTTGCCGACGCGGTTTCAGCCGCAGCACGAGTTGCCGCCGATGCATCGGGTGCAAAATGCTTGGTGGCATTTACGGCGCGCGGCGCAACCGCGCTACGGATAGCGCGCGAGCGCCCTTTGCAACCGATTTTGGCACTTACGCCCTATGAGAAAGCGGCGCGTAAACTCGCGCTGGTTTGGGGCTTGGAGTCGCGGGTTATCACCGATCCAAAAGACGTTGAAGATATGGCAATGATTGCAGCGCACGCAGTCAGTTTCTTTGAAATCGCCAAATCGGGCGAACGTATTGTTATTATTGCCGGCTTGCCATTTGGCACACCGGGCGGGACTAATTTATTGCGGATAACGAACGCTGAATAAATGCGAATATGAAAATGGTTGGGGTTAATATAATCAAGCGCGTTAAAAATAATTTTTAGCAATCAACTGACGGCGTAATTCTTGAACCAAGGAATCATAGTCAGGGGAAATCTCTCTATCATTGTAAAGCGAATATGCTTTGTCGTTTTCGTCCCAACCGACGTCAATCCCATTCATACGGACCCAGCGATGGTTCATGTAAAGTGTTAGCCAAAGTTCCAATGCGCTTCCCGCCCAAACTTTTCTATTTCGCTTATATTCTTCAAATTTGACAGTCGCGAGCTTGCCCAAGGTCCCACCGAAAAACTCTTCATCGTCACCGAATTGGCCGGATTTGTATAGTTTGCTAGTAATTGCATAACCATTCATAATATATGCAAATTTAAGGCTTTGCCAAAACCCCATAATTTCGGGAATATTGCTCCAATTAAAGCCAGTGTCATCATCAAAATATGCTGCAATTGAGTTTTTGAACTCCGTTAGCTTTTCTTCTTCTGGTTTCCCCGCGTCTTCACTATCATGTGAATGCCATAAAATATCATAAAACACACAATCTTTTGTATCAATCAATATGTAAAACTCCAAAAAAAATCCGCCCAAATTTTGGGGCGGATTTTTATTAACATATTGCTACGTCAAAATTGGACTTAGCCAGCAAATGCCTCATCATGCACGCTTGCCACCAATTCGGGCGCAAGGTTTAGGCGGGCGGCGAGATTGGCCAAATAGGCTTTTTCATCCTCGCCATTTGCATTTATTGCCACTAAGGAAGCTGTATAAAGGCTCAATGCGATTTCTGGCGTTGTCGCGGTCGCAACAACAGCATCAGTATCAATCGGCTTTTGCAATTCTTCAAACAAAAACGCTTTTTCCTCGTCATTGAGGTTGGCGCTTTGCATGCGTTCAAATAATTTGGATTTTTCGACATCGTCAATTTTGCCATCGGCCTTCATGGCATTGATAATTGCGGCGATATTGGCTTTGCCGAAACTCGCTTTTGCAGCGTCGGTTTGTGGTAGAAATAAAGTTTCATCGATTTTGCCGCCGTGTTTTTGCCACGCCTGATATGCCAAAGTGCCAAGCGCGGCCAGCCCGCCCATTGTCGCCACTTTGCGACCAAACTTGCCCATAGATCCACTTAAAAGCAAAGCCCCCAATGCCCCAACCGCAGCAGCGCCAATGGCAGTTTGCTGTGCATCGCCATCAGTTTTTACGCGCTCAATCGCAGCTGCACCTTCGGTGCGCACGGCCTCAAGCCCTTTGGGTAATTCAGTTTGTAATGCATTTATGATTTTGTCGGGGTCAAACATAATGGAATCCTTTGCGTCATCAAAATTCAGACACAACATAAATTGGGATTGCAGTTAGAGTTTTCAATGGGCAACTTCATAAAAACTTGGTTCGAAAGTCCTTATTCTTCATAAGTCTTTATTTCAAAAGGCTTCAGTTCTGCCAGATATTCGTCAAGATTAATCATCCCAACACAAGGCGCTGCGCCGAAAAAATCAAATTGATTTTTCACCATTTTTTGCGCCAAAATAATTGCGGCTATGGTTGGGATTTGCGGCCCATCGCCGTTTTTTGCGATAATGAACCAAGTTTTGCGCAAAGGGCGACCATCGTTATCTTTGCCGATGAGCATGACATGCATTCCGCCGTCCGCCGTGCCGAATCTGTCAAACCAATTCGCAACTTTAAGCATGAAATCTGCGTGTTTGGGTAAATTAACAGGCAATCCAATTCTTACCAAATGCGACAAAAACCACAGACCAAAATGGAGGAAACCTAATTCAAGGCCAGCACTAAATCGAATGTCGTTTATTCCGTATTTTATTGGCAACAAATCAAGGTCGGGAATATCACAATTGGCCATAAGCCGTGTGCCAATTTCTGGATATTTTTGCGCGTAAATGTCTTGCCAGCCGAAAGCCTTTTCATGCCCCGCGAATGGTGCCAGGGGCCTCCCTACATATGTCAAAATGCCTTGTGTGGTTGCAAGACCGCGTTCAGCTTTTTGGCCTGGGGAAATACCGAATTTTAATTTTTCGATTTCGCTAAATTGCGGCCCGAAATGTTCAATTACTGCCGAGGAAAGCGCGGGAACAGTGCTTGCGCCACTGATGACCGCGCAATTATTCCGCTTTGCTGTTTCGTTTAATGCGGTTATCCCACAAACAAAACTTCGCCCGTCGGCAAGGTCAATATAATTCACGCCATGCCGCGCGCAAATTTCCGCCACTTCATAATTCGCTTTTTGAAATGGCCCGCAAGTATTGATGACAACTTTGGGATTAAGCGCAAGCAGCGAGCTTTCAAAGCCGTTTTGGACATCAATCACCGCGACTTGCGCATATTTGCTCCTCAGTTCGGCCTTAAGTGCTTGGGCTTTTTGAAAATTACGACCGCCAATTATTGTGGCGACTTCTTTTTTGACTAAGGCGCGCACGATGCGCTTGCCAAAATTGCCATAGCCGCCAAGAACTAAAACTTTAGTCAACAGGAAACTCCACTACTGTGAATTCACCACTATAGCCATAAAACATGCCAAAAATTGGGTGCCGAATTTCCATTTTCATACGAAACCGATTTTCATCAATTGCTTCTTCCCATGCCGTGCTTTTACCGAAAATCAATTCCAATGGTAATGATAATTCTTGGCCAAAAATCGTGAAAATATATCCCAAATGGTTCAATTTAACCAAGCCATCAGTGAATTCATAGGTTGCAATCCAGCCAATGCCTGATTTTGTATATTCGATAACTTTATTGCCATTTTGCGGGACGAGTTTGGATTTAAACAAATAGGGTTTGCGGTTTGGAAAATAAAATTGGCGATTAAACCAAAAGGCGTTACTGGTGGTTTCGCTTTCAAAATTCACATTGCATCGAATTGCCTGTTCCGCAAACGGCACAAGAGTTTGGGTAAATGCGAATAGCGGCGCTAATATTTTCAAAAACCACGCCATTTCAATATCCATAATACCAATGGTTTTGGTGACGTCATTGCAATATGGGCGATTTGCATAATGTTTATGGAATACCAGGGGCATTGATGGCCAGCTTTCGCCAAAAATACTCGCAAAAATGGGCGTATTTTGCGTCATAGATTGAGGTTTCCAATTGGCGCTTTGCCGCGAATGAAAAGCAAAGCGTTGCGAATTGCCCGAAGCAGTGGATAGCAAATCCGCGCAAGCCGATGGTTGCGCATCAATAAAGCATTGCAGCGATTGAACCAGCCATTGCCCGTTGAAAGAAGCGCCATTAGGGTTAAAGCCTCCGCGCCACAATAGAACTTTCCCGCATATTGAACCGCAGTTGCGTCATCGAGATTTATTTTCATATTTGTCGCCTCAATTATTATTGGGTGGCTTAGTTCCTCCCGCGCATTCAATAAGTGGATTTCACCGACCGCCGATTTTACCCGATAAGCCTGTGCAGCAAACTTGCACAAAGGGCATTCGCCATCATAAATATAATATAGGCTTCTATCATTTTGCGGTGTTAGCATTCTCGAAGCTCTTGGGCGTGGATTAGCAAATGGAATATCTTGTCATAAAGTGGATTCATATCCTAAGCTCAACGATTCTTTTTGGAACTGGCATTGGCAGTGCTTTTTACATGTTTGTTGCTAATCGCACTAAGGATATTGCATCGATTGCGTTTGCTTCAAAATGGGTAGTAATCGCAGATTGGTTTTTCACGACACCAGCAATAATAATTCAATTGGTTAGCGGTCTTTATATGGTTCACACCGCTGACCATGATTGGTCAGCAATTTGGATAAAATATGGCATTATTTTGTATTTTGTTACTGGTGCTTGCTGGTTGCCTGTGGTGGTAATCCAAATAAAAATGCGCGACTTGGCACTCGCGGCACTCGCGAATAAGCTGCCACTCGACCCAAAATATTGGAAAATGGATAAATGGTGGATTGGCCTTGGGTCTTTGGCTTTTCCCATAGTAGTGGTGATTTTTTGGTTGATGGTTATGAAGCCTATCTAACCCCCAATAAGCACCTTATATAAAAGCCGGCCTGGGGTGAGGGTGAAAGCTGCGGCTATGGCTAAGCCGCCGATATAAAGCCCCATCATGAATGCGCGATGCAACAGAATATTCCCGCGTTTTATTGCGATAATTGCCATTGGCAAGCCGATTGCAATCCAAAGCGTTAGCAATAGGGTAAGCGGTAAAGTGCCTTGAACTCGTTCGGGTAAGAAAACTGCGCTGATGCCGACGCCAGCCATTAAGCAGACCCAAACCCAACCCAAATTCTTATGTTGACCAGTGCCTTTTTTGCTCAAAAATTGAAACAGTCCAAGCGCCATTGCACAGACCGCAAGCAAAATGTGGACACGGGTCAATATTGGCGATGTAAACAAGTGCGTTAAATTCATTAGCCCATCAAATTAATGCGTAGGGGTGACCAATTTCACTAACTTAACTGAAAGCGACAAAATTGCAAATCCCAATATTCCACAATTAAATAGTGGCTTTACATTGGTTCAATTGCCAGCTTTAATTGTCGCCAGTTGGGGCATTATTTATGTTTGAATTTGAAACTGATGTAAAAGTTGCTGTTGGGTCGAATGGTTATCCAAACAGTTTATGGAACGAAACAAATTCAATCGAAGAAATTACGATAGCAGCAACCAACAGCCTTTATCACAATAACCCAAATGCCTGTGCCAAAGGCGGCGCAGGCCGTAGTTTCGGCATGGCATGCGTAATTATCGCAATTTTGGCGGTGTATGGCGTTGTTGTTGATGCTAAATTTATTGGGTTTTATTGGTTTGTCGCGGGTCTAAGTGTCGGGATTATGTTTTTCAGACTGCTCGGTGCGCTATTTTCGCCTGAAGAAGCTAGTTCCAAACCCTGCTCGATTCCACAAATTGCGCCGATTTATACTGTGATGGTGGCGCTGTATCGTGAATCTAGCGTAGTGGCGGATTTAATTGATGCTTTATTGGCTCTTGAATGGCCCAAAGACAAATTAGACCTGATTTTCCTATGTGAAGCGGGCGATGAAAAAACAATAGAAGCGCTTAAAAGCCAACAAGATCGGCATCCATTTAGGATTATTATATTACCGAAAGGCATTCCACAGACCAAGCCGCGTGCACTTCAAGTTGGACTGCAATTTGCGCGCGGCCAATATATCACGATTTATGACGCCGAAGACAAGCCCGATAAATATCAGCTTTTGCGTGCATATGAAGCGTTTATACATGGCGAGAAAAGTTTAGCGGTAGTTCAAGCGCCCTTGATTACTTGGAATCACAACGAAAGCTGGATTGCGGGGCAATTTTTTGTTGAATATGCGATGTGGTTTCGTGTTATTTTACCGACCCTGAACCGATTTTCAAATTTCATTCCGCTTGGTGGCACGTCAAATCATTTCAAGGCGAGCGCGCTGAAAGAAGTTGGCGGTTGGGATCCATATAATTTAACTGAAGACGCGGATTTAGGGGTCAGATTTTGTCGCCATGGATATCGCGCGACGCTGATTTCCGCCCCAACTCATGAAGAAGCCCCACCAAAACTAGGGATTTGGATGAAACAACGCGGCCGGTGGATACATGGACATCTGCAAACCATTGGCGTTAACATGCGCGACCCGCTTACCTTCGTCAAGGAAATGGGACTACGCGGCACATTCGCATTTATGGTGGGTATTTTGGCGGGGCCATTGTGTGCGGCGATGCGGGCGCCATTTGTCTTTTTGATTCTCGCCAATACGCTGCTTTTCCAAGCCTCAAATGTCGCGCTAGGTTTAGCCTTGCTGGGCTTCGGGGCTGAATTGATTGTGGCGCTTATCGCAATGCGCCGCGATGGGCGAAAAGGCACAATTTGGTATGTAGTGACCATGCCGATTTATTGGCTGTTGCAATTGCCAGCTTTCCTAAGGGCTGTTTGGAATTTATTATTTGCCCCACATAGATGGGATAAAACGGACCATGGACTGGATGCACGAAAATAGTGAACTCAATAGCCGCACATGAACGACAAATTGACTTTCAGTTAATCAGCTTTTGCCGTTATTTTAATAGTTATGAGTTATGGAGAAATTTTTTACCGAAATTTTGCAAAAATGACCAAGAAATCTTCGAATCACCTACCAATAACTGTAATGGTTGTTGACGACAATTCGCACATGCGTTCACTATTGAAAGAATTGTTGAAATCCATAGGAGTGCATGAAATTCGCGAGGCTGCTGACCCGGTGGATGCGTTCGAAATAATGCGCTCAAACGCAATTGATGTTTTGCTTGTGGATCTTTCGATGCCCATGATTGACGGTGTTGAATTTGTGAAAATGATACGAACTGGCGATGACAGCCCAAACAAATTCTTGCCAATTATTATGGTCACTGGGCATTCTGAGCGCTCTAAAGTCGAAGCCGCTCGAGATGCAGGTGTGAATGAGTTTTTGGTAAAACCAATAAATGCAAAAAGCCTCTTAATGCGCTTTCAGTCGATTATTTACTCGCCTCGGCAATTTGTAAAATCAAATGCATATTTTGGGCCCGATAGACGGCGTGGCCAAGCTGACAATTATGATGGCCCGTGGCGGCGTAAAGACGACAATAACCCTGCTGCGCTTTGATAAATCATCGTGCAATCAATTTAGATGCCCCTCTCGCATAATCATGTGACATGGCTTAAAGGGTAGCGCAAATAAACTTAAACGGATTTTAGATGTTAAAAACTCCAAGAAGCGACCTTGCGCCCAATACTTTTGATTTTGAAAATGAACCCTTGGTAAAAGCTACTGGCTTTCGCGAATATGACGCGCGTTGGTGGTTTGGCATCGAAGGCAATGCAAAAGCGCCTGAGCTTAATTTATTGGGCGTTGAGGCACTTGGATTGGGGCTTGGCACATTATTGCATGAATATGGCGCAACCCGTATTGTAGTGGGTCATGATTTTCGTTTTTATTCACAATCGATAAAAAAATCCTTGGTTTTGGGGCTTGTTAGCGCGGGCTGTGAAGTTTTGGACATTGGCCTAGCGCTTTCGCCAATTGCATATTTTGCCCAATTTGAACTTGAAGCGCCCGCAGTTGCGATGGTTACAGCAAGCCACAATGAAAATGGTTGGACTGGTGTCAAAATGGGTGCAAACCGCCCCCTTACTTTTGGACCCGACGAAATGTCTAGGCTCAAAGAAATTGTCTTAGGCGGCAAATTTGTGGAACGCGCTGGCGGCAGCCTGACTTATGTTCATGGCATGAAAGAAAAATATATTGATGCCGTGGTGGGTGATTTCAAAGTGCAACACCCAATCAAAGTTGTCGCGGCATGTGGCAATGGTGCGGCAGGGGCATTCGCGCCAGAAGCATTGCGGCGCATGGGTGCCGAAGTTGTCGAAATGGATTGTAACCTTGATTGGACTTTCCCTAAATATAATCCAAACCCTGAAGATGTGAAAATGTTACATAATATGGCGGATACAGTTCGCGATACGGGCGCTGATGTTGCTTTTGGTTTTGATGGTGATGGCGACAGATGTGGCGTGGTGGACGATAGAGGTGAAGAAATTTTTGCTGATAAAATCGGGCTTTTATTGGCGCGTGACATTTCAAAAACCCACAAAAATGCGACTTTTGTTGTCGATGTAAAATCAACTGGCGCATATGAAATAGACCCAGTTCTGAAAGCCAATGGCGCGAAGGTTGACTATTACAAAACTGGCCATTCATATATTAAGCGCCGCACCAATGAATTAAATGCGATTGCGGGATTTGAAAAATCTGGGCACTTTTTCTTCCGTGCGCCATACGGATTGGGTTATGATGATGGTATTGTCGCTGCCAAAGCAGTATTGCAAATGCTAGATAATTGCGGTGGCGAAAAACTGTCTGTGTTAAAACAAGATTTGCCGAAAACTTGGACTTCCATGACCATGGCCGCCCATTGTGATGATGAAATAAAATATGGCGTGGTTGACGGAGTTGTTAAAGAATACCAAGATTTCGCGGCAAATGGCGGCTCTATTCTTGGCACCAAAATCGAAGACATCAATACAATCAATGGCGTAAGGGTTACATTGGAAAATGGCTCATTTGTCTTGGTGCGTGCCTCGTCCAATAAGCCTGAAATCGTGGTAGTTGTTGAAAGCACCATAAGCAATCAAGATATGCGCGATTTATTCCATAAAGAAGTAAAACCGCGTTTGGCTTTGCGCCCAGAAATTGGTGGCTATACGCAGGAAGTGTGAGCCAGCGCGGCGGCTTTTCAAGTGGAATTGCTTGGAATGGATTGAACTTAGTTTCGGGGTTTTGGTTCTTGTGGGTTGAATAAACTGAGTTGCTAATACGTCGCATTAGTAAATAAATCCAGATTGTCCAGAGCGCAATCCCTTCAAGTGGAATCGCTTGAAGGGATAAATTGCGCGACAAA
>ERZ1292633.3147-Hain-H41-02um-R1-3147-length-16339-cov-6_pt1 | contig 16339 bp, 17 predicted proteins | sample MGYA00564406_ERZ1292633 | MGnify/ENA primary metagenome ERZ1292633 (study PRJEB36523, sample SAMEA6512639) | groundwater metagenome | collected 2019-01-08 | study: AquaDiva: Metagenomics assemblies of 32 groundwater samples | reverse complement strand
ATGCTTTTGCGGTCGAAGACCATGAGCGAGGCCTTGGCCGAGTCGAATGGTGGGCGTTTGGTCGAGATCGCATTGATCCGGTCAGCGGGCGGTTTGATTTTTCAGTGACGGACGAGGATCGAAAATCCGGAGCGATCGGTCTTGAAAAAGCGCGAGATCTCATGGAGTCAGACCAGTTTGACTTATTGCTTCTAGACGAGGTGAACTCAAGTGCGTCACTTGGTATTGTTGATGAAAAGGCCGTCCTAGATCTACTCAAACAAAAGCATGATCGTACTGAAATTATTTTAACTGGTCGCAATGCTCCGCAGAGTTTTCTCGATGATGCTCATCTTGTGACCGAGATGAAACTCATCAAGCATTATTTTTATTCCGGTGTTTCGGCGCGCGAAGGGTTGGATTATTAGTTGAGGTCTCATTTAAAATTAAATCAATAAGTAGCTCGCTACTGCAAAGTAGATCAGCAGTGAAGCGATGTCCTGCACGATTGTGGTGAATGGGCCCGCGCCGATCGCTGGATCTCGATGAAATCGTACAAGTAGTGAGGAGAGCAGAGTTGCGAGTACGCCCGCCGTTGACATGATAATCATAAGTGCGACACCGACCGTTGTTGCGATCGTCGCGTCGTTGAGTACGATGAGCGCAAAGAAGTAGAGGAGCGTTGCGCAGATGATTCCCATCGCGACATCAACGATAAACTCTCTAAAAAGATAGAGGCCGAGACGCATTTTTCCCATGGTCAGCTCGCGCACGAAGAGCATTTCGGATTGCGTCCCGACTGCATCTCCCATGTAGACCATGACTGGAATAAAAAATGCGAGCGGTAGAATGCGATCGAGCTCTGCCTCATACGATGAGACGATCGCTGTTGCAATCATTCCGCCGAATAAGCCGAGTATGAGCCACGGCGTGCGCCATTCTATGAGCTGTGACAGGTGAGTTTTGAATACATCAATGAATCTTTCTTTCATATTGGGTTCATGATACCATCAAAATTGTATTCCCTTAAATGAGTTTTATGAATGAGAAAATGGATCAACGTTCGAATAGCTTGGAGGGTTTTTTGTCCAGAGACGTACCGAAGGGTGCGATTGGCCAGGAGTTTCATCGCGAGGAAAAAGATGACGATCAGGCGCTTGCAGATCGGCTAGTTCGCGCTCGACTTGAAGGTGGAGTGGAATCCTCAACACTCGCGAAAGAGCTTGAGGCAGAGATTGAGCGTCTTGAGGACGAGATGCAAAGCAAAAAAGGGACGCCGGAGTGGGACGACATCGCTCTTATCATCAATGATAAGGATAGACAACTTCAGGCGATTGAGCGTGTAAAGGCGCAGATGGCGCAGGAGGCGGTGGCAAAGGAAAAGGTACAGCGCCTTGCTTATGAACATGGACAGAGCGGGGAGACAACGTTCACCTCTCGTTCATTACAAAAGAGTCCAGTTCCTACTCTTGCTCGTCCGATGGCGTCAGTGACGAAGTCCGTTGTTGCACCATCTCAAGTAGGTTTGTGGTCTCGATTTACGTCGTGGTTTAGTGGTGCCACGCCTGTTCAGCGAGAGGCAGGAAAGAAAATTGCCGAGGCTCTTACTCCAGATTTGAAGGCACAGAAAGCAAAAGAGGATGGTGAGCGACAAGCTCGAGCACAGGAGGCGGCGCGCGCATATGAAGAGCGAGCGCTTGCAAAGAGTCGTGCAACGTCAGTCAAGCCAAAGGCAGTTGAAGATATTGATGAAAGTGGACAAGCGGCAAAATGATTTTGGAACAAAGAAGAACCAAACGGCGGTCGTCTTTTGATTGTTTGATTTTTAGCCGAGTTCTGACTGCGATAAAAGCAAAAGCGCACCCGACGGCGGCCACGAAGGGTGGCTCTTGCCGCGCGGATGCGCGAGTACTGTCTGGGTCTTGAATGTGGGCTATTTCTTGCCCTTCTGTTCGGCATCCTCGATGGCCTTGATTCGCACCTCGAGCATGACCGCCCGCGCCTTCTGCTCGTCGGCGACCTGGAAGAGGAACTTGTTTTCTCTTTCGAGCATCTCGATCCGCTGGCGGGTCTCGTCGCGAAGCTCCATGCGGATGTGGACTTCGCAGGCGGTCTGGCCGACCGGATCAGCGAAACGGAGTTTGCAGACCTCCGCGATGTAGCCGGTTCCAAGGACTTGCGGATCCTTGTCCTCGACGGGTTGGCTGGCGGGCCCATCGGCGCGGGCCGAGGAAACCAAGAAGGATAGGACGAGAAGCGTAAAAACACGCATTGGGACTCCTTGAGAGCATCGATATGATGCCATTCTATCGCACGAAGCGACGATAAAAGATACCACAAAACAGCCCTTTTGTCAATGGCAAAGGGGCTAAAAGCGTGCTAAAATGGCCATATTCTATGCAAACGCCGAAAGACCTCTACGACGCGCTTGTGGCGTTTCATAAACCGCAGGATACAAAAAAATCACACTCATGGTGTGATTTTTTTGGTCGGGCTGGCGGGATTTGGCCACAACTCTCGGCTCGCCAGCCGCTCGCCTCGGTCGCGGCCCCGCCTCGCCATGCGGCGTGCTCGCCACACATGGCTCCGGCTTTCAAATCCCTACGCAGGCCAAACTGTTGGCCTGCTCCATCCCTCACAAAAAATATTTTATTTTATGTGAAGTATTTTTTGGTCGGGCTGGCGGGATTTGAACCCACGACCTCTTCGTCCCGAACGAAGCGCGCTACCAACTGCGCTACAGCCCGTCACACGATTGGAACATCGCCCTGCCAGTCTCGGCGTCTCGAGATAACGCAGGTTATTTCTCGCTCCGCCTCGATTCCCTCACGAAGCGCGCTTCCAGTGCATCCCTGTCTCACTTCGTTCGACAGTGGTCTGCCCGTTCTCGCCGTCGCAGGTGAAGCAGTTCACCTGCTAGCGCTTCGCGCTACGGCTCGAACCCAACTGCGCTACAGCCCGATATTTCGTGAGGATACTTGTTTTCTTGAAAAATATCAATCGTTCGTTTACACTCCATGCCATGTCGCGCTCTGCTTGATTATAGACCTCACACTATGAAACAGCTCTTGCGATAGCCGTAAGAGGTGGCTCTTGAACATCCACCACGACTTCTGTATAATCGCGACGAGAAATATTTATGACCTTTGAACAGATACTTGAGGGCCTGACCGTGGATGTGACAGTAATGGTGGACGATACGAAGTTCCTCGTAGTTGCTATTGAGCATGTAAAACTTGCATCTGGCGACACATTGCTTTGGATGTGGTCTAGCGCGGGCGATTGGCTCATTGTTGATGAGGTAGGCGACGAACTCTATCTGATGAAGCCTGTGGATGAAGAGGTTGAGGCTGATGAGGAGGACGAATCATTTGCTACGTATCGTGGAATGAGTTATGAGGAATCTTACGAAGATCAAGCCGAGATCGTTGAAGTCGAGGGCGATGCGGATCATGAAGAGCATGACACGTTTCTCGTGAAGCAGTATGATGGGAGTAATGCAGAAATTCTGCGTCGCCTCACGCGCGCCGGGGACCGCGAGGAGTCATGGTTCATCGGTCGAATGATCAGTGAGGAAGATGTGCGAGAAATGTAATGATGAGTCAACGATTAACCGTTTTGCGTTTTTTGATTGCCGGACTCGCCACTATCATTGTGGTGCGTTTATTTGTGTTACAAGTGCTTGACGCCAGTTTCTATGACGCACTTGCTGAAGGGCAGTACACCCTTTATGAGGAACTCTTTCCAGAGCGTGGCGATATCCTCGTGCAGGATTTGAAGGATGGCACGACATACGTAGCGGCGACGAATGTTGATATGGGATTTGTATTTGCAGACCCTCGACGTGTGGAGGATGCAGATAAGACCGCAGAAAGCATTGGAGCGATTCTTGGATTTTCTGATGAAGAAATTTCTGCGCTCGAAGTGAAACTCGAAAAAGAAAATGATCCGTATGAGCCGATTAAGCGACGCGTTCCAGAGGTAGAATTACAGAAAATTGAAACACTGAATCTTGCTGGGATTGATTTTGTGCGTGAGGGGGTACGGACGTATCCAGAGAGCGGGCTTGGTGGTCAGCTGTTTGGATTTGTTGGTGGAAATGATGATGGTTCGTTTTCTGGGAAGTATGGGATTGAAGGATCATTTGATGAAGAGATGGCTGGACAGGATGGCTATGTGCTCTCGGAGCGTGATGCGGCTGGGCGCTTCATTGCCGTTGGCGAGCGTTCATTCGAGCCTGCCGTTGATGGGGTGAGCGTTGTGCTTACAATTGATCGCACGATTCAATATACGGCGTGTGAAAAGCTCAAGGAGGCTGTTATAAAATATGATGCAGATGGAGGCTCTGTCGTCATACTCGATCCAAAGACAGGCGCGGTACTCGCGATGTGCAGTGATCCAGATTTTGATCCAAATAAGTACAATGAAGTTAGCGACGTTGGCGTGTTTCAAAATGCCGTGATTTTTAATGCCTATGAGCCGGGTTCGATTTTTAAAGCAGTTACCATGGCGTCGGCTCTTGATACTGGGGCCGTGACGCCAGCGACGACGTTTACAGACACAGGCTCGGTCGTTGTTGATGAGTACACAATAACCAACGCAGAGGAAAAAGTGTACGGAGTACAGACGATGACGCAGGTGCTTGAGAGCTCTGTGAATACAGGCGTGATTTTTGCAATGCAGGAGATGGGGAAAGAAAAATTTGCAGAGTATGTTGAGAGATTTGGATTTGGCACATACACTGGCATTGAGCTCTTTGGTGAGTCGGCTGGCGATGTGAGCTCGCTAAAAAAGACTGCGGAGTCGTACGCGGCGACCGCATCATTCGGACACGGCATCACGGTTACGCCACTCCAGATGGCGTCGGCTTTTGCGGTGATGGCAAATGATGGCAAACTCATGCAACCATACGTTGTTGCCGAGATGCGTTCTGTTGATGGCACAAGCGAGGTGACCACGCCGTATGAGGTACGGCAGGTCGTGAGTGAACATACGGCGCGTCTCATAAGCGCGATGCTGATTTCGGTCGTGGAGAATGGGCATGGCAAGCGAGCCGGCGTGGAAGGGTATTACATTGCTGGCAAAACCGGCACGGCCGAGGTGCCACGCGAGGACGGTCTTGGTTATCAAAAGGACGTTACGATAGGGTCGTTTGCTGGCTACGGGCCAGTTGGAGACCCGAAGTTTGCGATGGTCGTGCGTCTGGATCGTCCACGCGCCGTACGTTTTGCCGAGTCATCTGCGGCTCCGCTGTTTGGAGAAATTGCCGAGTTTCTGTTAAGGTACTTTGAGGTGCCACCACAGAGGTAATAAGCCTAATCTATGAAGCAAATTCTTACTTTGATCCTGACATGGTGTTCAAGATACGTGCTTGAAAATCACAAACCAATCATTATTGCGGTCACTGGTTCAGTTGGAAAGACTTCAACGAAAGAGGCGATCGCTGTTGTACTGCGATCGAAGTTTGATGTGCGTACGGCAAAAAAGAATTTCAATACGGAGATTGGAGTGCCACTTACGATTCTTGGGATTGATCAGCCGAAGTCAAAAGTTGGATGGTTAAAAATTATTTTCCGAGCCATTTTAATTGCGTTGCGACATGATCCACACTATCCGACGCATCTGGTTTTAGAATTCGGCGCCGATCGTCCCGGCGACATTGCGCATTTATGCAAATTGGCTCTGCCGAGTGTTGGTGTTGTGACTGCAATTTCGCATGTGCACGTTGAAAACTATCCGTCGTTTGAGGCGCTCGTTTCCGAGAAGACCGAACTCGTTCGCGCTCTTCCAGTTGATGGCCTTGCCGTGCTCAACGCAGATGAGGAACTTGTTGAGGCGATGTCGAGTCAGACACAAGCCGAGATTGTGCGTTTTGGATTTAGTCAGGAAGCGGACGTTGATGGCGAAGGGTATCGGCTTGAGCGTGAGCCCGACGTCGCGTCGGTTTTTGTCGCGCATGATCGTCGCACAGAGGAGCAAGCGGAAGTGAGGCTCATTCAAACCATCGGTATCCACCAAGCATACGATGCGCTTGCCGCGATTGCGGTTGGAGCACGGTTTGGAATCTCTGTTGCAGAAGCGTCAGAGGCGCTCAAGCGGTACGTTTCGCCTCCTGGAAGACTCAAGCCTCTCGCTGGCATTAAGGGTTCGTTACTGCTTGATGACACATATAATTCTGCTCCTTCTTCAACACGCGCCGCACTTGAGGTCCTCAAACAATTTGAGCCGGCGGAAAATGGGAGACGCATTGTCGCGCTTGGCCACATGGCCGAGCTTGGGGCGTATAGCGAGCAGATGCATCGTGAGATCGGTTGGAAGGTTACAGAGAGCGGTGTTGATCTGCTCGTGTGCGCTGGTGAGGTTGCGCATGACATCTGTCGTGGAGCCGAAGAGGCAGGGCTTGAGCCTCAAAAAATCGTGAAGGTGAAGGATGCGGAAGAGGCTGGTCGCTACCTTGATGGCGAGGTGCGTGATGGCGATGTCGTGCTTTTGAAGGGCTCGCAAAGTGCTCGCATGGAAAAGGCGACGCGTGATTTGCTTGCCGAGCCACATCGCGCAAACGATCTGCTAGTACGGCAGGAAGAGGAGTGGAGATGAACGGATCTGGATTGTAATAATCGTTAGCGCGTGATATCCTGCTGTCGCCTTAAGACGGCCCCATCGTCTAGGGGTCTAGGACGGCTCCCTCTCACGGAGCAAACTCGGGTTCAAATCCCGATGGGGTCACCATCGCCGAATCGGCGTCCACACACAGCTCCCTGAACGGGGAGTTTTGTGTTATCTTAGTCACTTTCTGATCTGTTACCGTGAAGTTCATGAAGATTTTTCGCATGATGAAATCCAAGTCGGTGATAGCGTCGATATTTTGTATGAGGTTGGCGATAAAATTCAAATCCGCCCGCCCTCGTCTGCGACCCGAAACGGGCTTTAGGCGTGCCACGAGCTCGGCGACCCTCTGCGTTTCGTTGGCGGGCTGTTCCATAGGATTTAGACAATTTTACCATGTTGGGCTGGACAAAACGATCATGACATGGTAGTTTGCTACGTCGTCCAAACAGCGACCCGACTGTCCTAGGCTAGACAGTGGAGAATCCCATGCCCAATCCGAATATCAAGTGTTCGTTCTGCAACTACGGAGTGGACAAGGCCACGAGCATCGTCGCTGGCCCCAATAACATCGGTATCTGTGATGCCTGCATCGGTGTGTGCGTCCAGCTCATGTACGAAGGCGGCCACCTGTGCCTTGAGAAGATGGTGGGAGAGGCCGGAGCCGTACCACTGCTGTGCTACTCGGACATGTTGTCGAGTGGAGCCACGCTCAACGATCTCCTCAAGGAAATCTCCAGCCCGGCCGTCAAGCGGGCGGCACTCGATGTGAAACTGAGGGCGGAACATTCCAGGAAGTCAAAGTTGAACGATGACATCCATGATCTCAACCGCGATGTTAGGCTGGCCGAACAGGAAGAGGAAGCCATCACCGCCGCTCTGGCCAAGCTCCCCGCTCCGAAAGGCGACTAGCCCGCCATCACACTGATCCGCTACTCATCTCCCGCACCCACACTGCCGCAAGGAAGACGCCCGCCTCATGGGTGCCCTCGGCTCGTGGGTGCGTTTTCTTTTCGCTCAAAATCAAACAATCAAGACGACCACCGCAAGTGACCTCAATTTTCTCATCGCTCGGATATCAATATAGCAAAAACTTCTGCTCTGCTTAGCGACGCATTATGCCATTTTTGGCTAGTTTAACACGAAAATGGGCATGCTGCCATTGACAAAAGGCCATTTTTGTGGTATCTTTCTACGTCGGCCAAGGAGGAAACAGACGGAGAAGGCCCCGTGTTTCCCATGATTACTTTGTGGCAAGCACGGGGCCCTTTCCTTTCCCCACTGGAGCACGACATGAAGACCCTTCTCTCCGTTATCGGCGGCATCACCCTCCTCGCCGCGGCCATCTTCGGCATCTACATGGGCGTCATGGCCATCTGGAACGATGGCTACGATGACCACCGCCGCGAGGTGGCCTCGCAGCTCTCCGACGCCGATGAGACCTCGAAGGAGGCAGCCAAGGTCAAGGAGGCCGCGGACAAGGCCACCGCCGAGGCCACAACCGCCAAGGTGGAGGCCGACCGCATCATCACCCAGCTCAACGCCGAGCACATGGCCTTCGTCCAGACCGTCCTCGCCATCCGCGAGCTCAAGGACAAGCCCAACGCCTTCGCCCTCACCCACGACTACGACAACACGTGCATGGTGCGGCGGGAATGGCTGTCCAAGAACGCGGCGTTCAACGATTCGTCCGTCACCGTCGGCGAGTACGGCACCTTCGACTTCGTGCGGGACGGCAGCGGCAAGGTCATCGACCTCAAGCCCCAGCCCACCACGACGAAGCAGGCGCAGGTCGTCCAGAAGTAGCGACAACTCGTCCGTCCATTCGCGCGTCTGCGCGGGCGACAACTTCCCACGAGTAGAACGGCCCAAGAGTCGAACTACTCGCGGGCCCATCGATGAACATGACGCAAGTCGTGGCCGCCGATGGGCAAACCCGCCCTCATGGCCAAGGAGGCCTTCATGACCCGACTCACCGCCAGTGGCTTCACGCACTGGTTCAACATCACCGCCATCTTCTGGAACCTGCTCATCTCCGCGAGCTGGAACGGGAAGCTCAACTGGAAGGACGCGCCGAAGACCCAGAAGGAGATGGGCTGGCGCTTCGTCCTCACCACCGAGGAGGGCTCCACGTTCACCTTCACCCGCATCCCGTTCTTCGGGTACTGGGTCAAGGCGGAGATCATCAGGGGAGCGCGCAGCACGATGGAGCACTCGATGTTCTTCGAGCTCATGGTGAACCCCAAGGAGCTGGAACGCAACACGTGGGCTTCGGCGACCGACATGCTGCTCGCCCACATGGACGGACAGCCCATCTAGCGCACCCGCGCGGCAGACGTACTCGTCGCCGCCTCCGGGTGCGTTCTGCTATTCATGAAATGTGACAATTGCAGATCACAACGCACGTCTTTTTGTTTTTGAAATTCCCGATTCGCGGCCTGACCCCAGAACCTGTGACCCCAGAACCTGCAAATAGCAGACCTCACCACATTATGTTAGAATGTAATTACTATGATCCTGGAGGAATTATTCGTGCAGATCGGTCTCATTTTTGTTGTAGCAAGTTTTCTTGCATTTATTGCCGCTCGCCTCAAACAACCACCGATCATCGCATACATCATCGCTGGTATACTCGTTGGCCCGCGACTTGCACAGCTTGGTAGCGCAGAGTTTTTCAAAACACTTTCAGAGATTGGAATCGCTTTTTTACTGTTCACTGTCGGGCTCAATCTAAACTGGCGTAATATAAGAGAGATCGGTTGGGTGGCGCTTGGAACTGGAATAGGACAAGTGGCTTTTACAAGCGGAGTCGCGTATTACGTTGGAGTTGCACTCGGACTTGATCAGGTCACAAGCGCGTATGTCGCGGTTGCAATCGCGTTTTCAAGCACGATCGTTGTTGTAAAACTTTTGTCAGATAAAGACGACCTCTCAACTCTTTACGGTAAGATCGCTGTAGGCTTTCTCATCGTCCAGGACTTGTTGGCAATCTTGTTTTTGTTGCTCATCAGCGCGACACGATCCGGAGGCGACGTGACCACACTTCTGACTGTCGCCGTTGGAAAATGGATTGTCGTGATAGTGCTTTTGCTAATCGCGTCAAACTGGATTCTTCCGCGCCTTACGCGCATGGCCGCACGTTCGCAAGAGTTGCTTTTTCTCTTTGGCGTTGCATGGTGTTTTGGAGTGGCAAGTTTTTTGGCCATGGTTGGTTTTGGTTTTGAGCTCGGCGCACTCCTTGCTGGTATCTCACTCTCTGGCGTGCCCTATTCGCAGGAAATCGCCTCGCGTTTGCGACCACTGCGCGATTTTTTTCTGATAATTTTTTTCATTTTGCTTGGCACACAGCTATCGCTCGACATTGTGTATACACAAGCTGTGTTAGTGATAGCTCTGTCGTTGTTTGTCATCGTAGTTGAGCCACTCATCATGCTCATCATTCTACGTGCGCTTGGCTACCATCCGCATACTGGTTTCATGGTTGGCACTACCGTGTCTCAAGTGAGTGAGTTTTCCTTCATCCTGCTTGGCGCTGGCGTGGCTTCAGGACACATTGGGCAGGAAGCGGTCACACTTGTCACGCTCGTCGCACTTATAACGATTGGTTCGAGTAGCTATTTCATCACGCACAACGACGCCATCTATCGCTTTTTCCGTCCAGTTCTGCGTTTGCTTGAGCCTAAACAAGCAAGGCACGAAGGTGAGATCAAGAAACGAAAATCCTTTTCTGTTTTGCTTATCGGTTGTGATCGTATGGGTAACGTTCTACTTCCGAAGCTCAAAGCACTGCACGAGCCGTATCTTGTTGTTGATTTTAATCCGCACGTGCACGAGACGCTTGAGCAACGTCGAATTCCGCACGTTTATGGTGACGCAAGCGATCACGAATTTTTGGAAGATATACGCGCGCAACAAGCCAAGCTCATCATTTCGACGGTGCCGAATGACGAGCTCAACACAGCTTTGCTCGCGCATCTCCGATTTAAGCGCTATCGCGGAACTGTGATCGTTACCGTTCCAGCGGCCGAGCAGGCAGTTCACGCGTATCATCTCGGCGCAACATTCGTAATTGTGCCGAGCGTGCTCTCAGGCGAGCGGTTTTGGGATTTTTTGAAGAAGGAACGATTAGATCGAGGGCGTTGGCAAAAGCTGGCCAAGAGGGTCGGGGGTTGACTTATTACAGGAAATCTGCGAAAGTATTTTTATGGCATGGAGAGATCATGGCTGGCACGGGAGAAAAGTACAACAGACCGTGGAGGTATGAGCAATATCCACCGGTCGCATTTCGTCACGCGCGACCATGGTGTGAGCAGATCTACGGTTACCGCGCGATTGAGTTCGATCCGCTGGCTGGCGGGCTGTGTCGCATTCGCATCGAGCTCATCTGCACATCGAATAGGGATATCGCAAATATCCTTAGGGGTTCATGGGAGTTTGCGTGGACGCGCGCGCTCGACGATCAGCGATGGGCTGGGTGTGTCCATCTCGTTGACAGCCGTCCGATCTGGGGTTGCGTGGTGTTGACCGAACCCTGTCGCGTTGAGCCGGTGCGGAAGTCTCTGCCAGTGTCGCTCGTGATCCTCCGACCGTACGTCGGAGGCCCGCCGTTTGGCAAGGCCATCAGGGAGCCGGCGCTCATTAAACCGATCGTGTACATTCCGTCCTTTTAGCCCATATCGTGAATTTCTTTTTGGAGCCTGCGCGCACGCCCGCGTCTGGCTCTTTTCTTTATCTCTATTTACAAAACGCACATTTTTTGCTACTCTGTTGGTCATTATGGGCTTTAGAGATTCATTTTCACGCGCGTTTCAGGGATTGTCTTGGAAGGCACCAGAAATCAAGCCACCACAACAGACGCCCGAGGTACGAGCAAAAAAAGAACGGCTCTTGAATGTGAAAGGCGCAATTTATGAAATTCCAAAACGCGCCAAAGATCGTGTGAGCGAGGACACAGCGCTTATTGATGAAGAGCTTATGTTGTGTATTGTGGCAGACGGCGTCAGCTCCGGAAAAAATGGAAAAATTGCCAGTCGTTTAGCAGTGGAAACATTGCGTGATGAGATTCAACAACGGCAAGGACTCGGAAACGGCGAGGTTTTTAATGAGGCTCTAATGGAGCAGGCGATGCGTCGTGCCTCTGAAGCTATCAAAGCTGATATTGTGGAGCATCCGGAGCATCGAGGAATGAATACGACGCTTTCGGCTGTGTTGATTTTTGAAGTTGAGGCAGAGAAAGCTTACGCCGTTGTTGGGCATGTTGGCGACAGTCGCGCGTACCAGTTCCAACTTAAAAGTGGTGCGCTTTTGCCACTGACGCAAGATGACAACGACATTCGTTCCTATCAGGAGAGTGGAGAAATCAGTGCCGATGAGGCACGCGCTATTGAGCAGTCATCTCAAGAGGGGCGCGATGTCGTACTTAAGAATCCGAAGCTGTCAGCACGGAGGCTCTACAGCCAGCGTGCAAAAATAACAAAGAGTCTTGTCGCGACAAAAGAAAACGGACAACGAGCGTACAATGTGAAGACGTTTAACGTGGAGGATGGTGATATTATTTTTACGGTCTCGGACGGAATTTCTGATGTGCTGACTGAAGATCGAATATTGCAGATTTTGCGCGAGGGGTTCGCACAGGAAAAAGGTGTGTCAGATATTTTTGCGCAGATGGCGCAGGAAGCGGCGAGCGACACATCTCTACGACAAAAAGGAAAAGAAGGCGACGATATTAGTGTTGCTGGATTTGGAGTGAAGCGAGTCGTGGCGCAGAGGGAGCGTGAGGAACAGATGATTAAAGAGCAAATAGAGGCGATCAGGGCGGGGTTGACAACATAAATTAGCACTCGTATAATGCGAGTGCTAATTTTGTTTATGTCGAATATGGATGCTCGGCAGGAACTAATATTGAAAGCGATCATTGAGGAGCATATCCGTACCGCAGAGCCGGTTGGTTCAAAGGCGCTCACCGATGGGTATGGACTCGATGTCTCGTCAGCGACCGTTCGTAACGAGATGGTGACGCTCGAAGAGAATGGGTATCTGCGCCAACCGCACACGAGTGCTGGCCGTGTGCCGACGGAGAAGGGCTACAGCCATTACATCGCTCGGTTCGTGAAATCAAGCATGAAACAGGAGCCGAGTCGTGAGTTGCGCAGGGCGGTGAGCGCATCGCATTCGCAAGAGGAGACACTCCGCTTGCTTGCTAAGGCACTGGTGCGTCTTTCTGGCGACATGGTTATCGCCGCCTTCGGCACGAATCGAGCTTATTACACAGGCTTTAGCCAGCTCGTTAATAAACCGGACTTTCAACGGCTAGAACTTCTGCAATCTCTGACGTCGCTCCTTGATCGTTTTGACGAGATCACAGGCACGGTGATGCGCGGTCTTGCTGAAGAGCCACAGGTGATGATCGGCGAGTATAATCCATTTGGCGAAGAGACAGCCGCGGTCGTCGTCAAATGTCGCTTGCCTAACGGGCGGACGGTTTTTCTTGGATTGGTTGGGCCGATGCGTATGGACTATCAGAAAAATCTCGGGTTGATGGAGCAGGTGGTAGAGATTCTAGGAAAAAAAACGTAACATGAAAAATTCAGCAACTATGACAGATGATCTCCAAAAACAGTGTGAAGAATATTTGACCGGATGGAAGCGGGCGCTCGCTGACTACGATAATCTTAAAAAAGAGCTAGCGAGAGAGAAGGATGAGATGCGCGAGCGAGTCAGAGAGCGCGTGGCAGTAGAGCTCATTCCCATTCTTGATCATTTTGATCAAGCCAATCATCATGTGCCTGTGCTCAATTTAAGTGAAGAGGAAGCAACGAAATTCCAAAATTGGTTAAACGGCTTGAGACACGTGCAAACACAACTCGAGGCGGTGATGGCAGAGCTTGGTTTAGAGATGATTCCGACTGACGGCCTTGCCGACACGCATCTTCACGAGATTGTCAGTGAAAGAATGGAGGAATATCGAGAAGTAGGCGCGATTCTTGAAGTCATACAGACAGGTTGGAAGCTGAACTCACACATCGTACGTCCCGCGAAAGTCATCGTAAATCAAACGTCACAATAATTTTTCTTTTTATGTCCAAAATTCTCGGAATTGATCTCGGTACAACAAATTCATGCATGGCCATTATTGAAGGTGGTCAACCAAAGGTTTTAGAAAATAAAGAAGGCGCGCGGACTACGCCTTCCATTGTGGCGATGTCGAAAAGCAGTGAGCGTGTAATTGGAGCGCCGGCCAAGCGTCAAGCTGTGACCAATCCAAAGAATACTCTTTTTTCTATTAAGCGTTTGATTGGACGACGCTGGGATGATGCGGAAGTTCAGCGTGATCGTCAGATCATGCCGTTTGAAATAGTAAAGCGCGGTGACGGTGTGGCGGTTATGTTGAGTGGAAAGGAACATACACCGGAAGAGATTTCAGCGATGGTACTTGCGAAACTCAAGAGCGATGCCGAGGCGCGTCTTGGTGAAGCTGTGACCGAGGCAGTCATTACTGTCCCAGCCTATTTTGATGACGCACAGCGACAAGCGACGAAGGTAGCTGGAGAGATTGCCGGACTCAAAGTTTTACGCATTATAAACGAGCCGACTGCCGCGGCGTTAGCGTATGGATTTGATAAAAAAGCAGGCGAGCAGATTCTCGTTTACGATTTGGGCGGTGGAACATTCGATGTCTCCGTGCTAGATGTTTCGAGTGACACAGTCGAGGTGAAGGCAACGAACGGTGATACGCATTTGGGTGGTGATGATTTTGACCGCCTTGTTATTGATTGGATTATTGCCGAGTTTCAGAAACAGGAGGGGATAGACCTCTCAAAAGATGCGCTGGCGTTACAGCGCATCAAAGACGTGGCAGAGAAAGCGAAGATTGAACTTTCAAGCGCCGAGCAGACGGAAGTCAACCAGCCATTTATCAGCTCGGATGCCAATGGGCCGAAGCATCTGGTGATGACGCTTACGCGCGCCAAGCTTGAAGAACTTGTGCTCGGACTCGTTCAGAAGACGATGGAGCCGGTGCGACGCGCGCTTGAGGATGCTAAAATTGACAAGAGTAAGATTGATGAGATCGTGATGGTGGGAGGAATGACGCGCATGCCACTTGTGCAGAAGACGGTGGAAGAATATTTTGGTAAAAAAGTGAACATGAGTGTAAATCCTGATGAGGTCGTGGCGATTGGCGCGGCTGTGCAAGCCGGTGTGCTTGGTGGGGAGGTCAAGGATGTTTTACTTCTCGACGTCACGCCGTTGTCGCTTGGTATTGAGACGCTTGGCGGAGTGATGACAAAACTTATTGAGCGCAACACCACGATCCCGACCGAGAAGTCTCAAATTTTTTCTACCGCATCAGACAGCCAGCCACAAGTTGAGATTCATGTACTGCAGGGAGAGCGGGAAATGGCGACTGATAGTAAGACCCTTGGGCGTTTTGCTTTGTCTGGCATTCCGTCGGCTCCGCGCGGTGTCCCGCAGATTGAGGTGAAGTTTAGTATTGACGCCAATGGTATTTTGAACGTGAGCGCGACAGATAAGGCGACTAATAAGTCGCAGGCGATTACGATCACAGCATCAACGGGACTCTCAAAAGATGAAGTTGAGCGCATGAAAAAAGACGCCGAAGCGCACGCCACAGAGGACAAGAAAAAGCGCGAGCAGATTGAGCACCGTAACATGGCGGACACGATGGTCTACACAGTTGAAAAGATGCTGACGGATGCTGGGGAGAAGATCACGGATGATGAGCGTAAAGAAGTACAGGTGAAGATTGACGCGCTCAAGGCGGTTAAGGATGGGGACGATCATGAGTTAATCAAAAAGGCCGCTGACGAGCTTACGAATGTGGCGCAGAAAGTGGGAGCAAAGATGTATGAGCAAAAGGGGACAGCGCAAAGTGGGGCCGAAGGTCATGAGCGAGGCGAAGCCGAGTCGAAGGGACCTATTGATGCGGAGTTTAAGGAGAAGGAGGGGGAGTGATTATGTCATTCGGACATGATGGATTTGGCTTTCTTTTTGTGGTTGCTGTTTTTGGAGTAGTCTTTCTACCGATTATTATGACGGTCGGCGTTTGGGTACTTCTGGTTTGGTTCTTCAATAAGAGAAAACAAAAATAGCAGTATGTCCACTCCGATGTACAACAAAATTATCGAGACGCTCAACGCTGTATAAAAAGAAACACCCGTCCGACAGCGAGACACCGCCGTGTGGGTGTTTCTCGCCGTGGGACGGGCTGTGATGTTAAGGAGGTGGTTTCTACTCGGTCACTGGTGTCGCGTTCGAGGCGGCAGCTGAACCGCTTCCGACGTCCGTTGCGACACAGACGATCAGGATGATGATTTCGAACAGGCTGAACGTACCGCCGTTGTGCCACACGAACGCGCACCACAGTGTCGTCCAGGGCAGGAACAGGAACCCCAGCAGTGGAAGGAACACGGACTCGAATGATTTGGAGAAGAAGTCCGTGAACAGCCAGATTCCGAATATGAGCACACGAGGTGAAATACCTAGCAGTGCCAGTGCGATGACCAGACAGCCCATTGCGTCCTCCAGGAAACCACCGATGGCGGATGATGCCACGATGATTTAATAAACTATCACCATTTCTTCATAAAGTCAAGGCAACTCCCCATGTCGACCCCAGTTTATAAGCAAATCATCTCCGCGCTTGATGCACACGGCTGTAAGTACGAAATTCAGCACCACTAACCGACGCACACCAGCGAGATTGCGGTAAGAGTGAGAGGAGTGAGTTTGCATG
>ERZ1292633.1985-Hain-H41-02um-R1-1985-length-21324-cov-11_pt2 | contig 16345 bp, 16 predicted proteins | sample MGYA00564406_ERZ1292633 | MGnify/ENA primary metagenome ERZ1292633 (study PRJEB36523, sample SAMEA6512639) | groundwater metagenome | collected 2019-01-08 | study: AquaDiva: Metagenomics assemblies of 32 groundwater samples | reverse complement strand
TTGAAAAAATACCAGGTTGAGGGATTAAAACAAAGGCTCCTGACCCCATTAATCCTATAAATAACAACTGATAACAAGGACGGTTCTTGCGAAAAATAACTTAAAACATTTGAAAAAATACCAGGTTGAGGGATTAAAACAAAGGCTCCTGACCCCATTAATCCTATAAATAACAACTGATAACAAGGACGGTTCTTGCGAAAAATAACTTAAAACATTTGAAAAAATACCAGGTTGAGGGATTAAAACAAAGGCTCCTGACCCCATTAATCCAAGCTTGATTTACTTAACTTGGACATCGGATGTCCAAGTTTATTATTACTATTAATATAAGCACTTAAGTGCAGTAAATATTCATTTGAATCCACATACTTTGATTTAAATTTTCCTTGAAAAAGAACCCCACTGCGTTTATGTCTATTGTTAAAATATTTTGTATATCCATTACCTAACCTCTGCATAAATTTTTCTATCCCCTTTTCTTGAAAAGGGGTAACTAAAAAATGAAAGTGATTCGGGTTAATACAATAAGTAATAAATTGTATAAGTGGTTTTTTCTTTTTATCAATCGCTCCAGATTTTTTCTTAAGAGAAAGTTCATACATACTGCCAATAGGCTCTGTCTGATTAAAATCAAATAGACTTTCCCAAAAGCGACTTAAATCCCGTTCGTCAATAAAAATATTTCTTTTATCTGTCCCGCGATTATATATATGATAATATTCGCCAACCACAAAAGATGGATGTTTTCTCATACTCAAATTATATCATTTGGACATCCGATGTCCAAATCACAAGTTTTGAAATAAAGAAACAAAGGCTCCTGACCCCTTTATCTTACTAACTACTTGCTAACTTATGAATTAAAACATTTGAAAAAAGGTACCGGTTTGAGGAACTGTGTATGTTACTACAAGTTTTGGATCTTGAGAAGTACCTGTAGTATCAGCGGTAGAATAATCTATTTGATTACTATTACCATCATCGGCTGGTGTAAAATTAATAAGATCATCAGTATTTCTCGCTCCAAATTTACTTATACCTGTTTTTGAAATATTAGCAATTCCATTTGAATCCAAGGTGTGAGTATTATATGCATTTACAATAATACTAGTATATGCTACCTGCGCGAAACTTACAGAACCAATTTGGGAATAATCACCAAGAACTAAGTCTGTATTCGAAGCTGGTGAACTACTGACTATATTTGAATGTGATGCAGCATAATTGTTAAGAATATATAAATTTATCGTAGCATTAGTTATTTGAGCCAATGTTCCAAGCCCAGAGGTATCAAATAAAAAATAAGACCTTATTATACGATAGTTAGGAGAAAAAAAACGACCTCCTACAGACATTGTTGTTCCAGAAGCATCCACTGCATTCCCTGATGCGGCTGATCTGACAGTTGACCAACTTGGGTCATCAGTTTTATGGACATTCCCATCCACCGTATTGGTCTCCGGATTAGCATCCGGATAAAAAGTACCTTCAGTTGCATAAACTTTTTCAGGAGAGAATAGTTGAGCTAAAACACTACCTTTTGTTTCAAGAGCATATGTATTTATATCTGTGGTGCCATAATCAGCTTGATACCATTCTCCATCTTCATCTTCGTAGTATTGTGGTACTCCAGAAATAACTTCTAGTTGATAAGTGATTTTTTCTTTATCTTCTGCTACTTTGATTGTTCTGGAATGTTTTGTTCTCTTTTCTACTACTTCATTTATCTTGTTTTCTATTTTATCTGTTTTGTATGCATATTTAACTACCTCACCTTCGTATATTACTTTGGTAGGGTCTTGTTTGTCATAGATTTTACCATTCGGTATCGTTTGTGCTCCAATAATATTGTCTTTATCTGTATTTATTCTTAAGTCTTGTGGTATCTTAGATAATTCTTTTTGAGTGATGAGGTAATCTACTCCGGACACGATTAAAACAAGAGCCACCAAGCTGACAAGTCCGTATTTTAAAGTTTTATTACTAATGTTAAACATCATATTATGCTTCTTGCGCTGTCGCTACTAAGTCCCATTTTGTATCAGTACTATTATAAATAAATCCCATATATAAAGTTTTTGAAATAACAGTGGTGGTAGGAAGAGCGACACCCATTGCCCTGAAAACCGCATTATAAGTTAAAGCCCTAGCAGTTCCATTATCTTTTATCCTTATAATTAATTTCTGTCCTTCTACCGGTGTCCCTCCCGGAGCATTAAATAATAAAGCCCCTGCTTGTGCTGTAATTACAAATTGGTCAGCTGTTGAAACATCAAGTGAAGTTCCTGTATCTGTTGTGTATGAAGTAGTAGAAACTATACGAGGATTTGTTCGTTTATTAGTTAATGTTTGAGTTGCATCTATGGTGGCAATCGTTGCGCTTGCATCCGGAAGTGTAAAAGTCTTCTCAGAAGTAGTTGGTCCAGAGAATTTAGTAAAGCCATTGCCAGTGCCGCCGTAAGTGGAAGCAATAATGCCAGTGAGTGCAGCTGAACCGTCAAAGTTGTTTCCGTAAATTGCTCTTGCTGTGGTAAGAGTCGCAGCGCTTCCTGTGGTATTTTGATTTAAAGTTGGAAAATCTCCAGCCACAGCGATAGTTAATGCGCCAGTAGTAGTGGTTGATTTTAAAATACCGGTAGCAAGGGCATTTGTTCCAGCAGAATAATCTGTACCAGCAGTGGCAGCGCTGATAGCTGTGCCATTACCTTTTAACAATCCTGTGATAGAAGTAGTTAGAGTAATAGCCGGAGTGGTGGTAGCGGTGGCGACACTTCCGGCAAAACCATTAGCGGAAACTACGGAAGCGGAAGTGACAGTGCCTGAGCTAGCCGTAAAGCCTTCATAAGCAGTATCTCCAGCATTTCTTCTGATAGATTGACCGGCTGTTAAAGCTGTCCCGGTAACGGCACTGGTGCCGTTGCCAATCAGAATACCGGTCAGAGTAGAAGCTCCGGTGCCGCCTTGCGCTACAGTTACCGCGGCATTGGTGGTTAAAATAGTGGCCGAGGCGTCAGGCAGTGTAAAAGTCTTTTCTGCTGTGGTTGGTCCAGAGAATTTAGTAAAACCATTGCCAGTTCCGCCATAAGTGGAAGCAATGATCCCTGTAAGAGCTACTGAGCCATTAAAGTCATTTCCATAAATTGCTCTTGCTGTAGTAAGTGTTGCAGCGCTGCCTGTGGTGTTTTGATTTAAAGTGGGAAAATCTCCAGCCACGGCGATAGTTAATGCGCCAGTGGTGGTCGTGCTTTTAAGAATACCTGTGGCCAGAGCAGAAGTTCCGGCAGAGTAATCAGTGCCAGCTGTAGCAGCGCTGATAGCTGTGCCATTACCTTTTAACAATCCTGTGATGCTAGTAGTTAAAGTAATAGCCGGAGTGGTGGTAGCAGTGGCTATTGTGCCGGCAAAACCATTAGCGGAAACTACGGAAGCGGAAGTGACGGTGCCAGTTGCAGCGGCTACCCAAGAAGGAGCAAGTGTGGTTCCATTGCTTTGTAAAACTTGCCCAGCTGCACCATTGGCAAGTAGTGCAGTCGTTCCAGCAGCGGATTGATAAGGAATTTGTCCACCTAATCCACCAGCTAGATGAGTAGCGGTTGTAGCAGTTAAAGCATTACCCGTAGTATTTTGATTTAAAGTTGGAAATGAAGTTAAGCTAGCAGCACTGCCATTAGGCGCCAAGAAAACTGTACCAGCACCAGTGGTGTAGACTCCGTTGGTAACAGTAGCTGCGTTGCCTCCAATATTTAAATTGGTAGCTGTACCACTAGCATTAGTTAAAATCACAGCACTCGGAGTGCCAAGATCCGGTGTAGTTAAAGTAAGTCCAGCTAAAGTTAATGCAGCTGAAGCTCGGTTAATAGCTACTTGTGTAGTCCCAATATAAAATGTTTGACCGACATCTGCTTTGGAAGCAGCTAGACCAGAATATAAAGTATTCACAGCATTGTTTCCGGTGTTAGTGCCACTAGTATTCCCAATGACAACTTTTTCTGCATCAGTCACATAATTATCATCTGCTCCTAAAGCTGAAGCGTAAGCAGTACTAGCAGTGTAAGCAGCTGTACCTAAGGTTCCACCAGTACCAATGTTAAGAGTTGAACTATCTGTCCCAGCTAAAGTTAAAGTATTGGAAATGGTTAATGTTTTACTTGCTCCTAAGGTCAAAATACCAGTTCCAGTGGTTATGGTATTTCCATTGACTGTACCTAAAGAAGCATTGCCTGTAACTGTCAAAGTCCCGCCTGTATCTATATTTAGACCGATAGTAGTGACAGCAAAAGCGTTAGTGGTAAAAAATAACGAAAGAGAAAATAGTAATATAATAATTAAAAACTTTTTACTAAATATTTTTGTGAACATATACATATTATATATATATATATATATATGTCTAGAGGCAAGTGGGGATAAAAATTATCGCTTTCTTTTGGACATCGGATGTCCAAATCAGAGATTTAATCATTCTCATTAATAAAATTGAAAACTTCTTTGTATGGAATAACCCCATTGATAGCTTTAAACATAGCATCTTCTCTCATCATGAGCATTCCATTATTGCGAGCCACTTTATAAATTTCAGAATCAACGGGATTTTTTAATATCACTTCCTGCATTTCTTTGCCTATTTTGAACATTTCAAAAATAGCGATACGGCCGCGAGTGCCGGAAGGACAATCGGCTGACGGCACTGTATCATACATTTCATCTTTAATTTCAATTTCTTTTTTAAATTCATCCGGCAAGTCTTTTATTTCATCTTCAATCTGCAATCTGATACTCGGGTTCATTGGCACAAGTTTTCTGGAAGACGCACAAGTCATTCGAGCCAAACGTTGAGCGACAGATAAAATGAGGGTTGGGGCGATGAGATAAGGATCCACTCCCATATCTACTAAACGAGGAACCGCTCCAATGGCATTATTAGTGTGGAGTGTCGATAAAACAAGATGCCCTGTTAAGGCTGCTTGAATAGCAAGTTGAGCTGTTTCTTTGTCGCGGATTTCTCCAACCATTATCACATCCGGATCCTGACGGAGAATGGAGCGCAGGCCCGAAGCAAAAGTATACCCAATTTCAGGCATCATTTGAGATTGATTAATGTCAGGCATATGATATTCCACCGGATCTTCCAAAGACACAATGTTGGTGTGTTCCTTATCAAGCTCATTCATCATTGAATATAAAGTGGTAGATTTTCCAGACCCGGTCGGACCAGTAATTAAAATAAGTCCATATGGTTTAGTTATTGCTTCTCGAAGCATTTCTAAATTTCTTTTTGATAAACCAAGTTGATCCAATGGTTTTACTCCTTTTTCTGCGTCCAAAATACGGATAACTACTTTTTCGCCATAATAAGCGGGCATGGTAGAAACACGAAAATCAATTTTGTGTCCATCAAGAGTAGTGCTAAAAGCTCCATCCTGAGGTTTTCTTTTTTCATCTAAACGTAATTTGGCTAAAATTTTTATACGCGCCACTATTCCATTATAAACATTAGGCGGTAATATTATGCTCGTATGAAGAGTTCCATCTACACGAAAACGCACCTTTATTTTTTCTCCTGTATTTTCTATATGTATATCAGAAGCATTACTTTCTATGGCATTACGTAAAATAACAGCCACAATTTTTATAACTGGAGCATCTTCCACTATTTTTGTTTCTTCGCCTGTTTTAACATTTTTTATCTCTTTATTTAAAGTATTTGATTCACTTAGACTCTTTGCATCAAGTGTCTCTTCTTGATTGAGTTGGTCAAGCGCTTCTTCTACCTGAACTGATATGCCTTTATAACTTTCCATTATATTTTTATAATCACTACTAGAAATAAGAAAAATTTTAAAAGGAATACCCAGTTTGGCTGAAATAAATTGTAAGGCATCAATTGCTTGTGTATTATCTCCATCTAAAATACCAACTTCCAACACTCCTTCTTTTAATTCAATTGGAGCAAAATGGTAATATGTTGCCGCATCTTCTGGAATATATTTTAAAGCATCAAGAGTCATTCCTTTAGTCTCCACCTTTTTTACAGGCATCTGCAAATATTCTCCTTTGATAGTGAGTATTCTTTCCTCTGGAATACCAAATTCAATTAAAGCTTCATCAATATTATTATCGTGCTTTTCTTTAGCAAGATTTTTGACTTCATCTATTTGGCTCTTATTGATTACGCCCTTTTTAACTAATTCTTCTAAAAAACTCATAAGTAATTAATTTATCTACGGTGCAATTATAGGCGTGGTCGTTGCTGGAGGTGTTAGAATAGGTGCTACTGGAGTTGTAACAACATCAGAACCAACTGGAGCAAATGGATTCGCTCTTCCTTCATCTCCTGAAGGAGTAAGTAAAATACTAGAGTCATGCAAATTGATAAAAGCCGTATCAGAAAAAATGGCATCATTCAGTTTTATACTTTTTACACTTAACAATATGGAGAGAAGATTCTTAGCGATTAAAGAATTCTGGTCTGTGGTACTTGTGTCTGTCGGTGTCGCTGTATTTGTATTAGTAGAGGAAACTAAATTTTGTTCTTCCGGAGATGGCTTAATAAAGAAAATATAAATTAGAACTAACAAAACTGCAATGACTGTAAATATTATTATGTTTTTTATTTTTGGCATATTTTTATTTTTGATTTTAATTTTTAAGCCAATAAGTTCTAATTTTAAAATTATATTTATAAGCTTCCTGTAAAGATGGGTTAAGCCCTATTTTCCCTCCTGAAGAAAATTGAATTGAAGATATGTCTACAACTCTGAGATTATTCTCTAAATCTTTTACAAAGTTATTGAAATTATTGTAAGTTCCTTGAGTAGAAAATTCCAAATTCCAAGTACCATAATCTTTATTTAAAGAATTTGTTCCTCCTTTGGCAACTCCTATTGTTGGGGATGTTGCAACATTATCATTTGTTGCATCATATTTTACATCTTTAAGCACCATACCATAGGGTGAAGCAATTTTTTCTATCTCCAGAATCAAACGAATATTATCTACATTATCAGGTAAAAGTTTCTGAAGTTTAGATAAATTTTCTGGATCAACCGAATTGTACTTTTGGGTTAATTTATCTCTCTCTGCCTCAAGAGCTTTAGAATTATCTAGCGCCTCATTATAGGATGCTACTTGTTCCCTTTCCAAAGAAATGCTTTTATAAAGTGGATCAGTCAGCAAAAAGAATCCTGCTATAGCAACTCCTATTAAAATGATTGGTAAAATGTATCTAAACATAAATTAACTCGTGATTTCAAGTGTCTTTTTATAATCTATAAAATTTGGATCGACCGAGAATTCTAAATCAAAAAGAACGTTGCCCTTGTCGTCTAGTGAGAGATTAGAAAAAACAGGATCAATCAAATATTTATTTCCTGTAAAAAGATCTGATTGGAGCGCAACAGAACGATAACCTACGGCAACTCCACTTATTTGCACCATTATTTTTGAATTTTTATTACCATCAAAATTATAACTGAATTTAGTATAACCCACAGTTTTCATCGTTAGGGCCTGAAGGGCATTAAAAATGGGAGAAATTGTAATATGTTTGGACAGAATTTCAGTCGAAGCATTTAAACGTTTATCTAAAACCTGGAGTTGAACTATTTTGGAAGGCTCAAAACGATTTTGGGCTAAACTTAGATCGTTTTCCATTTGAACAATGTTTTTCTTTAAAATTCCATCATAAAAATAAAGGGCCCCTGTTCCAAGAATGACAGCAAAAAAAATAAAAATAGAAATAATAGCAAAGAGACCAATGGGTTGTGACGTTGCAGATTGTTCCGCAATTATTGGTTTCTTGGGTATAAAAGATGTTTGAAAATTTTGATCCATATCTATTATATTATCTCATATCTACAACAACTTTCGCAAGGCTAAACCTAGGGCAACCGCGAATTCAGGACCTGTGGTTTCAAGAACTTTTCCTAAAAACTCTGGCGCTCCAACTTTGGAGAAAGGATGTCCTGTTTCTATTTCTGCTCGGAAGTTATTAGAGGCTACTTCTTTCAATCCTTTTAAGAGAGATCCACCGCCGGTGAATATTACCTTACTGATAGTCCTATTATATTTTTTCTCATATCTTAATAATACATTATTCGTTTCCGAAAAGATATAATCAATATGAACTTTAATGATATCAGCTAGGCTTTTTTCAACAGGATTTTCAAAAAGACCGTACTCTTTTTTCATTTCTTCGGCTTTGGGAAATGGAATGTCTAAAGATTGGGCAATGGATGCAGATATATCAGCTCCTCCACGATTTATGGTGTGGTGACTTTTTACCATTCCAAATTCCACCAAAGAAAGTTTAGTGCTTGAAGCACCAAAATCCATCAAAAGTACCAAGGAAAGCTCATGTTCAAAGTTTGCTCGAATAGAAGAAAAAATTTCAATTTCAAAAAAACCGGCTTCTAGACTACACTGAGAAACGATGGAGCGAAATTTTGAAATTGCATCATTTTGAATTGCAACCACCAGTACTTCTGTTTTTTCTGGCAAGATAACGGGTAAATCTGGGTTATTCGCTTCTTCAAAAGAAGATTCTTTCTGAGGTAATACAAAATAATCAAGAGAAACTTCTGTAATAGGCACTGGAATATACTTGCGAGCTTCTGTCGGAATAATTGATGATATTTCACTTTCTTTAACTTGAGATGGAAGTGAAATAGTAAAAATCAAACTTGATTGCGCTGGAATAGAAAAAGCTGAAGAAGTTGTTGTTGTTCCAGATTGTTTCAAAACTTCTTTTAAAGCTTCTACTATTTTTTCAATTGGAAGATTGGTCACACGTCCCACATCAACATCAGCATAAGAGCCAAGCGATATAGAGCCATAAGTTTCAAGCACTGCTTTGCCTCCTCTTTTTTTTATTTCAACTACCTTAATAGCAGAAGAACCAATGTCAATGCCGACAGCACTATCTCCTCCACCACCTTTAAAAGGGTTCAAACTTGAAAGAAAGTTTTTAATCGAATTATCCATTTTCTTTCCGCCAGAGGCGGATCCGCCTTTGGCGGAAAGTTATGTTAAAATACTCTGTAATTATATCATATATGAATTTTTTAGACACCATACTAAATATAGTTTTCCCTGTGAATTGCGTTTCCTGTGGGAAAAGGAGCTTTGATTTGTGTCTAGAATGCCTTTCAAAATCTCCTTCAGCAGAACGAGAAAGCGCTAATTGGATATTTCCTTTATTCGACTATCGTCATCCACCTATCAAAAAATCCATCTGGCTTTTGAAATATAAAGGCAAAAAAAGATTGGCTGGTGTTTTTGCGGAAATTTTATATGGTAGAATGATGGAAGAACTTTCAGAATTAAGTGTTATAAATAATTTTCGCGAACCAATCTTAATCCCTATTCCCCTATCCAAGAGAAGATATAGAGAACGCGGATATAATCAGGCAGAATTGATTTGCAAAGAATTAATAAAATTAGATACATTCCCCCATATCAGTCATGGCGTATATGGGGGAACAGAAAGAAACTTTACTCTAGAGAAAAATGTTTTAATAAAAATAAAAGAAACAGAACATCAGGCCAATATCAAAGAGCGGAGAGATAGATTAAAAAATCTTTCCAATTCTTTTGCCGTAAAAAATCCGGAACTGATAAAAAATAAAAATATAATTTTAATAGACGATGTTTTAACCACTGGCGCCACCTTAACCGAAGCCAAAAAAATTCTGAAACAATCCGGCGCTAGAAAAATAATCGCTTTTACCATCGCGCATTAAAATTCTTTTTACCTTCTTCTTGCTCTATATTTTTTAATGAGGTAAGATTTGACTATGAGAATAGTTATAAAAGTTGGCACTCAAGTCATTGCTGGTAAAAATGGTCTTGACCAAAAAAAAATAGGAAAACTTATTAAAGAAATCTCCGTTTTATTAAAACGTGGATTTGAGGTTGTGTTGGTGACTTCTGGTGCCATTGGAGCGGGACTTCCCTATGTTCCATTTACAAACCCACATCGAAAAAAAATTGCCGCAGCTATTGGACAACCTATTTTAATACACGATTATTATCGTGAGGCAAAAAAATATAAAATTTCTATTGCTCAGATTTTAATTTTGAGTGATGATTTTACTAATTCTGAACGTTTTAAAAATTTCGTTTCAAATATAAAAGTGATGATGCTCCATAAAATCCTACCGATTATAAACGAAAACGATGTGATGAAAACAGAAGATTTAGCTATTGGAGACAACGACAACTTTAGCGCCAAGGTGGCAGTCGGACTAAAGGCAGATAAACTTATAGTTTTAACTAATCAAAATGGACTTTACACATGCAATCCTGACCACCATAAAAATGCCAAACTTATAAAAAAAGTCGTAAAAATAGATTCAAAAATCGAGAACCTTTGTTCTCCAGAAAAATCTTTGTTGGGTAGAGGAGGAATGCTCTCAAAAATTCAAGCGGCTAAATATGCTACAAACCACGGGATAGAAACATTGGTAGGAAATGGAAATGAAAAAGGTATAATTATTAGTGTCTTAGGTAAAAGCTTTTCTGGTACAAGATTTTTAGCAAAAAAATAACTACGAGTTTAACACCACATAAAATTATGACAACAAACGTTACAATTATAGGTTTTGGCACGATGGGTAAAGCCATAGCAAAGACACTTTCCCTAGGCCGTCCCGGCACGGGCAAGGCAAAATATTCTTCTATCAAGATTTTTACTATTGATGTGAATAAAAAAGATACACGCGGTATAAAAAAATCTAATTTTATAATTTTGTCCGTAAAACCACAAGATGCACCAGAAGTATTAAAAGAACTTAAGCAATATGGATTAAATAAAAAAACAATATTGATTTCAATTATGGCGGGTTTCCCTATTAGAAAACTTCTAAACCTTTCGGGCCACAAAAAAATTATAAGAATGATGCCAAATTTAGGACTTTCGGTGGGAGCAGGAATTGCCGCTTGGAAAAAAGTAGGTATATCTAAGTTAGAAACTAAAAAAGCAAAAAAGTTCATAAATAAGATAACGGAAAATTTTGAAGTAAAAAATGAAGACACCATCAATAAAGTTACAGCCATCTCCGGTAGTGGTCCTGCTTATTTTTTTCTTTTAGCAGATTATCTAAAAAAGGCATCAGAAAATCTAAGACTGACAAAAGATGAAAGTAAAAAGTTAGTTGAAAAAACTTTCTTAGCTTCTGCGATGTTGGCAAAGAACTCCGACTATTCTACTCTTATAAAAAGAATCGCTTCAAAAAAAGGTACTACGGAAGCAGCTTTAAAAATTTTCAAAAATAAAAATTTCGATAAAATCGTGTCGAGCGCCGTTTTTGCCGCTTATAAAAGAGCAAAAGAATTAAGTAAATAAAAATATGAATAAAAACATATTAAAACAATTAAATAACGCAAAAAAAGCTTCAATATCTTTTGGCCTATTACCACACGCTAAAAGAATTTTAATTCTTCAAAATCTAGCTAAAGAATTGCGTAAAAATAAAAGATTAATCATCAAAGCTAATTCCAAAGATTTAAAAAAAATTGCACAAAATAATCCAATGCGCGACCGCCTTTTATTAAATGATGCACGCATAGAGAGTATGGCAAAAGAGATTGAAAATTTGATAAAAATTAAAGATCCTATCGGCCAGATTTTTGATTGCCGAAATAGATTTGGGTTAAAAATATGCCGAAAAAAAGTACCAATCGGAGTTATTGGCGTCATATATGAATCACGACCAAATGTGACCACTGACGTGACTGCTATATGTATTAAATCTGGCAATGCAGTTATATTGAAAGGCGGTAAAGAAGCTAGAGAAAGTTATATTGTACTTCATAAACTAATAAAAAGGGCCTTGATTTTATCTAAGGCAGATCCTGAAGTAGTTCAATTTATTGACCCAAAAATAAAAAATACTGTTTTAGATATAATTTCTGCTAACAGTTTAGTTGATGTCATTATCCCTCGTGGAAGTTCAGGCCTTATAAATTTTGTTAGGGAAAATGCCACGGTGCCAGTTATCGAGACTGGGGCTGGAGTTTGTCATACATATGTAGATGATGAAGCCTTATTAAATTCTTCTGCTAAAATTATTTTCAACGCCAAAACGCAACGTCCAAGCGTATGTAATGCTCTAGATACTGCTCTGATACATAAAAAAATCGCAAAAGACTTTCTGTCTAAAATGACCAAGCTGCTGGTAGAAAAAAAAGTTGAAATCTTCGCAGATACTGAAAGTTTTAAAATTCTAAAAAATCATTATCCAAAAAATCTTCTAAAAAGAGCCTCTCCATCTGATTTCGGACGTGAATTTTTGAGTCAAAAGATGTCTATAAAAATTGTCTCTGGAATTGACGAAGCTATAAAATTTATCAGCAAATATTCTTCAAAACATTCTGAAGCAATTCTGACTGAAAACAAAAAAAATGCTGAAAGATTTTTGAAAGAAATAGATGCAGCAGTTGTCTATGTAAATGCTTCCACTAGATTCTCTGATGGAGCTATTTTTGGACTTGGTTCTGAAATTGGAGTCTCAACTGACAAAATTCACGCCAGAGGACCAATGGGACCAAACGAAATGACAATTTACAAATGGATAGTCTCCGGAAATTATAATGTTCGAAAATAATTTGGTATAATATTTGCATGAAATATTGTAAAGATTGTGAACCAGCGCAAGAAACACATTGGGTAGCTTATGTGTCCGTAGTGTTGGGTTATTTAGGACAGCCATTTTTTGATATGATGGAAAAACTTTTTAAGAACACTGCTGAGGCTATATCACATAGGGGTTCTATTCCCTTTTTGAAGTTAATGGTATTTTTAGGCTTCGGACATTTTTCTGAAAGACCAGATAGTAAAGATTCTTTACGCACAAAATGTTTTTGGGAAGAAGCAAAAAGACGCGGAATAAAAATGAAAGAATTCAAAATGGGTATTATCCGAGATGCTTTTATTGCGGAATATAAAGGAAAAACAATAACTTTTGATGGATTACCTCGTCTGGAAGAAATGGAATCTGATTCATTAAAATGGATGGACAATAAAGGAATAATGAAAATAAAATTTCTGAAAGAAGGTCTGCCAGTGGCTAAGGGTGGAATAGCTTTTAGCAAAAAGAAAGCATTAAAAATTTTCAACGAAATTACAAAACCGGTAATCACAAAACCAAACCTCGGCTCGCGTTCTCGCCATACTCTCATACATATAGATACTCCAGAAAAATTAATTTACGGTTTTAAAAAAGCTAAAAAACTTTCTCCATTGGTTGTAATAGAAGAAGAATTACGAGGATATCTTTTCCGATGTACTTTAATTGGAGGCAAATTTGTTGGAGCGGTAAAACGCGACCAGCCAGAAGTGACCGGAGATGGAATTCATACACTGAAAGAATTGATGGACAAAGAAAATGAAAGACCAGAACGCCAGGGGCCGATTTTTCATAAAATTGTTATTGACCCGGATGCAGAGATAGAATTAAAACGAGAAGGAATAAAAATGGAAGATATTCCAGCCAAAGGTAAAATTATTACTTTTTCCCAAAAGACTAGCCGTGGAATCGGCGGTACTACCACAGAAGTAACTGACATAATTCATCCGGAAAATATTAAGATGCTGGAAAAACTTGGCGCATATTTGAAAGACCCGCTAGTGGGCGTAGATTTAATAATAGAAAAAATTGAAGAGCCATGGTACACCGAACAACATTGCGGAATTATCGAATGCAACAGTTTGCCTTTCATAGATTTACATCATTACCCTCTTTTCGGCAAACCGAACAACGTAGCCGGCAAACTCTGGGATTTAGTAATGCCAGAATCCAAAATATAAAAAACAAAAGAACACTTTTTTTGGCTCAAAAAATATAAATTAGTGCTTTCTGCAACATACGCTTCTGAAAGTTAGTATATTGTTTCCAGGTTGATATGCGAGTTGCAAGAAAGCAGCTAATTTATATTTTTTATAATTTCTCTAAAAACTTTTCTCGAAATCTAGAGAGAAGCATTGGGTTACCTTTTTCATCTAGTGGAACATCTTCCACTACTAATGCATTTATATCAATGGAATTAACCATTGATTTTAATTTTGGATCTTCGCTTATTTGTTTTTTTATTTTAATCAGCGCTTCTTTATCTTTCAAAACTAAAATCCCCTGCCCGGAAATTTCTTTATCTCTGTTTTTAGCCAGAATACTGCTACCGATATCTCCACGCAAGGAATCACCAACAAATATTAATCTATCTTTCGGAATTTGAAGCCCTTTTTCTCTCATTTCATTTATTAAATAATGAATAGCATTTTCTTTTCCACCACCAGACATTGTTTCATCCGTAGCTATATCTATAAATAAATCTGAGAGTTTTAAATATTTTGCTAATTTATCTACAAACACTTTTGCATTAGCAGTAAAACCAACCATTGGAATATTTAATCTTTGATATATTTTTGCTAAATGAAATATCGGTTCAATATTTGATTCTTCAAATTTTTCCGGATTTTCTTTATAAATTTCATCAGCAACATTTCCTGCTATCTCTCCATAAACTTTTAAAATTTCTGCAGAGATTTTATGAGCTTCATTTCCAGGTTCATCTATTTGTTTGGCATATGGTAAATAACGTTCTCGCCAATAAGTTTCTGGGTCTTTCCATTCTTTATGCCCATCAATATAAATTCCTCGCATTCGATCAAATTCACGAAAAGAATTTCCTAATTTAAATCCTTGGTAATATGTTTCCTCTAATTCTTTGGGGTCCTGATCAGAAAAGAGTTTGGCTATGGCTTTCCCGTGAATAATATCAAGATGCGCCAATGTGCCATCAATATCAAAAAAGGCCATAGCTCTAGGTTTACCATCTTCCATAATTTCTATTTTGATATCTTTTTTATTTCCACTTACGTCTTCTAATTCAGATTTGACAGATGTATATTTTTTTTCCAATCCGTGGGTTTGATTAAAATTTTCAAAAATATTATTCATAGAATTTTATTTTTTTTCATCTATCACAATTTCCGATTCCGGGTTGTAGGCATTTGGATCCATTTTGAGTTTAGAAATATATTTTTCTTTGACTACAAAATCACCCAGAAATTTTAGAAAGTCTTCTTTTTTATCAGTTTCCCCTTTTTCTTCCAAATGTTCGATTGGATGTGCTTCCGGAGTGTATTCAAAATGTCCGCGAATTTCTCCATCTTCAAAAACACGTAAATGATATTGATCTTCAAAATCAGTCAATTTTCTCCAACTTAAAACCTGCCCACTATCTGTCCAGGCGATAAAGTGATTACCAAAGCCCCATTTTGAATGTAAGTGAAGTTTTAATCCTTCCAATGTTTTACCGGGAGCCAACCAGCCAATATGATATCTCTGTTTTTGTATTTGATGATGAATAATGCCATATTTCAGTAAAAATCTTTGGATAGGTAAAAAAACACCATAAATAGAACGCCAAAATTTTAATTTGATTTTATCCCAAAAAGTCATATATTTACTATACCATAAATCTTTAATTGACAGAATAGATTTTAAATATATACTTAAGAAATGGAAACAGAAATAAAAGTTGATACGAGCGAAAATAAATTATCAATGCCAATGGCTATTATTACAGCCGGAATATTAATCGCTGGAGCAATATATTTTTCTTCACTTGCACCAAAAAATACTCCAACAAACAATAATGGAACAGGAGCGACAACTTCGGTCCCAACCCCAGTTGGAAAAGAAGATAGAGTACTTGGTAATCCAAATGCACAAGTAACGCTCATCATGTATGAAGATTTTCAATGTCCTTTTTGTGAAGTAATTTCCGGTCTACAACCTAATTCATCTTTACTCCAATCCTTAAAACAAAGAGATTCAAGTTGGACTCCTTTCATGCCTGAGGTTATGAATTATGTAAAAAATGGAACCGTGCAATTTGTTTATCGCGATTGGGCATTTTTAGGACCAGAATCTATCAAATCAGCTGAGGCCGCAAGATGCGCAGGAGATCAAGGAAAATTCTGGGAATACCATGATTATCTTTATGCTCACCAAAATGGAGAAAACCAAGGAACTTTTTCTGATCCTAATTTAAAATCTTTCGCTAAAAATCTTGGTTTAAACACCTCTACTTTTGATCAATGTCTTGATGGAAGTAAATATGCGCAAGCAGTGGCAGATTCTAAAGATGAAGGATTAAAAGCTGGAGTACAAGGAACACCAAAAGGATTTATTCTAAGAGATGGAAAAGTTGTTAGCACTATCGACGGCGCAGAACCACTTTCCTCGGTAAAACAAAAGATTGATACTGCATTAAAATAAACTATGGACTTTTTATTAAATATAGATTTGTCGATATTAATCCAAACCATCGGTTATTT
>ERZ1292633.3144-Hain-H41-02um-R1-3144-length-16349-cov-6_pt1 | contig 16349 bp, 16 predicted proteins | sample MGYA00564406_ERZ1292633 | MGnify/ENA primary metagenome ERZ1292633 (study PRJEB36523, sample SAMEA6512639) | groundwater metagenome | collected 2019-01-08 | study: AquaDiva: Metagenomics assemblies of 32 groundwater samples | reverse complement strand
GCAGAAGTAAAGCTCCCCGTTCTTCGAAAAGGCCATGGGAACCGGTCCTTTTAGGCTCGAACGGTGGGATCGAAAGGTGAAAGAGTTCGTCTTGACCCGGCACGACAACTATTGGCGCGGACCGGCGAAGCTGCGCAACGTGGTGATCAAAGGCGTCAACGAATTCGGCACGCGCAAGCTGATGCTGCAGGCGGGCGATGCGGACGCGATCTACGCCGACCGGCCCCTGCTGACCCAGCTTCAAGGCATCCCGGGTGTTCAAATCATCGACGATTTGCCCACGATGGAAATGAATCCCGTCGTTTTCTTCACCTATAAGATCAACCCGGCGGGAAACGGCTTCCTCGGGTCGGGACGACTCGACGGCGGCGGCATTCCCGATGATTTCTTCGCTGACAAAGACGTGCGCAAGGGCTTTGCCTACGCCTTCGACTACAAGAATTTCATTTCCGACGTCATGCGCGGAAAAGGCGTGCAAGCCACGGGTCCCATTCCCGACAACCTGACGGGCCACAACCCCAAGGGCAAGACGTATCAGCTGGACCTCAAGCAATCGCAAGAGCACTTCAAGAAGGCGTTCAACGGCCGCCTGTGGCAGACGGGATTCAAGTTCACGATCGTCTATAATTCGGGAAATCTCTCCCGGCAGACCGTTTGCCAGATTCTCAAGCGAAACGTCGAATCGCTCAACCCCAAATTCAAAATCGACGTGCGGGCCGTCGAATGGCCGACGTTCCTCGACGCCTACCGCTCCTCAAAGCTTCCCATTTTCGTGATGGGTTGGAACGCCGATTATCCGGATCCCCACAACTTCGCCTTCCCCATGCTCCATTCGAAAGGCGACTACCCCATGACGCAAAAATTCCAGAATCCCGAATTCGACCGTCTCATCGAGGAAGCGAACCAGGAGACCAGCCCCGGCAAACGCGCGGCGATTTATGAGAAGCTCCAGGACCTCGCCTACGAGGAAACCCCGCAGCTCTACATCGTCGATACGGTCCGCTACCGCACCCAACGCTCCTGGGTGAAGGGCTGGTACCACAACCCCATTTTCCCGGATTCTCCCTACGGAAGCTACTTCTATTCCCTCTGGAAGCAATAGCATGCTCGCCTTCGCCTTGAAGCGCCTTTTGTTTCTTCCGCTGGTGATGTTTGGCGTCACCGCGCTGCTCTTCTCCTGCCTGCAGTTCCTCTCCGCGGAAATGCGCGCGTCCTTGTACGTCAAAGACCCCCGGCAACTCTCCCAGCTGGAGGCGGTGATCGAAAAATACGGACTTCGCAAGCCGATGCCGGTCCAATACGGACTCTGGCTCAAGCAAGTCGCGCGGGGCGACCTGGGTTATTCGGAGACGGCTAAAATGCCGGTCAGCGAGGCGATCGCCGCGTTTTTCCCGGCGACCTTCGAGCTGACGATCCTGTCCTTCTTCCCGATTCTCTTCGTCGGGGTTTATTTCGGAGTTCTGTCCGCCGTCCATAAGGAAAAACTCATAGACCATCTCTCCCGCTTCGTCGCGATCACCGGCTACTCGCTGCCGAGCTTCGTCCTCGGCCTCGTCTTGCTGATGATCTTCTACGGCCGTCTGCATTGGTTTCCGCCTGGCCGCTACTCGCTGGAAACGGACATGCTCGTCCACTCCACGGCGTTCCGCCACTGGACGGGACTGCTCACGCTGGACTGCCTGATCAACGCCCAATGGTCGGCGTTCGTCGACGTGGTCAAACACATGATCCTTCCGGCCGCGACGCTGCTCTACATCTCGGTCGCGCTCCTTTTGCGCATCACCCGCTCGTCTATGCTCGAGGAGCTCTCCAAGGATTATGTGCGCACCGCCCGCGCCAAGGGCCTGCATGAACGCGCCGTCGTCTACAAACACGCCCTCGCCAACGCCCTCATTCCCGTCGTGACCCTGTCGAGCCTCCTGTTCATCGGCCTGCTCGGCGGAGTCGTCATCACCGAAACCGTCTTCGATTTTCCGGGCATCGGCCGCTGGGGCGTGCAGGCCGCCCAGCAGCTCGACATACCCGGAGTCCTGGGCGCGACCTTGTTGTCGTCGTTCCTCTTCGTGTCGGCTAATTTAATCTCCGACTTGCTCTACGCGGTCTGCGACCCCCGTATCAGGGTGGGCGGAGACTGAGCCATGGAGCGCGCCTGGAAAACGTTGAGGCGCCGCCCCATGTCGCTGCTCGGCGTTTCGCTGATCGCCTTTTTTCTTTCCGTCGCGGCGTTGGCTCCGGTGCTGGCTCCCGCGCCGGCCGGCTCGCGGGACCCTTACTCCATCCCCCAAGACGGCTTTAGTCCCGACCCCGTGCCCCCTTCGCGCGCTCATCCTTTCGGAACCACGGAACAGCAATTCGACCTCTACTACGGCATGGTCTGGGGCACCCGCACCGCTTTTCGAGTCGCGCTTCAAGTCGTGGGAGTGTCGGTGGCCCTGGGCGTGCTCTTGGGCGGCGCCGCCGGGTTCTATGGGGGATGGGCGGATGAAATCCTGATGCGCTTGACCGACATCGTCCTGGCCTTTCCCGACATCGTGCTGGCGGTGGTCATCGTGACCGTTCGCGGCCCGGGCCTCGACAATGTGATGTTCGCGGTCACGGCCGTGTCATGGCCGTCCTATGCCCGCTTGATGCGCGGCGACGTTCTCTCCGTGAAGGAACGGGATTTCGTGACCGCCTCAAGGGCCCTGGGCGCAAGCAACGCCCGCCTCCTGCTGAGACACATCGTTCCCAACTCGATCTACCCCGTCTTGATCGTCGCCTCCCTCTCCATGGGGCGCATCGTGATCACGGCCGCGGCGTTGTCGTTTCTCGGCCTTGGCTCGCCGATCGGCCACGCGGACTGGGGACAATTGATCGCTCTGTCGCGCAATTGGATTCTGGGTTCGTCTGGAGACCCGTTCGCTTACTGGCATACCGTCTTCATACCCGGAACGACCATTTTCTTGTTCGTGCTTGGCTGGAATCTCCTTGGAGACGCCGTCAGAGACATCCTGGATCCCCGACAACAATAACATCACCTATGCCCACACTCAACGCCCTTCTCGACCGCTCAGCGCAGGAAGGAGGCGAAAAAACAGCATTCGCCTCTGGAGACAGAGAGATCTCATTTTTCGATTTTCGCCGGCAAGTCCTCTCGATTGGCGAAGGGCTGCGCCGCGCCGGCGTGGCCAAGGGCGACCGAGTGGCCATCGTCCACCGCAACGCTCCCGAATTCGTCATCTCCTATTTCGCGCTCAACCGGCTCGGCGCCATCGCCGTTCCCATCAACTTCATGGTCCAAAAAGCGCCGGAGCTGGCCTACATGCTCAACGATTGCGGCGCCGTCGGCGCCGTCGCGCAATCCGACTTTCTGCCCGGCCTGACGGAGGCCGCGACCCAATGTCCGGCGCTCAAAAACATCTGGGTCACCGATCTCTCGACTCCCCCCTCGGGCATCGTGTCTTCCTTCGCAAACCTGCACACCCCCGTTTTCCCCGACCATCCCGCTGACGCGGCCGTCGAGTCGGACGTCGCCGCCATTCTCTACACCTCGGGAACCACGGGCCACCCCAAAGGCGTCATGTTGACTCACCGAAACTTGGTCACGAACTGCGAGGCCTCGCTCCAACACTTGAAACTCCACCGTTCCGACGTCTCCCTGTGCATTCTGCCGATGTTTCATAGCTTCGCCTGGACCGCCCTCGTGCTCGTCTCCTTGCGCCTGACCCTGACCTGCGTGATTTTTCCGGCCATCGCTCCGGCCAAGCCTTGGCTGAGGGTCATGGGCAGGCGCGCGGTGACCTTGTTTGCCGCCGTGCCTCAAGTCTACGCCGCGCTCGCCCGCGAGTCCAAGGATTGGAAAGTACGGCTCTTTCTGCGCCTCTGGGCCTTTCGCAAGGTACGAGTCGCGGTCTCGGGAGCCGCTCCCCTGGCACCGGCTGTCGCCGAGGCCTTCCGCAGCGCTCTGGGGGTGGACATCATCGAAGGCTGGGGCTTGACGGAAACGAGCCCCGTGGCCACCATCAATCCTCCCGATGCCGCGCGTTTTGGCACGGTAGGAATTCTCATACGCGGCGTGAGCGCCAAGATCGTCGATGAAACCGAAAAAACGCTTCCCGTGGGAGCGGAGGGAGAAGTCTGCCTGCAAGGCGATAACATCATGAAGGGCTATTGGAACAATCCCGAGGCGACGCGGGCGGCCTTCACCAAGGACGGCTGGTTCATGACCGGAGACATCGGCGTTCTTGACAACGACGGCTACCTGTCTATCCGCGACCGCAGAAAAGACATGATCATCGTCAAAGGACTCAAGGTGTTCTCGGCCCAGGTCGAAGCGGTCATCGGCGAACATCCCGACATCGAGGAGTCCGCGATCATCGGAATCCCCGACGATCTGGGCGACGAGGTCATCAAGGCCTTCGTCGTGCTTAAAAAAGGCGCGTCGCTGGAGAAGTCGGCCCTCATGAATTTCTTTCGTGAGCGCCTCGACGCCTACAAAAGGCCGCGCGACGTGGAATTCGTCGACTCCCTTCCTAAAAACGCGCTTCAAAAAGTGCTCAAACGCGAACTGCGGGAGCGCGAGCTGCGTCGGCGCGCCGGCGCCCCGAAAGGCTGATGGGCCCCGGGCGAGCCCGCCTCAACGGCGAAATCCGCGGCGCCCTGAGGCAAGCGCGAGCGGCCGCCGCCCAACAGGTCTGGCTCGTCGGGGGAGCCCCGCGAGACGCGCTCCTGGGCCGGCCCATCCTCGACCTCGATCTCGCCTGCGCCGATGCCCGGATCCTCGCCGCGCGACTGGCGCGCTCCTTTCGGGGAACGCTGGTCGTCCTCGATGAAGCGAATTCCGTTTATCGAATCGCCCTGCCTCCAAAGCCGGGAAAAACCCTCAGGCAAATCGACGTGGCCGGACTGCAGGGCAAAACGATCCTCGAGGATTTAGGGCGGCGCGATTTTACGATCAACGCGCTAGCCTTCGAACTCGGCAAGACCATTCCGGCCTCGATTGCGTCGACGTCGTTTCTGGACCCGCGCAAGGGGCTTGGAGATCTGGCGGCGGGCTTGGTTCGAGCGGACGTCGAAGACAATTTGACGGATGATCCTCTGAGACTTTTGCGGGCCGTCCGTTTAGCGGCCCAATTGGGGTTCGATATCGAAGCCGGGACCCTGAAGGCCATCTATCGCCATCGCCGCCGAGTGCGCGAGCCCGCTCCCGAGCGCATCCACGCCGAGCTTTTTTCTCTCTTGGGGGTGTCCGGTTCCTCGCGCTGGATCCGCCTCTTGGACGAGTGCGGCCTTCTCACGGAAATTTTCGAGGAGCTCGAGCCCTCCCGGCGCTGCGCCGAGAACTACTACGGCCCCGGCGGGGTGATGACGCACTCCTTGAACGTGTGCGCGCGCCTGGATTATCTGCTCGACAATCTGGGCGCGGTCTTCCCTTCCTCGGGGAGGGATCTTGAAAAGCACATCGCCTCGCGAGGAGGCCCCGCGTTTCGCGCCTTGCTTCTTCTGTCGGCCCTGCTCCATGACGTCTCCAAACCCGAGACCGCGCGACGCGTCGACGATCGCCTGCGCTTCTTCGAGCATGACACTCGCGGGGCCGCGGTCACGGAAAAAATACTGCGTCGGCTGCGCTTATCGCGCGAACACATCGAAACCGCATCGGCCATCGTGCGCCACCACCTGCGCCCGGGCCACCTCGCCTCGGGCGGCCCCTTGAGCGAACGGGCGGTCTATCGCTTCTTTCGCGATCTCGGACAGAACGCCCCCGGGCTTCTTCTCGTCTGCTGGGCTGATCATGCCAGCTACATGCCGCACGAGCGTCTTCAACGCCTGCTCAAGACGGCCTGCGCCGATTACGGTCGCTCGGACTTATCCCGCTTCAAGCCGGAGGACACCCGCAAAACCTTGCGCCATCTTCAGCTCGTCGCGCAGCTCCTGCGCCGCTGGCAAGAGCTGGAGGCGACGCCAACGCCCAAACAGCTTGTCGACGGCCGCGACGTCATGAAACGGCTCAAGATCCCGCCGGGGCCGAAAGTGGGGGACATTCTTGAGCGCGTGCGCGAAGCCCAGGCCGAGGGCAGCATCCGCAGCCGTGAAGACGCGCTCGCCCTCATCTCCCTCCTGAAATAATCGGCGCTCCGGCCCCGATCGATGCGCATGGATTTGGTATCCTTGCCTCGATGGGTGGATTGAGAGCCTTCGCTGCGGAACTGACGGGAACCTTCGCTTTGACGCTCGCCGGGGCCGGAGCGCTGTGTCTTGACGTGGCGACCGGAGGCCGTTTAGGCCCGCTGGGAGCGTCCATGGCCTACGCCGCCGCCGCGGCCGCCGTCGTCCATTCGTTTCCCTCGGCCGTCGGGCGCTTCAATCCCGCCCTGACTCTGGCCGAATTGGCCGTGCACCGCGTCGCCGTGCTGCGCGGCGTCTTCGCGCTCGCGGCCCAACTGTTGGGCGCGACCTGCGCGGGATTGTTTTTGCAGGCCGTGCTCTTGGGAGCGCGCCCCGAGCTGCGGGCAGCACCCGCCTTCTTGGGCGCTTGCTCGCCCGTCGCCGTGGGCTACCGCGCCGCCACCCTCATCGAGGCGATCGCCACCTTCTTTCTGGCCTGCGCCGTCTTCGCGGCCGATCAACGCCGCGCCCGCCGCATGGCTCCCCTATCGATCGGCGCGGCCACTCTGTTCGGCTCGCTTATCGCCGGACCGCTGACCGGGGGAGCGATGAATCCCGCCCGCGCCTTCGGCCCCGCGCTCGTCGCCGGCCATTGGTCCATGCACTACGTCTACTGGGTCGGCCCGCTCGCCGGAGCGGTCGCCGCCGCGCTCGCCGCGCCGTTTCTTATCTTGGAGGAGAGACATTCATGATCACCGTCACGACCCTAACGCTCAAGGATTTCAAGTCGGCCCCCCATGATCTCGCCGTTTTCCTTTACGAGGACGCCGGTCTTGCCGGCGCCAAATCCCTGACGGGCGCGGCGAAAGCGACGCTCAGCGCGAAGCTCAAGGAGGAAGGCTTCAAAGGGGGGGCCAAGGAGTTCGCGCGCGTCGACCTCGAATATCTCGGCAAACACCGGCGCGTCTACGCCGTCGGTCTGGGAAAAAAGAAAGGTGCCGGCTCCGAAACGTTTCGCCGCGCCGCCGGCGCGCTGTTGGGCGCTCTCCGGTCCAAGAGGGAAAAGGTCGCGCTTCTCTGCTCGGAACACCCGCAGGCGCTGGCCGAAGGCCTGCTTCTGGCTTCCTACAAATTCGAGGAATACAAGAAAGCCGACCCCGACACGTTGACCCAGGCCGCGCTCTTGGCGCAAGACGCCGGCTCGCGCGCCTCCGTCGAAAAAGCCTGCGCCAAAGCGGCTCTTTACGCGGAAGCCGTGGCCTTCGCCCGGGATATGGTCAATCGCGCGCCCTCCGATAAAACGCCGACGAGCCTCGGGGACATCGCCAAGTCCTTCAAGAGCTCCGACCTCAGCGTCAATATCATCGACAAGACGCGGGCCGCGGACATGGGCATGGGCTCTTTTCTCGGCGTGGCCCGGGGGTCCTCGGAGCCCCCGATCATGGCCCATCTGGTGTACAAGCCCAAGGACGCCAAAAAGAAAGTCGCCCTCGTGGGCAAAGGCGTCACCTTCGATTCCGGAGGCTTGTCGCTCAAGCCCCGCAATCGATGGAGGACATGAAATGCGACATGGCCGGCGCCGCGGCGGTCCTCTCCGTCTTCAAAATCATCACCCGTCTCAAGCCGAAAGTCGAGGTGCACGGCATCATCGCGGCCACCTACAACATGCCCGGCCCCGACGCCTATAAGCCGGGCGACGTGCTCAAGGCCATGAACGGCAAGACCATCGAGGTGTGGAACACCGACGCGGAGGGACGCCTCATTCTCGCCGACGCGCTGTGCTTGGCCGCCCAGCAGCAGCCCCAAGCCATCGTCGACCTGGCCACGCTCACCGGCGCCGTCGTCATCGCCCTGGGCTCGAAGGTCGCGGGCCTCATGGGCAACGACGCCAAGCTCGCCGGGCAGATCAAGGCGGCGGGCAAGCGCGCCGACGAGCATTTTTGCGAACTTCCCCTGGTCGAGGATTACAAGGAAAACATCAAGGGCAACATCGCCGAGCTCCTGAACATCTCCAAGGCGCGGGGGGAAGCCGGCTCCATCATCGGAGGATTGTTCCTCCAGGAATTCGTCGACGCAAAGCCCTGGGTCCACCTCGACATCGCCGGCACGGCCTTCACATCCAGCGACTCGGCGACTTACGCCCCGAAGGGAGCCACGGGGTCTCCCGTGCGCACGCTCTTGGAATGGCTGGCGGGTCTATGAGCCGCATCGAGTCGCATTTTCGAGACATTCTCGGCGACCTGGGCGAGGACCCCAAGCGCGAGGGCCTCAAGCTCACTCCCAGGCGCGTGGCCAAATCCCTTCAGGAATTGACGAGCGGCTATCGCGCGGACATCGACACGATGATCAACAACGCGCTGTTTACCGAATCCTACAACGAGATGGTGCTGGTGCGCGACATCACCTTCTACTCGTTGTGCGAGCACCATATGCTGCCTTTTTTCGGCCGGGCGCATGTGGCCTACCTGCCCAAAAATAAAATCATCGGCCTTTCGAAAATCCCGAAATTGGTCGACATTTTCGCCAAGCGCCTGCAGGTCCAGGAACGCCTCACCCTTCAAATCGCCTCCACCCTGCAGGACAAGCTTAAGCCCCGCGGCGTGGCCGTCGTCATCGAAGCGCGGCACCTGTGCATGGAGATGCGGGGAGCCGAAAGCCAGCTCTCTCCCACGACGACGTCGTGCATGCTCGGCCTGTTCAAAAGCGACGCGCGCACCAGGAAGGAATTCCTGGAGCTCGTCAAATGCCGCCCGGTCTAGCCCCTACGCGGCCGAAGACAGGGTGCGGTGCGAGCCGTCGCAGTAGGGCTTATTTTTCGACTCGCGGCAGCCGCACCAGGCCGTCTTTTTGGCCTCGCTCAGCTCCACGATGACGGGTGATTTCCCGGTGTTCTTGCGCGCGTGGGAGCCGTCGGAATAAGGCTGCTTCTCGGACTCTCCGCAGGCGCACCAGGCCTTGCGTCCGGGCTTTTCCTCAACGATGTACGGCCGATTCTGTATGCCTGACATGACGCCCCCTTAGACCGACTGCCCGACGAACGTCGAGTGCACGTAAGCGGCTTTGATCATGGCAAAGCCCAGCAGCGCGGCGATCAGCAAAGCGCCGTAGCTAAAGGCCATGTTCGCGTGGCTGGCGCCGAGCATGCCCACCAGCATGGGAGCCGACAAGTAGGTGTTGATGCGCGAGACCAGCGCGGCGCGCGCGCGCACCGGCGCCGCGGCGTCGCCGGTCACTTGTCCAGACAACAGTTTTTTCTGCGCGGGCCAGATGATGAACCAGACGTTGAACCACATGATCGAGCCGAACGTCATGCCCCACATGATCCAGCGCGCCCGATCCGAAAGGCCTCCCTCAATGCCGCGCAGCAGCATGTTCGCCCCAAAGCCGATGTCGGGCGTATGGAAAAAAATCAGGCCGAACAGGATCAGCCCGCTGAGAAAAGTCGCCATCGCGCCCCAACGAAACCACCACAGAGCGCGCGGCATCAACTTCGGGTTGACCGCTTTCTTGCCCGCGTCGTCGAGCAGGCCTTGGAGGGGGACATTGACGAAGTTGAAAAAGTAAAGATGGCCGACCCAGATGATCCCCGCGAACACATGCGTCCAACGGAACAGAAACTCAAGCTTGTTCATCGCTTCCTCCTTGCGAGCATAGAATCCTGACTAAATATATCGGATTTCAGCCTCTTTCGTCAATCGCGAAAACTTGACGCCCTCCGCCAATGAGGATACAATGAACCCGAAGCCCTTAGACGCGGGTGTAGTTCAATGGTAGAACGAGAGCTTCCCAAGCTCAAAGCGCCGATTTAGCGCTACCCGCTTTTCTCCTCTAACACCTTCAAAAACAAGCGCTTTTCGCCAATCCTATCTTTGTCGGTATTTGTCGATTTTTGCCGGTTTTAGGCGAAAACTCGACACAAAACTCGACACTCTCGTGCGACCCCAAAAACTTGCTAGTCGACGTCTTCCTCGCTTCGAAGAATCTTTTTCTGTAAGGCGGTAATCAAATTGCCATCTGATTCCTTCTGCGCGCGGCGCAGGAAAGCACGCCCCCCTGAGCTGGACCGGCTAGTTTTAAGCATCAGACGGAATGTCCCTTCGTCATTTGCGGCTTTGAAAAGCAAGCTTGCCGGCCATTGATTGGACTCGATCGCATCAATCAATCCTCTTCGTAGTCGTTCGCACTTGTCCCAGTCTCGCCATGAAAGACTCGGAAGCATGCGGTCCAAGGGCCGCCATGCTTGATAGCTCACTCTGCTTTCAGCCAAAGCATGATGCACGAGAGTGAAAGTCGCGACTACGAGCTTTTCGCCGCCGTCCGCAGTCTTTAGTCCACGGGCAAGCAGCATCGCAGCGACATCGGCGCCGATCGTGTCCGCCAGGCGTCCGAAACCCGCTGAAAGAATTTCAAAAAGAAGGGCGATCGGCAGCTTCCCAATCTGCTCGTGACCAATCGCGTACAACGCCAGCGCAGCAACTTCCGGACGCAACGTGCGTTGGTGAAGCATGTTCAACGCGATCTCGTGATGTTTGCCTAGAGCTTTAATGAACTCGGTCGAAACGTCATCCGTGATGTCACCGCCCTTCGCGAACCATTCGAGTACCGCACTCGCTATCGGCGACCCGTAGCGTTCAAGCATATGAGATGCCGCATCGAAACGCCCTGACTCCAATGCTGCATGAACGATCCCGGGGAGATTGTCATGAGTTGTCCGCTCGACAGCATCCAGCACATCCGTGACACGCAGTTTGGAGAGCTTCCACAGGCGCGGCGACTGGGCGAGCGCAGCGTCCCGCCGCAGAAGCGCCAATACGAGCGCGCTATTCCGCTCGGCCAGGGCCCACAACTCGGAATCAGGCATGGCCTCCATCAGCCCCGAAAGAATCTCATCCCCAAGCTCATTGCCTTCGCCATTCAAAAGGTCGCGCGCCAACTCCCGAGCGGCATGTCCTTCACTCTTCCAAAGAGCTCTGCCTCGTTCGCGCAAATGAAGGTCCGAAGAATCAAAGGCTCCCGTGGTGGAGCAGCGGCTGAGCGCCTGAAGGAGCGCGGCATCAGTGATGTCCGTTTGAAGAACTTTGGAAAGCACCCGCGTCTCTCCAAGAAGAGTTCGTTTTCCAGCGATACCTTCCTTGGGCGAGGGCCACGCCGCGGCAACAGCCTTGACGATCGCCTGAACGGATTCGGACGCATTCCGGTGCTCATCGATAGCCATCAGAGGCGCAATCATCGGCAGTATGTGCCGGTCTCCAATATCGAGATCGAGGGATCGGATGAGGGCCCCCATTCGACCCGAGACTTTCTGCGCCATTTCCCGCGCCAACGACCGCACCCACTCCGGGTGCATCTGTGACCCATCGAGCTCGAGCACGAATGCTTCCGCTTTGTCGCGGTCGACTTGGCGGCGTACTTCCGGGGCAATCACTTGGAAAACAAGATTCTCGCCCTTGAACTTCCGAATCGACATGGAGCCCGTGCAAAAGCTGAATGCAAAACGCGCACGCAGTCCCAGCTGAGACCAGAAAGCCATAACAAGATCCTCATATTCTGAGGGTTTACTGCTCGCAATCATCAAAGGCAGGGATGAAGTGTAGAACGCGTCGAGTATACCTTCAGCATTGCTCGAAGAAATAGGGGCGGCGTTTCGCGGGGCCGCAGAGTTCTCTAAACACGAAGGCTTTCCGTAGAATTCAAGAAGTTCAAGGTCTGCGGTCTGCGGGCGATGGAACAGCGCGCGTAATTCCCCAAGGTCTCGCAGCTTCGCGAGTTCACTCCGCTTGATTAACAGCACGTGCGTCCAGACGCAGCCGGGACGCGGCATCTCCGGCGCATACCAGGTCCGCGCGAACGCGTAGGCATCATCCGCGGGAAGGGGGACGCCCGTCAGGTAGGATTCGAATCCAGGCACAAGTGACGGGCCGGACATGTCCGTGAACACGAGTAGAGACGCGCGCGACTCAGGCCGCAGGTCGGCGGAACTCGCAAGCAATTCGTGCCCGCGCCTATAGCCATAAAGCGCGTGGTCGACCGATACCCGCGTCAATTGGTCTGTGTCTTTAGTAGCCATGAAATGGGTCTGGTGATATCGTGCGAAATCTCGCGATCGTCTGCCACCTGAATTCGCTCGGAGGGCTTCGCGGCCGCCATGAGCCGGTCGACCGCATTGAGCTCGCCGCCCTGAGCGCTCACCCCGAAGACCTTGAACGGAAGTTCGTCTACGTTGCTGCGAAGAAACTGCCCAAGCAGCGGGAGGGTCGCATCAAGCCACTCTGCCGGGGTCTTGCCTTGCGCGGCCACGAGATCCCATGCCGAGACGACGATGCCCACGCTGAAGGGGCCGGGCGTCCGGGCACGATGGAATTGAAGGAGCTCGACGATGTTCACCTGGGTCGGGATGTCGTCGTGAGTCCAGGCCTTTGCGGCACCGGCACCTTCGGCGGTTCCCTCCGGGGCGATAGCGGCCGCCAGCGGGGCAGCCTCTTCGATGCGCACGGGCTCCGTCACCTCGTCCGGGTGGATGAATACAAGAGCCCCGGCGACTCCCGCGGCGAGCTGCGCGTACTCTGGGGTCCATGCGCGGTCCCGCAGTTGCGTCCGGAACGTCTCTCCGGAGACATCCGGCAGGGCCAGATTCGCCTCGGCGCCGTCGGCTGCCGCGCGCAGACGCATCTGAATAACGCTGATCTGCCCCTGAGCGGTCCTCCCAAGCGCCTCGCAGGCGATCCATTTCTCGCGCAGTTTGCCGATATACTCGCGGTTGCCTTCTACATTGACGAGCTGGAGGGCGCTGCCGATCTCCTTGGACTCCACGACGTGCCAGAGGGCGGCCAGGAACGTCGTCTTGCCCATGTCGGGCAGTCCGATGACCAGGAAGCGTCGAGCTTCGTTATCCGCCATGCGCGGGGCTCCGGGGAAAGCAGTCGTACATGCGCGAGCTTTCGCGAAGGGGTGGGGCGATCTGGAGCGGCGCGAGTTCGTCACGCTCCACCCAGGAAGCAAGCAGTTCTTCAATTCCGGCCGCGCTGGCCAAGGGTTTGACCGAGGTCCGCCTGAATTCGAGCCGGCGCAGGCGCGACTCGAAGTTCGCGCGAAAATCCCGCTCGATCTCGGCCGTCAATTCGGCCTCGGTCTCACCCTCGGGGTTCACGAGTTGATCGGACTTGGTGAAGAGCACTTGCGCGTGCGACGATCCATCCAGCATCCCCGCGTCGAGCATGCTGCGCAGGAGCGCCCGAGCGTCAGCCACGATCCCGGGGCGCGTCCGCCGCTTTGAAAGGCCGCTCCCATCGAGGCAAAATACGACGACATCGGCTCTACGGAGGATGGTGAGCTTCCGGCATTCGTCGGTCGAGTCGCGAGCGATGCGGAACGCCTCACCTGACGGGTCGCTCATGAGCAGGTGAGTCTTCTTTCCGTTTCCGTCTGCCAAATGGAGATGGAGGAGTTTGAGCGCCTCGTCGAGCTTTGTTCGCTCGGTATCCGCTTCCGCCCGCTCGGAGGCGATGCGGGAGAGATGGCAACGCAACTCCATGACCGGCAGGGTCTCGGAGCCGGCGAAGGAGTACCCCCGTATCAGCCCTTTGCCGAAGAGTTCGTAGATGGATGAGAGCAACGTCGTTTTTCCGCTTCCGACCGGCCCCGCCAGCATGATCACCCGTGCCAGTTTCGCCCGCGTGATCGATAGCGCGGTCGTCCCACTGAGTTCGTATCCAGGGGACATAGGGATGGGCTTCGGCGTGGGGGGCGCCGCCGCTGGCTTCTCCGCCGTCGTTTCTTCCGTCTTAGGCATCGGACGTGCCGTCCACATACTGGAGGAGAAGTGCCTCTCGGAAGCACTGGATGGCAAGCTCAAGGCCGTCAATCTTCTGCGAGATCGGAAGACCCGTCGCGCCTTCCGTCGGCTTGACCCAGCTCTTTCCGTCCTGCACTTCGAGCGAGCGCTTGATCACCATGCGAACAGGACAGAAATCGAGCATCCACTCCGGCGTCTTGGCGCGCGCCGCCTCGCGCCATTGGGTCGACGACGCGTTGACGGCTTCCGCCAAGTTGTGCTTCGACTGCTTCGCGTTGCCGTTCAAGACGCGTCCCAACAAGCTGGGAAATGCCACGGGCCCGGGACGAGCTTCCACTAGGGCCGCCAGCTCGTGTCCGGCAATGAGCGGCAGCGCCGCCGATTCGACTTTCTCGAAGGGCAACTTCAACTCCCGGCTGTAGCCGCCGAACAGCCACCAGAGCACGTTGGCCTCCTCCTGGAGCAGGCGCTGTCGGGCGTTAGACGCCTCCAGCTTCTCATTGAGACGATCGAGAAATGCCGCCATGGGCTTTTCCATGTGCGTGCCGGTGTTGGCTCCCGTGCACACTTTCTTCAGTTCTGCCGCCGCGCCCGCCAAGTCAATCGCGTCCTGCATGTCCGCGAAGCGGTTGGCGCTTCGTTCCACGAGCATGGCCTCGCAAATTTCGAAGATCCGAGGAACGATCAAGTTCTTGCGGCGGCGGCGGAAGCTGCCGGATGTGACGGCCAAAGCGACCATCTCCGACGTGCCCCGGTCCTGCTCCGCGTTCTCGAAGCAGGCGACGCACGCCGCGCCCGCGAGAACGCGCAGCTCGACCTCGTTGCCGATCGCGGGGAACGTCGCATCGGCCTTACGGATCGCATCGGCGAACTTGTCGATGACGACCTTCTCCATCGCGATGCCGAGGAACAGACGTACCAGGGCCAGGAGCTCTTTTTCTTCGGCTTTGCCGACGAACTTATCGATGGCTTTCCAGCGGGCTTCGAGCGTTTCGCCCTTGGGTTCCAGCGAGGCCGTCCTGTACCAGTCCGCGAATTCTTTATGCACGCTATCCTCCGACTTCGATTCTGTAGGGGTTCGGGGCGACCTTGCCGTCTCGCGCGCCGACCGCATCCCAAAGGCCGGCGAGCAGCCCCCGGCTCTTCGCCGTCTTGAAGGCCTCTGTGAAAAAGACCGTGTCGATGGTGGCCGCGGCCCGCGCAGGCAGGAGGCCCAGCGCATGGCATATCTCAATCCTGTTGTGGAGCGGCAGGTCCAGGAACCTGAACGCGAGGGATCGGGAGTGGTCCATGCGTACCGTCGGGACCACGATCGGCAGCTCCTCGACGGCCGTGCCGCCGGAGTTCTCGGCCGCCGCGACGACTATTGGTTGGACAGCGGGTTCTTGCTCTGCGCGACGCTGTCTGGGCGACAAGTTGAACTCATAAACGGCCGCTTGTCCGCCGCCACCCGCGGCCGCGACGAAACGATGCCCGGCATCACTCCACACGCGCGCGTACACCTCGACGCGAAGCTTCCTGTCGGGAGCTTCGGTCACTTCGAACGTCAGAAGGTTATAGCGCGGCATCCATGCAGCTTCCTGCCTTTCGGGATGGACGGCTCCGGCAGTGATGTGGAGGCTGTTCTCGACCCTGTACACCTCCTGGCTGTGCTTGTGTCCGAATAGTTGTACGCGGGCCAAGGCGCGGAGCTTGGTTTGGACGACATCCTGATCGAGCAGCCATGAGGGCGGATGGTGGCAGACCGTCAAATACTCGACGTCGTCCAGCCGGGGGAGATTAAGTTGAGCTTCGCCGAGAGCCAGCTTGTTGTCGCCAGTGCTGTCTCTCTCATCGGAGAGCCAGGTCGAGGTCAGGCCGACCAAGCGAAGCGTTGAGCCGTCATTGAGAACGATGTCGTGCTGCCAGGAAAGCTTGTCGGGGGCGATCTCACAGCCAAATTTCGCGGCGAAGTCGTTGTAGTGCGCCATGGCTTTCAGCAGCGCGGGACCCATGATGGGGTCTTGGGCTTTCTTTCGTAGCTGCTCGTTCACTTCGGCCTGACCGTTTTTCCGGACCAACGCATGGAAATCCTTTAGAGCCTCGCTGGTGTTGATGACGTCGCGGTCCACATCGTGGTTGCCAGGCACGACCCAGACGCATTCCGGGGCGCATCCGATGATCGACGTGACCTTACCCAACCAGAGCTGGGCCGTCGTGTATTGTTCGGCTTTTCCTGAGTGAGCGACATCGCCGGACACTACTACGCCCCGCATGACCCCGTGCGCAGCGCGTAACTCCACCAAGTCTCTCTCGACTTCGTTGCGCAGCGGCAGATCCAGATCGAACTGGCCGTGGTGGCCGGGCTTCCCGAAGTGGATGTCCGAAAGATGGACGAGAATCGTCTTATTTCCCATGGAATTCTTATGAACATTGAGTCTAGCATTTTTGTCATTCTCCGACGATAGATTTCCCAAAATTCGGATGAAAGACC
>ERZ1292633.3142-Hain-H41-02um-R1-3142-length-16351-cov-6_pt1 | contig 16351 bp, 22 predicted proteins | sample MGYA00564406_ERZ1292633 | MGnify/ENA primary metagenome ERZ1292633 (study PRJEB36523, sample SAMEA6512639) | groundwater metagenome | collected 2019-01-08 | study: AquaDiva: Metagenomics assemblies of 32 groundwater samples | reverse complement strand
CGCTTGATAAACGACGTCGTCCGCCGCTCACCGGGGGCGGCAAGCCAATAGGGCATTGGGGTTCTCCTGCATAAATCCTCCCCGGAACGAGCGCCGCTTGCTGGGTTGTCGGGGGCAAGCCATCCGGCAAGCTGTGGCAGTCGCAGGCTGACGGAGGGGTCAGGTGCGGCCGGGTGAAACTTCATGTTTTGGGCGAGAAATTATTACCTACGCTTCAACGAGCCGTTAATTGCTCCGTATTATTTTGCAGCCATGCCGCGCAAGCTTGATCCCAACCAGTTTCCAAACTTCGAACGTGCCCAGCGCGAGCGTGGGCCTTTTGCGAAAATTGGTGATTTGAAATTGGTCAGTTCAAAAACGGCCAAACGCGCGTTTCTGATAACAATTTTGATTTCTGCATTTTCAGTATTTATTGTTGTTTTTCTGGTGGCTTAGAAGCGTCAATCCTCCCTCAACAACGCACCCCGCACCGCGCGCGCAACTTGCCGGCTTGACCGCGCCAGTGCCTCGGGCGCGCTCCCGGCAGGCGCATTCACCGCGATTGAAATCCGCACGTCACGCGCGCCGCCTTGGCGCGGTGCCACCACAGTGCCGCTGCTCGTCGGCACAAACAGTTCAGGCCCGCGTTCGCCCACCATATAGGCCCGACCCGGCGAGACTGGCCCGCCCGTCGCCCGCCCCGGCGCGCCTCCAAACAGGCTGCCAAGCGCTGACAGCCCTAGCGACAGCAAACCGCCGCCCTGCCCGCCGCTGCCGCTGCCAACCGCCGAACGCAGCGCGGCATTCGCAATCTCGCCGAGCACCGATAGACCCACGCGCTTCAAATCCTCAAAGCCGAATTTGCCGCTACGGATCGCGCGGCCAAGCGCACCCTCAATCAGCGCACCCGCGCGATTAACACTTGATCCAAGCGGGCCATCAAGCTGCGCGCGCAACTCCGCCACGTCGCGCGCGAACCCTTGCGTATCGGCGCGGACGGACACCGTCAGCCGTTCGATTTCCTCATCCATCGGGAAATTGCTCCTTAAGTTGGGTAATCAGATCACCGTCAGCAGAATGCGCAGCATCGGGCGCAAGTACACTCAGGATGGTGGCAAGTTCCGCCGGCGTAGCGTTCCAAAATTCACCTGGTCGCCAGCCGAGCAGCCCACCGCTAAGGCCCGCAAGGCGCGTGGCGGCTTGGGTGAAATCACCGCCCACCCAAAATCTGCCCGAGCAAAACCTTAAGCGCGGGCGTCGCCGCCGCCAGTCCGGCCTTCGCCACCGCCTCGCCAAATGCCGCGCGCGTCAGCCCCTCGGGCCGATCCGCCAGGCAGTGCCAAAACAGTGCAACCATTTCCGATAGCGTCAGCGCGCCCGATGCCGCACGCTCAACCAGCACAAACAGTGGCCCGATTTCCTCCTCCGCCGCCACCAGCGCCGCAAAGCTTGGCCGTAGCATCAGCGCAGAATTTTCAAGGGCAAGCACCGCCTCGCCGCGCGCCGAATTTGCCGTCATAGCGATACCACCGCGCCCGAACTTTCAAGCGCGAGCGTATAGCTGCGCTCACCATTGAAATCCCCGGCATAATCGAGCCGCGTGACAAGGAACCGCCCGCGCAGCCGCTCGCCGCTTTCAAAGCTCAGTTCATAATCATCAAGTACACCGCTCAGCGCACTGCCCTTGATCCGCACCTCCGCCGCCGATCCGGTGAACACCCCCGCCCCCGAAACCGAAACCGAGCGCACGCCCGCGCCCGAAAGCAGCTCGCGCCACCCGCCCGATCCCTTGTTGGTGATGACGACGCTATCGCCATTGATGCTGAGCTGCGTCGTCCGCAATCCCGCAACAGTGGTATAAACGGGCGCATCCGCACCATCACCAACCTTGAGCAAGAAAGCGCTCCCTTTTTCGGCTGTCATATCTGTTCTCCTTAAAAAGTTCCCCGCTCGAACAGGGAGTGGATTTAGCGTTCCAAAACCCTGATCCGATATTCAATCAGTGCAGCACTCGGCCCCGCCGGATCGCGGTTCACCCGTGATCGTAGAAACACCAGGCTCGCTACGCGCCAGCCGGGCAAATCGCGCGGAAAGCCGTCCATCGCCGCCTCAACCGCAATCATTAAACCGCGCAAAGACTCCGCTTCCTCGCCGTCATCCCAAATGTTGAGCACGAGCCTGATTTCCCGGCCCCGCTCGGTCTTGGTGCTCCAATCGGTCACCGGACTATCGCCGATAACCACATAGGGAAAAGCCGCGCGCGGCGGAGCACCGTCATAGAGCGCCACGGTGCCATCAAGCAGAATGACGAGCGCCGCCTGCACCGCTTCGAGCGGCCCACTCATCGGATCACCTCACGCAAAGCCGCATCGGTCACATAGCGCCGCTGCAAACCTCGCCCCGAAATCATGATGCCTGTGTCTGTGCGCTCGGCGCTGATACCGGGTGGCAAAGGCCGTACCGCAATCGCATCGGCCACGGCCCGCGCGCGCGCCTCGCCGATCGTCCGTCCGCGTTTTAACAGCCGCTCCATCATCGTTGCTCCTGCGTGGTGAGGGTCATTTGTGCAGGCGCGCGCGGATCGCTCTCGACGCTGCGAACGCGCAGATAACGCCCGCGCCAGACGATCCGGCTGTTGAGGTCAATCCCGTCGCGTTTGCGCACCGTTACGCGCCAACGCGGGGCTGCGCTTAACGCATCGGCCTCGATTTGCTCTGCCGGGGCCAGCGGCGTGACCGCCGCCCATGCCGCGCCGTCATAGCTCCATTTGCCGCGCACCCCGGCGATCAGATCGCGTGCGTCACTGCGCCGTTCAAAGGATATGCGCTCACAAAGCGCGCCTGAAAATTCGCTCATGCCACGCACCTTCCGTTAAGGCGGATCTGACGGAATGACCGCCAAAGCGCTGCAACAGCGAGCGGCGGCCCGGCATCCCCCGCACGGTCACGATTGGTGTGAAGGTGGGCAACAAGGCGGAGCATCCCCTGCCGCAACGGTGCTGGAATATCGCCCCACCGTTCGGCACGTCCGGCTTCAAGGCTCAACCGCGCACGCATGGCACCGCCGCCGTCATGGATGCGCAGCCAACCCGTGCCCGCTTCATCAATATCAATCGCATAGCCGTTGGCGGCAATCGGGAGGATGTCACCCGCTGCATTCAGCCCCGATACTGCGGTAATGCTCCGCAGCGGCACAGCTTTGATGGTCTGCCAGGTGCCCGTGATCCGCAGATCCTCGGTGCCCGCACGGCGCAACAGAATCGTACCGCAAAATGCCTCACATTGGAGGAGCGCTGTGCCAATCAGCCCGGCAACCAGCGTCAGTTCATCGTCGCCCGACAGCCGGAGATAAGCCGCAGCATCGTCAAGCGCCTCAGCCGCGATCAGCGGCGGGGATAGGGTAAGCATGGTTTCGTGTCCTTATGGAAAACTAAGCCCTTCCCCTTCAGGGGACAGAAGAATTAGAAACAGAGCCGTCACCCTGAACTTGTTTCAGGGTCTATCTCTCAACGAGGGAAGGCAGAGTTTGTGGAGAGTTGGATGCTGAAACGAGTTCAGCATGACGATGTGGGTGGATTGAGATTTTGTTCGCGCGAAGCCGCAAAGATGCGAAGATTGCGGCTTAAACAAACGCGGCCCGATTAATATCTTTCTTCTTCGTGTCTTCGCGGCTTCGCGCGAAACAAATTCTCCGCTTTACCCCCCCAGATAAAACCCCGCAGTCACGCGCCAGATCACACCGGGAGTCGCGGGGCAGGCGATGGTTGTCACGCTGTTTGGTGCGCTGGCGACCAGGGGAAATGCAAAATCCTCTCGCCAGCGCACCATCGTGCCAAGCGGCGCTGCATCCGCTTCAAATGTGAAGGCCAGCGCGCCCGGCAGGTTCGTCGTCGTCACCGCCACCGGCACCGCGCCAGCCGTCAGGACGGTCGCGGCAAAGCGGTTGATCGACAAATAGGTCAGATAATGGCGCAGCCCCAATCCCGGTGCCGCAAGCGTCAGCGTGGTTGCCGCCCCCACAGCCCCGATGATTGTTCCCAAATTGGGTGTCACCATCCCGCTCAGCGATGCGTCAGGCGCGGCTGTGCTTGCGGTGAGCGTAACACTCGCCGCCCCGTTAACAAAGGCGGTACAGCGCACCCGGACGAGGCGAAACCCGTAAAGGGCACCGCTCCATACACCCGACAAACTGCCCGCAATCGCCGCGATATAGACGGGCGAGGCACCCGCGATCAGCCGCACCGGAATGATCGTCCAATTCACCCCGTCAACACTGCCCGACACTTCAGCGGTCAGCGAATAAGTACCGCGCATATCAAGGCAGACGCACGCGCAGCCATCCGCTGCGATCACCACCTCCGCCCCAACCCCGCCGAGCACACCTGTACCAAACAAAGTCTCACGCGGATGGAGCGTATCGCCACCCAAATCTCTCGATAATTTCGCCATTATGTTGCACTCCAGATAAGGGAAACCGCACCCGCAACGGGGTGCGCAAAGGCCGCGCCAATATGGATCGTGTCCGCTGCAGGCCGCGCCCACAGCGCGATCGGAAACAGCAGTTCAGGATCATTTTCTTGGATATCATCCGCAGGTGCCAAACCAAGCTGAACCCGTGAAGTCGCCGTAACGCCGGGTGCCGCAACGCTTTCACGCCACTCACGCACCCCCCGCCCACCCGGCAGCCTGATCGTCGCAACACCGCCAAGTGCGGATGCCCCTAGCGCACCCGGAATACCCGGCGGGCCAATGATCACGGCCAATTGCGGCGGAACCGTCAGCGCACTGCGCGCCATCCGCCCCTCCGGCCCGCGCCACTGCGTTACAACCGGCGGGTCGGGCTGCCGCCAGATGAGCGCAATCATGCCGTCACCGCATCACGTATGCGCAGCGCCACTTGATCGGTGATGATCACCCCACCCGCGACCTCGAGCCGCGCGTCGGCACCGTAAAAACCCGCATCAAGCATTGCCGAAACACTCGCCGGGATCGTCAGCGTCCAACCAGCGGGCAAATCATCAAACGCCGCGCGCGGGGTGATCTCGAAATTCGCAGCAACGGCGGCATCGGGCGCAATAGTCAGCCGACCCGGCGCGACCGCCTTCAACTGTGCACTAATCGCGCTGACCGCACCCGGATCACCCGAAAGCGCATCAAGCGCGAGCGAGATCGTCTCACCGCGTTGGTAAATATAGGGGGGCATGGTTTTTCTCCAGAATGTTCCCACCCCGTCACCCTGAACTTGTTTCAGGGTCCATCTCTCAACTCAGGAAAGCGGAGTTTGTGGAGAGTTGGATGCCGTCACCAGTTCAGCATGACGGGTGTTGTTCGGGCCTGACCCGGTTATTCAGACGGGTGGCCCCTAGCTCAAAGCGAACTTCATCAGCTTGATCGCCTCGCTGTTGCTCACCGTTCCGCCGATCCGCTTGGTTGCGTAGAAATTCACGAACGGCTTGTTGCTGAATGGATCGCGCAGGATGTTGGTTTCGCTGCGCTCGGCAATCAGATAGCCCGCACTGAAATTGCCAAACGCAATCGACAGGCTATTCGCCGCAATGTCGGGCATATCCTCGCTCTCGATCACCGGATAGCCGAGCAGCGTATTGCCAACGCCCGCGCCAAGGCTTGGTTGCCAGATGAACGCGCCGTCACTCGTTTTGAACTTGCGGATGCGTGCCAATGTTGCACCATTCATCACCCACACCGCGCCTTGTCGGTACGGCGCACGCAACGCCTGCACCAGATCAACCAGCCGGTCTTGCGGGTTGGCCGCGATGAAATCGCTCGCCGCGCCCGATGCCACATGCTGGAGCGTGCCGAACGCGCGGCCAGCGTCGGGGATTGCCGCCGTGGCAAAGGCAAGGAACCCTTTTGGTTTATTGATGCCATTGCCATTCACAAATGCCGATCCTTCGGCCTTGGCAAATTCAGTCGCGATTTCATCCGCCAGCCAGCGCTCAACATCAAAGGCTGCATCATCAAGCATCCCCTGACTCGCCGAAGGATTGGCATAAAGATCGCCCATTGGCGGCACGATTTCGTTAAACTGCGGGGTGGCCGTCTCGGGCCGCGTCGCATTTTCCGCCGCCCAGCCCGATACCACACCGTTCTGCGTGACGAGTTTGCGATAGCCGGCACTTCCCACACGAACCACATTGGCGATAGCGCGGATTGGCGAGATGCTCTTGAGCGTCGCATCAATCACCGCATCGATTTCGCGCGGGAGAGCAAAACCACCATCACCGCCCGTCACTGCATTAAAGCTTTTCAGCCCGCCATCGCGGCCACGCCGCAAATAGCCATCAACAAACGCGGCTTTCGCCCCCGCCTCAGGCGATGCCCCGCTCATCATCGGCCGTTCAATCGCGGCGGCCACCCCGCCCGCCTCAATCGCGGCAAAGCTGTCTTCAAGGCTTTCGGCTTTCACTTCATAATCCATTTGCTTTCTCCACAAAAAAACGCGCCGGAAATCGACGCGTTGTAATTTTTCTAAATATTTGGCTTCGCTTGCGGCAGCTTCAATATCGGGCGCTAATGCCTGTTTTGCAGCACTCAATGGCAAAGTTTAGTGCTGAGTTATCATCATCCCAAAACAGCTTTATTTCTTCCAAAGCGGGCACTAATTCAGCTTTTGCCACATATTGTGCGGCTTCAAACATTAACTCACCAATATGGTCGCCATTTAGAGCCTCTAGGACGAGGGCTTCGACGCCCTCAACATTACGTTGGGCAAGACCCGATAGAGCCTCGCAACGAGTGTCAAAATGTGGGTCTTTTGCGGCTTTGAGCAAGGCGGCCCGTATAGCAGGAGAATCATGATCAGAAGTTGCCAAAAAAAAGGTGGCCCAATCACGGTTGGCATCAATCGGATCATCTAACATAGTAATTAGCAGCGCTAGGTTGCGTGCGCCAAAATCACTTTCAAAGCTAACTTCCTCATTTAAAATTGAACAAAGAAAATCAGATTCTGGCAGATAAGCTTCCATCACATAATCGTGCCAAATTTCGCTGCACGCTACAAGCCTATGATTGATGGTTAGCATCACACTTCAACCGCATGCACCACCGCGAGCGCCTGCATCGGCTCCTTGACAAGGCTGACCTCGATCAGCTCAAGCGCTTCAAGTTCACGGTATGTTCCTTGACGGGCGGCGCGGACGCGATATCCGAACGACAGCCCGTGCCCCGGTGCCACCTCCGCCCCGTGAAGCCGCGCAATCATCCTTAAGCCCCGCGCATCCTCGCTCAGATGTTCGATCACGCCAATCGTGCGGCGCGGATCATGCTGCCAAAGCAGCGGCACCTGCGCTATGTTCATGCCCGCAAACGCACCCCGCCGTACAATATCCCCGCCATGATCGGGCGCATCAAACACAGCGGCATACCCTGCAATTCTCATATTTTGCACCATACTGGTTATAAATGGAAAGAGGCCGTCATTCCCACGCAGGCAGGAGTGACAGATTATGTTATTCCTGCACAATCCCCACCATCGCCCGCTTCTCTTGCGGGCTGAGGAAATCCGCCTTCGAAAGCGCGCTCCACAGCCGTTCGCGATCTTCGCTCAGCTCACCCACCTGATCGAGATCAACGCCAAGCGAAAGCCCCGGGAAACTCATCCTCAACCCTTGCGCAATCGCGCCCAATATCTTCCCCGCCATCGGCAGGATCGTCTGCCGCCACAGCGCGCGATTGGCCTCACGGTAATTGGCATAAGTCGCATCGCCGGGCAGGCCGAGCAACACCGGCGGCACCCCGAACGCCAGCGATATGTCGCGCGCCGCCGCCGCTTTCAGCCCCAGAAAATCCATATCCGCTGGCGAAAGCGATAGGCTCTGCCATTTCAGCCCGCCCTCAAGCAGCATTGGCCGCCCCGCATTGCCCGCGCCCGAAAAACTATTCTCAAGCTCGGCGCGCAGCCGCTCAAACTGGTCATTCGAAAGCGTCGCGCCATCCTCGCCCGGATCATAAACCAGCGCACCGCTTGGCCGTGCGGCATTATCGAGCAACGCCTTATTCCACGCGCTCGCCGCATTATGCACCGCCACCGCGCCCGACGCCGCCGTCAAAGCGCCGCTCCCGTAAAGGTCATCAAGCGGGTTCATCGCCTTGATATGGATGATCGCATCCGTTGCAAACCGCGTCGCCACACCGCCAACGCTATAAACAAACACACAGGGCCAGCCGCGCGCATCGCCCTCGATCTTCACCCGCTCGGGGCGCAGCGCGAACAGCGCCACGGGCCGCCCGCCCGCATCACAGGCAATCTGGATATACGCATTGCCGTGGAGCAAAAGCTGCGCCGCAACGGTTTCAAGCAAGCTCTGCCCCGCTGTCGTTTCGGTAACCAGCGCCAGCGCCGCCGCGTCCGAACAAACAAGCGGCGCCCCGCCCACCCCCTCGGCCACCATCCGCACCGCGCGTTGCGCCACCGGATTATCGCGGTAAGCACCGCGCACCTGCGCCTCATAAGACCGGGGGAGTTCGTGTCCGCCCCAAGTGAGCGCCCGCGCCAACGCCGGACGCGACTCTACGCGCCCGGCAGATTTCCTGCCGAAGAGTTTCATTGTTGGTCTCCAGTAAATTGAACTCGTCATTCCCGCGAAGGCGGGAATCCATCTCCCGTTCTCGCCAAGTTCACCCCATCATTTCAGCCGCGTTGAAGGCCCCACCTCAAACCCAAGGTCAATCGCCAAATCGCGCCAATCCGGATTTGCTTTCTCAATCAGCTTGATTTTCCACGGCCTGTTCCATTTCTTGATCCGCTTTTCGCGAATAATTGCGCTTTCCATCGTCTCGTGCGCTTCAAACCAGACTAGTCGTTTAATGCCATATTCCTTGCTGAAGCCGTCAATTACAGCCTCACGGTGCTCATAAAGACGTTTCATCAGATTGGACGTGACGCCGACATAGAATGTACCGTTGCGGTGACTCGCCATCAAATAGACAATGGGAACAATGTCGCGTGCCATCATCGGGCCTCAAGAGATGGATCACCGGCTGCGCGGGAATGACGCGTTAGCGTGCGTTGCCCCTTTTTACAAAATCCGTCGGTCATTCCCAACCATCCCGTCATCCCCGCGAAGGCGGGGATCCATCTCCAGATTTCACCCATCTCACTTATCGGGAGATAGACTCCCGCCTTCGCGGGAGTGACGACGTCTGTGGCATGTCCCCCTATCCCCCCCGCAACCGCGCTATATCCCCGCGCACCTGCGCCAAATCGCGGGCATAGCCGGGATGATCCCCCACCCGCGCGATCAGCGCGACGAGGATCGCCTCACCCGCTTCAAATTCGCGGATCGCCCCCGCCACATCGCCCGAGGCTTCGTTAAACTGTGCAAACTTGGCGTGGCTGATAAACCCATCACGCTGCCACCCCGCATTGCCGGGGTCGGACGCCGCCAGCCGTTCGCAGATCACAAGGCCCGCGCTATAAGCCGCGCGCGCACCCGCAAGATCGCCCTCCGCCCGCGCAACATCGCCGAGCTTCTCATGGCTCACCGAAAGATCACGCTGCCACTCCGCATTGCCGGGGTCGGACGCCGCCAGCCGTTCGGCAATCACAAGCCCCGCAGCATAAGCCGCGCGCGCACCCGCCAGATCGCCTTGCGCCACCGCAACATTGCCGAGCATGTCATGGCTCACCGAAAGATCACGCTGCCACCCCACATTGCCGGGGTCAGACGACGCCAGCCGTTCGCGGATCACAAGGCCAGCACCATAGGCCGCGCGCGCACCCGCCAGATCGCCCTCCGCCACCGCAACATCGCCGAGCCTGTCATGGCTCACCGAAAGGTCACGCTGCCACTCCGCATTGCCGGGGTCAGACGCCGCCAGCCGTTCGCTGATCGCAAGCCCCGCACCATAAGCCGTGCGCGCACCCGCCAGATCGCCCTCCGCCACCGCAACATCGCCGAGCTTCTCATGGCTCACCGAGACTTCGCGTTGGCGGTCATTATCGTCGGGGTCGGCGGCGAGTACAGCGTTTGCAGCAATAAGGCCCGCCTGATAATGGCGGCGCGCGGCAGGCAACTGCCCCTCAGCGACCGCGATATCGCCGAGCGTATTCTCCGCAACCATCCGATCCCAGTCATCCCCCACATGCTGCAACGCCCGCTCTGCCGTCTGTCGCGCCTGCGGCAGCGACCCCGCCGCCCGGTGGAGGCGGGACAGTTCGATCCACGTCCTGAAATCGGATGAATCAAGATCGATCGCTCGGGCATAGGCGGTGATGGCCTCCTTAATGCTCGTCAGCACCTTGATACGCGCAGTATCGCGCCAGCGTTGCGCCTGTTTGGCGTCGCCCGCCTCGGCTAGCCGCTGTTGCGCAACGCCTGCCTCAACGAACTTACCGGCGGCGAGCAAATCCTGCACTTCATTGCTGCTTCGGCCCGCCGCCTCAACGATGTTCTGCGTCGCGGCGGGAGCTGCCTCAACCCCCAGTTTTTCCGCAACCTTGGCATAAATGCGCGTAAGTTGATCTCCAGTCATTGCGTCAGCATCAACTGCCGCTTCGACACGCTCATGCAGTTCACCCGAAACAAGCCTGTGTGTTAGTTTGTCCCTCTCTTCCGAAGCACGCCCTTCGGCAGCGCCATGCCTTGAAAGATGCTCCAACCCCTCACGCGTTTTGCGCCCGTCCTTGGCGACATCCTTCTGCGTCGCCGGGTCGGGCTGAAACATCTGGTAAATCGAATAGCCCGTCGAAACCGCAGCAAGCGCAATGGTGCCCAGCGCCACCCAGTCATTGCCCGTTGCTGCCCATTCAACAACTTGACCAAAATCCGGCTGCGGCGGTTGCGGCGCGAATGAGCTGCGCGCCTTTTCATACGCGGCCAGCGCGCCAGCCGGGCCTGCCGCGAGTGTAACAGCAATGACTTTAGAGAATCGCACGGCGACTTGGTTCCCCCAAGCGTTTAATTTGGCGGATTATTTGGCGAATTCAAGTAAATGTTGATGCTGTGTTATTTCGTCATTGCGAGCGTTACACCCCCCTCAAAACCCCCTAATCCTCGGCCCATCACTCCCCCGCCTTCCCAACATCAGTTCGGTCATCGCCCACACCAGTGCATCGGCGCGGTCGTGCGATTTCCCCGGCCCTTCATAGCCGCCGCCGCTGATCAAGCCGCACAGCTCATCCTCAAGCGCGGGAAACGCGCCGACGTGGAACGCACGCCGCATCGTGTAAAGTGCCGCCACCGGCTCGGCGCGTGTCACTTTGCCGTGCGATGCGTGGACGAGCTTGATCGGCATCGTGAAATCCGCCCCGCGCAGCACGCTTTCGACCATTTTGCCACCATTATTCGCTTCCGCCACCACCTTGTCCGCCGCATTGCGATCGGCACACTGCGCCACCGCGCGCGCCCAGACTTCAGGCCCGGCACCCGATACAGTTGCATCCTCGATCACATAGGCCTTGCCGTCGCTGCCCAGCGCCACCGCGACAATCCCGCAGGCATCGCCGCCCACGCTTGCACACGGATCAACCCCGATAACAACACGGCGGACGGGTGGGCAGGTGATAACCCTTATGGTTTCAATCGCTGCGCGCGTCCATAGTGCGCCCACGGCATCTTCGATCAATTCGCCGTCAATCTCCTGCCGCCCGAGCCGGGTTTGCCCGTAATCCTGTGCCATCGCCGTAACGAATGCGCGCGGCAGATGGACATTGTCGTCCATTTTCCCACGCGTGAGCATCTCCGCCTTGCCCACGAGCCGCCGCATCAGCGCCATCGGGCGCGGCGTTGTTGTCACCAGCGTGCGTGGCCGATCGCCAAGCCGCAGCCCAAGCTGGAGATTATCCCAGGCATCCTGCGGGTGTGCCCATTTGGATATTTCATCGCACCAGGCATAATGATGCTGCGGCCCGCGCAGCCCTTGCGGGTTTTCGCCCGAATAAATCTGCGCGCGGCTGCCGTTTTTCCATGTCAGCAGTGCGCGCGAAGGCTCCCATAATGGTCTTTCGCGCGTGCTGCACACCGAAAGGATCCCGCTTTCGCCCTCGATCATCACGCTGCGCGCTTCGGCCATCGTCGCCGCGACCAGCGCAACCCGAACCGGCTGCACCCCTTGGCAAAGCACGCGCACCCATTCAGCGCCGATCCGCGTTTTTCCAAAGCCGCGCCCCGCCATCACCAGCCAGATGCGCCAATCATCGGCATGCGCCCGCTGGCCGGTCAGCGACCAGAAATGCCAATCGCGAAACAGCGTCAGCAGCTTTGCCTCGCTCAACCCGGCGAATAATTTTGCCCGCACATCATGCGGCAGATCGGCGAGATCGTCCGCGCGCAGATCAAACATCTTGGCCCGTTGCGCCCGCCTGCGCCTGCGCCTTTTTCATCCCGCGATGAACATGCATCCGCTCAAACCGTGCCATAATTTCAGCACGAACTGCGCTGGCGTCCTCGGCAAAGGGCACATCGGCTTGCGCTGCACGGATTTTGGCAACGCGCTCATGGTGTAGCCGGAGCAATGCCAGTCCAAGCCGGTTAGAAATCACCCTGATCTTGATCACCTCGCCGTCCTTGATCACCACTTCCTGCGTCTGGCCGTGCCGCGCCCGATCAAGCATTTCGTCTTCGAGCATTGCATAGGCAGCATCGAGCGCCGCATCCCAATCGGCCCGAAATGCGGCGTTGGACGCGCGGTGTTTATACAGGCCAGACATCGACATGCCGCAGGCTTTGAGCGCATCACGAACGCAGCAGGTTTCGTAAAGCTCCTCGATAAACGCGTTTCGGCGCGCATCATTCCAGCGGTTTGGCGCAGGCTTGCGGCGCGAGGGTGCCGGCGCTTGCGCACCGTCTTGGGCAATACCAGTCATAGAAAATCCTTTGCGGACAAGAAAAAGGCCGGATATGCAAATGCACCCGGCCCCAGAGCAAAGCGCGCCATCCCCGCATCCGGCCTTACATCCGGGCGGCGACTCGCAATTCGTCACTGTTCCTGATATGTACCCAAACAGCGTGACGCTGTCAAGCAGTAATTTTGCCTATTTGGATTTTATGCGTCGTCTTGGCGGCGTCGCGCGATGTGAAACACCCACACCAAGCCGCGTGAAATCGGAAAAACTATCCGCGTCTATAACTCTGGCTGCGTGTTGCCGATGGAGGATGGCCCATCCTCGGCGGCAGGCAATTGCCATCTGATCCGGCTTTTAAACGCCCTACATGCCGTTGCCCGGCCTTGGCCATCACGCGCCGGATCAAATGCCATCGCGCGCATTGTGCTATCAAGGGCGGGCACAAATACCAGCGCGGGAGCCTCAACCAGCCTGCGCTGCCGTACAATTTTGCCAAGCGCATCAATATCAACCTCGATAACCGTCCCACCCGAAATTTCGCCACGAATGGCATCACTGGGATAGTCATTGTTGGTAACGCCTCCGTCCCTCACGACAGGCAAAATGGCTTTGGCGGGGCAAAGTGACGGATCAAGCTTGATGGCACCCGCAAAGGTTTCAACCTCGCCGCCGCGATCAACCGCGCGAAGCAGAATCGCCTTGCGTGATATCATCGTGGCAACCCGGCGATCACGGCGATCGCTACCCAGTCGTTTGAGCATGATTTCGGCAATCAAAAGCTTTTCTATGGGTACGGTACTATCTGAATCAAGCGCCCTTAAAGCATTTTGATACGCATATTCAATTGCTAAATTGTTCAAAATTGATCTGAGTTTTAAATAATATTTTGAATAATCTGATTTTTCTTTTGACAATTCATAAAAAATAGTAATACCTCCTATGCTTTTATATATTTCATTAGACCGCTGATATAATTGTTCTGAATTACTATTATTAATATTTTTATTGTCACTATTTTTAGAGCTATTATAATTTTCTATGCTGGAAAGTTCGGATAAAGGAGTGATCAGGACTGGGCTCTGCGCACCAACATTTTTTTCAATCCGCTCAAATGCCTTGGTCGCATCTGCCAGCAGGTCATCCGAATTATAATATTGATAATTCAGGAAGCGCGGCCGAATATGATTGGTCGCAACAAATGCGGCGTCGGCAAAGCTTGCGCCGTCATTGTAAAATGACTGGGCATCCGATCCGCTGCACCGCACCGTCATGATCGGAAAAGTCGCGATCTGAATACCGCCGCCGTTGCGCCAATATCCGGCAATGCTGCGCATAAAGGGCGCAACGATTTCAGGGCGACTGGCCGCAAGCGGCGATGGGATGGCCACCGCCGGGGTTGACTGTGTAACCATTCCAATGATCACATAATCATCATCGCGAATGCCCTCGGTGCCGCACGCGGGCAGACGGTTTGCGATCTCGTTCGAGATTTTAATGCTCGTTCCGCTTGAGCTTGGCACCCCCGCCAACAGCGCAACCATCCGATCACGCAAGCCCTGCGCGGCCGCAACCCCAGCCTGCAATTGCAGCGTTTGCAACGGGGCATAATCGCGCAGCGGAGCGGCATTGGCTTGTAACATCGCCCGGTCAGCCGCTTTCTGCGCGTTCAAATAATCCTTGGCGAGCAATGCCGATTGCGCCTCAAGAAAACTGATCCGCCACGCCAGCGCCGGATTGCTGCTCGATATTGTTTTTATAAGCGCCGCAGCATCGCTAGGCCGCGTCATGATCATCGCCTGCGCCTGCCCGATCATCGCCTGCACTCGCGCGTCGCCAGTCAGCGATTGAACCGCGCGCGCCGATGCCGCGCGGGCCGCATCATAATTTCCCGATATGAGCAGCGCCTCGGCAGTGGCAAGGGCTCGGGCCGGGGCATCGCTTATATCGCCTCCGGCAGGTTGCTGCAAAAACGCCTGTGCATAAATCACATCACCAGTCAAGAGTGCAAGCCGCCCGGCAAGCGCATCAAGCGTCGCATCGACCTTTGGCTTACCATCCTTTGGCAGGCGCGCTTCAAATATCCGCCCATAGGCCGCTGCTGCCGCAGTGTGGTTGTCCCCCGCCAATGCAGTTTCAAAATCTTTCAGATCTTGCGTCTCATCTGCCGATGCGGGTGAAATAAAAAGAATGGCAGCACAAAGTGCTAAACAAGCAGAGGTCTTTTTCATGCCACAGCTATAGCGCTACATTTTAGGCTTTGAAAAGCGCCTTCCATAGGCTCCACTCACGCTATATTAAAGCATCCGCACTAACCGGATGGCGACACCGGCCCAGGCGGGGTCTTCGACAATCTGTTGTTTCGCGCCTGCGCCAAGCGGGAGGATTTGGAGGCGGCTGCCCTCGCGCCCGATCAGCCTGCCGAAGATAAAGCGCCCCGCCGGTCGCGGCACGATAACATCACGGTTAAGCGCTTCGGCAAAATGTTCGGGTGCGATCCGGTCACACCAGATTTCGTCACCCGCGCGATATTCGCCGATGCTCGCCTCAACCAGGATCGAGATCGCACCGGGTTCAGGCAGCGGCGGCGAAACCATTTTTTCATGGCGCGGCGCATGGGCCCCGTCCGCGCCGAGCACCGCAACCACGGGCAAATCGGCGCGATCGGGCAATTTGACCAGATCAGCAGCACCAACGCCAAGCGCGCGCGCAATCCGGTTCAGCCAGCCAACCGATACGGTACGCGTGCCCGTTTCCAACCGGCCAATTGTCTGCGCAGTGGTTGGCGGGATGCAGGCCTCTGCCACATCGGCCAATGTCATGCCCTTGGCGCGTCTTACTTCACGAATTGCAGTAATCATCAGCCAGCCTTCCAAAAAATTGATAACCCCTATGGTTTTCGCTTTCCTACAAGATTGCCGCCGTGGCAAGGGTGATTCGATTGGAACAAATTATAAACAAAAAGGGGTAATCGTGAAACAAATCTTGGCCGAGTGCAGCATATCCGGGGATCAAACCGCCCCAAATGGCAAACCTACCCGCAGTGTTACGGTCAATCTCGCCGAATCGCCGCTCGCATGGCTTGGCGCGCGCAAGCTGATCAGCGCGCGGCAGTTGGCGGCGGGGGAAATGCTGCGGCAGGATTATGAACGCGCAGCACTAGCGCAGCAGATAACAATGGCATGGGATACCCCGCCAAGCGCTAAAGTCGCGCGCGGCAGCCAGTCGCACGGCGCGACGACACTGGCGCAGATTGACGCGAAGACCCGTTTTGACGGCGCAATTACCAGCGCGGGCGCAGGCCTTGCCGATATCTTGTGGCGCATTGTCTGCGCGGGTTTGGCCGTACCAACAGCAGAATATGCGCGAGGCTGGCCAACCGGTTCGGGCCGGCTCGTACTCCTCCTAGCGCTGGACAGGGTCGCCGATTATTACCGGGTGAATTAGATGAATGGCTGTTATTTTGGTTTGTCCGCCCGAAGACACGAAGAAGGTTTGGGGTATGCCATTTAATGGTTTAGGATGACGAGGTGAGTGTATCAATGTAGATCGTAAAAAGACCAACATTCAA
>ERZ1292633.3141-Hain-H41-02um-R1-3141-length-16352-cov-4_pt1 | contig 16352 bp, 15 predicted proteins | sample MGYA00564406_ERZ1292633 | MGnify/ENA primary metagenome ERZ1292633 (study PRJEB36523, sample SAMEA6512639) | groundwater metagenome | collected 2019-01-08 | study: AquaDiva: Metagenomics assemblies of 32 groundwater samples | reverse complement strand
TCATGGAAGAACGCATGGCGCGGCTCAACATGCGGATCGGGCGGATTTCCAAGGCTAGCCAGACGCAGCAGCCGCTGCAAACCTTCAGGCAGCGCCGAAACATTGACTTCAAACCCTTGCTCGGCAAGCCGCCTCAAAAGCCCATGCAAAACCATGGTGAAACCGCTATCCCACACAGTAACAGCGTTAGCGTGCAGGCTGAAAATGCGCGCTCGGTCAGCGCCGCTTGGCGCATGCAGGGCAAGCTGTTGTGCCAACTTTTGTGATGTTGGCAGCGCATCTTGAACACGCCAGGGGCCAGCAAACTCCAGCCGAACCTGGCCGTCTTGCTGGCGGATATGCATCGCCGTGTCTTGCGCTGAACTCATCTGATTCTCGTCAAAGTGCCCAAGCGCGAGTGTCGCAAAATTTTGCGACTCCGATTGATCGACCTAACTCTCAAGGAAACGCTGGGCCGTCCCCAAGTTCCCTTGACCCCCTCGGGGGGCGACCGGCGGATTTTGCCGGTCTCGGGGCACTATTCAAGATGCACCATCCAAGATACGCCAAACTTGTCAGTCAAGGTGCCGAAGCTTTTAGCAAAGAAGGTTGCCGCTAATGGCATCGTCACCTGCCCGCCTTCGCTGAAGGCCTTGAACAGGCGCTCGGCATCATCTTGGCTCGTCACATTCAGTGACAGGGTAAAACCCTTGTGCCCCTCGTTGGGCATGCCGGGCATGCCATCCGAGCCCATCAGTGTTTGCCCGTTAAACGTCAAGCTGGTATGCATAATTTGATTGGCAAGCCCAGGTTCGCTAGGCTGCTCACCGGGCATGTCTTTGAAGCGATGCATATCTCCAACCTTGACACCCAAACATTTGGCATAAAAGTTAAAGGCCTCTTCACATTGTCCGTAAAACGTGAGGTAAGGATTCAAACTGGTTTGGTCGCTCATACGAGTCTCCGTTCGTGTGCAGGGAGGCTCTACGCTACCAAGAGTGTCCGCAAACATCAAGCTCTTTTGCGGTCCACCCCTACGGCCTCTAGCGCACGACACGCGTAAGATACCAACCGTATCGAATCACGACCGAACCCATAGGAGCCAAGTATGCTGACCAGCCCGTCGCAGCGACAAAGAAAGACATTTTCGCTTGGCCTCTTCGGCATCGTGTTGTCATTGTTTGCACTGAGCAGCTGCGGCGGCGGTGGAGCAGACGACACACTGCCAACACCACCACCGCCCAGCTCCGACTTCGGTGCCAAAACAATCAGCACAGTGGCGCGTACTGGTGTTGCCGGTCACTGGGGCTACACCGCCCCTGACGGCAACCGCTATGTGTTGATGGGCACAGCCAAAGGCATTTTGGTACTGGACCTGCGAGACAGTGCCAACCCGCGTGTTGTTGATGAAATCGATGGCCCCACCAACACGCAGGCGCCGGGCATTTATTGGCGTGAAATGCGTGTGTTTGGCCACTACGCTTATATTGTGTCGGAGCACACCAATGTGCGCGGCGGCATCATGATTGTGGACTTATCAGGCTTGCCCAACACGGTGCGCTATGTCAAGAGCGTCATGCCACATGATGGCGAAATGCCAGCCCACACGGTGGATATTGATACGAGCCGAGGGCTGCTTTATCTACAACGTGAACAAAACGGCCAGCATGGCTCTATTCCGTTTGCAAGCTCTGCCATCGCTAAGACCAAAGAGCTTTTGACACGCAAGATTCAATCGGAAAAGCCTCTTGAACCCATCGGTCCCGCCAACCAGGGCGCCGTTGAAATCTGGGATGTCAAAACGGATCCGGAAAACCCAATCTACGTCAGCACTTTCAATCAAAACCATAGCGTTCATGACATGACTGCCGTGGGAAATTTCTGCTACGTGGCCGAAGGCTACGCTAATAGCTTTTCAAAATGGGATGTCTCTGACCCCAAAAATCCGCAGTTGGTGGTTCGCTGGAATGTTGAGCCCGGTCATTTTTCACACGCCATCTGGCCAAGCGGCGATGGCACTTTCGCGGTCACTACCGAGGAACTGCCGGTTGGATTGCCTGCTCGGGTTTGGCAGTTCAACGGCACCGCACCCCCCACTTTGTTGTCGAGTTTCAGGATTGGTACGGGCACCCCGCATAACGTGATTCTTGAGGGGCGTATCGCCTATCTCAGCCACTATTCAGAAGGCGCCGCCGTGGTGGACTTAACCAACCCAGCCGTGCCCCGCGTCGTGGCTCAGAAAGATACGAATGGCCTCAACGGCCCCAATTTGGGTGGTTGCTGGGGTGTCTACAAATTCCCAGGTGTTGCGCTCATGAGTTGCAGCGACATTGACACCGGCTTTCATCTCATTGAGGTAACGGGCAAGTAAGGTACCACCCTATGAAAATCTCCGTTAGCTTGTGCTACGTCATTGGGCTCATTCTTAGTTGCGCCGCGTTCGGCAGCTATGCACAGGCCATCACAACACTGGAAAACCCGGCGCTAAAGGCCCCGAATATCGTACAAATTTCGCCCCTTTTGGTCAGCTCTGGGCAACCGACGGCGCAGTCCCTGGCCAGACTTCGCCAACTCGGTTTTGGTGCAGTCATCTACCTTGCGCCGCCGACCGTTCCCGATGCTGTGCCAGAAGAGTCTGCCCTGGTACAAGATCAGGGTTTGGATTTTGTCAACATTCCCATTCCTTTTGGCAAGCCAACGGCGGCAGATTTTGTGGAATTCAAAGCAGCCTTGCAAAGGTTTTCCGGACGCAAAGTTTTGGTGCATTGCCAGGTCAATATGCGGGGGTCGAGCATGGTGTTTTTGCACCGCGTGCTCGTCGGCCAGGAAGCGCCGGATGTGGCCTATGAGGCTGTTGCCCAAGTTTGGAGTCCTGACGGTATCTGGCGCGAATTTATTGTGAGTATGCTGCGCGAAAACAAGATCGATTTCGAACCGTACTAACGGCCACGAAATCAGGACCATATTGGGTTAAGTCAGAAACTGCCTTCGCCACGCACTTGGACTCAGACCAAAGCGCGCATTGAAGTGCTGGCGCAACGACAACGCTGAGCCAAAACCCACCCGTAGTGCAATTTGCTCAACCGAAAGCTGTCCTGCCTCCAGCAAGGTCTGCGCCAACTGCAGCCGCTGCGTCAGTAACCATTGCACAGCCGTTGTCCCGGTTGCCGCCCGAAACTGCCGTGTAAACGTGCGCCGACTCATCAGCACGCGCTGCGCCAGTGCGTCAACACCGTGCTGCTGCTCCAGGTGTTTCAACAACCAGTCCAGCAGCTTAGCCATGCGTTCATCGCGTGCATGCTCGGGCACCGCCTGCTGCACGAACTGGGCTTGGCCACCCATGCGGTGTGGTGCCACCACCAAGCGTCGGGCCAGTGAATTGGCTGCTGCAGCGCCATGATCGCGACGCAGCAAGTGCAGGCAGCAGTCCAGTGCCGCTGCGGTACCAGCAGACGTGATCACATCACCTTCATCAACATACAAGGCTTCGCTTTGCATCTGCACTGCAGGGAAGCGTCGCGCAAATTCTTCGGCCCAGGCCCAGTGCGTACTGGCACGACGACCGTCCAGCAAACCTGCCTGGGCAAGCACAAATGCGCCCAGGCATAGCCCAACGATGCAAGCACCGCGCGCATGTGCAGCGCGCAACGCTCGCAGTAGCGCGGGCGGGGCGGGGTCTAGGGCGTCGCGCCAAGACGGCACAATAACGATGTCTGCGCACAACAAAGGGGCTAGGCCTTGAAGAGCGTCAATACGCAAGCCTACCGAACTGCGCAACGGCCGCCCCTCGCAGGAGCACACCAACAAGCGATAGCGCGGCAACCCGTCGCGATCTTCGCCAAAAATCATGCAAGGCACCGCCAGATGAAACAGGCTGATGCCCTCAAACGCGACAACGGCCACAGTTTGCGGTAACGATGATGAGTGTTTGCTAGACATGGTTTGGCCCAATTCTATCGAATGATGGTTTTGGGCGCTAATGAAAACCAACCATCAAGCCAACAGGCCAAGGCTCGGTAGGGTTATGCAACTACGCCATCACCAACACTGCGTAAATCCTGCGCCACATGCCCGTCTTTGAGCACCACCACGCGCTGTGCGGAGGCGATAGTCTCGGGCCGGTGGGCGATGATGATACGCGTTAGCTCTAGCTTACGAATGGCTGCATTGACTTCGCGTTCCCGCTCGACATCAAGCGCACTGGTAGCCTCGTCCAGCAGCAAAATACGGGGGCGCTTGTACAAAGCCCTTGCCAGCAAAATACGCTGTTTTTGACCACCCGACAGTACCGTGCCCATATCACCCACCAAGCTGTTGTAACCCATGGGTAACGCGGTGATGTCAGCATGCACACAGGCCATGCGCGCGCACTCTTGTGCCCAGGCGGCGTCAGGGGCCAGGGCAAAGAAGCTGATGTTGTCTGAGACAGATCCGGCAAATAGTTGATCGTCTTGCATCACCGTACCCACCAAGTCGCGCCAAGCATGCATACCCAGTTGCGCCAGTGGCATGCCATTCATGCGAATTTCACCTTGGCTAGGCCAATGAATACCTAACAGGAGTTTGACGAGGGTCGTTTTACCGCACCCCGATGGCCCCACCACGGCCAGTGACTCACCGGGCTCAATGCACAGGTTGAAGTCCTTCAACACCCAGGGTTCACCATCCGCATAGCGAAAGAAAATATTGCACAACTCAATACGCCCGGCCGCTGGTTGTTGCACTTCGGGTAGGGATTCAGGCTCGGGCGCAGTTAGCACAATGTCGGCCAGGCGCTCGCCTTGCAAGCGCAACATGCGCAGCTCAACCAACTTGTCAATCAAACCACTCACGCGTTGCCCAAATTGCTCTTTAAATGCAATGAAGGCCAATAGCATGCCAACGGTAAGTGAATGATCCAGCACCAGGCCGGCGCCCAGCCACAACACAGCAACACGCTCCAGCCCGAAAAGCCCGCGGTTGAGCACCGAAAACGTGATGTCGATTCTGCGTGTCGACAAGTCAGCATTCATAGAATCAACCACAAGATTCATATAACGCGCATGCCGGTCCGATTGACGGTTAAATAGCTTGATGGCCTGAATGCCGCGCAGGGATTCCAAAAAATGCGTCGCCCGATTGGCGTCATGCACCAACGCCTCTTCGGTTGCATGACGTTGTGTGCGAAAGTACAGACGCCGCAGCAAACCATAGCTCAACACAGCGGAAAGCGAAACTGTCGTCAGCAATGGGCTGTAAAGCGACATCACCAGCAGCGTAACGCCCACAAACAACCCGTCCAGCATCGCTTCAATGAAGTTGGTGGTGAGGGTTTGCTGAATGCGCTGAACCGCGCCAAAGCGCGACATCACGTCGCCCGTATGCCGTTTTTCGAACCACGCAACTGGCAGACGCATGAGGTGGGCAAACACATTGGCCATCCACTGCAAATTCAGGGTCGCCGACAAATGCAAAACCGCCCACGCACGCAACGCGCTCGTTGAAATTTGTGCCACCACCAAAAGAATCAACCCAACGCCTAGCACGCTGAGTAAATCGCGGTCGGCGGCAACCAGTACGCCATCCATCACCCACTGCATGCCAAATGGGGCCAGCAAACTGAAAACTTCCAATGCCAACGCCAGCACAAAGATATGCGCTAGCGAGCGCTTCAGCCCTTGAACACGCCCCAGCAGTTGAGGCACGCTCACGCTCTGTTTTTCAACGCGAGGCTTGAAGTCGAGCGCTGGCGTTAGCTCCAGTACCACGCCGGTAAAATGGCTAGACACCTCGGCCAGCTTCATGCGCCGCGCGCCGTGGGCCGGGTCGTGGATCAAGGCAACGCCGCGCTGCACTGACACCAACACCACAAAGTGGTTCATGTCCCAGTGCAAAATGGCTGGCAGTTGCAAGCCCGCCAAATGATTAATCTCGACACGCAATGGCCGCGCATGCATTTGCAAACCACTTGCCATCCGTACCAGGTCGGCCAAGGTCGAGCCCTTGAGGGACACGGCAAAGCGCCTGCGCAAATTGGGTAAATCGATCTGCAAGCCATGTGCCCCCGCCACCATAGCCAGGCAAGCCAAGCCGCATTCGGCAGCCTCGGTTTGCAACTGCAGCGGCACGCGCTGCATGCCTAAGCCCAGACGTAGGTTTTGGATAAGCGACGCACTCATACCGACATCATCGCATTGCTGATTCAGTCAAACCTTGCGCAGTGCACCGAAAAGTGGTTCAAAAAGCCATTCAATGAGTCGGCGACGCTCAAGCAGAACGTCGGCTTCAAGCTGCATGCCTGGCACTAGTGCCAAAGTCTGTCCGTCAATCATCAAATTTTGTTGGTCTAGGGCAACGTTGATGCGGTAAAGCGGCTCGTTTTGACTAGGTGCTATCGCCAAGGCGGTGACTTCATTGGCCGGTTGGGGCGTGCGCGAAACTTGCAGCACATGTCCGGCTTGGTGTCCGTACTTTTGATAGGGAAAGGCTTGTAAGCGGATTTGGACCTTTTGATCAGCCCGAACAAAGCCCACTGCACTTGAAGGCGCATACAAATGCGCTTGCAAGCTGGACTTTGGCACCAAACTCGCCAGCGCGGCGGCACCACTCACGCTCTGGCCAACCTCCGCTACAACAGCGCTGAGTACTCCATCTTCTGGACATCTAACCACCAAGCGGCGAAGGGCTTCTGATTCGGCACTGGCTTGGCCAAGCGCAGCCAGATCGCGCTCGACCTCGCCGCGCCGGGTTTGCGTGTGCATGGGAAGCTCGCGTTTGCGGGCCTGTGCCTCCGACAAGTCGCGCTGCAGAACGGTTTTTTGCCGCGCCAAAGCCTGTGCTTGGGCTTGCACAGCCAATACGTCTTCGGCCTTGGTTTGAACTTGAGCGGCTGAGATAAAGTGATCCGCTCTTAGCGACTCTAGGCGAGCCAAGGCCTCACGAGCCAAGGCTAGGCGCTTTGCGTGCAAGGCCGCTTCAGAGTCAATTTGCGCGAGTTCTCGCTGTTGCTGCGCGATGCGCCGCTCAACGGCGTCAAGCTGCGCTTTGAGCAACTCATCCTCGCGCGCAAGTGCTGCTTGCAAGCTTTGCTCACGCGTGACCATGCTTTGCAAAACTTGTGGCTGCGTATCGCCTTGTGTCGACGCGCGGTCAAGCGACAGCACATAGAGTACATCGCCGCGCTTGACCTGCTGCCCCTCACGGACAGGGCGCTCCAAGACCGTCACGCTCGCTCCTGCGCCGTTTGGCGCCAAGATGCGAATGACGCCGCGCTCAGGCACTAGCACACCTTGAACACGAGCCTTACGGGTGTACTCTCCCAACACCAGATACCCAAAAGCTAAGGCCGCCAAGAAGGCGGCCAAAGCAGTCAGCATGGTCAGCCGTAGAGGCTGGACAAGCTGAATCCCACCCAACCAAGACTGGTGGCGAGATTCAAGGGCTTCCGGGCGGAAGAGTGGGGTCACCAAGAGCCGTGTGTATTTGGCGTTGGCGACGACGTTGCTGTTGCGACATCTCCTGCAGGGCTCGTGCCACCTGAGACCAAGAGCACGTCAGTGGCAGAAAGCTCAACGACGCCTTGTTCCACCAGAACGCTGTCAGCAGTGGAACTAGCAGATTTCACTTCAGAAGTGATTGATTGGCTGAATTTCATAAGGACTCCTCGTTTACGCTAGGTTTAAAACACCTTGTGGGGCGTCGTTGATTTAAACGACAAAATTTTGCTGAGAAAAGCTGCAAGACCTAGCACTTATGCGGTTCGTCAATTTAGAGTAAGCCAGCTCGCAGAGCCTTGAGAACCGCTTGATGCTTGTTAACTGCACTCAATTTGTGCATCGCGTTACTTAGGTGCAAAACGGCTGTACGCTCGCTAATGCCCAGGATCATGCCGACCTCCCAAGCCGTTTTGCCATCCATGGTCCATCGTAAAGCTTCAAGCTCTCGAGGCGTCAGCTTGGGCATATCGGCAAGCTTGGTGCTCGGCAACAGAATGCGGGTCGCAATATCCTGCGCATAAACAGCAAACAACTGCAGATCTGCAACCATACGGGTTTGTTCGCGCATGTCTTTTGGAACACTACAGTCGCGTTCAACGCCAATCATGAAGTGACGCCCTTCTGGCATGTGCAGTGCAAGACTGATACCAGAGCGCATGCCATGGCTTGCCAACATTTCCCACATATCGCCCTGGTTGCAATCGCGATAGGTGCGCTCGTCCCAAACAATCGGGGTACTACGCCACTTGCAATGTTGCATGACTGGATCAATCCGACCCTGACTCGCATCAGAGTGATGGGCTTTGTAGCTGATCGGCACGTTCTCAATGCCGTGAAACTCTGTTGGTGCCATCGGGTGATCAATCGCTGTGAACGCACCGACGGTCGTAAATCCGAGGTTTTCAGTAAACCGCACCAACGCAGAACGGTACTCCACCTCGCTTTGCGCCGCGATGATGGAGTCGTACTCACTTCGTATCATGGATCCCATATGTGTGACTTTTCCAACGAAACGGGTTAGACCTGACAGGGCTTACAGTGATGCTGAACAGCCTAGGTCGGCATACTCGGGCACAAATGCAAAGCAGTCAACCCACCTTATTCGCGCCGTCTGCCTGGACTTTACGCGCTTGGCCTACGGTATTTTGGCATGCCAAAGATGATTTCAAGCTTGAATTCGTGCATTTATGTACGAATGTTACGCGTGAATATCACCCGCATGAACAGATATCAGGTCAATCCCTGTGGGCTTGCACGAATTCGCCTAACCCCGCGGGTATCGCATGGGATTGGATTTTGATTGCTACAGACTTGGTGGCCTTATCAGATCCAATGGCCATTATTACTAATTTGCGTGTACTAAATCCTTCGGGCATGGTCTTGAGCACCGATGAAGCCGCACCCTACATCAACCTCTTGGTTCATGGTTTACCATGGCAGACAGAGGTGCTGCGCACGCTTGGCCCTAGCGCCAAACACCAACTCACGAGGCACTGAACACTCAAGAAACAGGTTCTGAATAACTTTGTTGCACATACCCCCTTAAATAGGGGGGTGCTGTCGTGCCGAAAACTGATATTCAGTGTTTTGGGTTGGTGAATTTTGCCAAAAAACACTACGAAATCAGCAATAACGGTTTTATATTGAGCTTGATGACATATTCGTGTCAGCGCTGCGTTTGATTAGCAAGATGGCTGGCACAAACCCGTAGCTAACAATTGATAGATTCGCTCCAACAGTACACCGACATATCCATGTCACATTATTTCGGGCCCCCAGCCGGATACTGTGAGCACGTCGGAAAGGGCCGCATCGTTCCACGTAGGCCCTCAAACGCATAGGCCAATTGCAACACGCCCAGGTCGTCAAATCGCGGCCCGATGATCTGTAGGCCAATTGGCAAACCTGCTGCGTTGAAGCCGCAGTGAACAGATGCTGCCGGCTGCTCGCTCATGTTGTACGGCAGTGTGAATGCGATGTGTTCAAAAGGCTGCAGTGGGTTGTTGGTGGGCCCTGCCCAGTCAGCGGCGTAGCTGGGCACAGGGCTGGTTGGGGACAACACATAGTCAAATGGCTGACAGGCCGCTACGGCGGCCTCCCGAAATGCACTCATTTGGCTAAAGCCGTGGAACACTTCAGCCGCGCTCAGTTGCGCCCCGCTGGCAGCCCATTCTCGGATATAGGGCAAGACTTTGGCTTGGCGATCGGGCGGTAAAGCAGAAATGTCCATCCATGAACGCATGCGCCAAAATTTGTCCATGCCTTCAATCATGGCGCGGGTGCTAAAGCCCGGCATCAACTCGACGTCCGCCCCAGCCTGCTCAAACAGACGTGCGGATAGTTGCACGGCCGCTAAAGTGTCGGCATCGGTAGGTAAACCCCAGCCAGCGTCCAACATGAGGCCGATGCGCAGGCCGGTGAGGTCACGGGTCAACTGATGCCAGGCAATGTTTTGGGGCGGTAAGCTCGATGCATCACGCCAATCGGGTTGGCTCAAGACGCTCATCATCAGCGCTGCGTCTGCAACGCTTCGCGTCATAGGCCCTGCCACACGCCCGGCATAGGCAGGCTTGATCGGCACACGCCCACCACTGGGCTTGAAGCCGAAGATGCCACACCATGCTGCCGGTAGACGGATGGAGCCCCCAATGTCGGTGCCGATATGCAGCGGTGCATAGCCCGCCGCCGCCGCCGCGCCTGCCCCTGCGCTGGAGCCTCCGGGATTCTTGCTGAGGTCCCAGGGGTTACGCGTGAGCGCATGAAAGCTCGATAGGCCCGAGGACAACATGCCGTAGTCCGGCATGGTGGTTTTACACAAGAATACCGCACCGGCTTCACGCAGGCGCGCCGCCGGTGGCGCGTCTTCAAGGGCCGGCGTTAAGACAGTAGCCGCCGTACCGAGGGGGATCGGCACGCCACGCGTGGCAATGTTTTCTTTGATCGTCACGGGCACACCTTCTAGTGCGCGTTCAGTGCCAGTGCGCCAACGCATCTGTGATTCACTGGCCATTGCAAGCGCGGTCTGCGCGTCAAGCGCGTAGGTAGCGTGCAAATGCGGCTCACAGCGCTCGACATGCGCCAGCAGCGCTTTTGTAACCTCTACGGGTGATAGCTCGCCCTGGCGATACGCGCTCAGCAAGGTTCGCGCGGATAAGTCTTGTATCTGCATAGCAATGTTCCCCGGCAAAGACAAACGGCTCACGAAATCGGCGTATTGCTACGCCATTTTGGGCTCCAAAGGTGCACTTGAGCAGCAATATGTCAGTGGCTATTCATCCGTTCATAAAACTCGTTAATGCACGGCCTTGGCTGCCTGGGTTTTCCGCTAGGGAAAACCGCAACGTGCTAGCACCTATTCTGACCCGCGCAAAGCGTTTTCCAGTGTAGATATTCAAACCTGCTCAAGGCATGATACGTGCAAACCGCGTTCTGACCGAAGGGGGCTTCCTTGACGACAACACTCGGATTTCAAGCTGATACCCATACCAACTTGGGGACACCACGTCTGTACGTCGATGGCCGATGGCAGGAGGCTCCATTCAGTTTACCGATACTAAACCCGTCCACCGGCAGCCTGCTCACTCATGTTGCGCGCTGCAAAGAACCGGAGGTTGATCAAGCGGTGGCGGCGGCACGTCATTGTTTGCAAAATCAAGTGGGCTCGTGGGGTAGTTTTTCCGCCACTGAGCGCGGGCGCGTTCTGATGCGCATGAGTGAGCTAACCAAGGCTTGCACCGATGAGCTGGCACACTTGGAAGCCCTTGATGTCGGCAAGCCTTTGCGGCAAGGGCGTGCCGATGCTCTTGCCCTGGCCCGCTACCTGGAGTTTTATGCGGGCGCTGCTGACAAAGTGATGGGGCAGACCCTACCCATGGCGCACGGCTACAGCGCGCTAACCTGGCGTGAGCCACATGGCGTGACCGCCCATATCGTGCCCTGGAATTACCCGATGCAAATTTTGGGCCGCAGTGTGGGCGCTGCATTGGCCATGGGTAATGCCTGTGTCGTCAAGCCCGCCGAACTGGCCTGCCTAACAGCGCTGGCCTTTGCGCAAATTGCGCATGAGGCGGGCTTGCCTGCCGGAGCCTTGAATCTATTGCCCGGCTTGGGTGAAGAGGCTGGCGCTTGTTTGGCTGCGCACGCTGGAGTCAATCACCTATCGTTTACAGGCTCTGTGATGACCGGGCAGAAGATTGCAGCGGCGGCTGCGCGCAACGTTACCCCATGTACATTAGAGTTAGGAGGCAAAAGCCCGCAGATAGTTTTCGCTGATGCTGATCTAGATGCAGCACTACCTTTTCTGGTCAACGCGGGCATTCAAAACGCTGGGCAAACCTGCTCAGCAGCATCACGAATTTTGGTCCATAAGCCGGTGTTTTCTGAGGTGGCAAATCGGATGAGTGCGCGCTATCGAGAGCTACGTGTCGGCCCTGCTGCGAATGATTTGGAGCTGGGGCCTGTCGTGTCCCAATCACAAAAGGAGCGTGTAGAGGCATACCTGCGTCTGGCTGAACAAGACGGTTTGCCCCTGCTGGCCCAGGGCTGCATTGTTGATGCAGCATCAAAAACGGGGTTCTTCTTACGGCCCAGCCTTTTCGGACCGGTCCCAGCATGGCACGCTCTTGCGCAAGAAGAAATTTTTGGCCCGGTGCAGGTTTTAATTGAATTTGAAGACGAGCAAGAAGCGATTGACATTGCCAATGGCACCGCCTTTGGCTTAGTAGCCGGGGTCTGGAGCCGCGATGGCGCTAGGCAGCTACGCATGGCCCGCAGTTTGCAATGCGGGCAAGTTTTCATCAACAACTATGGTGCCGCGGGCGGCGTGGAGTTGCCGTTCGGCGGCGTCAAACACTCGGGCTACGGACGCGAGAAAGGCATGGAAGCGCTTTACGGGTTTTCGCAGTTAAAAACCGTGGCTATATATCATGGCTAATCTTGAATTAGAAGGGATTCGATATGAAATTGAAAGGGAAAGTCGCCATCATTACGGGCGCCGCATCTGGTTTTGGTGCGGGTATCGCCACTAAGTTTGTTGCTGAGGGGGCAAACGTTCTAATTGCCGACCTGAACGTTGAAGCGGCACAAGATATGGCTATTGTTCTCGGCAAACAAGCGCGCGCGATTCGGGCAGACGTCACATGCGCACACGACGTTCACCACATGGTGGAATACGCTGAACGCGAATGGGGGCCGCTGGATATCATGGTTAACAACGCGGGGTTAGGTCACATTCCGCAGCCACTTGAAAACCTTACCGAGGACGAATTCGACCGCATTGCCATGGTCAATATGAAAGCCCTTTACCTGAGCGCACGCGAGGTGGTGCCACGCTTCAAGCGCAGAGAAGGCCCAAGCATCAAAGGGGTGATTCTGAATGTAGCGAGCACGGCAGGGGTCAGCCCGCGACCAAAACTGTGTTGGTACAACGCCAGCAAAGGGTTTGTGATCACGGCGACGCGATCGATGGCGATTGAATTGGCGCCCTTCGGCATTCGCGTGCTTGCGCTAAACCCCGTTGCGGGTGAAACGCCCATGCTAAAAACCTTTATGGGCGGAGACTTGCCGGAGTTGCGTGAAAAGTTCCTCGCTAGCATTCCTTTAGGGCGATTTTCTACCCCTGAAGACATCGGTAACGCAGCGAGCTTTTTGTGCAGCGACGAAGCCAGCATGATTACCGGCGTGGCGCTGGAAGTGGATGGGGGACGGTGTATTTAGTCTCTAACAGCCTGTGCCTTTGCAACTTGTGCGAAGAATTCAATTGCAAAACCGAAAACTCATCACAGAGACACGGAGAAAAGAGGACACCCAAAGGGTGCGTCTTTTCTCTGTTTTCCTTCGTGTCTCTGTGCCTCTGTGGTGGGTTCCCGTATGCATTCCGGCTTGTCCGGCTCAGGGCCTTGTCAACTTAGCCACAAATCGCCCCAAATTCGGATCACAACGGTGTAGAGGTAAATCGTTTTTGGCAAACCACTGCACGCCGTAAAACTCCGCAGCGTCCCACCGTAGAGCGGCGTGCTGATCGCCTTGCAGAACATACCAAAAGGATACGTCGGTATGGCCTGCTGAGTGGCCAACGGTATCGCTAACAGTGATAAACAGCGGATCTTTTCGCACAAAGTGGGCTGCAATCCCTAACTCCTCCGGGCATTCGCGTTCCACCGTTTGTAAGGGGTGCTCAAATGGCTCTACATGCCCCCCGGTTGGAAGCCAAAGCTGCGCGTTGCGATGATCCACCAACAAGCAATGGTCGCCGTCAACCAGCAAGAAGTAAGACACCAGATGGGGGTTAGGGGTTGCAGGTTTTGCGGTGCGCCAAAGCGGCGCTCCGGAGTCGATCCAGTTCAGCGCAAAGGCACGGTCTGCGCGCTCACGTTCGTCGTGAGCGCTGATACCTTCACACACCGCACGAATCTGCGAGCGCAGCAAACCTTAGGCCAACACAGCCGCCATCGCCTCGGCCGTGGCTTGCACATTGCGAGTGTTCAAGCCAGCAATACACATGCGGCCAGAGCGCAGCACGTAAACGCCGAATTCGTCCTTCAACCGGTCTGCCTGAGCGGCATTCAAACCGGTGTAGCTGAACATGCCGCGCTGGCTCAGGAAGTAGTCAAAATTGCGGCCCGGCACTTTGGCGCTGACGACTTCGTACAGGCTTTGACGCATGGCTTTGATACGGGTGCGCATGCCGGTGACTTCTGTCTCCCACAAGGCACGCAGTTCGGGTGTACCCAACACTTTGGCCACAATCTGACCCCCATGGATTGGAGGGTTAGAGTAGTTGCGGCGAATCAAGAATTTCATTTGCCCCAGCACATTGACCGCTTGGGCAGCATCGGGGCACACGACGCTAAGCGCGCCGCAACGCTCGCCATACAAGCTCATGCTCTTGGAGAAGCTGTTGGCGACGAAGAACGATAGACCAGCATCTGTCAAGGCGCGGATGGCGTAGGCATCTTCGTCAATGCCGTCCCCGTAACCTTGATAGGCCAAGTCCAGGAAGGGCAGCAGCTCGCGCTCGCGCAGCACGGGGATCAAGGCCTGCCATTGTTCGTTGCTCAGATCGACGCCAGTGGGGTTATGGCAGCAGGCGTGCAGCAATACGACGCTGTGTTTTGGCAAGGCACGCAGTGCGTCCAGCATGGCGTCGAACTTCAAACCACCGGTTTGCTCGTCGTAATAAGGATAGGTCTTGACTTCAATATTGGAGCCTTCAAACACCGCGCGATGGTTGTCCCAGGTGGGTTCGCTCACATAGATGGCACTTTGTGGAAAGTAGCGCTTCACAAAATCGGCACCCACTTTGAGGCCGCCACTAGAGCCCACCGATTGAATGGTAACAACACGGCCAGCTTTGACAGCCACGCTGTCTGCGCCAAACAGCAGCGTTTGCACGGCGCTACGGAAGTTGGCTGCACCTTCCATGGGCAAATAAGGGCGTGCGCCTGCTTCGGCAACAACCAGACTTTCGGCCTTGTGCACTGACTCCAGTACCGGAATACGGCCTTGCTCATCGAAGTAGATGCCAATGGACAGATTGATTTTGTTTTGACGTGGGTCTTTTTGAAACGCTTCATTGAGAGACAAAATCGGGTCGCCAGCGTAGGCGTCTACATGCTTGAACATGGAAGGGGCTCCGGTTAACAAATCAAATACGATGCCCCCCATTATCGTCGATGAGTTTGCGCCAACAATATGCAGAGCACGGCCTTTACCAGCCCAATCTGTGTCAAGGACCTAGAATTTGTAGGTCAGCGCTAGTCCCATGCTCACTGGGTTCAGAGCCAAATCCATGGTCTGACCTGTCGACAAGGTGCTCACCGTTTTGAGCAAGGTTTTGGAGGCCGTGAAGTCCACGCCCCAGCGCGAATTGATGGCATAGCTGAGGCCTACCTGCATGGTGAACGCAAACTGGTTGTCCAGCGTGAATGTGACGGGCGTACTGGAGGCGCCACCAGCAAGCGTTGTCAACCCAAGCGTGCTCTTGGCGTCAAAGAACTTAATGTAGCTCAAGCCCGCGCCAACATAGGGGCGAAAAGCACTGCCTGCGTCCATGAAGCGGTATTGCCCAAGGACGGACATGGGCAACATCTTAATGTCGCCCAACTTACCCAAACGGCTGATGGCACCTGCACCCACGATCTCGTGTTTGGATGGCAGCGCAAGCGGGACATCGATCGCAAAATTGTCAGTCAGCATATAGGTCAGGCCACCGCCTACCCGTGTACTTCCTTTGACATCGGCCTTGGTGCCCGCTAGGCTTGGGGCTGAAAGCTCCCCACTTTCAACCTTCGGGTTGATATTGCTGACGCCAGCCCGGCCCAACCAACTGCCTGCACTTTGCGCCATGGCGTTGCTCAGGCCCAAGCCAGCCCAACCTGCGATCAGTATCAAAAGCCCTTTTATAGACAGGTTCAAGCGGTTTTCCAAATATTGATCTCTGATTGAGTCATTGCAACCCTCACGGCTACAGGCCCATGCTCTTTGCACGCTGACCTGCGTTCATAAAGCACGGCAGCACGGAAATGGTTGGCAGAGCAGGGCTTGCTTGTCATGCTCGCCTGGCTCGGTCTGACTCAAACCGATCTGCGCCACTTCCAGCTCGGGATGGTAGTAGAACGTGCCGAACACTTGATCCCAAAGCGGCCAAGCCGTCGCAAAATTCAGCGCTTCTTCATGTTGGACACTGTGATGCCAGCGATGTAGCTGCGCGCTGCCCAAAAAATAGTTCAGGTAGCCCAAACGCCCGGCCCAATTGGCGTGCGCAGCAAACGACTGTGCTTGTGCCAAAAGTGCTGCCGTTAGAAGGGCCTCGGGCGAAAACACCATGGCCCATATCGGCAGCTCGCGTAGCACTTTACGCAATAGCACGTTGACGGGGTGGCTCAGGAAGTTGTTACT
>ERZ1292633.3138-Hain-H41-02um-R1-3138-length-16360-cov-7_pt1 | contig 16360 bp, 11 predicted proteins | sample MGYA00564406_ERZ1292633 | MGnify/ENA primary metagenome ERZ1292633 (study PRJEB36523, sample SAMEA6512639) | groundwater metagenome | collected 2019-01-08 | study: AquaDiva: Metagenomics assemblies of 32 groundwater samples | reverse complement strand
ACCCGGATGCGGCCTTCCCAGTTGCAGGTGGCAAGCTTCTCGGTGGCTGCCTCAACGGCTTGGGACAGCGATAACTTGTCCTCTGCGATAACCATGTCGAGAAACAAGCCGGGAGTGTCCTGCAGCGCTTGCGGGGTAATGCCGAGAAGCTGATTGCAGCCCTCACTCACATAAGTCAGGTGAGTGGCGCCATCGGCTTGCATGATGGACTGGAAAATCATGCCGGGAATATTGGCGGCAATCGTCCTGAAGCGCGCTTCGCTTTCTTGCAGCGCGAACTGTGCCAGCTCGAATTGCTTGCGGGTTTTCGTTTCCAGTAAGCTGCGTTGCACTGCCGGGGCCAGCCGGGCCATGTTTCCTTTGGCCACAAAATCATGCGCTCCGGCTTTCATCAAAGCCACTGCGACCTCTTCGCCGATGCGGTCGGAAACAATGAGCAGCGGAATGTCCTGTCCGCCGGCTCGCCACACCGACATTACTTCCTTGGTGGGAAAGCCGGGCAAATTGTGATCGGACAGAATTACATCCCAGCCGCCGGCAGCGAGGGCGGTCTGCATCGCCGCGGCGGTTTCGACTCGCTGACAATCAGCTTTAAAACCACCCTCCCTGAGAGCCTCCAGGATCAGTTCGGAATAATCCACCGAATCTTCTACCATCAGAACGTGCAGAATTTCTCGTTCCATGTCATCTGGATTGTCTGTTGCTGGCATTATCGCTGCGTTCGCCTTGCCCAAGCCGTCTCCTGTCGGTTGTTATTTTCTCCCAAGCGCGCCCTGGAACGACAAATAAGCGGTTGCACTTTCGTCGCCGCCGGCATCAGACCATGCGCTTGCCGTCTTGTTGCCCTGTGCCGAAGCATCTTAGCGGTTTCTGTCCCACCTGTAAATTTCCCTGCATTCCCCGGCAAATTATCCTGCCAGGTGCATGTGACCCTTGTTGTTGTGGGCACGGTTGCCGCTGCGGTGGAGTCTGGCAGTCAATCATCAGAAGTATCCTAGCAGCTTATCGGATTTATCCTTGAGCATGCTATGATCATGACCTTCGAATTGAGTGGATACGGCCACGGTCTTACACCCGCTAAATCGAGACACGGACTCCCTACTGCCGGCACAGGAGTGATTGCCGGAGGCGCAGCATGCTTTTGTACGCCCGGATTCTGCAGCGGCTGCGACACCTGGTACTGACACAAAATGTAAACAGCCATCAATTACTGGTGGCTATCCGGCGAGAATGGAGTTTTTCAGAGACGGTTAACTTACTCAGGTTGTTGAGATTAAACTCGCTTTAACTTCCCCATACCCTTTAGCTAACCCAATGGGATAAGCATGGCCACCGATGGCAGACTGACTCGGTTCTTCAACAACCTCTGGCTGACGGTAGGCATGGTCGGTATCCTTATCATTGCCTTTGTCTTTGACGTTCACTTGGAAAAGACGATTGAGCGCGCCAGTGACCGGCGGCATCTGACGCTTCTGCTAGCCGATGAGCTGCGCCAGTCTTCGGACGACCTGACGCGGATGGTCCGGACCTACGTGGTGACCGGCGATCCCATCTACAAAAAGAACTTTCAGGACATTCTGGATATTCGTAATGGCAAGCAGCCACGACCAGCGGGGTATCAGAGAATTTATTGGGATTTTGTGGTTGCAGGCATTGAATCTTCGCAAACTGGCAGAGATCAATCCATTGCGCTGCTGGATTTGATTCGGGCAACCGGGGTTACCGAGGAAGAGTTGCGTAAATTGGTGGAAGCCAAGGCAGGCTCCGACAAGTTAGCCATCATAGAATTCGAGGCGATGAAACTGGCCGAATCCACCGGCCCCAATGTCGAAGCCGCCCGTGCCAAAGCGCTCCAAATGCTGTTTGACAGCAATTATCTTCAAGCCAAGGTTGCCATCATGCGGCCCATCAACGAATTCTATGGATTGCTGGACAAACGCACCGCCAACATAATCCAGGCTAACGAGACCTGGGCGCTGATCTGGCGAGCCATATTTATGGCGTTTGGGTTGGGGCTGATTTTCATGCTCTGGCGAACTTATGCGGCCTTGCGCGCAACGTTGGGAGGTGACATTGGCGAGGTCCATGCGCAGATCAAGAAAATCGGTAGTGGGGATTTCTCGTTCACCCCCCTGGTTTCTAATGCAGGCAGTGTGCTGGCGTGGTTATCAGAAACGCAAACCAAACTGATTACAATTGATCGCGAGCGCATACAGGTGGAGCAGGTGCTGGCGCAGTTTAAGGATACACTTGACCAGACGTTAGACTGCATCTTCATATTCCGTCAGGATGATTTTTGCTTTACTTATGTAAATGAAGGTGCAAAGCGGCAGATAGGCTACACTGAGGCCGAATTGCTGAGGATGACACCGCTTGATATCAAGCCCGAGTTCACGCTGCAGCGTTTTCAGCAAATGGTGCGGCCCTTGATCGACGGTACGCAACCTTCGTGTGTTTTCCAGACCGTCCACCGCCACAAGAATGGACAAGACATTGCGGTAGAGGTGGCTCTCCAGTTCATGTGCAGGGAAGGGCGAGAGCCGCGCTTTGTGGCGATCGTGCGCGACATCACCGAACGCAAACGAGCGGAGGAGGCGTTGCTCCAAGTCACCGATCGCCTGTCGCTGGCTACACGTGCGGGCGGTGTGGGCATCTGGGACTGGAACATTGTCCAGAACATACTGACTTGGGATGAACAGATGTTTATCCTTTACGGGGGCACGCGGGATTGTTTCGGCGGCGCCTACGAGACCTGGAAGGTGAGTGTTCACCCGGAAGACGTGCAGCAAGCCGATGCGGAAGTCCAGATGGCGCTGCGCGGCGAAAAGGATTTCAACACCGAATTTCGCGTTCTCTGGCCGGATGGAACTATCCACAATATCTGTGCTCTCGGCAGCATAAGGCGCGATGCCTCTGGTCAACCCGTGCGCATGATCGGCATGAACTGGGACATCACCGAACGCAGGCAGGCGGAGGCACGCATTCTCCTAGAGCAGGAGTTTCAGGTGTACGCCACAGCGATGCGGGAACTTCTGACGCATGCGGAGCAGTTGCGGGAAGAAGACCGGAAATACATTGCCCGCGAGGTGCACGACGAACTGGGTCAGATTCTGGCGGTGCTGCGCATGGATATCATGCTGCTCCAGGACGATAAAAATATGGAAGACGCAGAGAAGGACGATATCGAGACTAACATGCTGGTGCTGCTGGATAAAGCAATTCAGGGTGTGCGCAATGTAACGGTAAACTTGCGTCCGGCTGCGCTAGAGATGGGAGTTATTCCTGCCATCAAGGAGTTGTGCGATGAATTCAGTAAGCATAGCGGCATAAGATGCATCTTGCATGCGCCTGAGAGTCAGCTTGTTGTGGATGAAGAACAGACTGTAGCGATATTTCGCATTGTGCAGGAATCTCTGACTAATGTAACACGGCATGCTGCAGCAAGCTGTGTCGAAGTTACCCTGGCACAGAGCGCCGGCGTTCTCCTTGCCGAGGTGCGCGACAACGGCAAGGGATTTGATGCGACGGACATTGCAAAGCAAAAATCATTCGGCCTGCTCGGAATGCGCGAACGCGCCATCGCACTGGGCGGCAGCGTTGGTATCAGCAGCGTGTGGTGGCAAGGAACCAAGATTACCATTCGCCTACCCATAAAACGAAACGAGGGGATTGCATGATTCGTCTGTTGATTGCCGATGATCACACCATCGTGCGTGAGGGATTGAAGAGAGTTTTTGCACGCACAGCGGACATCGTAGTGACCGCAGAAGCAGCCAATGCTCACGAGGTGCTGCAACAACTGCAAAGCGATACTTTTGATCTGCTGTTGCTTGATATGAGTATGCCGGATGTTCGCGGCACCGACCTGCTCACGTCAGTCAAAGCGACTGTGCCTACTTTACCCGTTGTTATTTTAACCATGCATAACGAAGTTCAGATGGCAGCACGCGCACTCAAAGCCGGAGCCTCTGGCTACATCGTCAAAGATAGCGACCCGGAAACTCTGTTATTGGCAATTCGCAAGGTAAGTAGCGGCGGTAGATATATTGCCCCGGTGTTAGCCGAGCAGATGTCATTTGATGCTTCCTTACCGCAGTCCTGTCTGCCGCATATTTTGCTTTCGCCGCGCGAACTTGAGGTTTTCTATCTGCTCGTCAGCGGCGACAGTGTCAATGAGATCGCAGAGAAATTGTCCATTAACAACAGGACAGTCAGTAGCCATAAAATGCACCTGATGGAAAAGATGAGTCTTAAAAATGTTGTGGACTTGGTGCGCTACGCTTTGCAACATGGGCTCGTCAACTGAGCGTTCTTCGGGGGTGTATCGTGTTCGGCAGCAAGCCCGTAAAGTACCGGGCTTCAATAATAGGCTATTTCTCCGGCTTAACTTCCGCGGGTAGATTCAGCAGTGCAGAATTGCAGAAACAAGCTCTCGTCCATCGGCCTGGCGATAAAATACCCTTGCGCCATGTCACAGTTGGCGTCCTTCAACATATCCCAGTTGGCCTGAGTTGTTACGCCCTCGGCGACACTTTTGATGTTCAGGCGGCGCGCCATTTCCACGCTCAACTCGACGATGGCGCGCGACGAGGGATCTACCGCGCAACCCGTCACGAAGCCCTGGTCGATCTTGAGTTCAGTGAACGGTACCCGCGTCAATTGCCGCAGGCTGGAAAAACCGGCGCCATAGTCATCTACCGAAAGGCCAAAACCCCGCATCCGCAGGCGGGAGAGATTTTCCAGCGCGGGCGCAACTTCGGTCATGGCGGCAGTTTCGGTGATCTCCAGTATCATATGACGCGGATCGAGTCCGGCTGAGCACACGGCCTGTGTGATCCGGTCGGCCAAGCTCGTGTCAATCAGCGAGACGAGCGAGAGGTTGACGGATACCGTCATCTCCAGGCCGCACTCACGCCAGTTGCGACATGCGCCCGCCGCCTTTTCCAGCATCAGCAGCGTCAGTTCGTTGATGTTTCCGCTTTGCTCCAGCGCAGGAATGAACGCACAAGGGTCGACCAGGCCCTGCTCTGGATGGCGCCAGCGGGCCAGCGCCTCCGCGCCCAATATCCGGCCCGTCGCCAATTCCACCTTGGGTTGGAAGAATGGTTCAAACTGTTTCTGTTGTACGCCAAGTAGAGTCTGCTCGAGACTGAAGTCAGGGATAGCAGCAGACGTGAGCTGTGGCTTGAATGGTTCGTACCGGGCAATCAGATCGTTAAGCAGATTGAGCGTCACCGGCTTTTCGATCACGCCAAGCAGCCGGACGTTGTAGGCGAGGGCCATTTTTTCCACCGAGGCCAGCAACGATTGCTCCTTCGCGCTGCTGATGATGACCGCGACCGCGCTGTTCGCCTCTCCTAGGTGCCGGATGAGCTCCATGCCGTCCATTTCCGGCATGTCCAGATCGCACACCACCAAATCTACCCGCGCCCCGCCTTGAATCAACGCCAGCGCCTGCTTGCCGTCAGCGGCCTCTAACACCTCCCGTATGCCCAGCGAGCGCAGCATGCGCATTACCATCCGGCGTTGGAAAGCATGATCTTCGGCGACCAGCACGCATAAGTCGTCAGCCAGGGTCATTCTCTTTCCGGTTTGCATCGATCTCCTCGGCAAGATACACTTCCAGCCGTGCCAGTGCTGAGTCTAGCGCCGCTTGCGCCGCATCCGCGCCCTGCCCATTACTCTGGCGCGCAGCGTGCTCGAGCGTTTCGCAAACTGCCGCCAACTCATGTGCCCCCACCATTCGGCTCGCTCCCTTCATGCGATGGGCGACCCACACGCACGCTGGAAAGTCCTGCTGTTTCAGCACCGCTGCCAGCTCGCTAAAGTCAGACCGGGTTTGCGCCATAAAATCCTGCAAGATAGCTATTTTATCGGCAGCGTTTACGCTAAATTCAGCCAGCTTTGCAGGATCGATCGGCGCTTGGGCGTTACCCGCTGCCTCATGCCCAGCATCGTCTGTGCCGACTGCCACCAGCGCGGCAGCCGGCAGCCACTTTGTCAACGCTACTTTCAATTGCGCCAGATCGACTGGTTTAACCAGCAGCGCATCCATGCCGGCGGCGTGGCAGTGTCCCATTTCTTCGGGGAGCGCATTAGCCGTCCAGCCTAAGACCGGTATGTGGGGGCGCGCTTCATGGGCCTCGATCTGGCGTATCGCCTGCGTCAGTTGGTAACCGTCCATCTGCGGCATGTGGCAGTCGGTGATGATCAGGCTGAAGCCGCCATCCAGCCACAGCGCCAGCGCTGCTTCCCCATTTTCCGCAGTTTCGCTAGGCAAACCGAGTAACCTGAGCTGGCTTACCAGGAGTTTGCGATTGGTCGGATGATCGTCCACCACGAGAACGGCCAACGTGCCAGCCTGTGCGCCTCCAGTAATAAAGGTGGGCGCAGATGCTGTATCCATTGCCGCATGCAGCCTGGGCGCTGATTCCGCCAGCGTTGTTGCTATCGGCAGGGTGAGTGTGAGACTGAAGGTTGATCCCTGCCCCGGCGCACTTTCCAGATCGATCGATCCATCCAGCAGATTCGCCAGACGGCGGCTGATCGCCAGTCCCAGCCCGGTTCCGCCGTACATACGGGCCGTATCGCTACTATGCTGGCTATAGTTCTGAAACAGGCGTTGCTGTAAATCTTTTGCAATACCGATACCCGTATCTTTGACGGAAAAACGCACCTGCTCGTTGTCGTCGCAGCGCCCGAGCAGTTCGGCCCGCACCTCGACCTGCCCTTGGGGGGTGAACTTGAGTGCGTTGCTGACGAAGTTGTTGAGTACTTGCGACAGCCGCAGCGGATCGAGCATGAGTGCCGGGCTGAGGCGCGCATCGATGTGCTGCGCCAATATCACACTGTTGCTACTGGCCATTCGGGCGTAGGTGTTCACCACCCCGGCCACGAGCTGGCTGATCGAAGTGGCCTGCGGTGCGAGTTCCAGTTTCCCCGCTTCGATCTTGGACCAGTCGAGGATATCGTTGAGGATTCGCAGCAGGTTCCGTCCAGAATCCTGTGCTACTTGCAGCGTTTCGCGCTGGTCGTTATTGAGCGGTGTGTAACTCAGCAGCTCCAGCATGCCCAGCATGCCGCCGAGCGGTGTACGAATTTCGTGGCTCATGGTGGCGAGGAAAGAGTCTTTGGTGTGGTTGGCTTTTTCCGCCTCATCCTTAGCGCTGATGAGCGCCTGCTCCGTCTGTTTGCGCTTGGTGATGTCCGTGCGAACCGCGATGTATTGGGCCGGCTTTCCGTGTTCGTCGAGGAAGGGAACAATGGTAGTGGCCACCCAATAGAACGTGCCGTCCTTGGCGCGATTCTTGATCTCGCCTTTCCATATGAGCCCGTTGCTGATGGTCTGCCACAGCTCGCGGAAAAAGGCTTGCGAGTGATGCCCTGAATTGACTACGCGGTGGTCCTGGCCGAGCAACTCCGCGAGCGCGTACTGCGAGATCGCGCAGAATTTGTCGTTGACGTAGATGATTTTGCCGCGGCGATCAGTAATCGCGACGATGGCGTGTGCGTCGAGAGCGTTCTGAATCAGCTTGACTTGCTCTAGTGAAGACTCAAGTGCCGCTGCCGTCTGCTTGCGCTCCAGCCACCATTGCAGATCAACCGCAACGGCATTGATGAGGTTCTGCTCCTCCGGCAGCAGAAAAGGCCTGTCCTCACAATAGAACACCTGCAACTGGCCACAGACTTTGCCGTTGACTGCGATTTGCACATGCAGTCCGTGCACAAGGTCCGGGCTATATTTCGCGGAAGTAAACTGCTTGCCATCGAATTCGATCACAACAGCAGTAGTCTCTGGAAACTGCATCGCCATTATCAGGCGTTGAGAAATGCGCTGACAAGTTTCAGCTAGCGGCAATTCCAGCCCCATGTCATGACGAATCAAGTAAAGGCAAGTGATCTCCTTCAAGCGCTCGCGCAGCAATTTATCGTTTTGCCTGCGCACTATGGGGTGTGCGATAGCCACAAAGCGCAACTCTTTGCCCAGGCACGCGCGCTGCACGGAGATAGCCACGGGCATGTCGTGTCCGTCTTTGTGGCGGTGTATGGTCTCGAAAGTGAGCGTAGGCTGCGTGCCGTCGAGTAGTGGTTGTATCAATCGCCGATACCGTTCAACCGTGAACCCTGGCTTGATGTCCACTGGCGTCAGCTCGAGCAGCTCGGCCTCAGTGTAGCCCAACTGCCGCTTTGTGCCTTCATTCACGTAGGTGAAGCGCAGGTCATCTGCACGGAACATGAAGATGCAATCCTGCACCTGGTCGAGCATGTATCTTGATTCGGTCAGCGCGAGCTGCGCATCCTTCTGCGCGGCGCTTTCCGGTAGTGTGTTTTGCAGCACAGTAGTCTTGTCTAAAGGTTTAACAGCCATACTCCCCCTTCCGTAAATCTGGCTTAATTGGCAACGCTGCGGCGCTCGCAGCATGCAGCAAGGCGGCGTCTCATTGTTGCATGGCCGAGATTTTTGCCGGGTTTCTACCCAAGTCGATGCGCGCCCGTAGCTTCTGCAGTATGACTTCTTTTGGACTCGATTTGATTAGGAAGTCCGACACCCCTGCCGTTACGGCATGCCGTACTGTCTCGCGCTCGGCACGTCCGGTCAGCATGATGATTGGCACCCGGCACAAATGCGGCGATGCTTTCGCTCGCGCCACAAAATCCAGACCTGACATTTCGGGCATTTCATAATCCAGCAGAATCGCCGCTGGCCTGAGCTGGATAGCCGTGCGCAAGCCTTCAACTGCGTTGGTAGCAGACAAGACTTCAAAGCCTTCGTTGGCCAGCATACGGGTGAGAATCTCGAGGAAAATCGGGTCATCATCCACGGCAAGAATTCGGGTCGGAATCGAATTCAGCCACGCATCCAGCTCCGTGCTGGCTTGTGTCTGCGCGCCATGGCTGGCCCTGGAACGCTTCAGCAGTTGATCCAGTGCCGTTTGTGGTTTTTTAAAGGCAGTCGAAATCTCGCCGGATAGATTTTGCTGGCTAAACCGGGAGAGTCTTTCGTTCAAGGCTGCCTGGTCAATTACTTGCACCACGCCGTTATAGGCGTGCGAAGTCATTTGTTCGGCAAGATCAAGGAATTTTTTCTGGACACGCTGATTGAGCTGTTCCTCGGACTGGCTCAACTGAGCACTGACACTGGCACCCCCGCTAAGGGATTCCTGGATTAACTGGTTCTTGGCCAAAGTGGAGCTGCGTATGCTGGCCATCTGCTGATGCAGTTCGTTCGACTGGTCCAGCATTTTCTGTGCGGCTAGCAGATTGCGGATCGAAATTGTCAGGCGAAATGGGTCGAAAAGCGGGCGGATGATTACGTAGTCATCGAACACTCTGCGCAGACACAGTTGATAGGCAAACTCCGCATCCTTCGCCTTGCACACCAGCAGAGTGTTGTGCACCGTGGTCTGGATTTTCTGTGAGTTGCGATATAAGTTGAGGTAATACCCCTCGGCTTTGCTGGCTTCCATACTGGCAAGCAGCAGGATCTGCGGCTCCAGTTCGTCGAATGCTGTGACGATCTGATCCGGATCGGAAATGGCGATTAATTTGCCCTTGATGTTTTTGATCAGCGCTTGTGCTTCGCTGACGGTATCAGGTTCATCACCCACCAGAAGAATTTTGGCCGCAATGCTCAGGTTGGGTGCTTTACTGGAAATCATGCTGCCATCACCGCATTCATGCGCTTGAGCGCAATCTGAAAAGCGCTATGCGCTTGGCTGATTTCCGCCCATGCCGCATTGCGTCCAGCGCGCTCCAGAGCTTCGCATGCGCCGGAAAACTGCAGGAAACCCACAGCTCTGGCAGAGGATTTCAGTTTATGGGAAACCTTTGTCAAGGTGCTCGCATCATGCACTTCATTTGCATGCTGTATTTCCGCAGCCGATTTCTGCACTGCTTCGAGAAAACCGCCGATCAACTCGCGGTGTACCACCGGGTCATCGCCAAGCATATCGATCAGCGCCGTGGGATCGAACACCGCAGCGTCCATGTGGTCAGAGGCAGTGTATGTGGTACTTGCGGCTGTTGCCAGATCAATCGGCGCCTCATCGCTGCTTGCGACCGCTGCCGGCGCAACTTGCACCGCGGCGGCGGTCAGCCATTTGGCCAGAATCTGTGTCAACTCCCTCTGCGTAGCAGGCTTGGATAGAAAGTCATTCATGCCGGCCTTGGCACACACTGCGCTATCCTCTGGGATAGGTTTTGCTGTCCAGGCGATGATGGGGATATGCGCTCGTCCTTCACGGGTCTCGACCTCGCGGATCGCGCTCGCAAGCGCATAGCCATCCATTTCCGGCATCTGGCAGTCGGTGATGATCAGGGCAAATTGCCGGTCATGCCAACAGGCAAGCGCCTCTACACCATTTTCAGCCAGTATCACAGGCAGCCCCAGTTTCTCCAACTGGCGTGCCAGTAGAATGCGATTGATGGGATGATCGTCCGCCGCCAGAATGGGCAAACCTGCTGAATTCAGTGACGTTAGATCCTGGACGGAAAGATCACTGGTTGTATTATTTTCCATCGTGGTATGGACTTAAACGGGACATTGATTGAAAAATAAGGATTTAGCTTATCAGGAAGTATGCCATAAGTAAAATCCGATATACATTGTAAGTAAAACCTGATAGTTGGGACTTGAGTATCATTCGAGCAAATTCCTTGCCATAATTTTTATTATCATAATTTCAATAAGTTATCGACCGTCTCGGTGCAAATCCTGGATTTATGGTCAAGTCCAACATTTGCTGTAAATTCAATTTAGTAACTACATAATTTTTTTAGCCCGCAAGTACCACGATATCGAGACTTTCGCGGTTGGTATTTTGCGCGGCAGCTTATTCCTTAAACTCATCCATACCGGAGTAACGGTGCTACGCTCAGCGCTCGTTCTGCTCGGTCAATAAGGCACCAATCAAGCGCAGTGCCGATTCAGCATTAAAGAACTCCTGATAGTTGCCGTTAATCGATTGAATTAGCGATCGGGCACAAACCATAGGCGCTGAGGTATCGAGCTCCGTCTTTCGACACGACAGGGCGGAGGTGAGTCTTCATCTCGTATAGATCACGCATGACTTGATGGGTAGCTTTCCTGCTCTACCGGCAGAAACCTGAGAGCTGCCCCGGCATGGACTCATGGAGTAAAAAAGTGCAGGAAATTTTTCTCGGCCGGCAGCCTATTCTAGATCGTCACCAGTATCCGGTTGCCCACGAACTGCTGTTCCGTTCCGGCCATACGGCGCACGCAGGAGTCATCGATGGGGTCTCCGCCTCGGCCAGCGTCATTGTCAATACCTACGCGGAACTGGGGATACAGAATGTGCTCGGCAAGCAGCGCGGCTTCATCAACGTCAATGCCGAACTGTTGATGAGCGATTTGATCCACTTGTTGCCGAAAAGTCAGGTGGTGCTGGAGCTGCTGGAAACAATAGAAATCACCGACGAGATAGTGCGGCGCTGCGGTGAGCTGCGCAGCATGGGCTATCAATTGGCGCTGGATGATGTGGTTGCGATCGATGACCGGACCAGACTACTGCTGCCGCTGATGAATGTGGCAAAAGTGGATTTGCTGCGGCTCGAGACGGATGTGCTGCCGCATCTCATTGATTCCCTGAAGTCCTGGCCGCTATTGTTGCTGGCGGAGAAGGTGGAAAGCGTGGAACAGGCCAGGCACTGCATGGCGCTGGGTTTCGACCTGTTCCAGGGCTATCATTTTGCGCGCCCCCAGATCATTGCCGGAAAACGCGCGGATCCTTCGCAAATGGGGTTGCTGCGGCTGCTGGGTCTGGTTATGGGCGATGCCGATACTGCCGCCATCGAACAGGAGTTCAAACGCCATCCGAGCCTGGTTTATGGTCTGATGCGCATGGCGAATTCGGTCGCTTGCGGCCTGACGCATAAAATCGGTTCGCTGCGGCAGGGTATCATGGTGCTCGGTAGAAAACAGTTGCAAAGGTGGGTGCAACTGTTGCTATATACGGTGGGTAATAGTGATTCCCAGGCGATGAGTGCCCTGATGCAGTTGGCGGCCACGCGCGGCAAGCTGATGGAGTTGATTGCCACAGTGGAACGGCCCGGCGACAAGCAGTATCAGGAGAGCGCTTTCATGACGGGCATCCTGTCGCTGCTTGATGCGCTACTGGGCATGCCATTGCCGGAAATCATCAGCCAGCTCAATCTGACGGACGAAATAAAAGTGGCGCTGCTGTTCCGCAAAGGAAATTTGGGGAACCTGTTGATGCTGCTGGAAAAGAAGGAAAGGAACGACATCGAAACTGTTTCTGCCATGCTGGCGGAACTGGGGTTCATGGGCATGGGCGAGCTGGTCATCGCGGAGCTGGATGCGCTGCGTTGGAGCAACGGACTTGATGAGGTTTCCCAATAAATAATTCCAGGGAGTAACAATGCAGGAAATTTTTCTTGGCCGCCAACCGATACTCGATCGCAACCATGATCTGGTTGCCTATGAGTTGCTGTTCCGTTCCGGCCAGACCACGCAGGCCGGTGTTACTGACAACGTTTCTGCTTCAGCCAGTGTCATCGTCAATGCCTATGCGGAGCTGGGGATCCAGAACATGCTCGGCAAGCAGCGCGGCTTCATCAACGTTGACGCCGAACTGCTGATGAGTGACATGATAAATTTGTTGCCGAAAAGCAAGGTGGTGCTGGAGCTGCTGGGAACGATAGAAATCACCGCTGAGGTGGTGCGGCGTTGTGCTGAATTACGCAGCATGGGCTATCAGCTGGCGCTGGACGATGTGGACGAGGTCAGCGACCGGATCAAGTCGCTGTTGCCGCTGGTGAATGTGGTGAAAGTGGATTTGCTGCAGCTTGAAGCGGAGTTGCTGCCAGATATCATTAATGCGCTGAGACCCTGGCCGGTATTGCTGCTGGCAAAGAAAGTGGATAGCGCGGAACAAGCCAGACACTGCACGGCGCTGGGTTTCGACCTGTTCCAGGGCTACCATTTCGCGTGTCCTCAGATCATTGCCGGAAAGCGTGTCGATCTTTCGCGCGTGGGATTGATGCGGCTTCTGGGACTCATCATGCAAGATGCGGAAGCCGCCGCTATCGAAGAGGAATTCAGGCACCATCCGAATATGACGTACAACCTGATGCGCATAGTGAATTCGGTCGCCAGCGGCCCGCCGCATAAAATCGGTTCGCTGCGGCAGGGGATCGTGGTACTCGGCAGAAAACAGTTGCAAAGATGGGTGCTGCTGCTGCTGTATACGGCGGGCAGAGGCAGCAGTCAACTGGTGAGCCCCCTGATGCAGATGGCGGCCACCCGCGGCAAACTGATGGAATTGATCGCCATAGCGGATCGACCCTACGACAGGGATTACCATGAGCGTGCTTTCATGACCGGCATTCTGTCACTGCTCGATACTCTGCTGAGTGCACCACTGCTAGAGATTCTCAACCAGCTCAATCTGCTGGATGAAGTAAAAGCAGCGCTGCTGTCGCGGGAAGGGCGTCTGGGGCAACTGTTGACGCTGCTGGAAAAGAAGGAGGGAAATGACAGCAAGGCCGTTTCCTCCATGCTGGCAGGGCTGAGTTTTCTGAGTCTTGGCGAGTTGGTCACGGCGGAGCTGGAAGCAATCTGCTGGGCTAATGGGCTCGATGAAATCTACCATTGATTATTTCGTATAGGGCGTGCTAGTGCCCGAATCTACTTGGAGGGGGTAGTTCGGTAATAAACCGAACTGGCTTAGGTTCGAGGCCCGTCTGCTGAGGCTACAGGTGGATGTGAATTCCTGTTTGGTATAGATCGTGTATGATCAATGGGTAGTTTTCCTGCTGTCTTGGCAGAAATCTGCAAGCTACCACGACATTATCTGATGGAGTAAAAGTGCAGGAAATTTTCCTTGGCCGGCAACCGATTCTCGATCGTGATCAGAATCTGGTTGCCTACGAACTGCTATTCCGTTCCGGCCACACGACGTATGCTGGCGTTACCGACGATGCCTCCGCCTCGGCCAGTGTCATCGTCAACGCTTACATGGAATTGGGACTTGAGAATGTGCTGGGCAAGCAGCTCGGCTTCATCAACGTCAATGCCGAACTGTTGATGAGCGACATGATTCACCTGTTGCCTAGAAAACAGGTGGTACTGGAACTGCTGGAAACAATAGAAATCACCGACGAGGTAGTGCGGCGCTGTGGTGAGCTCCGCAGCATGGGTTATCAGTTGGCATTGGACGACGTGGTCGAGGTCACCAGCCCGATCAAGCGGCTGTTACCCCTGGTCGACTTGGTAAAAATAGATTTGTTGCAGACCAGCGCGCAGGCGCTGCTGCAGCTTATCAGTTTTTTGAAGTCCCGGCCGCTGTTGCTGCTGGCGGAGAAGGTGGAAAGCGTGGAGCAGGCCAGGCACTGCATGGCGCTCGGTTTCGACCTGTTTCAGGGCTACCATTTTGCGCGCCCGCAAATCATTGCCGGGAAGCGCCCCGATCCTTCACGGCTGGGGTTGTTGCGGCTGCTGGGGCTGGTTACGAGCGATGCTGAGACCACTGACATCGAACAGGAATTAAAACACTACCCAACCCTGACTTTTAACTTGGTACGCATGGTGAATTCAGTCGCCTGCGGCCTGCCGCATAAAATTGGCTCGCTAAACCAAGTGATCATGGTGCTCGGCAGGAAACAACTGCAAAGGTGGGTACAGCTACTGCTGTATACGGTAGGCAAGGCGGATTCACAGATGATGAGCGCGCTGATGCAGACAGCGGCCACCCGTGGCAAGCTGATGGAGTTGATTGCCACAGTGGAACGGCCCCGTGACAAGCAATACCAGGAGCGCGCTTTCATGACTGGCATCCTGTCGCTGCTCGATACCCTGCTGGGGGTACCGTTGCCGGAGATCGTCACCCAGATCAGTCTGGCAGATGAAGTAAAGCTGGCTTTGTTGTCGCAGGAGGGAAGTCTGGGCCGCCTGTTGACGCTACTGAAAAAAAAGGAAGGAAACGACATCGAAGCTGTTTCCGCCATGCTGGCGGAGATGGGGTTCCTAAGCATCGGCGAATTGACTGCTGCGGAGTTGGATGCGGTACGCTGGGCCAACGGGCTCGATGAAGCTCGCCACTGAGCACTCTGCACGAAGTACTCGGCAGTTGCCGTGCCGCCCATAGCAATAATTAGGGGAACCGCTGAACAATTCCCTGACAAGCTGTAGAAAAATCCCGCCCGCATGGGACCTGTTCAGAGGTTCCTTTACCGATCCCAGATCTTTTGGTAGGAGCGCCTTCAGGCGCGAAAGATCCCTGCATCGCCCCTGAAGGGGCTCCTATACCCGCGAAAGATTCCCGCATCGTCCCTGAAGGGGCTCATTCACCATCCCAATCTTATCTTCCCGCACAGGAACGCCTGCAGGCGCAAGAAATGTTTGCATAACAAATCACCGATTAAGCGGTGATTTGAAATATTTTCTAAAGTTTTGTTTTTTACTGCCGATAGCTGTCGGCAAGCCGGTTTTTCGCCTGCGGCCATATGTGGCTATTGATGACCATAGCGAAAGCAAAATACGGGAGCGTAATGACGAAACCACAAAATCCTGAGATGCAGAGCTGCTTTGATCCTGCCACTCAGGAGATGAGGATCTTCTGCAATTCCCAGTTGGATGATTATTTTGCGGGAGTCAAAGGCGAACTGAGCCAAGTGGAAAGGCTGGTGGGTGATGCCGTTGGTGATCTGATCGCCAGCTTCAAGTACATCAGCAAACTTGCCCGTTCCCAGCAGGAGATCTCGCTGTCGATTGCGCAAACAGCGGCAGGTACGCAGGGAGGCAGCAATGGCGAGCCGATGGAACATTTATTGCAACGACAAAAGGCGATTGTTGATCAGATCGAGCAGGAAGTGGACACAGCGGTGACTTGCATGCAGTTCGGCGATCTGGCGACTCAGTTGCTGAGTCATACCATGATCCGCATTGAAGCTCTTGGTACGGCGCTGCAGCGGGTGGATGCACAGGATGTGACGGCAGGCGGCGACACTGTTTACAAGCCGCACCGGTTTCACGAGGGAGTTGCTAAGGCAGTGACGGCAGCCAATGCGGTTGCCCGGGAGAAACCGGTGGGACAGCAAGGCATGAGCGCGGGCGATATCGATTTATTCTAAACCAGCGGGGCGCAATGCCTCGATAAAATAAAAGTGACTGAGGAGTAACGAGTATGGCAAAGATGATTCTCGCAGTGGATGATTCCGCTTCCATCCGTGCAATGGTGTCCTTTACGTTGAAGGGTGCCGGCTATGTGGTGGTTGAGGCGGTAGATGGTCAGGATGCGCTCGACAAGGCCAAAAGCAATAATGATATCCACCTGATCCTGACCGATCTCAACATGCCGCGCATGGATGGTTTGACCCTGAT
>ERZ1292633.1653-Hain-H41-02um-R1-1653-length-23823-cov-6_pt2 | contig 16360 bp, 16 predicted proteins | sample MGYA00564406_ERZ1292633 | MGnify/ENA primary metagenome ERZ1292633 (study PRJEB36523, sample SAMEA6512639) | groundwater metagenome | collected 2019-01-08 | study: AquaDiva: Metagenomics assemblies of 32 groundwater samples | reverse complement strand
CGGGCGTGCCCTTCGCGTTCTTCTCCGGCCGCGAGCAGTCCGGCCTGCCGCCCGCACCCTATGCCTATGTGCAGCTCGACGATCCCGCCAAGGAAGCCAGCGCCAAGGCGTTGATGGATGAATTACGCTGCCTTGTGTGCCAAGGGCAATCGATTGCCGATTCAGACGCTGCGCTGGCCGGCGATATGCGCAGTCAGGTTCGGGCCCGGATACTTGCGGGGGAGCGGCCCGAGGATATCCGCAATTGGTTGATTGCGCGCTACGGTAATTGGGTGACCTATGACCCGCCGTTCGGATGGGACACCGCGCTGCTCTATATCGCGCCGTTCGCAGCGCTGTTTGCGGGGTTGTGGCTGGCGTTCGGGCGGTTCCGCCGCACGGAAAGCGAGGACGAAATATGAGCGCGCTGCTGATCATCTTGGCGTTGGGTCTGCTGTGCTGGCTGGGCATCGTCTTTATCGGCCGCGTGCCCAAAAACGCCTATATTCCGGTGGCGGCGGCCATCATGTTCGGGCTGAGCGGCTATTTGGTGATGGGTGCACCGGGCGTGGCGGGGGCACCGGTCGCGTTGCCCGAGGCGCAGGGCTTTGGCGAGCCGCTGACCGACCCGCGAAATGGCATGAGCGACCGCTTTGGCGAGGCAAGCCAATGGCTTGGCCTGTCCGACGGGTTGATGCGTGCGGGACGCACACAATTGGCAGCAGAAGCGCTACAACAAGGGTTGCGCGCGCACCCGCGCAATGTCGACCTATGGGTTGGCTTTGGCAATGCACTGGTCGCGCATGCGGGCGGGGTGATGACCCCGGCAGCGGCGATGGCGTTCGACAAGGCCGCTGACATTGACCCTACGCACCCAGGGCCGCCATTTTTTGCTGGGCTGTCGCTGGCGCAAGGCGGTGATATAGAGGGTGCGCGGGCGGTGTGGAAACAGCTGCTCGACCGTTCACCAGCCAATGCGCCGTGGCGCGCGGATTTGGAGCAGAGGTTGGCGGAACTGCCCCCGCCTACACCTGCATCAGCCAGTGCGCCAACCCCTGCGCCAGTCAGCGCGAACGGGTCGCAAACTCGTTGATTGCGATTGGCCTTGATGAGTGATAGGCGCGCCCGTCCGCGTCGTATCGCTGACACATGCATTTTGTTTGCCGCGATTTGCGAGTCGTCAGGTCATCCCACCTGACTTCAAATCGCTCTAGGGGAGTCGCGGAATGACCGCACCAACGGATAGCGTTTCCGCAGACGGGCCGCTTGGCGCGGGCCATGGCGAAGACGCCGAGTTGGAACAGGGTGGTCACGGCAGCCGCGACGGTTTTGCCAAGCTGGCTCTGGGCGCGGTTGGCGTCGTGTTTGGCGATATTGGCACCAGCCCAATATACGCATTTCGCGAAACCTTTGCCGGGCATCATAAAATCAACGTCGATCCGGTGCACATATATGGCGTATTGAGCCTGGTATTCTGGTCGATGATGATCGTCGTGACGTTCAAATATGTCCTGACGATCATGAGAGCGGATAATAAGGGCGAGGGCGGTAGCCTGGCCTTGCTCGCGCTCATCAACCGCGAGACGACCGACACGCGGCGGTGGAGCACATCCATCGTCCTGCTTGGGGTATTCGCCACCGCGCTGTTTTACGGCGATTCGATGATTACCCCCGCCATGTCGGTGATGTCGGCAACAGAGGGTTTGAAATATGTGAACCCATCGTTTGCGCCGCTGTCGGTGCCGATTGCGATTGCGATTTTGGTCGGGTTGTTCATGATTCAAGCACGCGGCACGGCCAAGGTCGGGGCGTTGTTTGGCCCGATCATGGTCCTCTATTTTGGGCTGCTCGCCTATCTTGGCCTGTCGCACATTGGCGCAATGCCGATGGTTGTGCTGGAGACGCTCAATCCGTTCAACGCCGCGCAATTCTTTTGGGTGGACGGCTTTCGTGCTTTCATCGCGATGGGTTCGGTCGTGCTTGCGGTGACGGGGGCAGAGGCGCTTTACGCAGACATGGGCCATTTTGGCCGCAGACCAATCGGCATATCGTGGCTGGCGATTGTGCTGCCATGTCTGATGCTCAACTATATGGGGCAGGGCGCGATGATATTGTCGCTTGACCCAGCGCTGGCAGCCGAAGCAATCAAGGACCCGTTCTTTTTAATGGCCCCCGATTTTCTGCGGCTTCCCGTGGTAGTCATTGCGCTGTTGGCGACAATCATTGCCAGCCAAGCCGTGATATCCGGTGCTTTTTCGCTGACGCAGCAGGCAATACAGCTTGGTTTCATTCCGCGCCTGCGCATTTTGCACACCAGCGAGAGCGCGGCGGGGCAAATCTATATTCCCGCGATCAACTGGGCACTGATGATCATGGTGATCGTATTGGTGCTGTTTTTCCAGACATCGAGCAACTTGGCAGCGGCTTATGGTATTGCGGTGACGGGCGCGATGGCCATCGACACGTGCCTGCTGGCGGTTGTGCTGTTCAGCCTATGGAAGTGGCCAGCGTGGAAGGCGGTGCCGCTGCTCGCGATATTTGTGACCGTTGATCTGGCCTATCTGGGCGCGAACCTGCTCAAGGTTCCCGATGGCGGCTATTTCCCGCTTCTGATCGGGCTCCTCATCTTCACCATCCTCACTACATGGGCGCGTGGCCGTAAATTGATGCAGGAACGGCTGGCCGAAGGGGCGATGCCGCTCAGCCTATTTGTGCAAAGCGCGGCGAATTCGGCAACGCGGGTGCCCGGAACTGCCGTTTTCATGACGTCGACCGCGCAAGGGGTGCCGCCGGCCTTGTTGCACAACCTCAAGCACAACAAAGTCATTCACGAGCGGATCATTCTTTTGACTGTCCAGATCAAGGATGTCCCCTTTGTTGACGGCAGTAAACGGCTGGTGACAGAAGATTTGGCGCAAGGGTTCCACCGCATCATCCTGCGTTACGGGTTTATGCAGACCCCCGATGTCCCAGCTGCATTGGCGGGCGTGCAATGTTGCGGGCCGCAGTTCAAAATGATGGAAACCAGTTTTTTCCTCTCTCGCCAGACATTGTTGGCCTCATCGCGGCCAGGGATGGCGCTGTGGCGCGAGAAATTATTCGCGTGGATGCTGCGCAACGCGGAAAGCGCGATGGAGTTTTTCCGCCTACCGACTAATCGCGTTGTTGAATTGGGCAGTCAGGTCGAAATCTGATTCAATTCTATCGGGTCCAATTCGGTGCAAATATAGCAAAAGCACTGGCATTCGTCTGCCCTTTGGTTCAGCCCTGTTCCATATGAAGGGCAATATGCATCCGATGAATGACCATGCTGGGTCCGGTGCTCCCGTGCCGACGCTATTCCTTTTGTGCCAAAACATGCGGGCCGCTGACCAGAGTTGGCTGGGGCATATACTGTCACAATATGGTTTTCTGGACGATGGCGATGATGGGATTGCGCATATATTCCCGATTAATGCCCAGCACTGGGGCACGTCCATAGGTGTGACGGGCGGACCTGTGGCGGCGCAAATGTTGCGCGAACAGGCGCAACTGGGCGCCGCGTCGCTTGCCGGACTGGACATTGTCCCCGATATGCAGAGGTGTGATGTCGTTGCGCTCAGCCTGCAACGGCTACCAGCCACCGCGCGAGCGCAGGCAGTTCAGCGGCTGGCCTTCATGGCGGCGACGCTTTGCGAAGTGGTGCAGGCAAGCGCGATGTTTTGGCCCCCGGCGCAGCTTTGGTCGAATCCCAACGATCTGGCGGCGGCTGTTATTGCCATGGAGGAACAAGGATTGCCGCCACTGCTGCATTTCGTGGCATTTGCTTATTTGTTGGCTGACAAGACAGATGTTGCGGGCGAGCACGGTATAAGCACACATGGCCTAGCATGGATGGTCGGGCAAGAGATTGAGGTTATGGCTCCGCTTACCCTCGCGAATCCCGAAATATTACGCCGCTGCGCAAGACTGGCCGTTGATGTCATGGTGAAGGGTGCATATGCAGGGCCAATGGAGGTCGCGGGCCTTTCAAGAGGAGAGGTTCTTTCAATCGCCGCTGTAGATCAAAGTGGCCCTGTGGGCATCGTAAGGGCTAAGATCGTGATTTAAGGATAGGGACAGGCGAGTGCGGCACCTTGTATTGACTGCAAAGCCTATATTTCAACACCATCATTTGCTCCCTTTGTCTCTTATCAAACGAAGACAGATTGGCATCTATTTGGCGCGGATGGAGCAATTCGGCATTCGGTTGACTGATCGGGCGACCAATTGCCAGTGGCTGCCTGCCAACGAGGCGACTGCATTTGCCGTGGGCCACGCGATGCACCGTGGACCGCACCCGCGCTATACCGATGTCGTTGCGCACCGGGTTGAGCGTATTCGCCAACGCGGGGAGGATAATGCGGCTGCCGTAGCGCGATTGAGAAGGTTGCAGCGCGCAATGGCGCGGCTGTTGACCGGCGTTGGCCCGCGCAATATGCAACTCAACCGCCGCGACCCGATGCGCTGTTTTGCCGATTACAGCTATCTCGATGACGCTCTAACGCGGATGTTCAGCGCCGCCGAATGACCCCGCCCAGCGCGTCATAGGCCGCATGGTATTCGCCCTCTAACTTGGCAACAAGGTCGGCGACACTCAGCACCGCGTCGATCGCGCCGACGCCTTGGCCAGACCCCCAAATATCTTTCCACGCCTTGGCCTTGCTACTTTCGCCCGAGCCAAAGTTCATCTTGGTCACGTCGCCATCAGGCAGATTGTCGGGGTCCATCCCTGCCGCTACAATCGACGCGCGCAGATAATTGCCGTGCACCCCAGTGAACAGGCTGGAATAGACGATGTCGGCGGCGTGCGCTTCGACAATAGCGTCCTTATACGCCTGCACGGCATTGGCCTCGGTGGTGGCGATAAAGGCTGAGCCAATATAAGCGAGATCAGCGCCAAGCGCCTGCGCCGCTAATATCGAGCGGCCATGCGCAATCGCACCCGACAGCGCAACGGGTCCATCGAACCAGCTGCGGATTTCCTGCATCAAGGCAAAGGGCGACTGCACACCTGCATGGCCGCCCGCGCCGGTCGCAACTGGGATAAGGCCGTCGGCACCCTTTTCAATCGCCTTGTGCGCGAAACGATCATTGATGATGTCGTGCAGCGTGATGCCGCCCCAGCCATGGACGGCTTGGTTGAGTTCTTCGCGCGCGCCAAGCGAGGTGATGGTAATCGGCACTTTCCACTTTTCGCACGTCGCAATGTCGGCAAGCAGGCGGTCGTTCGATTTGTGGACGATCTGGTTGACCGCATAGGGCGCAGACGGCGTGTCCGGATTGGCCGCATCCCACGCCGCCAATTCCTCAGTTATCCGGTGCAGCCATTCGTCGAGCAGGCTTTGTGGGCGCGCGTTGAGTGCGGGAAAGCTGCCGACAATCCCCGCCTTGCATTGCGCAATGACAAGGTCGGGGCCTGAGATAATGAACATCGGCGACGCAATGACGGGCAGGCGCAGCGTGTCGAAAATGGCGGGCAGGGTCATGGGCGGGCCTCTCTCGTGCAGAAAACGTGATGCGTTACCTTAACGTAAGCGTAAGCGCGCGCAAGGGGGGGGCGTTTTCGCCATAGGAATATCGGGGGCGATGAAAAGCGTTTTTCCAGCGATAAATTGTGATAGGCACGCGTTGGCTACGAGGGCGCTGAAACGGGTTTAGCGCAATTTTATAGACTGGGGGCAGCGGAATGATTGAGCATGGCCCCGGCTTAGAGGCGCAATCGGCCCGCATCACCGCGTCAAAATGGCAAATCATTGCGCTGTTGATGGCCATTGGATTGGCGCTGATTTTCCCAGCCGGGGCCAGCTTGACAGCCTTTTATTTGAATCGTCAGGACATCGTTCTGCTTGGTCTTGGTCTGGTGCTGCTGGCGATTTGCGCATGGCGACTTACGCCGCGCGCGCTGCCGCTGTCTGGGCACCGCCTGTTGTTGCCGGGCGGAGCTTTGCTACTGTTGCTCGCATGCTTGGCCGGGCATTATATGCTGCTTGGCGGTTATGATTTGAGCCGCGATGAGCAAATGGTCAGTTTTGATGCGGAAGTGTTTCGTTCCGGCCATCTGGTTGCAGCGCTGCCTGCGATGTGGCGCGACGGCGCTGAAGCGCTCAACACCAGTTTCATGTATCCGGCCCTAACGCGCGGCGCATGGATTTCCAATTATCTTCCCGGCAATGCAGCGTTGCAAGCCTTGGCCGGCAGGCTGACCGGGCCGCTGCTATCGGCGCTGGGTCTGGCCGCATTATGGGGCTGTGTCCGCCGCATCTGGCCCGAAGACCGCGAACTGCCCGTTATCGCGCTATTGCTCTATATCGGGTCGGGTCAGATCGTCCTGACAGGCATGACCAGCTATGCGATGAGTGGTCATCTTGCGCTTAATCTGGTGTGGTTATGGCTGTTTTTGCGCGGGTCGTGGCGGATGGACGTGGCCGCTTTGGCCGTCGGTTTTCTCGCCACTGGCCTGCATCAGCCGCTGATGCATCCGATGTTTGCCGCGCCAATATTATTCCTATGCCTGTATGAACGGCAATGGCCCCGCGCCACACTCTATCTGGCTGGATACGCCATCATTGGCGCATTCTGGCTGTGGTGGCCGGGCTGGACCTGGGGCCTTGTGCAGGCAGGCGTCGCGCCTGTGCAGCCAGAGGGTGTAGGATTTAGCTCACGCCTTGTGCAAACGGTCATGGCTGGAGGGGCCGAGCGGATACCGAATATGCTGGCCAACCTGCTGCGCTTTGTTGCGTGGCAGCATTTGCTGTTGCTGCCGTTATTCGCGCTCGGCATCGCTGGCCTGCGCACCAAGAGATTGATGATGGCGCTGGCGGTCGGTGTGGCGTTGAGCGTCGCGGTGATGTTTATCATCCTAGCCTATCAGGGGCATGGTTTTGGCTATCGCTATTTGCATGGGTTGATCGGCAGTTGCATCCTCATCGCGTTGCATGGCTGGAAACAGCTGGGGGGCGCGATAGCTTGGTGGCGTCCGCTGTTAGTGCGCACGACTATTGCGGGTTTGGTGCTGTCGCTATCGCTTCAGGCGTGGATGGCGCATCAATTTTATGCGCCCTATGCACAGGCCAGCGCGCGGATCGAAGCCAGTGATGCCGACTATATTGTCATCCAGCCTGATGCCGCACCATTTGCACAGGATTTGGTTATCAATCGCCCCGATCTATCAAACCGCCCGATACGGCTTGATGGCACGGCAGTGACTCCAGGGCTTGTGGCGCGACTTTGTCATCAAAGTGTGGGCCAGGACAGGCCGCGCGCTGCATTTGTTGGGAATGGGGCGCTGGCTGATATTCGTGCTTATTTTGGCTTGGCAGGGCATGAGGATGCGGCCAGACGGGATGCGTCCTTGGCGCGCAGCTTTGCTGCTGCGGGTTGCCGTCTCGAAAAGCTGGATTGATCCGATGCGGATTTGCATCATTTACGATTGCTTGTTCCCATTGACGGTAGGCGGCGCGGAACGCTGGTATCGCGACCTCGCCGAAGCCTATGCAGCCGATGGTCATCAAGTCACCTACCTCACGATGCGCCAATGGCCGGGCGAAGAACCGCCCCACCTCGCCGGAGTCGAAGTGGTTGCCGTCGCGCCGCGCATGGCACTTTACGATGGCGAGAAGCGGCGCTTTCTTCCGCCATTCTTATTCGGGCTGGGCGTCTTGATGCACCTCATCCGCCGAGGTTCACGCTATGATGTGGTCCACACCTGCTCGTTCCCGTTCTTCTCGCTGTTGGCGGCAGGGTTGGTCCGGCCCTTTGCCCGCTACCGCATCGTCGTAGATTGGTTCGAGGTTTGGAGCAGGGACTATTGGCGCGCCTACATCGGGCGGTTTGGCGTGATTGGCTGGGCTGTACAACGCTTGTGTGCGACAGTTCCGCAGATGGCCTTCAGCTTTAGCCGACTTCACGCTGCTCGCGCTATCGCACTTGGTGTAGGGGGCGGAAATGTGGAGCTGCTAGAGGGCCTCTATGCAGGAGCCTCGCTCATACAGGCGCGGCCAGCCGCCGAGCCAGCTGAAATCGTCTATGCCGGGCGGATGATCCCTGAAAAACAGGTTCCGCTGCTGGTTGACGCATTGGCGATCGTCATGGCCGAGAATAGCGAACTGCGGGCCACATTGATTGGGCGCGGACCTGAGCAAGCTATTGTTGCCAGTCGCATCGCCGCGCACGGTCTGGGCGAACGTATTGCGCTACCGGGTTTTGTTGCGGAGGAGGCGCTTGAAGACGCGCTGGGCCGCGCGGCGTTGATTGTGCAGCCATCGACCCGCGAAGGCTATGGTCTGGTTGTGGTCGAATCCTCCGCGCGCGGAGTTCCCGTGATTGTGATCCGTAGCGAAGATAATGCCGCGAGCGAACTTGTCGAGACAGGCGAAAACGGCTTCATCGTAGAAAGCGCTGATCCCATCGCGCTGGCTGACGCAATCCGGCTTGGCCTGAGCAGCGGGCGTGCATTACGTGGCCGCACTGCGCGGTGGTATGCCGTAAATCGTGAACGCCTTTCCTTCGCCGCATCATTCCGCAAAATACTGGAGCGGGTCGGCCCGTATTAGGGCTTGCGGGCAATAATCCGCAATGCGCTGGGCCGCTGGGTAAGCTTCTCTGCCAGCCATTGTAGCGGTCTGAGCGCTGCAGAAATTGCGAAGAGGAAGCCGCTCGGCTTTACCCCGAGCAATGTGGCGAACGAAAGGGCAAAGGTCGGACCGCAAATATCCTGCTCCGCAACAACCAAGAGCCTATGCCGTTCGAATAGTCCATGCAGGCTACGTCTACTGAAATGGACACGATGGAACGGCGCATACCAATTGGCGCAGGACTTGCCGAACCATGGGGTCCAAACACAGTCCATGTTGGGAACTTCAACAACAAGCGTCCCGCCGGGGCGCAAGAAGGCTAGCAATTTGCCCAGCATCATGTCCGAATCGTCATCATGTTCGAGCACGTGGAAGCAAGTCAACAAATCAACCATGCCGTGCAAATCACTCGCTTGAGAGAAACTGCGGTAGCTGGCGCGCCCTATTGACCCAGGCGCCTCTGGGAAGAAGTCTAGGCCATAGACATGGCACTCGGCAGAGACAGCATCGGCGAGACATGACGCCAGCATCCCGTTACCGATGCCGAAATCTACTATGAGCTGTGGTTTGGTGGGCAGGTGTGCCACCAGCGCGTGTGCAAGCTTAGTGAACGCGCGTTGCTTGAGTGCCCGCACCGCGATGCCGTCACGAGTCAGAAAATCCTCACTGCCTCGTGCTTCATAGAGCGGCGCGACGTCAGGCATGGCCGGAAGAGTCACACCGTGGCCGCATTGGGCACATTTCCATATTTCGACGCGCGGTGCGATGGCATTTCCGGTTTCAAGGGTAATCTGCGGCGCGCTGCCAAAATTGCAACTGCCCGAAGTGAGTCCGGAGCAGTGCTGATAATGTATCGGCGCGCCGACAGCCTTACTCATTGCGCCTCTCCATCCAAACCAAAACTGTACAATCTGTGAGCGACGAAATTGACAGGGGCAACTAGCGCCGAAGCAGCAAAGACCGCGACGTAATAAGGCGCGCCCATAGCCACCAAGCCGACGCTTCCTCCCATTGCCGCCATCGTGCCCACTACGGTGGTAGTGAAATAGCGTAGCAGATCGATCAAGCAAATTTCGCTAGCGATTCTGAAGGTCCAGTGGCGGTTCATTGCAAATCCGAATGCGGTCACCGCCATAAAGCAGAGCAGATAAGAGAGCAGATAATGCAGCCCGAGTAGTTCGGTGAAGGCAACGATAATTAATGTGTTAAGCAGGGCCGATGCTGCGCCCACCGTCAGGAAGCGCATGATTTCAGCCCTGTGCCGACGGATCAGCGAGATTAAGTGCATCAACACCGAATTATTGTTGCGCCGGAACGCGACCAAAATCGGCCTCATGCCCCGCGATGACGGAAAGCAACACGCCGCCTAGCGCAGTTTGCATCCCGACCACGCCTATGACCGCCGCAAACAATAATGGCAATGTGCTGGGCAAGGCGACGAACCCGATCGAGCTCCACCACACGCCAATCGCCGCCAGCGAGGCCGCTGATACAAGCATTGCTCCTATGCCACCGAGTAGCGCATGTTCAAGCGTCAATACATTACGCCAGCGCATTAGGATTGGTCGCATCGGCCGATACCCTTGATGAACACCGTGAAGATGAGTTGCGAGCTCCATGATTGCGGCAAAGTGCCCGGTGGTGAACAAAAAGGCCGCGACGATTGTCCAGCTGACGCCGAACGGAGGTTCACCGTGCAGCGCTCCAACCCCATAAAGCGTTGCGACAATGAATATCGCCGTCGCAATCGTCATGAGGCAAAGCGCAGGAACGCCGAACATCCAGGTCGGGCTGAGCATCAATAAATAACGTAAATGCCGCCAGCCATCGCGCCACGGGCGCAAATGGGGCGGGCGATCGCGCAGGTCTGGCGAAAGCGTAGCGGGCACTTCGTCGATCCGCATTTTGCGCAGGCTCGCCTTGATCACCATCTCGCTCGCGAACTCCATACCGCTGCCCTGCAGGCCAAGCGTGGCAAAGGTTTCGCGGCGAATGGCGCGCAATCCGCAATGCGCATCGTCGATGCCAGCGCGAAAGAAGAGGTTGAGGATGCCGGTCAACACCGGATTGCCGATATAGCGATTTTTCCACGGCATCGCGCCGGGGCTAACCCCGCCCAGAAACCGCGACCCCATGCACAAATCTGCACCGTCGATTAGCCGGCCAATCATTGGCACTGCGTCGGTGAAGTCATAACTGCCGTCGCAATCGCCCATCACCAGATAGCGGCCATAGGCCCCTTCGAACCCGCCAATGATGGCGGCACCATAGCCCTTTCGGCTGACGGCAACAACGCGCGCGCCAAGCATGGCGGCCATCGCCTGGCTGCCATCGGTCGAGCCATTGTCGGCAATAACGATTTCTCCGGCGAGTCCATAGTCTCGCTCTATACGGTTCAAGGCTTCGCGCGCATTGTTGATGCAATGCGGCAATGACTGGGTTTCGTTCAGACAGGGCATGACGATAGACACGTCCAGCGGCGGCGCATCGCCAAACGCATAGTGCAATTTCATGTCCATCTGCCCTAACACTCCCCTTAATTCTTATTAAGGAGTGTCAGAAAATGGTTTATAGACGGTTAAAGATTGCTGTCTGCGATGGCTTCAATCGCCGTTTTATCCCCGGTTGCCGCGCACAAAGGGGCAAAGCTGTAGTGGCCAATCTTGACAGGCGGGCATCCACCACGCACATGTGCGTTGTCGGATAAAGACTGCGAGTAGGGGGCGCGCGGTGAGGAGTTGCGCATATGTCCCTGCCCATGTTGACGGCTGCATTGCTGGCCGCCGGAACCCCGGCCCCGAATGCTGACGCATTACCGAATGGTGCCGACTATATCATAGTGGTTGACGCCATAGCGCCGGACGACCCCCAACCTGTCCTGGCACCAGACAGCACCGCCGATCCAATTGCAGATCAGCCGGATGAACCGTCGGACGAACAGGACATTGTGGTTCAGGCCAGAACCCAGATAGCGGGTGATCCGCTCGAACAGCTCAATGTCACGGCCTATGCCATCAACACCGATGTTGACGAAGCGCTTGTTGCCCCGATTGCCCATGCCTATGAACATGGCTTGCCACGGTCGCTGCGCAACATTTTGAGCAATTTTTTCAGTAATTTACGCGAGCCTATTGTCGCCATCAACTATCTGTTGCAGCTCAAACCAGGCAAGGCGGTGGAAACGCTGGGGCGGTTTGTGATCAATACGACCGCCGGATTTGGCGGGATTAACGATGTCGCACGCGAACGGCCGTTCAACCTACCGCATCGCACAAACGGCTTTGCCAATACGCTGGGTTATTATGGTGTCGGGCCGGGGCCGTTTCTGGTGCTGCCGCTGGTCGGAGTCACTACGCTGCGTGATCTGTTGGGCGGCGGTGTTGATCAGATGGTCCTGCCTGTCGGCATTGGTCGACCGTTCACCTCGCCCGTTTATGGCGTTTCGTCCTACACCGTCAATTCGCTCGACTTTCGGATCGAGTTTGATGGACAAATACAGGGGTATCGCAATAGCAGCGACCCTTATGGCGCGATGCGCACCGCCTATCTGGCGCGGCGCGCGTGCGAAATTGATGCCTTGCATGGGCGCGTGGCACAGCCGTGCAACGCCCCGCCTGTGCCGTTCGGCACAGTCGCCGTTCCGCCTTTAACTCCTGCCGCTGAACCTGCGGGCGATAGGGAGAGGGCTGGTGCCCCCTAAACCCTGTTCGCGGCGCTCAGGATAGCGCGGACACTGGCGGTCGCGACGTCGGGGTCGATGCCGGCACCGAACAGCGTGCGGCCATCTGTTGCGCGGCACTCGACATAGGCGGCGGCGCGCGCGTCGCTGCCATGGCCGATCGCGTGTTCGCTATAGTCCGATATGTCGAGGTCGGGGCCGCCAGCTTCGGATAGTGCGGCGATGACGCTCGACATCAGGCCGTTACCGCGCCCCGACAGGCGGCTTTCCTTGCCATCGACGCTGATCGTGCCAATGAAGATGCGGTCGGAACCGCTGTGCGATTCCTGCCAGTCGATCAGGACAAAACGCTGCCCCGCTTCGCTCAGATAGGCCTCGTCGAACGCCTGCCAAATGTCGGTGGAGACAAGCTCGCGTCCCTCCACGTCCGCCAGCTCCTGTACGGTGCGGCTGAAATCGGCCTGCAACCGTTTGGGTAATTTCAGGCCATGGTCCTGCTCCAGCACCCATGCGACGCCACCCTTGCCGCTTTGCGAATTGACGCGGATGACGGCCTCGTAGCTGCGGCCAATATCGGCGGGGTCGATGGGCAGGTAGGGCACTTCCCAAATCTCGTCGTTGCGCGCGGCCTGTGCGGCAAAGCCTTTTTTGATGGCGTCCTGATGGCTGCCCGAAAAGGCAGTGTGAACTAATTCGCCGCCATAGGGGTGGCGCGGATGGACGGGCAATTGGTTGCAATATTCGACCGTTTTTATGACCGCGTCGATGTCCGAAAAGTCGAGGTCGGGGTTGACCCCCTGCGTGTACATGTTGAGCGCGATGGTGACGAGGCACGAGTTGCCTGTGCGCTCGCCATTGCCGAACAGGCAGCCCTCAACGCGGTCGGCACCCGCCAGAAGGCCCAGTTCCGCCGCCGCAACCCCGGTGCCACGGTCGTTGTGGGTGTGCAGCGATATGACGGCGCTGTCGCGGCGCGGCAGGTTGCGGCAAAAATATTCGATCTGATCCGCATAGATGTTGGGTGTTGCCGCCTCGACCGTCGCAGGCAGATTGAGAATGATCGGCGCGTCGGGCGTGGGGCAGAGTATGTCCATCACGGCGGCGCAAGTTTCTAGGCTGAAATCGAGTTCGGCGGTGGAGAAGCATTCAGGCGAATATTCGAACCGCCAATCGGTGCCGGGCCGCCGCGCGGCATTATCCCGCAGCAATTTGGCGCCATCGACGGCGATTTGCTTGACCTCGGCGCGGTCCATGCCGAACACAATCCGCCGCCATGCGGGGGCGAGCGCGTTATAGACATGGACGATGGCGGATTTTGCGCCCTTCAGGCTTTCAAAGCTGGTGGAGATGAGATCGGCGCGGCTTTGCGTCAACACTTGGACGACGACATCGTCGGGGATAGCGCCCGATTGCACAAGCCCTGCGATAAAGTCGAAATCAGTCGCGCCTGAGGATGGGAAACCGACCTCTATTTCCTTGAGGCCGATTTTGACCAACAGATCAAAGAACCGCCGTTTGCGGTCCGCATCCATCGGGTCGATCAGTGCCTGATTGCCGTCACGCAGATCGGTGGACAGCCAACGCGGGGCGCGTGTAATCGTGCGGCCGGGCCATTGGCGGTCCGACAAAGGGACTTGCGGAAATGGCCGGTATTTAACCGACGGGTTTGTGATCATGGTCATATTTGGGCTCGCGGATGAATGCTAATAAGTGCTTGGAACTTGGGTTCACCCTTGGGCCGTCTGGGGCGCCGTTACAGGCGCAAGCCAAAGTGATTTGGCATCCTCACGCCCAAGGGCGCGTAAGTCGTATAAGGTGGAGTCGACCAATCAACATAGGATTGTGCTAAGGATGTTTGCACAGATGTCCAGCATAGATTATGCATGTGCACGGGTCGCACCGGGTTTTTCGTTCACATAAGGGGAGGCAAGGATGCGTTACACAAATAAGTTCATGGCGGGGGCCATGGCCCTGCCAATCGCACTGGCACTGGCAGGCTGCAATGTTTTTGGCGGCGGAGGGTCGGAAAACAGCAAATCTACACCTGAAGCGCGCGTCGTTGCGACACCCGTAGCGGGCGCACCTGCGGCTGCCACACCGGCAGCAACCGCCGAAACGGCTGCGGCTGCTGGCGGCAAGAGCGAGGCTGCGGCAACAACGACTCGCGTTGCCAGCAACAGCACCGACGCAAAGGGTGGCGGCGCTGGCTCTGGCGGCAATCAATGTACCGATGGGCGCGATCGCCATGTCGTTGTCCGCAACGATACGTCAACTACGCTATTTCGCCTCTTTGGATCGAACGTCAACCGCTCCTCGTGGGAAGAAGACGTGCTGGGCAGCGACGTTCTTGCCGCTGGGCAGAGCATCAACGTCAATTGGGACGACGGCAGCTGCGAATGCATGTTCGATTTCAAGGCTGAGTTTTCGGACAGCACCGAAACCATTCGCCGTGGTTTCAACGTCTGCACCGAATCGCAATGGCGCATCGTTGAATGACGTGATTGATTTGAGTTAGGTTGGCAAAAAGCCCGAGGGTGGAGTTCACCTTCGGGCTTTTTTGTGCGTCACGTGGGGTGTTAATTCACCGCTTTATCGACCAGTTTATTCTTGCCGATCCACGACATCATCGAGCGTAATTTTGCGCCGACCTGTTCAATCGGATGCGCGGCGGCGGCTTTGCGAGCGGCCTTAAGCTCAGGCTGTCCGGCCAGGTTATCGAGCACGAAATTCTTGACGAACCGCCCCGATTGAATGTCGGCGAGCACGCGCTTCATCTCTGCTTTGGTTTCATCGGTGATGATCCGTGGTCCGGTGGTGATGTCACCATATTCGGCGGTATTGCTGATCGAATAGCGCATATTGGCGATGCCGCCTTCATACAATAGGTCGACAATCAGTTTGGTTTCGTGGAGGCATTCAAAATAGGCCATTTCGGGCGCGTAACCCGCTTCGACCAATGTTTCGAAGCCCGCCTGAATCAGGTGGGTGATGCCGCCGCACAGCACAGCTTGTTCGCCGAACAGGTCGGTTTCGCATTCCTCGCGGAAATTGGTTTCAATAATCCCGGCGCGCCCGCCGCCGACGGCTGAGGCATAGGATAAAGCGAGCGATTTGGCGTAACCGTTGCCATTCGATGTGCCAGACGCCTCTTGCGCCACCGCGATCAGGCAGGGGACGCCGCCGCCGCGTTGATATTCGCTGCGCACTGTGTGGCCCGGCCCTTTTGGCGCGACCATGAAAATGTCGATGTCCGCGCGTGGTTCGATCAGGCCGAAATGAATGTTTAGGCCGTGGGCGAACGCCAATGCGCTGCCCGGTTTCATATTCGAGCCAATATCGTCGGCATAAATCTTGGCTTGATGCTCATCGGGCGCGAGGATCATGACCACATCGGCCCATTCTGCCGCAGCCTTGTTCGACAGCACGGTAAAGCCCGCCGCCTGCGCCTTGGTCGCGGTTGCAGACCCTGGCCGCAGTGCAATCGCCACGTCGGCGACGCCACTGTCACGCAGGTTTTGCGCATGGGCATGGCCCTGGCTGCCATAGCCGATGATCGCGACCTTCTTGCCCTTGATCAGATTCAGATCGGCATCGGCGTCGTAGTAAACCTTCATTCTTCAGTCCCTCATTTTCAATTTCAAGTGGTCTGACGCATGATCTTGTCGAGCGGCCTGCCTTTGGCACACTCATCAATCAATTTGTCGAGGTAACGAATTTCCCGCATTGTATCATCTTCAATGTCTTCGATGCGGATGCCGCAAATCAGACCTTTGATCTCGCAGCGAGCCGGGTTGAGCGCCGGAGCTTGCGCAAAGAACGTCTCGAAATCAGTCCGTTGCTCAATCTCGGTCGTCAATTGTTGCTGGCTATAGCCAGTCAGCCAGCGAATAATCGCATCCACCTCGTCCTTGCTGCGCCCCTTGCGTTCCGCTTTGGCGAGGTAGTGCGGGTAAACGCTGGCGAAGCTCGTTGTGTAGATGCGGTGCTTTTTCACCTCATGCCGCCCCGGCCCCGCGCGCGATGGCAACGACCCCGGTGCGGACGACCTCGACAAGGCCGCATTCGCGCATCAGGGTGATGAAGCTATCGACCTTGTCGCTGGTGCCGG
>ERZ1292633.3137-Hain-H41-02um-R1-3137-length-16361-cov-22_pt1 | contig 16361 bp, 14 predicted proteins | sample MGYA00564406_ERZ1292633 | MGnify/ENA primary metagenome ERZ1292633 (study PRJEB36523, sample SAMEA6512639) | groundwater metagenome | collected 2019-01-08 | study: AquaDiva: Metagenomics assemblies of 32 groundwater samples | reverse complement strand
GATTCCCGCTTTCGCGGGAATGACGAATTGTACCCACTCACTTTGGAGAAGACCCCAAACAAGAGGAACCAACGTGTTTTCACGCTTTACGTGCCATGCTCGGCTTGTTTGGCGTGAGTGCTGGATATGAGAATGCGCCCTGCGGCCAGAAAGGGCCGCAGGGCGAGCGTGTTAGCTCGATAAGCAGGTACTCATAAATGTCTTGCGGTCGTCGCCGGTAAGTTTTTTCGCACCTGCTTCTTTATTACAGGATTTCATCTTGTTCTGCTGAGTGCTCTGCTGAGTTTCACCCGCCGCTTTCATCGGTTTCGCGGAGAGGCATTCCTTCATAAACGCCCTCCGCTCATCACCTTTCCCTTCACCCAACCCTTTGGCAGTGGCTTCTGCGTTGCACGTCTTCATTTTGTTTTGCTGTGCCGGCGCCGCCATGGCCAACGGCGTGAGGCACAGCCCGGACACAAAGAGGGATACCACCACGATGCCGGCTGTCTTTATCATATGCATCTCCTTTGGTGAGAGTGGGGGGTAGATGGACGCGCGCAGCATAGCAAATTTACCGATCTGTGTCTCGACAAATTTTAGGAATACTCATAAACCAACCATTTCATGGAGACTCCGCTGTGGTCGCAGATGATTGACTCACGCGAGACGGGCGAGAAGGGTTGATCTGGTTTGTTTTGTTTATTTGGTTGATTTGGTTATCCGGTTAGTTTCGTTCAACCAACCAAACCAAACAGACCAAATAAACAAAATAGACCGTTCCCGTTATTCGTAGTCCACGCGCATGAGACAGAGTCCATGAGGAGGGGCGGTCTGGCCTGCCGCAGACCGATTCCGAGATTTCAGGACTGCTGTGAGACTGTCGGGAGTCCGTTTGCCCAGCCCCACTTCGATCAGCGTTCCGACTATAGCTCGAACCATGTGTTTCAGAAATCGGTCGGCGTAGGTTTCGATGAAAATCTGGTCGTCGTCGCGGATGATGGCGAGTCGTTGCAGATGGCAGATGGGATTTTCGTTGTCAGTGAGACTTCCTTCGAAGGAGGAAAAGTCCTGTGATCCGATCAGCGTCGCTGCTGCCTGTTGCATGGCAGCCTCATCCAGCGGGTGGTAGATGTGCCAGGCGAATGAACGATCGATAGTGGGACGGGCCGGGCGATGCAGGATTCGATAGGTGTAGAGCTTGCCTCGTGCATCGTGTTGGGCATGAAAGCGGTCGTCCATAATGGCAGAGGAATGAACGGCAATGTCTTTCGGCAGTACGGCATTGAGCGCCCGCATCCAGTTGTATGCGGGCCAATCTTGGTCCGTGCGAAAACTTGCCACTTGCCCACGAGCATGTACGCCGGAGTCTGTGCGACCTGCGCCGATGACGGACACCGTGGCTTGGCTCACTTGTCGGATGGCCCGCTCGATGGCTTCTTGGATGGTGGGTTGGTCGGGTTGGCGTTGCCAACCGGCGTAGCAGGTCCCGTCGTACTCCAGGACTAACTTGACTGTAGGCATCGGCGTGGGTGAAAGCGCAGCGCGGATGTCATCGCGTGGTGAGTTTCGCGGAGGCGAGGAAGGACTTGATGCCTTCCATGAGTGCTTCCGCCACGCGCGTGGTGAATCGGGTGGTTCGGAGCATCTCTTCTTCATCGGAGTTCGAGATATAGGCAATTTCAGCCAGGATGCTGGGCATGCTGGTGAAGCGAAGTACATAGAAGGGCGCGGTCTTTACCCCATGGTCGACCAGATCGTAGCGACCGTTCAGGCTGGCGACCATGGCTTCTTTGGCGGTCCAGGCGAGTTCGAGGGATGCTTCGATCTTCTTCGCCGTCAGGAGGTCGGCGACGAGGTATTCCCATCCCACGCCGGTATTACTGAGCGGGGTTCCATTTTCGCGGGCCGCCACTTCGAGCGCCCGTTGATCCTTGGCTTCTCCGAAGTGGTAGATTTCAATCCCCTTCACGGAGTGTTGTGGATGGGAATTCACATGGATCGATATAAAGAGGTCCGCCTCCTGTCCATTGGCAAACTTTGCCCGGTCTTCCAACTCGACGAATCGGTCCCGTTCACGGGTCATGAGGACACGGACTCCCGGCTGCTGGCTCAAGAGATCCCGTAGTTTCAACGCGACTTTCAATGTAATGTCTTTTTCTTCTGTTCCATGCTGCCCACGTGCGCCAGAATCTCTCCCGCCGTGCCCTGGATCGATTACAATGGTTGTAAACGACTTAGCTCGCGGCTGAGTTGGCTGGGGAGGAGTAGGGTATGGAAGTCCTGGGCCGGGTGTTGATTCAACGGACGAAGGTGCCATCGGATAGTTTGAAGGCACCACATCGATGACAAGTCGGTGAGGATTCGTCAATGTGAGCAACGTATAGCGTTGAAATGAACCAACCGGGAGAGAGACTGCAACAGATTGTTCAGATGATTGGCTGATGATAAACGGCTTGGCAACACGACCGGCTGTCAGTGCCGATTTGGCGGAATGGCTTAAGGTGGCGTTGGGGATTTCGATGGTGATTCCCTCGGCCTGGAGTTGGGGATGTTTGTTGGGGTGGGCCTTCGCGTCGAGATCGAGCACGAGCCTCGTCAACCCCGGCGAGCTGGCTGTCCGGAGGTTCCGTATCGTCGTCAGGCCTCGCGCAGAAGGAGCCATGTGTACAGGTGAAGTGCGGAACCGGTTGGGCTTGGCAGGAGATTCCTGACGGGCGGCACTCGTTGCCGCGAATGCATAGCCAGTGTGAAACAGATTGAGGGCATGCCCAGGGAGATCGAAGAGTCCGACCAGGAAGGCGAGGGTGAGGATGCGCCACAGGGCTGATCGCATGGGTGGTTACTGCGTGTGATGGGATATAGAGTTTTTCTCAGATGTGTGCGCCGTTGTCAAGGGGATCGGCCATACTGGTTGGCGTAGTTGCTCTGGTTTGTTTGGTCTATTTGGTTTATTTTGTTTATCTCGTTTATTTGGTTGAACGAAACTAACCAAATGAACCAAAGCAACGAAACAAACTGGGCTTGTACGGTTAGTCATGGCACTTCACCTCATTGTCGATGGCTACAATCTCTTGGCGCTGACGGGCCGGATCGGTGCAGGGACGAGCTTCCATTCCGAAGTGGCGCGTGAATCGTTGTTGCACGACCTGTCGGCCTATCGTCAACGCAAATCCCATCCAATCACGGTGGTCTTTGACGGATGGCAACAGGGGTGGGGCACGGAACAGCGGGAGCATCGGCTTGGTTTGGAGATTATTTTCTCTCAGCGTGGAGAAAAAGCCGATCAGGTAATTCAACGTTTGGCTGCCGAGTTCGGATCCGCCTGCGCGGTGGTGAGTTCCGATCGTGAGATTATCGAGGTCGCGAGGGCACAGGGAGCTTTTGTGATGAAGGCCCAGGAGTTTATCGGAAAACTGCAAGGGCCGTCGAGCGTGCCCCGTGCCACTCCCCACAAAGAGCTGGATACAGGGGAGGATCTTCGACCTCAGCGTGGGCCGGGCAAGAAGGGAAACCCGCGCAAGTTACCGAAGTCCCAACGGCAGCGCAGCAGGCAGCTCAAGCGATTTTGAACAGGCGCTTCGCGTTCTCGGTGGTGATGTGTCCGATGCGCTCGATCGACATGTCCGGCGCATCGGCGTGAAGCTCCGCCAGCCTTTGCGCGACGAATGACACGTAGGCCGGTTCGTTCCGTTTGCCTCGATGGGGGATGGGCGTCAGGTACGGGCAGTCGGTTTCGATTAGGAGACGGTCCAGCGGAGCGGTTTTTGCGATGTCTCGAAGCATGGTTGCATTTTGAAACGTGAGAATCCCGGAAAACGACAGATAAAACCCTAAATCCAGAGCATCTTTTGCCAGCCACGCATCCCCGGAAAAGCAGTGAAAGACTCCGCCGACTTCTGACGCCTTCTCTTCTTTCAAGATCGTAATCGTGTCTTCTTGGGCCTCCCGCGTGTGGATGATCACGGGAAGATTCAACTCGCGTGCGAGCTGAATCTGTTCGCGGAATCGTTCGCGTTGTTCCTTCGGTGACGAATGGTTGTAGTGGTAGTCGAGGCCGATCTCGCCGTAGGCGACCACCTTTTTATTCTGCGCCAGCTGGCGGAAATCGTCGTACCAGCTATCGAGGATATGCTTCACTTCATGTGGATGGACGCCGATGGAGGCATAGATGAACGGGTGTTGTTCCGCCAGCGCAACCGCTGCCCGGCTGGTCGCCAGATCGCAGCCAATGGTAATGAAGGCTTCGACACCGGCCTCCCTGGCGCGAGCAATCATCGCCTCGCGATCCTCATTGTAGCGGGCATCATCCAGATGGGTATGGGTATCGATGAGCATGGGGGTCTATTTGGTTTGTTTGGTTTATCTGGTTCGTCTGATTCAACCAAATAAACAAAACAAACCAAATGAACCAAACAACCGTTTAGATGGGTTTGGTCACGATCATATCGGCCAGTTCTGTGAGTAAGGCTTCTGTCTCATTCCAGCCGAGACAGGCATCGGTGATGGAGACACCGTGGGCCAGGGTCTTTCCCTGCTGCCAGGTCTGTTTGCCGGGATTCAGGTTGCTTTCGAGCATCAGCCCCGTGATGGATTGGCGGCCATCGCGGAATTGGCGGAGAACATCTCGCGCAACCAAACCCTGGCGCCGATGATCTTTGCTGGAGTTGTCGTGTGAACAGTCGATCATGATGGGACGAACGATACCTTCGCTCGCGACAATGGCTTCCGCACGAGTCACGTGTTCGGCTTCATAGTTGGTTTTCCCGCCCCCGCCACGCAGCACGATATGACGATCAGGGTTGCCCATGGTCTTGATGATGGAGGTGAGCCCATCGGCGTTGATGCCGAGAAAGTGATGAGACTGTTTCGCGGCGACCATGGCATTCCAGGCCACTTGCAGATTGCCCTCTGTGCCGTTCTTAAAACCGACCGGCATAGACAGCCCGCTGGCCATTTCCCGGTGCGGCTGGCTTTCGGTGGTGCGGGCGCCGATGGCGACCCAACTCCAGAGATCGGCAATGTATTGGGGGGACACCGGGTCCAAGGCTTCAGCCGCGCAGGGAACTCCGCGTTTGTTGATGTTGAGGAGAATCGTTCGCGCGAGTTCCATTCCGGTGGCGATATCGCAGGTGCCGTCCAGATGCGGATCGTTGATCAGGCCTTTCCATCCGACTGTGGTACGGGGCTTTTCAAAGTAGGTACGCATGACGATGAGCAACCGGTCGCGCAACGCATCCGCTACTGGCTTCAATCGGTCGGCATACTCGTATGCGGCCTCAGGGTCGTGGATGGAGCAGGGTCCGACGATCACCAGTAGGCGCTCACGGTCTTGGCCGTGCAGAATGTGGCGAATGGCATCTCTGGTTTCAACGACTAGGGCAGCGGCTTGATCGGTGATCGGTAGCTTTGACTTGATCGTTCGCGGCGAGGGCAGCGGCTTGATATCAATAATATGCTGGTTATCGAGAGGTCTCTGCATGGTTGTGCCTTTTCACATAAGGAAGCGCTCTTTGTCGTATAGCTTGACGGGGCATTATGCGCTTGGACGCGTAAAATATAGCCTAGATTCCAAGGAATATCCACTGGGGCAGTGCCGGCGACCGGCGATGGCTGGATTGGCGCATCGATTCCGTTGTTTGACAAGCCGTGAAAGCCTATGGTACGTAGCTCGCCTTCAATGATTCTGCACAGTTCCATACGACGTTCGGCCTGTTTTCTTCGGGGCGCTGTGGCGATCGGCCTAGCTCTGCTCTTGCTCTCCATTGCGCCGTTTGCCGTGGCGCAGGATGTCCATCACGAGTTAGCGGCGGCTGACCACGATGGGCACGAGCACTCCGACACCGATCTCTGTCAATGGGTCAAACATCACACGGCCGGGTTCCTCGATATCGGCACTCCTCTCTTCACGGCACAGGAACTCGTCGAGCTGCTGGAACTTCCAGCGGACTCCGTTCTGCTGTCCTTCGAACTATCCACGCCCGGTCCTTCTCGCGCTCCCCCACGCTGCTAGTCACGTCATTTCGGCTCACGCCATTCTGTCATGGTTGTCGTCGGACTACCTGCCGCTGTGGCGTCTTTTCAATACGTGATTGGAAGGGGACTTCATGCGATCCATTATATGGAGCCATCTCATTGTTCGTTCGATATGTCTCTGTGTCGTTTGTCTGAGTGTTCTGCATCAGGCTCGTGCCGTTGCGGCCGAGCCTGTTTTCATCGCCGGCTCGGTCCAGAATCAGGATCTTCGTCGAGTGGGGCAGGTGATTGTGGAGGTGAAGGATCAAGAAGGAACGTTGATGACGACCGGCGTTTCGAACGATGCCGGCGAGTTTAGAGTTCCTGTTCCTGCCGATGGAACCTATTCTGTTAGCGCCCTGCAAGATACCTATCGAAGCGAGTATATCGTGCTGAAGATCGGGACCGAGGCGCCCGATCCCATCACCTTGACCCTGTCCAAGACCAGAGAGATTGCACTTGAAGTGCGGTCGCCTCTGGCGCCGATTCAATACAAGGCGTCGAGCGAGACCTACTCGGTAAGTCGAAAAGATATAGAAGCATTGCCGCGTGGCAACAATGTCGAGTTACAGGATGTGCTCATCACGATTCCGGGCGCCGTCTATGGATCGCTCAAGCAAGTGCATATTCGGCAGGATCATGCGAACATCCAGCTCCGAATCGACGGCGTGCCGATTCCAGACACCGTGTCTTCCACCTTCTCCGATGTGATCTCGCCGCGGGCATGGGAACGAGCGGATATTATTCTTGGCGGTATGGAAGCGCAGTATGGAAATAAGATTGCTGCGGTGTTGGATATCACGACGAAAAGCGGAACGAAGCCTGGGTTTGGGTCTGCCCAAATGTTCGGCGGGTCGAACAACACGATCAATCCATCGCTCGAATATGGAGGCACGGTCGGCGAGAAGTTCCGGTTCTACGTGCTGAACAGCCATACGGCAACGAATCGCGGTATTGAGCCGCCGACGCTTGGGCATTCGATTTTTCATGGGCAAAGCGAGAGGAATCAGACGTTCATGCGCGGCGATTATCAGCTCGACAATTCGAACAGCTTCTCATGGGTGTTTTTGAACTCTGTGGCGAAATATCAGATTCCGACGTTGCCTGGCCGGACCCCGAATGCCACCATCGCGGGGTTGTTGCCAGGATTTTCCCCGGTACCGTCCGAGATGGTCGACGAGAATCAAAAGGAAAATAACCAATATGGGCATATGGTCTGGCGGCACGATGTGAACAGCAGTAATTTCTTCAGCCTCTCCGGATATTTCCGCCAAACGCGCGCCACGTTTCGGACGGACCCATTGAATGTGCTCGCCTACACGGCAGATCCGGCTGAGCCATTTTCAGCCGGGAGCCAGGATCGGAGCGCCAATTCGAGTGGACTTCGATTCGATCACACCTATATTCCATCCAAGGAACATGTGGTCAAAATCGGATTCCAAGTCGACCGGACGCAGACGGTGAACAAGACAAGACTATTTGGGTTCAATCGGCTAGATCCGAACGATCCGGAATCTGATCCGACCGGTTCATTGATTGGTATCAATGCGGACAATCGGCTGATCGGTTACCGGCAGGAATTTTGGATTCAGGATCAGTGGAGCCCGAACGATCACTGGACGTTCAACCTCGGCGTGCGGGCCGATGCAGTGCAGTACCAGCGCCATGAGGGACAAGTCAGCCCACGGGTCGGGATCACCTACAAGGCCGATCCGGCCAATGTCTTCCATGTCTACTACGGACGACAGTTCACGCCGCCGAACCTCGAAGCCATTTCCTTTGCGAAATTTAATACAGCCGGAACAACGGCAGCACCGGAGAATACGACGAATAATACGGTTCGGGCCGAGCGAGCGCACTACTTTGAGGTTGGGAGCTACCATGCGTTGACCAGTTGGGCGACCGTACAACTGACCGGGTACTACAAGCTCGCCAACTATCTGTCCGATGCGGGCCAGTTCGGGACGACGCCCTTGTTGAATTACTTCGCCTTTGAAAGAGGCTGGACCAGGGGCATCGATGGAGCCCTGAAACTTCAGATCACGGATAACTTGACTGCGCGGGGCAATGTAGCCTGGGGGCAGTGTAAGGGGTACGGGCTCCAATCCGGCCACATCCTGCTCGAAGCGGCCGAAATTGCCGACATCAACTCGAAAGGGGGGGTGCATTGCGATCACCAGCAGACCCTGACGAGTTCCGCGGTGGTCGCCTATCGCTTTTTGGAGCGGACGACAATCACGGGCCAGACGTTGTTTGCCTCTGGGCTGCGTACGGCGGAAGAGGGAGCGAAGACAAACTCCACCCACAGTCCGTCATACACGATCTACAATATGTCCCTGACGCATGTCATCCCCTTGCCGTGGGACAATCAGAAGCTTCTATTGGGGTTTGACGTGGTGAACTTACTGGACCAACAGTACCTCATCAATCGAGGCGAGGGGAGTATCGGCCTGGGTGTGTCGCATGCGGGGATGCCGAGATCGTTCTACTTCCGCGCCCAATGGTTCTTTTAGCCGAATGCTGAAACAGGCCATCAACTGTGTTCTCGTCTCGCACGAATCCTCAACGTACCCCTGAGGGTACGCCTCCGGCTCGTGCGTCGCCTGCGGCCTTGTTGAGTGGCCCGTTTGAGCATCCGGTAGTCGATAGAGTAGGATGCTAAAGTCATGAGATTAATGTTTGCGATATCTTTTGCAGTGGTTTTGGCTTGGCCTGCCTTTGTATTCGCGGTGGCTGGTGATGAGGCCACGCATGAGGACGATCACCAGGAAGATGTGCTGGAGTTGCCGGAGGTCCATGTCCATGGTCTGCCGCTGAACAAGGATCAACAGCTTGGGCCGGTTCCCAAATCCACACCCTGGCCGGCGATTCCGCCTGCCTTAGACGGCAAAGAACTCGACGATTGGATGAAGGCGCGCATGTTGGTTTCCAAGAATGCGACGGTAACGGTAGTGGTCTTGGAGCCGGCCAAGCATCGGGAACTCACCATTGCCGGTATGGCTGCCTTGAATAAATGGACCTTTGAGCCCCAGTTGAAAGGCGATGAGCCGATCAATGGGGAACTGACTGTGCGCATTCACTTCCGCACGCGGTGAGGGATGAAGGCTGGTCATGGGTCATTGATCAATAGGCATTCGAGATGGAGAGTAGCGCTTAAGTCGTTGGCCGGAAGACCGGATGAAAGACAAATGACGAATAGTGTCTATCCATTGACCATGAGCCAATCATGAGTGTGGATGAATCGCTGGTTCGTGCCATCAATGGGCTCGCAGGACAGTCTGACTGGATCGATGGATTGGCGCTCGGTCTCTCCAATTCAGGCCTGCTGTGGGCGCCAGGGATTCTGCTGACCAGCTATTGGCTATGGGTGTCATGGCGGGAGGCGTTGTTAGCAGCCCCGGTACTGGCAGCATCCATCGGCCTGTTGGATTTCGTCGGAGCGCGGATCAAAGACCTTGCGGCCCGGCCACGGCCCTGCATGGCGCTTCCTGATATCCACCAGATCGAAGCCTGCGGCAAGACCTTCGGATTTCCGTCGAATCACGCCATCAATACCGCGACAGCGGCAGCCTTTCTACATGTTCTTTATCCACGGTCAGGCTGGGTAAGTTGGCCGCTGGTTGGACTGATCGGTCTGTCGCGTGTCTATATCGGCGCCCACTACGTGACGGATGTGCTAGGAGGTTGGGTGATCGGCGGTTTGTTCGGAGCCGGGGTTGCGTGGGTGCTCCTGCGCTACTGGCGTATTCGCTCTTCGCTCCCAAGAGCCGTAAACCGTGAATCGTGAGACGCGAATCGAGGGGCAGTCGTGAAGCTCCGGAAACCTCGAACTTCGAACCGTCATGGTTAATGCGGGCTAGTAGCTCTCAAGACAGCGTAACAGTTCTCCTTGGCAGCGTTCCTGATCGTAGCCTCGTCCAATCAACACGATCGCGTGGCTCGGTTCGTCGAGCAATGTGATTGGCGTAATGGTCGCGTTGCCTGGAGGGGCATATTGAAATTCTTGGAGTTCCGGTCCCTTGGCGAAGCGGAAGAAGCCTTTCGCCCGCTCTAGTTCAGGGGGCAGGGTCTTCATCCAACGAAGAAATCGTTCAAAGTTCAACGGGCCAGGCAGCCGAACCGTGGTGGCGATGGGATGATAGGAGGCCCGCTTGTTCGTTGTGGACGAGCGAGGCACTCCGAATTCCACATTCACCGTCTGCGCCGACGGTCTGCGGGTGATTGGTTCGAGCAGCGATGAGGGATCTATCCTGGCATGACTGGCTTCCCAGACCCGCGCGTAGGGATTCTGCTCGATGATCGAGGTCTTGAATGCTTCCCAATGTCCGGGAACATAGAGGTCTCGTTTATTGAGAATGAGTTCATCGGCGCAGCGAATTGCCTGCCTGGTGACAAATCCCCCCATACTTTCCCTATCTGTCGGGATTGGGTGCAGTAAGGCGATGACTTTTTCTAAGTGCGTGAGGCGCGCGGTGTACAGATCCGTAACGCCATCGATCACTTCAGCCGGATCGGCCATGCCGGAGCATTCCAGAATAATTACATCCGACTCATAATCCCGTGCCAGTTGTGCGATCCCCCAGGAGAGATCCTCCTTCGTGTCGCAACAGACGCAGCCGCCGGCAAGGTTCATTACTTGTTCAGCGATGGTGCCAGCACGGGGGCCGTCGATGCTGACTTCTCCGGCTTCGTTCATCAAGACGCCGGCCCGCTTGCCCTGGCTCTTCCAATGTTCCAGCAGCCGCATCAAGAGCGTGGTTTTACCCGCGCCAAGGGAACCGCAGAGGACATAAAAGGGGATCGGGGTCTCGGTCATTGTTTTAACCTGAATCGTCGATCTTGACTGAATCGAGATGGGCGAGACGGACGACGGTTCGAGGTTCGAAGTTCGAGGTTTCCGAAACTTCGAACCCGGAACTTCGAACTTCGTACTCTTCCCAGTCTCGCCTGCCTCGCCTTTCCCGCTCGCCCCGCGCGGTTAATGGTGCACATGCACAAGTCCCTCGCCCTGGTGCTGCTGCGCCAACGTGGTGAGATCGCAGTGGATCTCGTCATGATGGCAACAGTCGGTCCCCATCTGAATCGTCATATGTTTGATACCGAAATCTGCGCTGACCTTGGCGCGGATGGTGTGAAGTAAGTTGTTGGTCAGCGCCGAATCGTCTCCATCGACGAGTATATGACAGGTCATCATTATTAGCCGAGGTTCGACTGCCCAGATATGGAGGTCGTGGACATTTTTTACGCCGGGGATCGCCTCGATGGTTGCAGCTACGTGTGAGGCGCTGATCTTCGGTGGGGTCGATTCCAACAAGACGTCCAGCGATTCCTTAAACAGAGGCCAGGCCCCTTTGGCAATGGCCGCGACAACCAGCAAGCTGACCAATGGGTCGAGAACGGTCCATCCGGTCAGTAAGATGGCCCCGCCGCTGATGACGACGCCCAAGGACACCCAAGCATCACCCAGCATGTGCCAAAAGGCGCTGCGGATATTGAGATCGTCCTTGGCTCCGCGCTGCAACAGAAGGGCGATGCTCAGATTGGCTGCAAAACTCAAGGCAGCGATCGCCATGACCCAGCCGCCGTCCACCGGGACGGGCTGCAGTAGTCGCTTGAACCCCACGAGTGCAATGCCGAGGGCTGTGAGCAGTAGAATAAACGAATTCAAGAACGCCGCAATGATGCCGGCCCGGTGATACCCAAATGTTTTGGTTTCTGTGGCAGGCCTGGCCGTAAGGAGATGGGCATAGAGGGCAAGAAACAGCGCGCCCTGGTCGACGAAGTTATGGCCTGCATCGCTCATGAGTCCGATGCTGTCGAGTATCCATCCGCCGATGAACTCAGCGACGATAATCACCGCATTCAGTGCAAGCGAGAGGTATAGACGGCTGCGGAGATGTTCATAGGAGGAGGCATGAGCGCTCATAGGTAATAGTGTCGCATGTGGGCGCCGAGGCGGCAAGCGTTCTAGCAGGATGCTGAAAAATGGGGCGGGGTGGCTGGGACGGTCCCTGTGCTCGCGCAACGCGCGGTCGCAGACTCCCCTCGTTGGACGCGCGCAGTTGGGATCATCCCAGCCACCCCTTATTAAGTGAAAGTTCGCTGCGGCCTTGCTTGGGGTAAGGCGCGTCTCGGCGCGCCTGGGTTGGGCGGGTGAGAAGTCCGGTCTTTTTGAGCATCCTGAGCTATTGTGGCATCAGCGCCATTCTCTGAGATTCCAGCGGTGGTTTATGTATAAACCGAGTTTCTCCGCAGTCTGCCAGAGACTTTTCAGATCAGCGGGGATCGCTGCTCGGATGTAGGCGAAGGCGCTCACTGAGAATTGGGTATTTGGATTGTCCGATACCAACGTTGGCGCTGGCTGGATCGGTGGAAACCGCCAGGCTCATTTTACCTTGGTGCCTGGGTCAACTTCTTCGAGGATGGTGGCGAGGCCGCGGACTTCGCTGTCCCCTGCGGCCAGCACCATGCCTTGCGATTCGATGCCCATGAGCTTCGCGGGCTTGAGGTTGGCGACAATGATGATCGTTTTTCCGATCAGCGCCTCCGGTTCGTATTTCTTGCCGATGCCGGCAACGATCTGTCGCTGCTCCGCCCCCTCTCCAAGACTGACTTGCAGCTTGAGCAACTTCTCCGACTTGGGGACGCGTTCTGCACTGATGACTTTCGCGGTCTTCAGCTGAATCTTCATGAACTCGTCGATAGTGATCTGGGCCGGCGCCGCTGGTGCCGCAGGGGCTGCGGTCGGCGGCGCGGCAGTGGGTGGTGTTGGTATCGCTGTCGTCGGTTGCGGGGGAGTCGTTGCGTCGCTCACGGTCTTGGCTCCTTGTGGTTTTGATTCGATACGGGGGAAGAGACCTGGGCCCTTGCAGATCTTTGTCTCAACGAGCGGTGTCTCCCATTTGTAGGCTGTTTGTGGTATCGGCTTTGAAAAGTCGAACGAAAGGCCGAGTTGCTGGGTGAGTTGTGCTGCTGTCTGGGGCATGTAGGGATACATGAGGGCCGAGAGCAATCGCAGCGCCCTTGATGCTGTATTCAGAACAGTGTTAAGGCGCGGGCGATTCTCAGGATTCTTGGCGAGTTGCCAGGGTGCAGCCTTGTCGATGTATTCGTCGCACAGACCGATGAGTTCCCATATGGCTTGGAGATTTTCCCGCAAGGCGAGTGCGCGATAGCCCTGATCGATTCGTTCAGGGAGGCCTGTCGCTGTTGCGGCGATCAGGGCTTCAAGCTCGGGAAGAGCCGGAGTGCCAACTGCGGGAATCGTGCTGTCGGAGAACCGCTCGATCATGGTGAGGGTGCGGCTGAGGAGATTCCCGATTCCATTTGCTAAATCGCTGTTGATGTTGGTGACCATCGCGGATTGTGAAAAGTCGCCGTCTTGCCCAAAAGGCACTTCTCGAAACAAGAAATACCGGAAGGCGTCGGCGCCGAACTCGTCGGCCATCTTGTTGGGATCGACGACGTTGCCGCGGCTCTTCGACATCTTTTCTCCATCGACCGTCCACCAGCCATGTGCAAAGATCGTGTTCGGCAGAGGCAGGTTGAGGGCCATCAGCATCGTGGACCAGTAGACGGCGTGGGTGGTGAGGATGTCTTTCCCGACCAGATGGACCGAGGCAGGCCAGTACTGCTCTAGTGATGGTGTAGGTCTGAGATATTCCAATGCGGAGACATAATTCACCAGCGCGTCGAACCAGACGTAGGTGACGTAGTCTTTGTCGAACGGTAGCTCGACGCCCCAGGAGAGTCTTGATTTGGGTCGGGAGATCGAGAGGTCGCCGAGCTTCTGGGTGGTCAAGAATCCCAAGACTTCATTGCGGCGTGACTCAGGGCGGATGAAGTTGGGATGCTCCCGGATGTGGTCGATCAGGCGATCCTGATATTGGCCCATCTTGAAAAAGTAGTTGTGCTCGCTGATACGTTCGACTGGTCGTTTGCAGTCAGGGCAGAGGCTGTCCACGACATCCTTCTCCGTCCAAAATCGCTCATCGAACGTGCAGTACCATCCAGTATAATCGTCCTTGTAAATCAGTTGCTTGGCATGAAGTTCCTCAAGGTATCGTTGAACGATAGATTTGTGAGGTGCATCCGTCGTTCTGATGAAAGCATCGTTGGAAATGTTAAGCCGTTTCCAAAGGGTCTGGAACTGCGGCGCCAGCTTGTCGCAATGGGCTTGCGGGTCGATGCCGGCTTTGGCCGCAGCCTGCTGAACCTTTTGCCCATGTTCATCGAGCCCGGTGAGAAAGAAGACGTCTCGCCCGCTCAGGCGCCAGTAGCGAGCAAGGACATCGGCAGCCACGGTCGTATAGGCATGTCCGATGTGCGGCACATCGTTCACGTAATAGATCGGTGTCGTGATGTAGAAGCTGTCGGGGGTGCTCATGTGGCGTGACAAAAGATATCAGGTTGGCAGTGAGGATGCTAGACAGGGGTGCCGGCTGGCGCAAGTGTGAGCGCATCGCGCAGGCGGAGCAAAATCATTTCCAGCGCCATGTGGAGATTGAGGTGCCGTGTGGCGCGCTGCTCGGTCAGTTCAATCTCACGGAGCAGTTCCAGTAGAGCATCGGTGTTAGCCTGTTGCGCATAGGTTTCGAGCGTTGCGAGGTCGTCGAGGTAGAGCAATTGATCCCTGTCTCCTCCTATCTGAAGCAAGACCAGGTCGCGGATCCAACGAGCCAGCCAGGTGAGCATGTCCTGCGCGCGATCGGCTTTTGCAATCGATTCCGCTGAGGAGAGGATGGATCCGATCGATTGCAAGGATTGGGGGTGGACTAAGTCCACGAGTTCCTGTTGGCGCGCACGAGTGTCTTTCACATCGGCAGTGAGGGCTTCTCCGAGGCGGCCTTCGCTGATGATGGCGAGGAACCGCGCGTCTGAGGGCGGGATTTCACGTTTCAGAATGAGTGCCGCTTCTACCTGTGTGCGAGCCGGTGTCGTAAAGCGAAGGGCCTGACAGCGTGACCGGATGGTCGCCGGGAGGGCTGCGGGACGACTTGAGATGACAAGGAAGAGACTATGCGCGGGCGGCTCCTCCAGCGTTTTCAACAGTGCGTTGGCCGCGCCGATCGTCATGCGGTCAGCGTTGTCGATCAGACAGATTTTTCGTTCGCCGATGAGTGGGCGATACATGATCTGGTGCTCGATCTCGCGGACTTGCTCAATTTTTATTTGCTGAGTAGCCTGTTCTTGGTCCGGCTCGATGACGAAAAAGTCCGGGTGTGTGCGGGCCTCGATCTGTTGGCAGGACCGGCAGGCGCCGCAACTGTCGAGATCGTTCGTTTCCGGGGGCCGTTCGCAGTTAAGCGCTTGCGCAAGGCGAATGGCCGTCAATCGTTTCCCGATTGCCTCCTCGCCGTGGAACAGATAGGCGTGAGCCAATCGCTCATGGGTGACGGCGGATTGTAAGAAAGCGATGGATTGCTGATGGCCAATACAGTCGTGAAATGGCATGTTAGCCCGCATTATTCATGACAATTCGTCGCGAAATCGCATTCCAAGGAACATGTTTCGTGTTTTGAGTTTCAAGTTTTCGGAACGTGTCTCCTGACAACACGAAACCAGAAACGAGAAACCCGCAACTCCATATCTCCAGCGCAGCGGATCGGCGATTGTAGCAGAAGTGTTCATGAATAATGCGGGTTAGCTCCGGCGGCGTGGTCGAGCCATCCAGCCTACCACGATTGCACTGAGCTCGTCCCGCACTTCTTGCGCAGGCCGATTCGCATTCACGATGGTCATGCGTCCAGGCTCTTCCGCTGCGAGCGCCAAAAATCCCCGGCGCACCTTTCGATGAAAACGTTCAGTCTCACGGTCCAGCCGATTCTGTTCCCCGCGATCAGCTCGCCGTCTGGCTAGCCCCACTGATACCGGGAGGTCGAGAACGAGGGTGAGATCCGGCGTGAGCCCGCCGGTTGCGACTTCGTTGGCCGCTCGCAGCCATTCCAGATCGAGGCCGCGCGCGAATCCTTGATAGGCATAGGTAGAGTCGGAAAACCGATCACAGAGCACCAGGGTACCGCGCCGCAATGCCGGTCTGATGAGATGTGTGACGTGCTGACATCTGGCAGCAAGGATCAGCAGGGCTTCGGCCTGAGGGGTAACTGGCTCGTGGGGCGATGCCGTGAGAAGGATATTGCGGATCGTTTCGGCTGTCGCCGTGCCACCTGGCTCTCTGGTTTGGAGCAGGCGGTACCCTACCTGAGTCAGTACCTCCGCGAGATGGCGAATCTGAGTGCTTTTCCCGCTGCCTTCGATTCCCTCCAGGGTAATAAACAGGCCAGGAGTCTGTTGCTTCTTCGTCCCCATTGCTTGGCACTCTCGTCGGTAAAGAAAACGGGCGGGATGGTATTCCAAGTTGTTGAAAA
>ERZ1292633.3136-Hain-H41-02um-R1-3136-length-16362-cov-4_pt1 | contig 16362 bp, 13 predicted proteins | sample MGYA00564406_ERZ1292633 | MGnify/ENA primary metagenome ERZ1292633 (study PRJEB36523, sample SAMEA6512639) | groundwater metagenome | collected 2019-01-08 | study: AquaDiva: Metagenomics assemblies of 32 groundwater samples | reverse complement strand
TTTGATGCAAACATAGGAGCCGAACAAATGCACATTTACGACATCGTTAAATTCGCGAGTTTCCATTTTGCCAAAGCTTTTGTCGCGCAAAATGCCAGCATTGGCGACCAATACGTCCACCCTGCCCCATTTCGCCATGACTGTGGCGACCATTGCCGCAACCGACGCTTCATCGCTGACCGAAGCCGCCACCGCAATTGCTTCACCCCCCGCCGCCGTTATTTCAGTGGCAACATTTTGCGCATTAACCGAAATGCCATCTGGCCCGCCAATATCATTTACAACGACTTTGGCGCCAAGGGACGCAAAATACAAAGAGTGACAACGACCCAAACCACCGCCAGCCCCAGTTACAATAACAACTTTTCCATCAAACCTAATCATAGCTAACTCACCAAAATAATCAGAATCACTTGCCGATTCCACTGCTTGCCAAATCCATAAATCTCTATAACATTCAATTCAATAAGATAACATGAAAGAATGAGAAACTTACTATGCAAACTCGAAATAAATCATTCAAAAACAATCTAATCGGCGGCACAATTTTTGCCGTTTTCGGCATTGTGTCCTTGCCTTTTGCCGCTATTGCCGATGAAGGGATGTGGACTTTTGACGCCTTCCCTTCGGCCAAAGTGCAAACCGCATATGGTTTTACGCCCACTCGGCAATGGCTCAACCATGTGCAAAACTCCGCCGTGCGCCTTAGTGTTGGCTGCTCCGCTAGTTTTGTTTCGCCCAACGGCTTGATTTTGACCAATTGGCATTGCTCGGCCGATTGCACTGCGAATCTTACGACTGCCGAACATGATTATGGCCGCGATGGCTTTTTTGCGCGTCGGCAAGAAGATGAAAAAGTCTGCCCTGGCCTTAGTGCCGAAGTTTTGACCTCCATAACCGATGTAACCGCACAAATATTGTCATCAACCCGTGGCAAAACTGGCGGTGATATTTCGACTGCACGTGAAGCCGCAATTTCCGCCGCCGAGGAGCGTGCTTGCCAAGGGCTTGATGCGCAAAAATATCGATGTGATGTTGTGAATCTTTATCGCGGCGGGCAGTATAAAGTCTATAAATACCGCACATATAATGATGTCCGCTTGGTGTTCGAGCCTGAATATGCGGTTGGATTTTTTGGCGGCGACCCTGATAATTTCAATTTCCCGCGCTATAATTTAGACGCTTCGTTCTTGCGCGCCTATGAAAACGGCGCACCTGTTCGAAATGTCGAATATTTGCAATGGACCAATGAAGTTCCGCAAAATGGTGATTTGGTGTTTGTGGCGGGTAACCCCGGTTCCACCCAACGCCTGCGCACTACTGATCAATTAGCTTTTCAGCGCGATTGGGTGTTGCCGACACGTCAATTAGTGCGCTCAGAAGTGCGTGGACGTTTGACCGAATATGTCAATGGCGGCGAAACCCAAAGGCGCGAAGCTGGCGAAGTTTTATTTTCGCTCGAAAACAGCTTCAAAGCGCAATATGGGCAAATGCGCGCCCTTATGGATCCAGAGTTTTTCGGAATTAAGACCCGCGAAGAAGCGGATTTGAAACGCCGCGTCCGCGCCAACCCTGCGCTTTTGCGGCAAATTGGCGACCCTTGGGCCACCATTCGCACCGCCACCGCAAAACAACGCGATTTGTTTATGCCATATGAGTTTTTGGAAGCCCGCGCGGGTTCGATTTCGGGCCTTTATGGCTATGCCAAACAATTGGTGCGCGCCGCCTATGAGCGTGAAAAACCAGCAGGCGAGCGCCTTCCCGGTTATAGCCAATCTGGCTTGGCACAGTTGGAACGCCGAATGTTGGCCGAGACCCCAACTCACAAAGACCAAGAAATTATTGGCCTTGAAACTTGGCTTTCAAAAACCCGCGAATATTTAACCGTCGATGATGCCAACGTCCAAAACATGCTGGGCCGCGAAAGCCCAGAGGCTTTGGCACGGCGATTGGTCAATGGCACTACATTGGCCGACCCCGCAGTCAGGGCGGCTTTGTTGCGTGGTGGCCGTGCGGCAATTGACGCTTCCACTGACCCAATGATTCAATTTGTTTTGCGGACAGATGCCAATGCACGGGCAATTCGCGCGCGCTATGTCGCCGAAGTTGATGGCCCAATGAGCCAAGCTGCCGAAAAAATCGCTCAAGCACGTTTTGCGGCTTATGGCGCGAATTTATACCCTGACGCGACTTTCACTTTGCGGCTATCATACGGCAAAGTCCAAGGTTGGACTTATAATGGCATTGCCGTGCCATCAACCACCAAAATGAGCGGCGCGTTCGAGCGGGCCACTGGTGCTTTCCCGTTTGAACTTGCCCCATCTTGGGTGGCCGCAAGATCGCGCATTGACCCCAACATTGCTTTCGATATTTCATCAACCAATGACATTATTGGCGGCAATTCGGGTTCGCCATTGATTGATAGGCAAGGCCGCGTAGTTGGCGCAGCATTTGATGGCAATATTCATTCTTTGGGCGGCGATTTTGCTTATGATGGGCGCTATAACCGAACCGTTTCGGTGACGACAGCGGCAGTGCAAGAAGCGCTGACCAAGATTTATGGCTTGGATTGGTTGGTGAATGAGTTGAACGCTAGGTAGTTACTTCAACCCAATCGGCGCGCAGATATTATTTTGCCGCGCCGCTTTTGCCAATTCAAAACGCTGTTTGGTGGGCGCAAGGCGGCGATCCAATATTATGCCACGGCTGGAACGCGAATAAACTGTATTGGAGGCGCGAGTGACAATGGTGGGCTTTGCCAAATAGAAATCGACGCCATTCGGCGCTTCGCGGTCATTTACTGAATAGATATTGTCACCATTCGCGGCGAAAACCGAAATGCTCATATAATCGTCCCAAGGCGCGGCACGGATGTGGATTGGGCCATTTCGCAAATCATAAACACAGGCCGCATATGCCATATCGGGCGATGGGCGCACAATTTGCCGCGAGTGCATTGTGGTTTGTGGGCCTTGGATAAATTGGTTTGTCATCGTCCAACCATTGCTAAGCCGCTTCATTGCCACGCCCATGAAAACATAGGGGCTAAGGAAAATATATGCGAAATGGCCGATTGCGAGCGCAACAATAGTAATAATCAAATAGTGAGATTTTTTCAATTTTGCCCCCGACATTTTATTTTGGTTATTTTGGGCAAATTAAGTGAAGTAGTATTGTCAAGCGCGCGCGGTTCGGGGTTATACATTCGCAATGTTAAGTCAAAATTGCCACCATTTTTGCTTGAAATCCATGCGCCGCTAACGGGCTTTTGTTGGCTAATAATAATTCGAAAATTGGCGGCGCCATTTGACGCAGTTGCATCAAATGAAGGATGCCCATCATCATTCTGCGCCAAATAATCGTCCTCGGCATAAAGAGTTAGAGACCACCAACGCGCGGGAAGCTCTATCCCCTCAACCAAATAATCACAATTTTGACTTAGTTTTGCACCAGTTTCAGTTTCGCTATCCGCACTTAAATATATTGCCTCCTTGCGGGTCAATGCCAAAAGGCCAGACTTCGCAATTGTTGCCCGCGTATAGGGATCCGCAGCAATTGTGCCGACTAAAGGCGAAATGCGCCAGCCTTTGATGGATATCGAGGGTGCTGATACGAATTTGAAACTAAGAACAACGCCAATTACAAATGCCAAAGACGCAATAAGTAATGCGCAGATAAGCGAAAATATTAGGTTCGTTCTTGGCAAGGGTTTTTGGTTTTCTTATATTGGCAAATTAGGTTAGAGATACCAAAATCACCTAATAAAATCCCATTGTCAATTCAAGAAAAGGAATATGCATCCATTCGTAGTGAGCCGAAAGTTGCACTCGAATGAAGCCGCTCTAATTCATAACTTTCACCTGCTGCACCCAGTGCTACGAAAATTGGCAACAAATGCTCATCGCTTGGGTGGTTTTTTTCGGCAAATGGCGCCAGTCGGCGGTAATTTAACAGGTCATCAACGGCATGTGCTTTTAGCGCATTGTCAAACCAAGCCGAAAATTCCTTCGACCAAGTTTCTTCCTCTCCGCCGCCCCAAGCAATCTCGCGCAAATTATGGGTGAAACTACCAGAAGCGATTATTGCGATGTTTTTCTTACGAAGTGGTGCAATCGCACGACCCAAATCAAAATGATGCTTAGGCCCAAGGTGGCTTTGAACGGATAATTGTAAAACAGGAATATCGGCGTCGGGATACATGAGTTTCAAAGGCACCCATGCACCATGATCGAGGCCGCGAACATTATCAATCACCGTGGAAAAACCACTTTCCTCTAATAGCTTGGCCGTAAGCTTTGCGACTTCGGGGCTACCTTTTGCGCGATATTGCACTTCAAATAATTCTCGCGCAAACCCACCAAAATCATGGATTGTTTTGTTAAGGGTCACCGCATTTACCATCGGCACACTCGTCTCCCAATGCGCAGAAACCATCAATATAGCATCGGGCTTCGGGATAATTGTACCCAATGAGCGCAAAAAATGATGAGCCGGCACGTCGTCGAAGACAAGTGTCGGCGAACCATGGGAAATGAAATAGGTTTTTTGAACTGGCAAAATAAAATCCAATGATTAGCAAAAGCGCCCTTACATAATTAGGAACGCAAAAGGCAAATTGCAATATTTATTCGAAAGCCTCTTTCAAGTGCGAGCGCATTGCAGCGAACGCGCGATCTGCGGTCTGCTTACTATAGACCATGCCTGCCGCTGGGTTATTTGCCATTGGATTGGTGAATGCGTGGCTGGTATTCCCAAACGCCAATAATTGCCAATCTGCGCCTGCTTTGGTCATTTCATCTGCTATGCCAGTCATTGCGTCAGGCTTTGCCAACGGATCATCATAGCCATGTAAAATAAGCACTTTGGCATTTATTTTCGCCTGTACACCAATATTTGGGGGCATGAATAGGCCGTGAAAACTTATTGCGGCCCTTAAATCTACTGTTCCAGTCCTTGCCAAATCGAGCGCACAAAGGCCACCAAAACAGAAACCAATTATTGCAATTTTTGAAGCATCGACGTTTTCACGGTTTTTGGCAAAATCCAAAGCTGCCAAAACCCGCGATTTCAGAAGTTTTCGGTCTGACATCAACGGCGCAATTAAATGGGTGTTGTCGGCACCGGGTTCGCCGCGCATCCCTTTACCAAACGTGTCAATTGCGATGCCGACATAGCCCAAATCAACAATATCGCGCGCAATTTGCCGTTCAAAATCCAACTGCCCCGACCAAGTGTGTGCGATTAAGACTGCTGGACGCTTGTCGCCGTCTGGCGCTACCACAAAGGCTTCGCAAGTCACATCGCTTTGATAATCTTGATATTTTTCAATCATGCTTAGTCTCCTTCATACGAACAAAAATGTTGCGCCAGTAGTTTTGCCTTGGACTAGCCTGTTTCGAAAGAATTGGTAAAATTCCAAAGCATTGAAAAAATCATGCCATTGAGTGAATTTCAATTAGGAATGGCACAATAAACCATGCAATTGCCTATTCGATTTTCTTCGCCATTGCATACCAATGTATGTGGGATAATTTTTCTTGAGGCGAGGAAGTTTCAGAATCATCAAATTCTGCCATTTTATAGCCATTTACGCCAACAATATTAGTTTCCCGAACCAGTCCAATTCCTGCATGAAGGATTTCATCCATGCGGCTGTCAGTCGAATTATCTCTGTTGTCACCCAAAACAAAATACATATCAGGTGGAACAATTAGCTCGGGCGTATTGTCGAACGGGCCATTATCATAAATATTGTAAACTTCATATGATTTGTTTGGCGCAATGGTCTCACGAAGGCGCGTGACTGGATATTGTTGGCGCAATACATCGGTCAAGGTTTCTTGAGCTGTTATTTGCTGATTTAAGATTACGCCATTTAACTTAACTTGGCCATTTACCATTTGCACCGTGTCATTTGGCAACCCAATGACACGCTTGATATAACTGGTCTCATCGTTCATTTTGCGGAAGACGATTACATCACCTCTCTTAATCCTGATATTTCCCTGCTCGTTATAAATCGGCGGCTTTATCATCAAATAATTACCTGGCTCGAGCGTCGGTCTCATCGCCTCGGACGGAATATTGAACGGCCGATAGCCTATCATTGCCAGTGCAAAGGCGAACATAAATGTTGAGTTTTTTGCAATATTAGCTGCCAAACAAAGCATTTCCCTTATTCCCTATCCCGATACCGATTCGTAATCGGATAGCGTCGATCCCGACCAAAATTCTTAGGGCCGATTTTTACGCCAGGTGGGGCTTGGCGGCGTTTGTATTCGGCTAAATAAAGTAAATGTTGGATGCGGCGCACAGTTTCGGGCGCATGACCGCGCGCGATAACGTCCTCAATTTCTTCTTCTAATTCGACCAAAGCATAAAGCATATCATCGAGGGCATCATATGGCGGCAAGCTATCTTGGTCTTTTTGGTTTTCGCGCAGTTCGGCGCTGGGTGGTTTTGTGATAATATTTTGCGGCACAACCACGCCGCTTGGCCCAAGGCCAATGCGCGGTTTATTTTCATTGCGCCATTTGGTTAGCGCGAAAACGTCGGTTTTGTAAAAGTCCTTTAGGCAATTATAACCACCGCACATATCGCCATAAAGCGTGGCATAACCCACTGCCATTTCGCTTTTATTGCCAGTGGTTAGCACCATATGGCCGAGTTTGTTTGATAATGCCATAAGGATAACGGCACGGGCACGGCTTTGGATATTTTCTTCGGTAGCGTCACGCGCGCGGCCTGCAAACTGCGGCGCAAGCACGCTTTCAAACGCCGCAACAGCGCCTTCGATTGAGATAATTTCATAACGCACACCAAGCGCTTCGGCGCAATTTTTGGCGTCAGTGAGGCTTTCGCTGCCTGTAAATTTCGATGGCATCATGACGCAAATTACGCGCTCTGCCCCCAACGCATCAACCGCCATTGCCGTCGAAATCGCACTATCAATGCCGCCCGATAGCCCCAATAAAACCCCGGGGAATTTGTTTTTGTTCACATAGTCTCGAAGCGCAATTACTGCCGCGCTATAGTCTTGCTCAAGTGGCGACAGAAGATTAGCGCTCGATGCATTTTGCAACTGCCATTTGCCGTCCGCAATTTTCCAATCACTTATGCCTATTCCTGCTTCAAAATGCGCAATATGTTCATGAATCATGCCATCATTTGTCGCAACAAATGCTCCGCCGTCAAAACAAAGCTCATCTTGGCCGCCAAATTGATTTAGGTATAAAAGTGGGACTTTATTGTCCCCGACCCGCCATTTCGCAAGTTCACGCCGTTTGGCTGCTGCACCGCGCCGATAGGGTGAGCCATTGGCAACCAATAATATTTGCGCGCCATTTTCGCATAATTTGCGGCAAGTTGGTTCAAGCCAAATATCTTCACAAATCGGAAGGCCAATTTTTGTCCCGCGAAATTCAAATGGCAGCGCATTTTCGCCCGATTGAAAAACCCGTTTTTCATCAAACACGTCATAATTGGGTAGCTCATGCTTGAATCTAAGTTCAATTTTGCCATTAAGAAGTGCTGCCATTGCATTGTATAATTTATCATTTTCACGCCACGGCGTTCCAATCAAAATCAATGGCCCACCTTTGAACTCTTTTGCCAATGCTTCAATTGCACAGCGGCAATCCAAAACTGCGGCTGGTTTCAACACCAAATCTTCGGGCGGATAGCCAATAATAAACAGCTCGGAAAACAAAATAATATCAACCGATTGCGCCTCGGCCTCGCGAATGCGTGCCCGCGCCAATTCCAGATTACCATCAATGTCGCCAACAATTGGATTTTCAGCAACCGACATTATTCTTATTTTATTGACAGCAGAACTCATATTTTACTTGTTTCCAATCTCATAATCACCGACAATGCCACGATTAATCAAAACATGAAAGAGGAAGAAATGCCAGATATTGTCTCAAAAGAAATCCGCCTTAAATCGCGTCCAAGCGGAATGCCAACTCATGATAATTTTGAACTTGGCACCGCAATTGCCGCCGAGGCGACAAAAGGCATGGTGCAAGTAAAAAACCTTTATATGAGTGTCGATCCCTATATGCGCGGACGAATGAATGACGTTAAATCATATGTTCCGCCATTTGCGCTCGGCGAAGCACTACAAGGCCACGCGGTTGGGGAGGTGGTCTCAAGCGGCGATGATGGCTTTAAGGCTGGCGATATTGTGCTGCATATGATGGGCTGGCGCGAAGCCATAACTGGCCCCGCCGCCATGTTCACGAAAATTGACGCGCATGGCTTGCCTTTGACCGCATTTCTTGGACCGCTTGGAATGCCCGGCCTCACCGCATATGGCGGATTTTTGGACATTGGCAAGCCCAAAACAGGCGAAACGGTTTTTGTTTCAGGCGCGGCGGGCGCAGTTGGTTCAATGGTATGCCAAATCGCCAAAATTAAGGGCTGCGCAGTGGTTGGCTCGGTTGGCAGTGATGAAAAAGGCGAATGGCTAAAATCGCTTGGTGTTGATGCCTATATCAATTACAAAACCACAAAGGATTTGACCCAAAGCCTAAAAGATGCCGCGCCAAAAGGCATTGATATTTATTTTGATAATGTCGGGGGTAGCCACCTCGAAGCGGCGCTCGAAGTTGCAAATGGCGGCGCGCGGTTCGCCGAATGCGGGATGATAAGCCGCTATAATGAAACTGGACAATCCGATGGCCCTAAGAATTTGATTTATATTGTTGGTAAAAGCTTGACTTTGAAGGGCTTCATTGTTGTTCAATATCAACATATGCAAAACCAATTTATTGCCGACGTTGGCGGCTGGATTAGAGAAGGCAAAATCAAGTGGGAAGAAACCGTAAAAGAGGGCATTGAAAATGCTCCCGATGCATTCCTTGGTCTTTTCACTGGCGCGAATATGGGTAAAATGCTGGTGAAATTGGGATAGTTTATGAGCAGGTTTTTTGACAATTATATTATGGTTGACTGGTCGGCGTCGTCAAAGCGCAACACTGGCAGCGATTCTATTTGGATTGGCGTTTTGCGGCGTGACGTTCGCCTGCAATTGCGCTTTGAAAGTTATAATCCGCCAACCCGCCTGCTTGCCTATCAGCAAATCCATGAGCTTTTGGCATCATTTAATAAGCGCGGCGACAAAACCCTAATTGGTTTCGATTTTTGTTTGGGATTTCCGCATGGCACCGCAGCAGCTTTGAAACAGCAAGGTGCGCCTTGGCAAGCAATGCACGCTTATTTGTCGAAGGAAATCCACGATAAGCCTGACAATGACAATAACCGCTTCCAAGTTGCGGGCAATATCAATTTCAAAATCTCGGGCGGGCCATTTCCATTTTGGTCGTGTCCGCCAAAATTCGTGCAAAAAAACTTGCAACCAAAAAAGACCATTGCCCATGTTGAAGGCGGCCTGCCCGAACACCGCTTGACTGAAATCGCTGCCAAAACTGCCAGCTCGATTTGGAAATTATATGCTCCGGGTTCAGTCGGTTCGCAAAGCCTCATGGGGATTCCTTATGTCGCAAAAATACTCGTGGGTTTCGAAAATGCCAAAATTTGGCCGTTTCAATATGATTTTGCGAAAGCTCCCGAGGAGAATTTTGAAAATACCAATATTGTTGTCGTCGAGATTTATCCTTCTTCGCAAAAGGCCAAACCCGCAAATGGTGAAACCAAGGATTTGGCACAGGTGCGAGCCATTGCCGAGCATTTCGCGAAATTAGACGAAAATCGCAAATTAGGCGGCTTTTTTACGATTGATAAAACCCGCAATGCCGAAGAATTGGAAATCATTCAATCCGAAGAAGGTTGGATTTTGGGCCTAGCGTAGGCCGCGCAATTGCCCTACGCCACCATTGAAGCTCGATTGGTTATCCTCATTGGGCGATAATGCTTGGGCAATTGATCCTGTGCTAAATGCGCTGGTCGCGGCTTCCATGGCTTGGGCTTGATTGGAATCATCGGCCTGCTGGTAAATTTGCGCCAAGAAATTGGCGTCTTGCATCAGATTTTGGGGGCCATTTTGTGCGCCATTATTTAAAAGGCCAAGCGTCTGCATATTCATGGATTGGTTCATGCTCGACAGCCATATTTGCGGCATTCCCATATTATTAGGCATGGTATTATTGGCAAATGCCAATTCGCGATCACTTATTTGTGGCGGTTCGCGCCCGGTGGTTGCACGAAGCCCTTCAAGCACTTCGATGACAGATTTTGCCCGGCCGCGTTCATAAAACACATTGCGATTTGCCGAAGCTGCGGCTGGGAATAAATCTGCCGCGCGTGCCCATGGTTGATTTCGCGCAGCATTAATCAGCTCTGATGCCCCGCCCGCCCCCAAAAAATTCGCTGCGTATAAATCGCCTGATTGCGGTTCTTGCCCAGTCCTGGCGCGAATGAATTCAGCGTTATCATTGGAAAATTCAGCCGCCATTCGCGCCGAAACTTCAGGGTCATAGCGCAAATCTAAAAGCCTGCGCCTAAGGGCCGGGTTTTCGACATATGCAATGCCGTCAGACGAAGTGTTTATCATATTGGCTTCGGCAGCAAGACCATGTTTTGCGCCATGCCGTTTGAGGGTATTTAACCAAGTCGCGTCCAAAAATTGGAATAGGCCGGTCGCTGAAGACGTCCGCGCTTCAGCGCGCGGGTTAAGCGAGCTTTCGCGAACCGCAGTTGCCAATAAAAAATTAAAATCCGCTCCAGTGGCGCTTGAAGCATTGGCAATTGCCTGCCGAACTGGTGATGCGCCGATTGCTTCTGGTGTCATGATATCGCCAAACATTCTGAATGAGTGGCGATTTTACTATTTTTATGGTTAATTTGGGGTTAGCGCGTTAGACGTCCAAGTTGCACAGTTTTGCCACGTCCTTTTGCGCGATTTTCGGCAACAAATATTTAGCGAATACCCCAGTATTCACCGCATATTTGTCACCAAAACTGGCACAAAATTGCTGCGGCAAATTCTGTCCAACTTGAACGTCCAACGCGCTAGCATTTTCCAAAGCGATTTGGCGCAAAGGACTTCGGCAATTTGTTTTCGCCGCTTTTTATCAGCTGGACCAAGTCTTGCGCGATTTTTGGCGCCAAGAGCCAACCGTTACGATATGCACCACAAGCAAGAAAAACATTATCAATCGAAGCCCTGCCGACCATTGGTTTATCGTCCGAAGTCCCGGGCCTTATCCCGCAATAAGCATTGGAAATTTGGGCATCTTTAAGACCTATCGGAAGCTCGTGCGGTGAATTTAGAAGAGCTTTATTGTCACTTGTGCGTGTGTGCCAATCTTCATCGCCGCGTCCCATTGTTGCGCCAATAATTGTCTTGTCACCACGCGCCAAAATATAGGCCGATCCCATTCGCAAAGCGCCAGAAACCGGGCTAGGTGCATCTAATTCTACCAATTGCCCGCGCACCGCAATCAGTGCCGCCAGTTCAGGCATCGAAGCACAAAATGCTCTGGAGCCAATGCCAGCGGCAATTATTATCGTATCACAATTTAACTCGCCAAAATTTGCCTTCAAGGTTCTATTATTAATTTCAAGAACTTTAGCTTCGATGATATTGACGCCATTTCGCGCCAAATATTCCATGATTTTTTGATAAGCCAATATTGGGTCAATTAGGCCGTCACTTTCAAGATGTAGCCAGCTTCTGCCCTCTTCAACACCTGTGGGTCTTTGCCTTGGCCAACTAAAACCGCGTCTCGAAGCTTCAGCATAAATTTGTTTGAGGCGCTCTATTTGAGCGGCACTATTGGCCACAGCATAGCTTTCTGGATTGATTGAAATGCCAATTGCCTTGGACAAATCGTCCCACAAAGCACGCGAATTAAGCGCAAAATTCGTAAATTCATCGCTTTCTTTGCCGAAAAATTCATAGGCTGGTGCAAGCATCCCGCCCGCGTTTAGGCCCGCGCATCTCGGGTTGTCATTGAATGGAAGCGTAATGATTTCGACTTCATAATCGGCCAGAAGCGCAAAATATGCGCAACAAAGGCCAATTGGACCCGCGCCGATTATAGTAATTTTTTGGCGGCTCAAATCGCGGCCTTTCAGGCGATAATTGAATGGTACAGTGGGGTGGGCTCGAACCACCGACATCCAGCTCCACAAACTGGCGCTCTAACCTACTGAACTACCACTGCACATTCAAGGGATTGGCGATTAACCCATAAGTTCCAATGACACAAGCAAAGGATTCACAAACTAGAGCCAAAATAATTAAGCGATGAACGAATATTTGCTTTTTTGCTCATTTATGGTTCATAATGCGTGTGCAAGACTTGGCATAATCAACCACAGGAGCATTAGCTATGAAAAATTTAATAAAAGGCCGCAGCATATTGGCAATCGGTGCGCTTGCGGCGAGTCTAACCATATCTGCGGCGCCGTCTAGCGCCCAAGTTTACCAACCCGAAAGCCACGGCTCGCGTCGCGGCCCAAGTTTGGAACTTTATTCTGGTTTTAATTATACTGGCGAGCGTCGGATAATAAGCCAAGACAACCCCGATTTACGGAGCATCAATTTTGACGATGCAGCGCATTCATTAGTTGCGAATGGAGAGTGGGAAGTTTGCCTTGACTATAATTATGCGGTGCGTTGCCGGACATATAGCACCCAAATTCCCAATTTAGAATCTTTCCGTGGCAGAATATCGGCGGTCCGATATGTTGGTCGCGGTGGTGGCTATGGCGGTGGTTATGGTGGCGGTTATGGCGGCGGGCAATATGTGGGCCAGCCTTCACGCGGCAATGCCAGCACATTTTACCCCGGCACAATAAACGGCTATCGCAATGACCGAAATGGCGCCAATGACTTCTGTCGTCGCCAAGGCCACAGTGGGGTTTTATATTTCGGCGGAAATAATAGTTATGGTGGACGTTTAGAAGACGTGCTTTGCCGCTAACCAGCAAAGAACATATAATGAAATAAGGGCGGCACCAATGATGCCGCCCTTTTTTGTTTTCCTGCCATCCCCGAATTTTTCAATGAAAAATATCGGGGAGTCTCGTCGGTAAGGAGATCCCCGACAAATCCTATGGATTTTCGGGGATGACAACCAACCTAGTACGAACTACCACTCATAAGTTACACGGCCATAAACATACCGCCCCGAACGACCAAATGGTGACAAGTTCGAGAATGGCGTGTTTGAAGTACCGTTCAAGAATGCAGGGGTTTGAGTTGGATATTCATCTGTGAAGTTATCCGCGCCAACAGCCACTTTGATACGTTCAGTAACTTTGAAGCGACCTTCGATATCAAGCAAAATGCGAGGATCCAAAATCAAATCCGCACCCGAACCACCAGCAATACCAGTTGAACCCGGTGCCAAGACTTCACCATAACGAGTAGCGCGGAAAGTCGCACCAACCCGACTAAATGACCATTCGGTTGAGAAATTGAACTTGTCTTTTGGTTGTCCACGTTCAAATGTAAGCCTATTAACCCGCTCAAACAACGCCGTTGTTGGTAGACCAATCGCAAGCAACTGAGGAGTTGTAGGAGTGCGCGTTACTTTAGTATCGTTGAAATTGGCACCGAAAGTGAAATTAAAGCGACCAATATTATCCGTGACAGTGCGCCAGTTGGCGATAATGTCCACACCCCTAGTTTCAGTATCGACACCATTGATGAAGAAACGACCACCTGCAACGCCCGGAAATCCACTATTAAATATTAAAGTTGTAACAGCAGACTGAGTTAGATTTTCCGACAAAACAATACGGTTATCAATGTTTATTTGATAGCCATCAATGGTCACATTAAATGCTCCCATACGAATTACCGAACCCAAAGCGAAGTTTACTGATTCTTCTGGCTCAAGCGGCTTTGCACCCAAGGCGCGGGCTACCGCACTATTTGGTGTGAAAGTTGTAATATCAAACGGCACACCACCGATGAAATTGGTCGAAGTGGTTGTGAAACCAATTTGCTGTAGTGAAGGTGCGCGGAAGCCATTTTGAACAGAGCCGCGAAGTGCAAAATTATCGCTTATGTCCCAACGGGCCGATAATTTGCCAGTTACGGTTTCGCCAAAATCTTCATAGCTTTCAGCACGAATCGCACCAGACACCAAGAAATTATCAGTCAAATTGGCTTCTAAATCAAGGTAGCCCGCAAACGAAGTGCGGCTTGGGCTGGTTTCATTTGCAGGGCGGAACCCTGGGAACACTTGCGCGCCCGGTGCACCGCCTGCAACTTGACCGCCATCGCGCCAACTATCAACATCACCAGCGTGAATTGAATAATTCTCTCGGCGAGCTTCGATACCCACTGCTACGTTCAAAGGTGAGGCCAAGCCCATTTCATAAGTGCGAACACCTGAAAGATTGGCTACGAATTGAGTATAATCAAAACCACCAGCATCAAACTGAGTTCTTGATGCAGCACCATAAGTGCGGTTCAGCGTGTCACGAATTACGAAATCCATCGCGTTAAAGCCACCAACTAAAGACAGATCCATGTCCCATGTACCAGCTTTCCATTTCATGCCCAGACCGCCAGAAACATCATCAACTTCAGGTGCAATTTTTGGCAAGAAGCCATCAGGATAAATTGCTGTTGTGTTTCTTGCGTCCGAAGGACGGCGGAAGAAACCCGGTGAAACTGATTGGCGATTTTGCGCCGATGCCCAACCATAAAGTTCAGCAGATTCTGACAATGTATAGCCAGCATTTGCGAACAAAGTTAATTGAAGAACTTCAGGTTCACCATACCAAGCATCATAACGATTGAAAGTTCTTTCGCGCGGGTCGAACGAGCCGTCTTGAAGCAAAGCATATTGTTGACGCCAATCTGGCGCGGTGCGAACACCGTGATCTTGCTTTAAGAACTCACCTGCAACAGTCAAGAAACCAGCGGATCCAATTGGAATACCAGCCCAAGCTGATATTGTGGTTTTTTGCCCATCATTGCGATCGTATTTCGCTTTGTCAGCAACAGTCCAAGTTGCATTGGTTGGAGTAGCACCGACCAAGGTGCTTACGGTCGTAGCATTTTCGCCGAAGCTGAAAGTAACGCCGCCGCCGGAATTCTCTTCTTTCAAGCGCACGTTAATAACGCCGGCAATTGCATCCGAACCATATTGAGCAGAAGCGCCATCGCGCAAAACTTCAACTGCTTTGATGATGCCACTAGGGATAGTATTCATATCAACCGCAGCCGAACCACGACCAACTGTGCCATTGATGTTTACCAATGAAGCCGAATGGCGGCGCTTGGAGTTAACCAAAACCAAAGTTTGGTCAGGCGCCAAACCGCGCAAAGTTGCTGGACGAATGGTGTCCGAACCATCTGCCAATGAAGGGCGTGGGAAGTTCAAGGACGGCAATGCTTGTGCCAATGCTTGGTTAAGCTCGGATGTGCCGCTTTGGCTTAATTGAGCTGCAGATACAACGTCAATTGGTGCGGCAGTATTAAGCGCTGAACGCGCAGCAACCCGCGTGCCTGTTACAACAACGATTTCGTCACTCGCCGCCTGCGCAAATGCGGTTGACGAAAATGCAACTGTTGAAATAGTTGCAAGACCAAGGCCAATAATCAAGGCCCTAGAAGATATATTCATAATTTTCCCCTTATCAGAAACATCGTTTGGCTTATTGTTTGCAAATATCAAAGCAACAGCCAACACGCGAAATTGGATATGCGCTTTTTGTTAATTTTTTGCAAGGCTGGCGACAATATTTTGCCCGATTTTGCGGGTTTCATGTCGCTTTTGTGATAACATAGTCACAATACGGTAATATTTGCCCAAAATAGCGACAATTGGTCGCATAAATAACGAGCTTTTGCCGCAAATCATCGCCCCGTAAAATGTGGCGCGCGCTTTTCAAGAATCGCGGCGACACCTTCAATATGGTCTTCGGTATTATGCATTAGTCCTTGGGTAGCGGCGGAAAGTTCCAAAATAGTATCGAAATTTGTATTTTGGCCTTGGCGCAACAGCGCTTTGGTCGCGCGTAGCGCCAATGGCGGCTGTTTTGCGACCCGCGTTGCCATGGCATAGGCTGCGTCCATCAGCTCATCTGCTTCAACAACATCGGAGACAATGCCCCATTCAAGCGCTTTGGTTGCATCAATCACATCGCCAGTAAATAATAATTCGGCGGCGCGCGCCATGCCCATAATTCGCGGGCTAAGCCATGCGCCACCATCGCCCGGAATAAGGCCAATTTTTAGAAATGTTAGGCCAAATTTGGCGTCTTTGGAAGCGATTCGAATGTCGCCCATACAGGCAACATCGCAACCCAAGCCAATCGCGGGGCCGTTAATGGCCGAAATGACAGGCACTTCAAGGCCCCAAAGTGAGCGGATTATCAAATGAATATTAGATTTATAGGCATCGGCAATATCTGAAGGACTGCCAGCAAAAT
>ERZ1292633.1790-Hain-H41-02um-R1-1790-length-22733-cov-7_pt1 | contig 16371 bp, 1 predicted proteins | sample MGYA00564406_ERZ1292633 | MGnify/ENA primary metagenome ERZ1292633 (study PRJEB36523, sample SAMEA6512639) | groundwater metagenome | collected 2019-01-08 | study: AquaDiva: Metagenomics assemblies of 32 groundwater samples | reverse complement strand
CAAACGTGGCTGTCGAGTTTGACTCGACGCGGCACCAGCCGCGTCTGACGAGGCTGGGACGTTTGACGTCCCGCCGGTGCCGCCTTCATCAGGATACGACAAAGCCCATTTATACAGGGCGCTGCCGCGCAGATTATGAAGCATCACATCATTGGGGGCTTGGGAAAGTGTATTTCGGGTGAAATCAGCGGCGGCATGAAGTCCATTTGCGGCAGCTATTTTCATAGGTGAACACCCGCCCGTCACGGCGGCCAATACCTGGCCATCAGCGGCGTAAACGGAGGGGATGAGGGAGAAATTTGACGATGGATATTCGGGTATGGTACTGTAGTTGCGCATGCGATCCGGCACTATATTCATCGATAGAGAACCCCTATTAACATCTGCCCAGTTTGCACGGTTGTCCAACATCGCCGATAACGCCGGGAATGTATTTCTTGCCGTAAACGTTCTCGCTCCGATTGTTGGCGGGATTGACACGATCAGATGGTCTGTGATAGTGTTGGGTTTAGCGACAACCATCAGCCTCTGGCTGTTCAGCGTGGTACTGTCGAGACGAGAAGAATTATGAATTTCGATACCACCTACCTTCTTTCCATGATCGTCGTACTGCTGTTGGCTATATTGGTCGCTATCCTCGCCATCCCCGGGCCCAAAGTCATGAACAAGCGGTAGAGCCGCATCAGAAAGCACGGTCGAGGTGGGGAGAGAAGCTTCCGGACAGTTTTTTAATTTTTCAGCTGCAGCGTCCATCGCATTGGCAGCATTCGTTGTCAATTGTTGGATCTGGTTTTCTATTTGGGTCAATCCGGACTGGTCAGGATGGACGACGGCCGCTAATTCCCCTCCCCCGCCGGTGCCGCCTATGATCGAATCCAGAGGAGCGGGCAAAACGTGAGTATTTGCTGGCTTTACGATATCTTCAATCCCCACAAGAGCTCTTGCGGCTTTTCTTTCTCTATAGAGATTCACTCCGGTTATTCCTGCTATATTTTCACCCACCGCAGCAAAAGCAGAGGCAAGATCTGACCTCTCTGCTAAAACCCCAGTCAAATTGTCTCCGTACAAATTCTCCCCAGTAACTTTCGCTGCGGCAAAATACACCTTCCTTTTTCCGTCATACGTATATATGGTATACGTCGCTAAACCAGCAGAATCTACCGCCATAACTAATTCCTGAAGCGTCCCTCTTGCTTGTGTTGCCAACCAATTGTGACGAGCCACGAGTTGTTCAACTTCAGGTGTTCCCGGATATGCATGGAGTAATGAAGCAATTTGGCCATGAACCCAAACCATGCCTTTCTCAAACTCGTCCGCTCTTTTTTGACTCCAACTCTCTTGTGCTTTATCTAATGATTTGTTTATCATTTCGAGAGCACCTTTCATTGAGTCCGGAACTGAAATTTTCTGCAATAACCGATCAGCTGTAGGCACAACTAAACCAAGCGATAACGATCCAACCGGAGCTTGGCCAGCGTCCAAACCAGTCACCGCTTTTGGATCAGTAGGTGGCACCCCGATCGGAACGAATGCGACAGGAGACTGTGCAGACGGAAGTCCGAGTGAGGAAAAGGAAGTATTGACGGTTTGTTGTCGCAATAAACCCATATCGACAGTCAACGCAGCAAGAAGGCGTAAGGTGAGTGGATCGGCTTGAGTTGTATTCCCGGTTACCATTTGCGCTACTACTGTATTTATACGTTGCTTCACTGTAGATGCATCAAAATATTCACGTTCACTTCTACCGGGATGATCCCGCATCTCTTGGATGAGAACTGCAATCATACGCTCATACTCAGCCATGAGGGTATTTGCTGCATTTTTATCCTTTGTCACAATGAGCCGCGGGGCTTCCGCCTCTACCAACTTTCTGCTTGCGAAGTTTGTAGTATCAATCCCCGATTCCCCTCCTCCGGTGCCGCCTTGATCAGTGTGCGTCAGAACCCAGAGATACAGGGCGCCACCTCCTAATTTATCCGCTATCACTGCGTTTGGGGCTTGGGGAAGTGTGTTTCGGGTAAAATCAGCGGCGGCATGAAGTCCATTTGCGGCGGCTATTTTTAACGGCGAACACCCGCCCGTCCGGGCTGCCAATACTTGACCATCTGAGGCATAGGCGCGTCGTGCCAATCCGAAGCCTCGTGCGAAGGCTGGAGGGATGAGGGAGAAATTGGTTGACAACGATTGTAATGGGGTGGTAGAGTCAGAAGTGATGAACGGCAGACTTCCCGCAACACGAAAAGTGCTATCAGAAGTATTTGCGAATTTGGGAGCTGGGTGGTTTGGATTTATACTCATTACTCCCGCTGCCATACCAGCAGCATCATTCTCTGATCTTACATTTAATATCGCGCGATCATTCATATACGGATTGGCGTGTATCATGGTTGCAATAGATTTATCTAAGGAGGTGACATCATGAGTCCTGAACAACTGAAAGAGATTTACAACAGCGGAGGCATCCTGACCTTCCTTTTTATCATTGCGGCGCTTCTCTATATCAATGCGATCCGTTTGGATCGAAATCGCGGGTCCAAATCTACCGAGCGGCGCTGAAGCTGCATAATCCGCAATGACAGGCTGTGCCGGACGGAAGCCAGCGGGAGGAGTACAGTCATCTTCTAATTTTTTAGCAGTCGCGTCCAGCGTGTCGGCGGCTTGATTGGTGAGGTGTTGGATGGCGGAACTTTGAACTTCCGATGCTGGCAATTGCTTGTTAGCCTCTCTCATTTCTTGCGCTTTGTGTTGTAAATACTCCCTTCGCTTTTTGAGTAATGGAATCAATAACGCTTTATCAGATTCCGAGAGATATGAATCTCCGATGATAGATTCAATGGTCTGATCGCTCATCCGCTCTACCAGATCATCAATTTGTAGTACTATCTCCTCATCGCGTACGCCCGGATACCCATCCCGCATGCTCTCGAGCTCTGATACTTCGACAACTTGAAACCGCGCTTCCCTCCGTCTTCCTAATGACCGATAGAGGATTGATGACCCATTGTCGACTCGTATTGATCCAACGCGATTTTTCGCATATTTCATATCAAAATTCATCGCCCACGCATCTCCCGCAAATCCTGAATTTGGTGATTGCGCTCTGCGCACGTCGGTTTCCTCAATCCAACGGGCAGCACGGGCAAACCGTGCCTTGCCATCTATTTCTACCTGTACGAGTTGGGAGTCAACGACCGGAATACCGAGCGCTTTATATAGGCTATCCATCGCAAGTTCGTTGGCGACAAGATTGATGTCCCCCGGAAACTTCACATACCACTCCTCCTGCGAACCCTTCATACGAATCCGTGTGGCATCCTGATTGCCGCCAAGATTTTTTCCCACAACATCAAAACTCTCCCTACTCCAATGAGGAATATCTCCATAGCGCGCAGACCATTTGGGAACACTCACCGCAATCCCCGTTCTCCCGCGATACTTGCCTAAGATAGCAAGCATTCTCTTGTATCCATCTGCTGTCAGGATACGCACAAAATTGTCATGGGATTTATTACGGAGATTGACCCCTGCATCAAAAATCGGATACCGCTTTTGAAAATCCTCAAACGGACGCGGGAATGGCCCGAAGTGCGAAGCTTCCCAAAACGAATCGAGGGCCAGACGGAAGTTACCACCGTTTTGGAGAATCCACGTTTCCACCCCAATGCCTCCAAGCCCACCGTCCCCATACCCGTCACCTTTTTTATACGCCCGACCTTCCTTCAGCACTTTTTTAGCGAGTTGAATGTTGGCAATAACTTCCTGATACACTTCCTCGCCCTGGCTCTCACGGATGGATGCTAATTTTTCCTGTATGGCGGTATGCGAGGCCTGCACAAATGTATCATTCTTGGCGTTAATACCGATATCAACATCAATTTTTTTCCCGCCAATCTCAACCCCCTGAAACCGAAGTTGTAATGATCGCGCACTTCCCATACGTTGAACTGCTATTTTTGAACCAGGGAATAATCCCTGTAGCGTTGTCGCCACCTCTTGGGCACGAGAAAAGTCTACCGCGTCCAATTCAAGGGAATAATCAAAATCCATATCCGCGGCTAAATTCGTCGCTCTTCCGGAAGAACCTATATTGGTAAACGCCGCGCCTAAAATACCCGGATCATTGCGATCGGCAAACCGGATATTCATTTGCGTGACTATCGTAACCACCTTTTGTCGTAATTCTTGATCGACTCGTTCAACTTCTTTCTCTGTAGCGCCAATCGACTGTATGAAGCCATCCAACGATGGTCGTAACGGATCAGAAGAAGGCATACGAACGACCGCAACGAGCTGCGAATTAAATCGCTCTATACCGGCAAATACTCGTCTGTACTCATCATACATTCCCGGAGTAAATATCACGTTGCCGCTGTAATCAGCAACTGGTATATAGAAACCATTTTTTGCTATCGCAAAATACACCTGTTCGATATCACCATCACGCATTATTCCTCTATCAACATAAATTGCATCTATTTCCGTCGAAGGAATTCCTGTACGAATTCCAACGTGCCGCGCGCCCCCGAGTATACCACTATGAATCAATTCATAACGATGCGTATCTGTGGACACTTTTTTATCTGTATATTGTCCTCGTTTGCGAATAACAAAATGAATCGCTTTCGGCCCCTGCACCGGTGCGCTTTTGAGATAATTACTTGATCCAAAACGTAAATCTCCTGAAATAATCTGCCAAAAGTCACTATCCAGTTGCGTAGCATCAGATTGTGCGTTCGCACCCAAATATTCCTTTGCAAGGATGCCCCCCTGAAGTTGATCGTAGAGAAACTGAAATTCCGAGCCCTTTACGAGATCGCCCTCATACAACCTTATGCGACCGCCAGAGACACGCGTACGATTCCGCTTATCTGCGGCCAGTACCGAATCCGCTCCGAGCTGTAGGGCTTCCTCAATCGATTCCACACCTAAGGGGCGTAAAAACGATTGGGCAACCTTGTCGCTTAATGAAGCCACCTCACCACCATAATCATCGACAATATCCAATAATCTGTCTCGTAATACGGAATCATCCAATGCATCCTCATCGGAAAGGGGTTGCTCTTCAACACGATTATACAGGGCAAACGCATACATTCGTTCCATTCGACGGATAAAATAGATAAGCGATTTTCGTTCGTCTGGATACAATGTCACCCCTGACAAAAACTTGTCCGCGAGCGTAATGCCATCGAGCACATTAAGAAGATACTCCCGAAAATTTATTCCACCTGATCGGATCGCTACGTTGAGTACGTCTGAACGAATCAGACGCCGGCGTTCTATGTCTGTCCCCAAGCCGCGAAGAGTCGGACTCAAAATAGCCTTTTGGAGAATTTTCTCAAGTACCGGTTTCGGGTATAACACATCAAATACCCGTAAAATTTTTGCGGCAACAGGGAGATGGTTTCTGATAAATATATCGGAAATTGCCTCATAGGCTGCGGCTGGATTTTCTGCTGCAAATATGAGAGGCAGTAATGCAACCCTCATCCGGACAATCTCTTTGGAGGGTGAATGCATGATTTTGTTGGCGTATTCTACAAATGTCGGCCAACTCTCCGGATCGATAAGCGCTATAGCGTCAATTTGACTGATTATAAAACTCAATGATTCCGCTGACTTATCAGGGCTTGCGTCAAACACGCGAGTAATAACCTGTAGGTCCCTATCCCTATATGTATGGGCAGTGAGGTTTAGAAATATATCCCTACCCAAGCGTTCCAAAGGAAAAAGCTTTACAAAGTCCGTAACTTTTGTGGCTATCTTCCCTATTTCATACACCTGTCGGGCAATCTGATCGGGTGGCGGCGCGCTTCCGGCAAATTTCCAAAAATTATAAATCAGATCAAACGCATTACCTGTTGTGTCATATATCAGCGTATCAACACCATATATATTCATAAGGCCATTGATCAACTTCGGCGCTGCCTGTAAAAAGGCATCACTACCTTCGGCCTTGACTAATGTGGTAAAAAATAGAATATTTTCGCCCGAAGACGTATAGCCGAGAACTCTTTGTGTGACGGCTGAAATTTCCTTGTGTATTGCTTCCATGGAACCGATAACCCGCGATGGGTACTTGGCACGACCCAATTGATAGGCAAATTGCGCGTATGAAATTGGATGATTTCCGTATGTGTTGAGCATCCGTATCAGTCGCGGCAACTCATCCACAAATACCTGATTACCGGATTGATCAATAATTATTTTGATAAATCTCATCGAACCAAAGCCTCTATATCGATATACTTGAGATTCCTTTATGGCGTCACGAAGTAAGGGATTACTGAATAGTGAATAAACATTTTTCACCCTAACTACAATCCCGTTAATGCTCCACACTGGCGGTTCGACTGCGCGTTGGGCGACACTAGATGCAGCGTCGATTGCGCTTGAAACTACAGGGGCTACCTTGCAGCCACCGCTGCCTGGAGTGTTGCTTGGTCCTCCTTGTGCATACGCCATCGGGACCAAGGACACTTCGCATGCGCGGTCAAGAGCATTGTGGAGGTCTTTTGCTGCGGCTCGTATTGCTTGCTGGGCGCGGGTTACGATTGGGGTTTGGGCATTGCCAATAACAGCGGCAACAGCGCGGGCGGACTGCCAAAATTGCTGTGGTATACTTGGATTTGGAGTGGGCCTGCCAGGTTGGGAGCTGAGTCTGAGAAGCTCGGTCTCACGGGTTCGAATCCCGTCAGGTCCACTCCCCTTGACAAGACTATTTATATGTGATATAAAGTCATTACTTCTCAGATTCAGCTTTATTACCAACCTGGCGAGATCGCCAAAACCCGCGAAAGCGGGTTTTTTGGTGGTTAATTCCCCTGCCGGCTGCACCGGAACCACAACCGGTTCTTGGGTATCCCGAATAAATCGATCCCAACTCTTACGGAATTCGCCGGCGGCCCCCAGCCAGAATTTGACTCCTTCCCACCAGACCATTCTGGGCAGTGCTCCGCGCTCCTGTATCGGAACACGGTCATATGCTTTCTGCTCGCTCCTCACTTGATTAGCGATTTTCTGCCACTCCCCCATTCTTTTGTCCCAGAAGGATTTAACAAATGAAAGCATCGGCAAATCGTCTACCGTCATCCCGGTTTTCCGGCGGGACAGAAGAACCCCAACTTCATTAAGGAGCTCCCGAAGCGGTGAGATGCCCACGATCATTCCTAGGCCACCGAGCATACCTCCAGATTGCTGTGGTGTATTGGCGGACCCAACAACTTTCACGTCTTTGCCAATATCATTCACCCCGGCCCAGATGAGAACCGCACGATCTTTCGATACGTCGGACCCACGGATACTCGCCACGACAGCAGATAACTTTCTGCCTGGCTGTGCATTCGTCTTGTATCCTCTTTGGACAACCGCGCTATAGCCCGCAGAGGAATTAGAATCTCCGAATGCGGAAATGACCCCATTTCCTCCGATGGGAATGGCGGCTTCAGCACGACTCATTGCCCCAGCCATGGCGGCCGATCCTTGCGGATTCAAATGTATCGTATCGATGCCCTTCGATCCTGACGGCGCCGGATTTGCGGCAAACTCAGGTTTAATTTTTTCTCCTTCGAAAATCCCGGTCGTATCAACGATGATCATCCGTCCTTTGTACTTCCCTTCCGCGAGCGCGCGGTATCCCCCATTAATATTTGCAACTACGACTGGATCTGATTTCACTATCGCTGTGCCATTGTCATATTCGTAATTATGGATGGGAACAACCATAACGATTGCTTGGGGATTTTGATCGAGTACTGCCTTAATTGCATCGTCCATACTTTGCACGACAGAATAAGCCTGTGATAATGAAACATTTGAATCCGCTGGCGCCGAGGGAGCAGGGACTTGTGACGAGACGGCATTGAAAGTAGTATTACTATCCGATTGTGGTACACCCGATGCATCTGTTTTGATTTGTGGAGCCTCCTGGAGTACCGTTGTCGCTTTCTCAAATCCGAATCCAATTCCTTGATTTAATATAGGTATTGATTCACCAGCTGAAAAACTCATAAAAAATATCTTCCCCAACTTACCTGCATCGTTGATATGGACTATCTCTGTACTATCCAACCCTCTACCAGTTTTATACATCCACTCCGTCCCTTGCGACGAAGCATGGCTTTGCATAAATTGCCATGCCCCGGGTACCGTACTGTCCATCGGCTTCACCACATGGGTCATCGCAGTCTTCATGAGATCGTACAGTTCCGGATTCAACAGATCCCCTTGGTCCAGCCGCACCATCATTTGCCCATATTCACGAGCCGTAAAAAGATACTGCAAGTCAGTTTTATCAAACGTTGCGCTTACAAGGCCTAATTTTTTAAACCCATCAATGATATCGACGCCATTCTTCTGAAGGAAATAGCTTAGCGAACTATAGGAATCATTATCGGAATAATTGAGCGCCTGATAAATCGCATCCCGTATCGTAATTTGCTGAACGTTCCCACGTGCATCCTTGATAAGAGAACCGTCAAAACCCGTCAAATCAACCACTCTATTCAACAATCCGTGGTCACTCTGCGCCATCTGAAGAACCAATATGGCAACGGGGACTTTCGCGAGACTAAAACTCTGCATGGGCGTATCGGCGTGGTACGCAACCGTTTCACCATTTTCATTCTGGAACCAGAATCCATACTTCCCTTCAATTTTTGGGTTGTCAAAATAGGTCGCAAGCTCACTCTCTGCTTTGGCGATCACGTTTTTTCGATCTTGCGTACCATTTGGCGAAGAATTTGTTTTTTGCGTTGATAAAACACCCTTCTGGTCACTATTAATTTTATAGATATCACTCAGCGTAGAGATTGGCTTACCCATACTTATCAAATCTTTCATATGGTCTTTTAACCACGTAACATCTTCAAATCTCGGATGCATGAGAATTATTCCCCCACCTTTCGGGTTTTCTAACAGTCCTTTAAAATAGAGAAGGTCCGGCCTATCGGTTGGCGTATAATCCCAGCGCACGTTCGTTAAATTATTTTTTACTACCCAATTCATCCAATTAACATCCCATGCGCCATACGGAGGCCGCACATACGTCACACGGAAGGTAATATCCCCAAGTAAATCCTGCATATGAGCTTCAAATTTTTTACGATCGTTATCTAACTGATCGGGGGTCAAATTAGCCGTGTGATTCGTCGTGTGATAGCCAATGTCAAATCCCGCAGCATAAATCTCTTGCCATAACTTGCGAACTTCAGGATCAGTCGAATTTAAATTATCACTATTGGGAAAAAACATCGCCTTCACATTATTTTGCTTTGCGATCCTAAACATTTCCCGCGTATAATCTAGGGATACTCCATCGTCAATTGTTAAAATAATATGGCCAGCAAGTCCCGCTTGATTACCATATATAATGTCTGCCGGTCGAAGCGCACCGACCCCTGTGGAATCTGATGACGGAGTAGTTGCTTTTCCAGTTAATTGCGCTTGGGATTGGCCATCCTTACGGATGACGACGGTGTCTGCGTTGAGTACATATTTTTTGAATTCATCATCTGACATCCAACGGGTACGAATTTGACCATCCTCTACTAAATTGCCTTGTGCATCAAAATCTCTGTTGGCGTCGCTCACTAAATAGTAAGTGATTCCATTCTCAACCTTCGTTTCAATAATGGCCAAAATGTGATTTTGTGCTATTTTTACCCCACTTTTCATCCCATTAAAGAGCACGACCAGATCTCCTGGTTTATATTGCTTTGTTCTATGAAACGTTGTCTTATTATCGAGACTTATTTGTTGGAGAAAGCTATCACTTTTCATGCTCTGGGGAACCATCTGACTTGCATCAACGGCATTGAGATCGCCAACGTCAAAAAACGGAGAGTTTGGTTTGGAGGCCAATAACATGACCCAATTGACGCACTGAACCGGCTGATTACGCCCAAATTTGAGAAGCTGATCAAACTTCCCGGCGATCTGATTGAGTGTATAGATAACGCGTGAATCACGAATATCAAAACCATCCTTTACTAAGTTAGCCCTGAGCATGGGTACAAGTTCTGCACCGTTTTTCGCTTGTAATGGTTTGGATGAATTACTATACGCATTGCTGGTATTACGAGATAGATCCAAGGCTTGCGATGTAGTTTTGTCCGTCGACTTGCTCAGGATTTCCGATGCTGTAGGCATAGAGGCATACGACTCCACCCCAACGTGATATGATGTTGCCCCAGTGTTAATATCTACCTTATAGGCGTCGGGCAGGGGAACGAGAGAATCCTGTTTCTCCGTTTGGGCATGTAGTTCACCATATCTCCAGGCGACCGCCTCGCCTTTATTATTGTAATAAATAATGTTTTTTGGGATTCTTTGATTCAACAATTCCCAATAGTCACTGTTGGAAAGATATAACTTTTCATTGCCTTCGGCGCGAAAGTTTTTACCTTCCCAAGGGGTTAGCTGCAATAGTTCATGCTGGGCGCCACGCAATATCAATACTTGACCTTTGGCCTTGAGTGAGACGGGGTCAATAACCATGGCAGGATCCCCTCTCATGATGGATGTATAGGGCACCCAAACTTGTGTCAACGGAGAAATACGGTTGTTAAATTCTAGTAATTGATTCTGATAATTGGGATTGAGTCGTCCATCCGTAACTGCCTGGGGACTGATTGCAAGATTTCTTCTGACATAGAGTGGCACTGTTTGTGGTCCAAATGCCGTTTGGACGGTTTGAGCGCCTGTCGCCACATGCACAAATTCGCTGTCTTTGATCATTACGTATTTTCCGGTGCTTACCGGTTTGGCATCCTTGGATTCAAAAACTTCGTATATGGGGGAGATGGATCCAACTGCATTATCCATGATATCTGTGCCATAAAGTGCACTCGTAAGCCCGTCTGCCCGTCTGAGAACCAAGTTCCCATTTTGATCTACATACTCTAGGGGGTCATACGTCAATGACTCAATTGGCATTTGAGTAATGTTATTACGCGTAAACAGATCTAAATCTCCTCTCGATTTGATACGTTCTGCCTGGGGTTTATCGCCTGAAATAATAAAAAAGTTTGATATTTCACCGACCCCCAATACTGTTTTATCCGGAAGAATAAATAAATCGGGAATACCGTCATGAGCAGGTATTTTAAATAACGGTTGTCCAGTTCCTACGCCCCACGTATATTGAGTACGATATGCACGAAGTGGGTTACCTTGAGCATCATTCCCCAACTGGGCAGGTACTACGCGGGCATACCCGCTTGTGTAATATGCTAAGACTCCATTTATATCGATTAATTGATTCGTGGCTGGACCATCTTTAGTACCCATAAATAATACCGGTGCCGCTGACCCAACAAGAGTAACGTTGTTACCACTCAAATCTGTTGCTTCTTTTGTAATTCCCGGCAACTCCTGCACCAGAGTGTTTCCAACCTGCTTGGCATCAATCTTTGTCACCCCCACTACTTTCGATCCATTTGATGTAACCGCAATCGTATATTCTGTATCAGAAAAATTTAGATTATAGTTACCCGGTTGGGGAACATATTGTTGCACTTGGGCCGCTATGGGCCTCTGAATTACAATAGGGACAGGAGGTGCTGCGGGAAGCGCAGACCGAATGGCAGCTAGCAGCAAACCTATTCCAAATGCAGTGGGGATTCCCACTCTAAAAAATCTGGTCATCCAGTCTAATCCTTGTCTTGCTGTAAAACTGTCGCCCACTTCAACGCCCATCACTTCATTCAATTTATTTACGATCGAGGTTCTTATTTGAGAAAATCTTGATGGAGTTTGGACTGCAGTTTCAGAAATAATAGATGTCCGTATCCTCGCTTGAGCAATAGTCAATTGAGACAAAAACGTCTGGGCGTCGGAGAGCATCTGTTTGGCCTCCGCATCATCTCCGGGTACATCAAGGACAGCAATATGAAGCACATTTTGTGCGTACTCAAAAAACGCATCACTCTGGTGCCAGTGCCCCGTAATATTCGACTGATTTTGACGGTATTCTTTCTCATACCGCTCAAATAATGCTTTTGCAGCCTCCGCGGTACCATTGGAGGGACGAAAGTCAGCAGAAACGTATCGATCAAGGTCTTCAACGATCCCTGCCGCATCAACAAGATACGAGGATAATCCTCCATCAGCCTGGGAGAGATAGTTTTCTGCGTGTTCAATTAATGTACCCAATACCGAACCTTCTGTGGGAATATTACGGGTCTTCACAGAATCCAATGCAATCCTCACTCGTTGTTGTTCTTGGGCAAGCGCGTGGTCTAATACAATCTCGACAAATGTTTGCTCCAATATATCTTCGAGGTTCCGGTCAATAAACACGATCGGACTACCGCCGATCGCCCCATCAAATACATTTTTACTTTCTATAACTGTACGGAGTGCCTGTTTCATGGCATCCTTGTCTCCACCCGCTAAAACCTGTGCATGAAACGCGTTCTGCTCGGGGCTCCCCGACCGGGCGTTAAACAGGTTTACAACTTCCGTCATGGGCTTGATGGCCCTCTCCCATTGAATTTCCGGATGCTCCCTACCAAGCCGCTCAATGTCTATTTTTGACCGCAACAGAACATCCAAAACGCTTTCTCCGTGCTCTAATAAATACTCTGACAAAGATTCACCCACGTTCAATACTATCGGAGCACCGCCAACAATCCCCAGGCCAGCAGTCCCGCCGCGGTCAAACGCGGCTGGGACGCCCGACGTCCCGCCCTGACCGGTGACTTGACCCCCGACGCCGGCGCCTGTCCCGGGCGTGGATGGGGCGGAGGGAGGATTGCTGGTTGAAGGTGGAGCGCCGCTTGGAGGCTTTGGTTTAGTCGGTTGGATTCCTTGAGCAGGAATTTTTGCCGATAGCGCATCCCATTCTTTGAGGAAATCGTTATACTTGCTCCTCCCAAATGACTTCTTTATATTCGGACTTGTCTGCATATACTCTCTCACCCAATTATTGATCCCGTCATACACCGTCCGATTCCATTCACCAGACGAATATGATATAACGCTCGAAATATCCTCATTCTCCAGCGCATCATGATAATCATGAATAAGCCGCTCTGCTATCAATCTACTGATATCGCTTATCAATTGATTGTCAATACTTGATCCGATAAAATCGACATGATCCAAATATTTTTTCATGAGCACTGTGGTCGCTCTGATTAGCCCCAAAGCACTCGTAGAGTCATCGATCATTGATTTATCCGAAAAATAAGATCCCCGCACCATATTATTCACCTGACGATGAAATTGAACGAGCGTTGAGTTCTTTGGATCAGTAACCCGATATACATAGATTTCGTAGAGAAATCTATTTACCCCATAATTTTTCCATGGTTGCACGCCTAACACGGGAGCTAATATCCTATCAAATGACGCATCTATATCCCTCAATATCTGATTCCGTCTTTTTATACCAACTAGTTCTTTAACGGACGACAATGGCAGTAATGCCGATTTATCAGTTGCCGGGATATTTGTAATTGCCTTCCCCCCGGCTTCCTGAGCATCAAAGTAATATTCAGCCTTCATCGGCATCGGATTGAAATTCTCGAGATTTTTCCCGGTAAACGGATGTACTGCTACTAATTCACGAAAACTTTTATTTTGAGGCAGTATAGGTTTACCGCCTTTCACCAATACAGCATCAAACAACGAACGAAATCCGGTAAAAAGCGCTGAATCTTTTATCTTAGTATTAACTAGTGCCTCGGCCGTATCGCTTGTAATCCAGGAAATAAATAGTTGTGCGCGGGTCAAATCCGTAAACGCGATAGAAAAAAAGACATTATTTGGTCTTCCCCTATAATCAGGCACAACCGTGCCTCCGCCCTCAATAAAATATATCTTCCGTATATCATCGTATCGACCAATGATGTACATCGTACCCTTCGCCAATTCAATATTTTCTTTCCTCGAATGAAGTTGTCGCACTACATCGGCAATATTTAAATGCGGAGCATCTTCTGCAGTATTATCTTGCAACCCATTTACATTCGCTTGGTACTGTTGGAATGATTCAACCCGTACAGTCGCGTCTTTCACGACGCCCGCGGCAAGATAAACACCCCGCTCGGAGGGAGTCATGGAATCAAATGATGCTTCTGCAGCAGAACCGCCAACGGCCTGGCTGTCGTCACGGTCAAACGTGGCTGGGACATTTGACGACCCGCCAGTGGAAGCGGCGGACGGTTGTCTGGCGGAGCCAGATCCCGCTTCGCGGGAGGGAGGTACGGGAGGAAGAATTGGCCTGTTTTTTAGGATGGCAAACAGGGCTTTGGCGTATTCGGTCAGGAGGGAGTCGTATTCAGGTTGAGTCACTCCTTGCGTCACATTGGGGATGATTTCGTTAGCGCGAAGCATTGAATCGATAACATCTTTGTTGGTCTTTCCGAGATATTCGGGGGTATCACCGGTGTAAGAGGCTTTCAGAAACGCGTCTGCTGATTCCATTCCTGCAGCACTTCCCCAACTCCCCTTCTCGAGGGCATCAAGCGCTTTCTGGACGTCAGAAATGAAAGACGGGGCATTCTGGATGTTGGGCAATGTGATTGCACGGACAAAGACGGGCAATCGGATGAGGAATGCATCCCAATTATCTTTGGCCTGGGCGGCAAGCGGATCGAACACGGCTTTCATTTGAGGATTAGCCAACGTCGCATTGACGCCTGATACCACCGCGTCAAACGCGGCGGCGCCGGGAACGACAGCTAACTCAATGCTCTGGACGACTTTAGTGATATCTTCGCTCCCACTTGGGAATACCACAAACCCACTTTTCCCCAACAGACCCGCAATCACATCACTCACTGCTTGTTGGACTACCGGAAGTTCCGTTTGTTTCTCCTTCTCCAATTCCGCGGGCGGTGTCGTACTCGTCGTCCAGACGAGGTGGGTGAGGATGGTGGTCGTCTGGGCGTGCTGGTAGGCGTCCGCTGGCGGTGTGCCGAGCATAGCCACGGAGACGGCGGCGGCGATAAGTTCTTCGCGGCCTATATCCGCCTGGGTGATGGATACATTCGGATCGGTATCGGTTAACCGGATATAATGGGTGACTTCTTCTAAAATTACCCGTTGATGCGCGACGGAAACGGACTCCTGACTAAATATTCCGGCTTTCAGATACACGCCATTGCGGGTCGCTGTCCCCAGATCTCCCTGCATCATGCGGAGGACAAGATCGTTATCGGAAACCGGTGTGCCGTCTTTGGCAAGCATGGCCCGTAACTGCTCTTGATCCGCGTAATACTGTACCGGGACTCTTTCGGTAAGCATAGAATTAATATCGCTGGACTTGCCTGCTTTAATGGTCCGGCCGATGTCCGCAAGTCCCCGATCTGTATACTGCCTGATAATCCGATCCCCGAGTGGTTGGGCAAAATAGTCAAACCGCGCGCCACTCATGCCGCCCATGCGGTTGACCAGTTCTTCTCCTGCAAACTGGAGGACGGCTTCTTTCACCGCATCGGTGAGCGCCGCTGCGGGGATGATCCCTAACTCGGCTGCACGAACCATCACATCCTGAACCGTTTCGGCAGGAGGGGGAACAAATTTGACTTCCCAACTGACCCGCCTCGCGTCAAGTTGGACTTGCCGGGCTTGCAACTCCGCAGCTTTATCTAATTCGCTGGTGCTTGTGACAGGAATGAATCCTTGCACATTAGCGCGCAACTGCTCCTGAATGACTACATCACGAAGGAGACTCGCATTCATACCCAGCGAAGCACGAAGATCAATAACCCCGATCACATGCGAAGCTTCACGCGCACGGGTATATGCGCTGTACCAAGGAAACATTGCAGGCATAATAGCCTCTCTCGTCCCTGCAATCATCAATGTTTGCTGTCCTGCCTGAACAACTCTTGCCTCCACGTCACGCCGAACCGTAGCGGCCATCTCGATAGTATCTAATGCTTTTTCCATGAGCGTATTGGCGCGTTTTGCTCTCTTGGCTGCCTCCTGCTGTCGTTTTTTCTCCTCCAATGCAACATTCTTTTGTTTTGCTTCGAGCTCTTCCTGGCGTTTCGCGGCTTCCTGTACCGCCTTTTTTTGTGCGGCGGCAACTCTTGCTTTTTCTGCGCGGGCGAGACGGACGGCCTCGGCTTTTTCTATCGCCTTCGCTGCTGCCTCTTTCAGCGCTGCCCTGCGCAGAGCATTTGCCGCTTGTCTTTCGGCTTCCTTTTTTGCGGCCTCTTCAGCTTTATTTTGCGCCAAGGCGACGATTTCTGCGGCTTTATTGGTAAATAAATCCAGCCGCCGGGCAAAAGCCGTGCGTATCGAAGGAGTTGATCCAAGAGATTCGGCGAGATTATTGATTATTTGAACGGCAACAAAATCTTCTGGTTGATTTGCGGTAATCATGTCCCCCGCCTGTTTGATAAATTTATTCTGTTC
>ERZ1292633.3129-Hain-H41-02um-R1-3129-length-16388-cov-6_pt1 | contig 16388 bp, 14 predicted proteins | sample MGYA00564406_ERZ1292633 | MGnify/ENA primary metagenome ERZ1292633 (study PRJEB36523, sample SAMEA6512639) | groundwater metagenome | collected 2019-01-08 | study: AquaDiva: Metagenomics assemblies of 32 groundwater samples | reverse complement strand
TTCAGCAATAATTTCTGTTTTGTATTTTTTCTGTCCGTCTGGACCAGTCCATGAGCGATTTTCTATTCGTCCTTCAATAAAAACATTCTGACCCTTTTTTAAATATTGCGCGGCTATTTCTGCCAAGCGTCCCCACAAAACTATATTGTGAAATTCCGCTTTTTCTTGCTTCTGCCCCGCCTTATCTTTCCAAACGCGATTGGTGGCTAGACCAAAAGTGGCAACAGTCTGTCCGCTGGGAGTAGTGCGCACCTCCGGGTCGCGAGTCAGATTTCCCAATAAAAAAGCTTTGTTTAAATTCATAGTGTATTTTTATTTATATGTTTTTACCTAAAATTTCTTCAAGCCGTTTATCTATTTCTTTCAGGCTTTCTTTGTCCATCGCCTCTTCTTTTGGCGTCGCTTCTTTTGTTGGTGCCGAAGACGTGATAGTGGTTTGTGCGGACGACAAGACTGGCTCTCTTCTAGTTCTAATAGTTCTGCCTTGTTCCAATTGATCGAGCTCTTTTTGGGTATAATTTACAAAAAGATGCCTCAGTATGCTATTTTCTACGATAATTTTTTTATCTAAAATTTCAGGAGCGCTTGATGGCCCTTTCATGAGTAAAGAAATTAAAAAGGCCGATTGGAATTTACCAACGCTGTATCCCAGCTTTCTTTTTTGCATCGCGCCCTCTTTTATTATTTCACAACCCGTTTCTTTTGCCCAATTCCTTACTTTTTCTACCAAAGCCAAAAGTTCCTCTTCCGGAAGCGAGGGGTTTGCTAAAAAAGCGAGTTCGTAAATTTTTTGTTTATCATCTGAATCCATATACTTTTTAAAGTTTAGCAATATTATTTATTTAGTCAACCCCCCGATAGAAGTTCCGGCAAGATTACCCGAGATTATTGACTAATCACCACTCTTTTGTTATGTTTTTAATGTTCTTTTAAAATAAACCAAGGAGGAGTTCATGGACGCGAAGAGAGCGAAGCTTGTGAGCTTGATGGATAGAATTTTGAAACTTGTAGATGATGACAAGCGCGACGCGAAAGAGGTTTGTCGCATATTGCAGATCATCAGAAGCGATCGCAATTTCACAGAGTGTTTGCTTAGTGATAGGGTTTTTGAAAAAATCTTTAAAGATGACATTTCTCCCGTTGCTCTTCCGGCCATTCTTACACAGCCAGACTGGGCGATAGAGCTTGTCGAAGATGCCGAATTTCCATTTGCTATGCGAGGGGGCCTGATTTTGGATCTTGTAGATTTTCTCTTGCCCGAAGAAAAATACATCCCCGAAGAAAAACCCATCAGGGGTGAGCTTGCAATCTCTCGTTCAAGAAAAAAGGGATATTTGGCTGGTGGTCGCGCTCTCACTTTTCTCATGCATCACCCAAAATATATCCCGGAGGACTGGAGGAAGTTTAATCTGATTTTTCCGGGAACAATTTGGTGCGATAGTAAGCATAGGAAAGGTGTTCAGTATATGTATTGGCACGCTGGCAGGTGGCGTATGAACTATTGCTGGCTTACTGACGATTTTTCTGCGATTGTTCGGGTTGTTCGTATCCAAAAGCCGTCCAAAAAGGCGGCCTAGGCAAATTTAATCCCCCCGCCCTTTTGGCGTAGTACCAAAAGGGCGGGGGGATTTTCTTTTTTATTATAATATTGATTTGTGTCTTTGAGCTAATTTGCAAACTTAAACTCTATCACATCACCATCCTTGACTACATATTCTTTGCCTTCTGATTTTAACCATCCTCTAGAGCGAGCCTCTCCCCACGAACCGGCTTCAAGTAATTTTTGCCAGTTTATGACATCCGCCCTAATAAATCCTTTTTCAAAGTCTGTATGAATTCTGCCTGCCGCTTGAGGCGCCAAACTGCCACTTGTTGTAGTCCAGGCGCGAGTCTCGTCTTCGCCCGTTGTAAGAAAAGTTATCAGATTTAAAAGTTTATATCCTGCCTTGATTAAATTCTGTAGACCCTCTTTTTCGCCGTCTTGGCCTAGAGAGGCGCGCATCTCTTCAGCTTCTTGTGCGGATAAATCCGCGAGTTCCGCTTCAAACTTTAAGTCAGACGCTATGACAAATTCAGGATCTATATTTACCTCCTTGGCCAAATCTTTTTTTATTTGTGAAAGCTCGCTGGTGTTGGATAAAATTTTTTCATCGGCGTTCAAAAGAATCATCAGCGGTTTTTGGGTTAAGAAAGAAAAGCTTTTTATTAAAAATTTCTCTTCATCTTGAAAAGTTAGCGCGCGGATGGGCGAATTGCTTTTTAAGTTTTGAATAATTTTTTCTAAAACTTTTCCAGCAGCTATAGATTCTTTATTTCCGGCACGAATATTTTTTTCTAAATTTTGTAGCGCTTTCTCGGCGCTGGATAAATCTGCCAAAATCAGTTCAAGTTCTATCGTTTGAATATCTCTTTTTGGTTCGGGCTTGCCTTCCACGTGGATTATATTTGCATCTTCAAATATACGCACCACTTCCACTATCGCGTCTGTTTCTCTAATGTGGGATAAAAATTTATTTCCCAAGCCCTCGCCCAAATTGGCGCCCTTCACAAGTCCAGCAATATCATAAAATTCAATGGCAGTGGGCACGATTTTTTTTGAATGGGACATAGCGGCCAGCCTTTCTAATCTTTCGTTAGGCACCACAACCACGCCCACATTTGGGTCTATGGTGGCGAAAGGATAGTTGGCGATCTCTATGTTTTGATTGGTCAGCGCTTTAAAAAGTGTGGATTTGCCGACATTGGGCAAGCCCACAATTCCGATGGATAAAGACATAGTAAAAAATTAAAACAACTTGTTAAAGAAATTGTAATGTTTTAATTATCAAAAATCAACGCCTTCAAAGTTTTTTGGCTAGTACTTTTATAAAAAGCTTTACAAACGTACTGGTTCGGAATATTTTATTTGCATAAAAAATTAAATCGTGTTATAAATGGTTAAAAGTTCAGGGAGGCGAATATGTTAAAAGACGCGCTGGGAATGCTGGTTTTTTTTGTAGCGTTTATTGCTTTTTGGCTTTGGCTGGCCTACAGATTTATAATGCCAAAGATTGCCAAAGAAAAATCTCGCGCCTGGGTTGAATGGGTTTTGTTGGTTGCCATTATCATCTCTGCGTCTTTCGCCCTTTGTTTTTTTAATGATGTGATTTCTGCTCTTTTAAAAAATATTTTTAACTTTTAACTGATTAAAAATCCCCGCAACAAAGCGGGGGCTTTATTTTTGTTGAGGTGAGTTTTTTAAAATTTACCCCGTTAAATAAAATTTGCTTTTATTTTTTAATAAAAATTATTGTCGATTTGTGTTATAATTTATTGTGGAGATAGATATTTAAAATAGCAAATTTTAATCTTTAATTTTTATAAAAATTAAAGATTATTTAACAGGGTGAATTATGAAAATCAATCCAAAAATTTTTAAAGCGTATGATATTCGCGGCAAAGAAGGGCAGGATTTAACTTCCGAATTTGCCAAGCGTTTAGGCGAGGCCTATATTCATTGGCTCAAGAGCAAAATAGGCAAAAATAAGCCCCCACACCTAATGCATTTTTTCCTACACCCCATTGAATATCTGAGATGTAGGTGTGGGGGTAAGCCCAATGTGGTGGTTGGTTTTGATGCCAGAGAAATGTCTCCGGTTTTAGCCAAGAGTTTGGCGGAGGGCATCGTGGGGGCGGGTGGTGATGTCTTGTGGTCCGGATTAAATTCTACGCCGATGTTTTACTTTGCGATAAACCAAGCGGAGACAGACGGGGGCATTATGGTGACAGCATCACACAATCCCAAGGGCGACAATGGTTTTAAAGTTTGCCTTGCTCGCGCTGTTCCAGTGGGTCTGGGGTATGGCCTGGAAGAAATACAAAAATTGGTAGAAGGTGATGAAGATTTTTCTGCAAACGAGCGGGGCCAGATGAAAGAAAAAGATTTTTTGATTGACTATGTAAACTTTTTTCAAAAGAATGTCGGAGACATCAATCTGGGCGACAAAAAAATAGTTTTTGATTGTGCAAATGGAGCGACGGGCCCGATAATGGAAAAAATCATTCCACTTTTTAAATTAAACGCTGAAAAATTATTTTTTGAACCAAACGAAAATTTTCCCAATCACGACCCCAATCCTTTAAAGCCAGGCGCGCTGGAAAAATTATCAGCAAAAATCAAAGAGGTGGGAGCTGAAATGGGAGTAGCATTTGACGCCGATGGCGACAGAGTATTTTTTGTAAAAAAAGACGGTTCTTTGGTGGGCGCCGACGATATCGCTATAATTTTTAGTCGGTATTTTTTAAATAAGAAAAAAGACGAAAATATTGTTTTGGATTTAAGAATGAGCCGAGGCGTTTCAGAGGAGATACAAGAAAATGGAGGCAGGGCTATTGAAAGCAGGGTGGGGCATGCTTTTATAAAACACACTATGCGTGAAAATAATGCTGTTTTTGGGGCAGAGCTTTCGGGGCACTATTATTTCCGAGACTTCTTTTTTGTGGACGGAGCGATTTTTGCGGCGCTTCTATTTTTAAAGATTATAAGCGAAAGCGGTAAGACCATAGATGAGCTCACGCAAGGCTTGCGATCTTGGGAAAAATCAGACGAAATGAATTTTAAAGTAGAAAATGCGCCTGCGCTCATAGAAAAGGCAAAAGAAGAATTTAAAGACGGCAAGCAAAAAGAAATAGATGGCCTAAGTGTGGATTACTCGGACTGGTGGTTTAACTTACGCGCATCAAACACAGAATCTCTGATAAGATTGGTAGTAGAGGCGAAAAATAAAGAATTGCTTGACGAAAAAGTGGGGGACTTGACAAATTTTATTTTAGGAGTATAATGCAGGGTAACAGGTGCAAGGAAGCTATTATAGGGATCCGGTAGCTTCCGTAATCTGTTCTCCCGAGGATTTTCTTGGGAGCGAGTAGGGTCTCCGCAAGAGTGCCCCTTACTGCTTCAGGCTTAGGAAGCGGCGTAAGCCCCAAACGTAGGAAACACAAGCCGGGTACGTGAACCCCGGCTTTTTCTTTTTGAAATTTTTCAACGCATTCACACGAAGGCTTGCCAAATTATTTTTCTTTGCTATGATAGACAAGTTAGAATTTAGAATCTAGAATTTAGGAGTTAGCATAAGATTTTTTTCGTAATGCGAACTCATAAGTTGTACGTGCTAGATTCTAGCTCCTAATTACTAACTCCTAATTTTATGGCTACACCAACACAAAAACACACAACTTCACGCAGAAATAATCGCAGATCGCACTTTGCTCTCAAGGGCACGAAACTCGCTAAATGTTCTCACTGCGGAGCTGAGGTTGTTTCACATACAGTTTGCAAAAATTGCGGATATTATGGCAAAAAGCAGATGATTGACGTCTTGAAAAAACTTTCCAAGAGAGAAAAGAAGGCCAAGGCCCAAGAATTAAAGGGCCAAGAAAAAGAAGCTGGCCACGGAGGACACGACCACAAGTAATTATCAACTTTTAATTTTTTGCTAGATTCTAACTCCTAAATACTAGATTCTAATTGTATGGCCCAAAGACATCTTTTGCGCTCCATAGCAATGCAAGCCCTATATGAATGGGATTTTTCTGGCAGAGAAAAAAAGATAGACGAGATTTTGGAACATGATCTTCAAGAATTCGCTCCTAGCGTTACTGATACAGAGCTTTCGGTGCGCATTGTAAAGGGCGTGGCAGACAATTTATCAAAAATAGATCCTATCATAACCACCGCCGCTCCTGAATGGCCCATTGAGCAGATCCCCATAATTGATAGAAATGTTTTGCGCATAGGAATTTACGAGCTTTTATTTGGCAATAAAGACGAAGTGCCCCCTAAAGTTGCAATAAATGAAGCGATTGAGCTGGGAAAGACTTTTGGCGGAGAATCATCTGGCAAATTTGTAAACGGAGTTTTGGGCACCATCTATAAAGAAACATTCGGGGAGGAGCCACAAATTGAAAGCACTATTTCTGAGGAGGATGAAAAAGAGGTGGCGGAAAAAATTATTAAAATAGCCGAGAGTTTAAACAACAAAGAAAACGAAGTGGAGAGCGAAGAAATTAATGGGGATGAACAATAAAGCCATGAGCGATCTTCAAGATTTTCAAAATTCTTTAGATATAAAGTTTAACGATGAGAATTTGCTTAAACAAGCGTTTGTGCATCGTTCTTATTTAAATGAACATCCAAATTTAAAACTGGAGCACAATGAGCGCCTGGAATTTCTGGGTGATGCGGTGGTGGAATTAATTGTTACTGATTATTTGTACAAAAACTTTAAAGATCCGGAGGGAAAATTAACTAGCTGGCGAGCGGCTTTGGTAAATAGCGATATGATGTCGGAAATTTCCGAAAGAATAAAAATCGGTGATTTTTTGATGCTTTCGCGAGGAGAAGCAAGAGACACCGAAAGAGCGAGGCAGTATATTTTGGCTGATGCTTTGGAGGCTTTAATTGGCGCTTTGTATTTGGATAGGGGATATCAGGAATGTGAAAAATTTGTACACAAATATATGATTCCCGAGCTTCCTAAAATTATAGCGGAGAAAAAGTATGTGGATGATAAAAGTTATTTTCAAGAAAAAGCGCAAGAAGAAACCGGCATTACTCCGCGCTATCAGGTTTTAAAAGAGTGGGGACCGGATCACGCGCGACATTTTGAAGTGGGTGTGTTTTTAAAAGAAGATTTAATCGGAGAAGGCGATGGATTGTCCAAGCAAGAAGCCGAACAAAAAGCGGCAGGAAAAGCTCTGGAGAAAATGGGTTGGGATAAAAAATAATAATTAATTGAACGTTTCGGATTTAAGCGGGCAATGTAATGCATTTGACTTACGCCCGTTTTTTGTTATAATATAGGCACAAGGGAAAGTGCATTAAAAATTAAAAATTTCTGGGGGAAACTTAATTATATGGGCAATCGCTGTGTTTTCTTTATGGAGAACGTGGAGGAAAGTCCGGACATCTTTCGATTTCGTTTTTAACGGAATTGGGATTAAGGGTAATGGATAACGTCCACCGAGCTGGCAGTGATGTCAGTTCAGGGAAAGTGCCACAGAGACAATACTGGCCACGGGCTATCCGCCTTCGCTCTTTGAGCTACGGCGGGATGCTCAAATTTTTAGCTGCGCTTTGCGCAGATAAATTTGGCTAAAGGTGAAAAGTAAAGAGGTGTTGCGAAGAAATTTACAGCTACTCTTTTCGCTTGAGGGCGACCTCAAGTCGTGGCAAACCCTACCTGGTGCAAGATCAAGTGCTTCTGCCTGCGTTTTTTTATCGCAAGTAAAAGCTGAAAAAGTAGATCGCTTGAGTCATCGAGTAATCGCTGACCCAGATAGATGATTGCCGTCCAGTGTTTGTGAAAATTCTGGATACAGAATCCGGCTTATAGTATAATTAAGTCTTCCCCAAAAGTTTTTAATTTAATGCAGAAAAATTTTTCAAAAAAAATAAAACGTGCGGTAGATTTTTTGGGGTCCTTTTTGGGCCTTGTTTTTTTGTCTCCAGTTTTTTTAGTGATAAGCATTTTAATTTTATTGGATTCCAAGGGCGCGCCTATCATACGTTTAAAAAGGATAAGTCAGAGTAGAGAATTTTTAATGTGGAAATTTCGTACGATGTTTGTGGGCGCGCAAAATCACAAAAATGAACTTGCGCAAAATAATATTCGTAGTGACGGACCATTTTTTAAAATGGAAAATGACCCGCGTGTTACAAAATTTGGGAAGATTTTACGCAAGACGCGCCTGGACGAACTACCCCAACTTTTAAATGTTTTAAAAGGGGATATGAGTTTAGTGGGTCCCAGGCCGCACGAGCCGGAAGAAGTGGCACATTTTAATGAAGAATCAAAAATTTTAATAAAAAACAAAGCCGGCATTACTGGTATGGCGCAGGTGACAGGAGCAGAGCAGAAAAAACCATTTTTGCCATTTTCTGAGGAAGTGCGGCTGGAAAAATATTACAGTGATAATTGGTCCTTGGGTTTGGATTTTAAAATAATACTCAAAACTATTAAAATTTTATTAACAGATAAATCGGCTTGGTAGGGCTAGACCTGCCTGCCGGTAGGCAGGAAGTAGAAAATAGTAAGTAGAAAGTAGAATCTAGTATTTTAAATTTCCAATTATTCAATTTCTAAATTAATTTTAAAAAAGTTTGAAAATTATGGAGAAAGTGCCAAAAATAGAGGAATTGAATATATTGAAGGAAATAAAACTCTCTGATTACGAGAGGGAAAGGTTAGAGGGTGATGTTGCAGAATGGTTGCGGGCTCAAGAAATCCCGGGGGTGCTATGGGATAGGATTAAACAACAAAATTCTGAATTAACTGTAAAAAAATTATTAGAAAATATTCGAGATGAACTACTCAGCATATATGGGAAGAAACGAGACAAAGCAAAATCTTTTGCCGATTCTAGATTTACTCCTTTGCCAGAGATGATAGATCGGGGGATGGTGTCGTGCGGTTCAATGGCAAACATTTTTGGTAACGTTTTAAGAAAACTAGGCATTCCAACAAAATTTATTCATGGTAAACTTGAGCGTCAAAAAGAAGCAGGAGATAGACATTCGTGGTTAGAAATTTATAACCCACATAACGGAACATGGATAGAAATTGATTCCACAGGAAAGAATTTTGAGATGGCTCCAGATGCGCTACGATACAAGATTTATCATGACTGGCAAGAATTAAAGGAAGATTTTGACAAGGGTGATTATTAATTTCTGCTGGTCGGGGAATAAATATAAAAAATGCCATGGGAGGCAGGATGTGATAAAATTAGAGATATGAAAATCGCATTAGTACACGATTATTTAACACAACTTGGGGGAGCGGAAAAGGTTTTAAAAAGCTTAACAAAACTTTATCCCGAAGCTCCAATATATACTTTGATATACGATAAAAAAGCGATGGGTGATGAATTTTTGGGTCGTGACATTCACGTCTCTTTTTTAAATAGTCGTATTTTCCCCAAAAGATTTTACAGGTATTTTTCCTGGCTGATGCCTCTTGCCACGGAACAATTTGATCTTTCAGGGTACGATTTAGTCATTTCGTCTTCTGCCGGATATGCTAAGGGCGTGATAATTCATCCCGGGACATTGCATATTTGCTATTTGCATTCTCCTGTGAGATACGCATGGGACCCGTCTTTCAGCAAAGATGGTGGATTTAGTATTTTAAAAAGAATAAAAATATTTTCTGATATTTTAATACACTATATAAGAATGTGGGATCGCCAAGTGTCTTCCCGAGTAGATTTTTTTATTACTAATTCAAACTTCATTGCTCAAAAAATCAAAAAATATTATCAGCGCGACGCGAAAGTTATTTATCCTCCAGTGGACACCGATTTTTTTGTTTTGGATGGTGAATCTGATGGCAAAGAAAAATATTTTTTGGTCGTTTCTAGATTTTTACCTTATAAAAAAATCGATTTAATTATTGAGGCGTTCAAAAAAAACGGCCTGAATTTAAAAATAGTAGGGTATGGGCCGCAAAAAAAATATCTTAAAAAAATGGCCAGATCCAGCAAAAACATCTCTTTTGAGGGTGGGGTGAGCAGAGAAAAATTGCGAACCCTTTATCAAAACGCTCGTGCGTTAGTGTTTCCTCAGGTTGAGGATTTCGGAATTGTGGCGGCAGAATCAATCGCTTGTGGCACGCCTGTTTTGGCATATAAAAAAGGCGGGGCGCTGGAGATTGTTGAAGATAGTGTTTCCGGACTATTTTTTGACGAACAGTCGTCGGAGTCTATAAATGAATGCATAGAAAAATTTTCTCAAACAAAATTTGATAGAGAAAAAATTAGAAAATCAGCGCTTAAATTCAGTGAAGAAAACTTTTTGAAAAACATTAAAAATTTTGTGGACAAGGCTTATGAAAATAGGAATTGATGCGAGAATTTTAGGCGAGCCCGGAGGCGTCGGCGCTTATATAGAAAATTTAGTTTTAAAGATAGCAGAAATTCATCCCCAAGATGAGTTCGTTTTATTTTTAAAAACGAAAGAATTTGAAACTAAATTTTTTAATCCGCCAGTTGACGGAACAAATATAAGCGCTGTCACTTTTCGTGACAGGCTTGTAATTCCGTCGCTCGCCCCAGATAAAAGCGAGCTTTCGTCTGCGGGCTCGCTAGGAATTATAAAAAAAGTTTTAGCTGATGTGCCAATTTATAGTTTGGCGGAGCAATATCGCCTGAAAAAAATATTTGAAAAAGAAAATTTGGATATACTGCATGTGCCACACTGGAACACGCCAGTTTTTTATAAAGGTAAAATGGTTGTGACGATTCATGATTTGGTTCCTCTGGATTTTGTTTCTACAAAAAGAGCAAAATTGTCGCAATGGCTTCGCAGAAAATATTTTTATTTGATATTAAAAATATTGGGGCAAAAGGCTCAAAAAATTATCGCTGTATCAAATTTAACACGTGATGATTTAATAAATCGCATAAAAATTAATCCGGAAAAAATTGAGACTATATATTCGGGCATTGTTAGCCCCAAGGCGTATGAGGAAGCGGCAAAAATACCCAAAGAAGAGGCGCGTCAGATGATAAAAAATGAATTTAAAATAAATGGCCCATACTTTTTTGCAGGCGGCATCTGGAGAACGCATAAAAATTTAGATGGTTTGATAAGCGCTTTTAAAAAAACGCTGGAAATGATGCCAAGTTCAGGCGCAAAACTTTTGATTGGAGGCGTGGCAGATAAAAGTTTTCCTGATGTTTTAAATTTGTTTCAAAAATACCAAAACGATCCCGCCATTATATTTTTGGGAATGCTTGATGTAGAAAAACAAGCGTTGCTCATGAGGGGGGCGGTAGCAGACATTCTGTCGTCTTTTTTGGAAGGGTTCGGATTTTTTTATCTTGAGGCGCTTTCCGCTGGAGGTGATCTGGTTTCTTCTAAAAATGTGGGAGCCAAAGAGGTGGCAGGGGGAAGTGTTGAATTTTTTGATCCGAAAAATATCGATGAGCTTGCCCAAAAAATGATTGAAAAAATAAAAAATCCTGAAGCTTGCCATCGCCAATTTGTTTTAAAAAGTGGCACTTCTTGGCAGAATACAGCCGAAAAAGTTTATAAAATTTATACCGCCCACTAAGGCGGTTTTTGTTTTTAAATAAGCCGTGAGGTTGTGTTATAATGAAAAAATGAAAAAAAAGGGGAAAAACATATCAAACATAATGACAGATGTGAAATTTTCTGATTGGGAAAAGTGGGAAAAAGATTTCAGAGAGTCGCAAAGGGATGCTCCCAAATCGTTTTTTGGCAGTTGGCATCTAGATTTTAAAAAGGGCAATCCGGCGCGCGTCTCATTTTTTTCCAAAAATTTAAACATTTTACAAGGTGAAATGATTGCTTTGAAAAAAAATATAAAAAAACAAAGAATTCAATTTTTTACACGAGTTTTTTTGGCAACACTACTGATAATTTTGGGTTTTTGGGGCACTTTAAAACTTGTGGGCACAAAGACATTTGATTTTAAACCTTCCGATTCCAATAATTCCGCCAGCTTTTCCCAGGGCGCGTTTTCTTTATTTTGGCCGATCTCAGGCCAACGCAAATATTTTGTAATATTTTCTGACGCCAGAATGCTCAGGCCTTTTGGCGGATTTTTTTCAAATTATGCCCTGGTGGATTTTAATTCTGAAAATAGAAATGTAAAAGTAGAGGATTTTGGATCACTGTACAATTTAGACGGTGGTTTTACCAAGCAATTCATTCCTCCTCCAGGACTTTCTTCTACAACGAATGTTTGGAGTGTGCACGACAGTGATTTTCTGTCTGATTTTGGCGAGACTTCTGATTTGATAAATTTTATTTTGAAAAAGAATAATTATCCAAAAATAGATAATATAGCGATAATTAGCACGAATTTTATAGGTGATTTTATCAAAAAGTACGGTTCATTTCCAGCACAAAATCAGGCCATTAGCGCTGAAAATATGTACTCCATCTTTGGGAACGTCTGGGAAAAAGATTTGGGTTCGACAATAATAAAACCGAATCATATTTTGTCGGAAGCGGTCGCAGGACTTTTTAAAGCAATCGGAAATCTATCAGAAAAAGACAGCGAAGATTTTTTGATGTCACAAATAGTTCAAAAAAATATTTTTGCCAGTTCTTCAGACAAGGGAAGCGATGATTTATGGAAAAATGTAGAAAATTTTTATAAAAAAAGCCAATATGATCAGGAAATTTCTATTTTGGATTTAAGTCACACTATTTTTCAAGCGCCCCCGAGTTTTAATGTGCGCGCCGATTTTAAAAAAGACGGCAACGATATTTTAGAGGATTTGACCATAGGTCTTTCGAGCGTTCTAAAAGCTAATAGTTTTTTGTATATCAAACTATCTTTTCCTTCGGGGTTTATATTTGAAAATTCTTATCCTAAATATGCTCAAAGCAAGCAATTTTCTTTCAGCGGAAACTTAGAGGATTATTTTACAGAAGATATCTCCAATTTAAAATTTTTTCATGATCAAACTTTAGATGCAGATGTTTTTATGAGCAAAGATCGGATAGGTTTCGGCAAGCTTTTCAAAAGCCAGGACCTAAAAGGGCCCATAAGATTTTCCTTGCGCTGGAAAAATGCCGCTTTAAATTTGCCTTCAAGCTTTAATTTGAGTATTATGCCGCCAGGTGGATATAATTTTTCTTTGCATGGTCAGAACGTTTCCGCTCAAGTTGAGCCGGATGAATTTTTGTTGAACGGTCAAAAATACGAAACTTCAAATTTAAATATAGATTTAAGTTCTACCAGCTTTTCCCAATAAACAGAATTTTATGGAAAACACAGATACAGAAAAAACAAATAGCCCCCTTTTGCAAAATATGGGTGCGTTGATTTATAAAAACGCCGCTTTAATTGGAGCGATGTATTTTTTAAGTCGTTTGTTGGGCATTTGGCGCGATCGCCTACTGGTCTCGCATTTTGGAGCAGGACAGACGCTCGATATTTATTACAGCGCTTTTCGCATACCGGATTTAATTTATGGAATCTTAATCGTTGGATCTGTGAGCGCCGCGTTTATTCCTCTTTTTGTCGGAAAATTAAACGAAGATAGGCAGAAGGGATTTAATTTTGCCTATTCATTTTTAATTGTTTTTTCTGGTATTTTGACACTATTAGCTATAGTAGGAATTTTTACTTCTTCCTTTTGGGCGAGAGTCGTGGCCCCTGGATTTTCACCAGAAAATTTGGAGCTTCTTTCCGAAATGATGCGCATAATGTTTTTGAGTCCGGTCATCTTAGGTCTTGCGGCAATTTTGGTCGGTGTGTTGCAGTCTTTGAATCTTTTTTTTGCCGCGTCTTTGAGTCCGGTGGTTTATAATTTGGGGATAATATTTGGCATTAGTTATCTTGTCCCTAAATATGGCGTGACAGGCTTGGCTCTGGGAGTTTTTTTGGGAGCCTTGCTTTATATTTTGGTTTTACTGCCAAGCATCTTTCGGGCAACCAAATTTAAAAAACTAAAATTTTCTTTTGAAGGAGTTGCCAAGGTTTTTGGGTTGATGATTCCTACTGCCACAGGTTTTTCAGCCAACCAAATCTATTTTTGGGTGGCGACCTCTATCGCTTCGTTTTTGTCCGCGGGCAGTGTGGCAATCTTTAATTTGTCCAACAACATGTATGCTTTGCCGCTTGGCGTGGTAGCGATGTCTTTTGCGGTCGCTTCTTTTCCTGTTTTTTCTAAATTAAGCGCGGAAGGACGCACTGAAGATTTTTTGAAAACTGTAGAAAAAGTTTTGATGCAAGTGAGCTTATATGTTTTGCCGCTGGCGGCCTTTATGCTAGTGGCGCGAAATTATTTGGTCAAAATAATTTTGGGGGCAGGGATTTTTTCGGCAGAAAACATTGAGCTGGTGGGCGCGTCCATGGTATTTTTTTGTTTTGCCGTGGTGGCTGATAGTTTTTTAACTATTTTAGCCCGAGCTTTTTACGCAGTGCGAAGTATGTGGAAACCGACCCTGGTGGTGGTCCTGGGGGTAATTTTAAATATTTTATTCTCGCTTTTATTTTTATGGTGGATAAAAATTTACCCAGCCTTCTACGACAACTTAAGAATTTTGCTGGGAATCGTTTCCGATGTAGATTTTCGTATAGTATTTTTGGCGGCTGGATTTTCTTTTTCCAGCATTATTACCGGTATCGTGATATTTTGTCTATTTATCAAAAAATTTAAAGATTTTAACGCAAAAAGCTTTTTGAAAAGATTTTCCAAGGTGTTTCTCGCGGCATTTTTGGGAGCGGTTTTTGGCGGAGCTGTTTTGGGCAAATTTCCAATTTTTAGCGCGGTGAATTTTTGGCAGGCTATTTTAATCGCCGGCGCTTCTTTTTTGGTGGGAGTATTAATTTATCTGATGTTTTTATTTCTTCTTTCCCGAGACGATTTTGCCTTACTTTTTAAATCGTTTCCTTGGCCTAAATTTTTACGCCCGACATTTTTGGATCCCAAAACAGACACGCAGGAACCGTTTAATTAAATTTTCAACATGGATCAAAAAAACATAAGAAATTTTTGCATTATTGCTCATATAAACCACGGAAAATCCACTTTGTCGGATCGCTTTTTGGAATTGACCCATACTATTGAAATGTCGAAAATGAAACCCCAGCTTTTGGATCAGATGGAGCTGGAGAGGGAAAGGGGCATTACTATAAAGCTCGCACCCGTTCAGATGAAATTTGTTTATAAAAACCAGGATTATATTTTAAATTTAATAGATACGCCGGGGCATGCCGATTTTTCTTATGAAGTGTCCAGATCACTTGCGGCAGTCGAAGGCGCGATTTTGCTTGTGGACGCATCAAAAGGAGTTCAGGCGCAGACAGTGGCGCATTTTGAACAGTCTCAAAAAGAAAATCTGGTGATTATTCCTGCCATAAATAAAATTGACCTCATCAGTTCTAAAATAGAAACAGTGGAAAAAGAAATAAAATCTTTAGTAGGAGAAAATTTGCCCATATTTAAAATCTCCGCCAAAGATTCAACGGGCGTAGAAAGTTTGCTGGAGGAGGTGATTGAAAAAATTCCCGCGCCAAAAGGCGATCCTCAAAAACCGCTTCGCGCCTTGGTGTTTGATTCATTTTATGACCCGTTTTTGGGAGTGATAGCTCAGGTGAGAATTGTTGATGGTAAAGTTTCTGCCAGGACCAAATTAAAATTTTTGCGTAACGAAGAAAAATTTGAAGCCAAGGAGGTAGGGATTTTTAAACCGCAACTGTCTCCGTGCCCGGAGCTACAAACTGGGGCAATAGGATATATCGCCACCGGCCTTAAAGAAATAAACTTGGTCAGGGTGGGCGATACTATATCTGAAGCAGAGAATGCGGCGCAGCCACTCCCGGGATATAAAGAAATTCAGCCAGTGGTTTTTTCATCTTTTTATCCTGAGCAAGATAAAGATTTTGAAGTGTTGCGCGACGGGCTTTGGAAATTAAAGCTCAATGATGCCGCCTTGCGCTTTGAGCCGGAAAAGTCAGGTACACTCGGCCGCGGATTTCGCTGTGGATTTTTAGGGCTTCTGCATATGGAAATAGTAAAGGAAAGAATGAAAAGAGAATTTAATATAGAGCCAGTCATCACTCTGCCGTCTGTCGCCTACAAGGTTCATATGATAAATGGTGAAATTTTAGAAATTTCCAATCTAACGCATTTGCCAGACAACGCTCAATACTCCCTCATTGAGGAGCCGTGGTCGGATATAGAAATCATCACCCCGCTCTCTTACATGGGGTCTTTAATGGAGCTTTTGTCTGGGCGTCGAGCTATAAATTTAAATAGCGATTTTATATCTGGAGAAAAGGTGGTTATTCGCGCCCAGATTCCGCTATCTGAAATGATATCTGATTTTTATGATCGCTTAAAAAGTTTAAGCTCGGGATTTGCCTCACTGAGTTATAATATTATAGGATGGAAAAAGGGAGATTTGGTGAGGCTTGATATTTTTGTGGCGCAGGAAAAAGTAGAAGCGATGTCGCGCATTGTGCCAAAACAAAGCGCTTATTATGAAGGCAAAGAGATGGTTGAAAAGCTAAAAGATCTCCTGCCGCGCGTGATGTTTCCCCAGGCGTTGCAAGCTGTTGTGGGCGGAAAAGTGTTGGCGCGCGAAACCATCCCGGCCCTTAAAAAAGATGTTACGGGATATTTATATGGGGGAGACATTACCAGAAAAAGAAAATTGTGGGAGAAGCAAAAAAGAGGCAAAAAGAAAATGACCGCGCGGGGCCATGTGGAAATTCCAAGCGATGTTTTCCTGAAATTATTTAAAAAGGGGGATTAAAATCTGAAGGCGGGCATCGCCTCGCCGAAAGACTAGAATCTGAAGGCGGGCATCGCCTCGCCGAAAGATCAAATTAAAATCTGAAGGCGGGCATCGCCTCGCCGAAAGA
>ERZ1292633.3128-Hain-H41-02um-R1-3128-length-16389-cov-6_pt1 | contig 16389 bp, 15 predicted proteins | sample MGYA00564406_ERZ1292633 | MGnify/ENA primary metagenome ERZ1292633 (study PRJEB36523, sample SAMEA6512639) | groundwater metagenome | collected 2019-01-08 | study: AquaDiva: Metagenomics assemblies of 32 groundwater samples | reverse complement strand
CCATTGATCTACGAAGGCCTTTTGGCCTTTTTTGGTGGTAATATTTATGGTTTTATCGGTGACTTCCCCCAGAAGTCGTCGGGCCGCTTCACTGCCGCGGATCATATTGACTTCCAGGCCCAGTCTTTTGGCCTCAAGATAATTTATATCTCTAGTTTCGGTCTGAATTTGGAGAGCAGCGATGGCTTCTTTGTCATCGGTGATAGGCAGAGAGTAATTGGCATGAAGAGATGCCAGTTTATTTTCATAGTCTTCAAAAATACTTTTTAATTCTTCATATTTCTTTTTGCCATCCGGATTTGCGTTCTGCAAGTTTTGTTCCAGCCGTTGATTGAAAAATTTAGTATAGGCCGGATTGAGAGCGCCGATAAATTCTAGAAATTCCCTATCGTCAATCGGGGTTTCCTTTCCTTGCTCCAGCAGATGGTCGCCATATGCCAGATAGTCAATGGACAGCGAGTTTCGTATATTATTTAATCGTATGCTTTTCTCCACCGCCTTATCATCAGGCTGATGCTTCTTCAATAAATCTTCGCCCGTGATTATGGCTTCGGGTGGGTGTTGGTGGTGTTCGGACATACAAATAAATTAAATTTTAAGTGCTATCATGCCACCTATTTCTTTTTGTTTCGGCTCACCCGGATCAGCCCTCCACACGCCACCACCTCAACACCCTTCTTCTCAAGTTCGTCTAAAAATAAATTCATACCCAGCGAATCCGAAGACATATGCCCGGCCATGATCACATTCAGATGATGCTCAAGAGCAGACTTCAGCAGATCCTCGTGCATATGCATGCCGACCGTCGTGCTAAAGCCGGCGCGCGACAGATATTCATAAACCTTGGCGGACGGCTCCGTACCGCCGGTCATCTCAATGATATATTTTCCGGCGCGGTACTTCCGGTTGCCGGCGGAGATCACCGGGCCAAATCCCATTTTTTTTGCTTCCTGATATTCCGGCACTTCAAGTAGCGCGTCCATAATATCACCAACGGTGTGTGGATGATTTTTTTTCAATAAATTTCTAAGGTATTCATCCACCAAATTATCAGTAATCGTGTGAGTGCTAAGAAAATTGACGCCGAGCAACTTCGCGGCATCGACAACCCGATAATGATTTCCGCCGTGAAGATTGCGGCCTACCAGCCTCATCCTCTCTTCGTGAATTTTCTCAGCCAGATGTATCGGCACGCCATAGCTCTCATAGACCTCGACCGACATCTCCATAACCTCGGCGAGGAGGGCGAGGCCTTTACCGACCGGGTGGTGAGAAATTACCAGATCAATCGGCTTGCCGCGCTCATTCATTTGGCTCGCGAGCAGGACCTCTCCTTCGGTGATATCGATTCCCGCCAACACTCTTTTTACTTTTGTCTTCCCGTCATCAACGTGAATTCCGCTGTCCAGATATGGATTTGCGAGTTTCTCCTTATCAAATTCCTTTTGCTCCTTTTCCGATAATTTCAAAAATTCCTTCTTTGCCCTCGCGAGGTACCCCTCGACCCCTTTCTTCCCCCTGGGATCTGCGGCCACCCCCATCTTCAGTCCGAGTTCAAATACGCCTTTAACGTTTAACATAAAATTTAATTTATTTTTTCAACTAATAATTTGACCGGCCGTTCGTCAATCTTGATTTCTTTTCCTTCCGAACCTTCTGATAACTCACCGGCCAACACGCTTTTATTAATTTCATCAGCCGAATCGCGGAAAACCTGCCTCAGCAACTCATCATCCGTGGAATATGAAACTTTAACTTTATCCTGTAAGGTCAATTTCTGCTCTTTGCGCAATTGATTAACCGTTCGGACTACCTCACGAACCAGCCCGGCTTTCTTCAGCTCCGGCGTAATCTCGGTATTCAGCGAAACTTTAATTTTATCAACTTCCTTCGTCGCCCACCTCGGATCGGCCGTGCCGCCGGTCATCACGACATTTACGTTGAGCTCATCCGCGATGATCGCCATCGCCTCCGAGGACATCTTCTGATTTACGATTGAGAATTCACCGAGGACTTGCCGTACTTTGATACCGGCTTCAGCGCGAAGCGAGAGACCAATCTCAACTATTTTCTGAATGAGTGACATCTCTTCCAGAACTTTAGCATCAACCTTGCCGGCTTTCGGCCACTCTTCCAAATGAACACTCTTCGATTCATTGGTAACAGTTTGAAAAACCCTCTCGGCAATAAACGGAGTAAAGGGGGCCATCACTTTGGAAAGTGTAACCAATACCTCGCGAAGTGTACTGAGCGCCGCCGCCTTGTCTTCTTCATTATCACCTTTAAATCGATCGCGCGAACGACGGACATACCACTGTGAAAGCTCCGTCACAAACTCTACGATCGGCCGACTGGCTTCATTTAATTTATACGCCTCCATACTATCCGTGACATTTTTCACCAGCATGTTTAGTTTCGCTATAATCCACTTGTCCAAGATATTATCCGATTTCTGATTTCCGATTTCTGATTTTTGATTTGCAAACATTTGGTAAAATTCGAGGACATTATATAAAGTGTTGATAAGTTTATTATACATTTCCCTGACACCGCCCTCCGAAAAATACAGCGTCTCAGCCTCCATCACCGGCGAAGAAACCAAATAATAACGCATCGCATCGGCGCCATATTTATCAATCATGATTTCCGGATCAGGATAATTTTTCAGACGCTTGCTCATCTTCTTTCCATCCTCGGCCAACACAATGCCGTTCACGATAACATTCTTGAAGGCTGGGACGCTTTTACGGACAGGAATGGCCGCGGCCAACCCACCCCTACCCCGCCCTAGCGGGGATTCGGCGGTTGTGAGAGCGGTCGCGAGAATATGTAAGGTGTAAAACCAACCACGCGTCTGATCCTGCCCCTCGGCGATGAACTCAGCCGGGAAGGTCTCCTCGAATTTCTTTTTATTCTCAAACGGATAATGCATCTCGCCATACGGCATGCTCCCGGACTCAAACCAACAATCAAGCACGTCCGGAATTCTCTTAAATGTCTTCCCGTTTTTCGTAATCACTAAATCATCAATTTTGTGTTTGTGTAAATCGGAAACTTTTTTACCGGTTAATTCCTCCAACTCCTGCACACTGCCGACGCAAAGCAATTCGCCGTCTGTAGCCTCCCAGACCGGCAACGGAGTCCCCCAATAGCGACTTCGCGAAATCGCCCAATCGCGAGCGCCCTCGAGCCACTTCCCGAATCTGCCTTCTTTGATGTGCTCCGGCACCCAGTTAATCGCGGAATTATTTTTTAGTAACTGATCCCTGAGTGTGGTGACCTTCACGAACCAGCTATCAGTCGCGAAATTCAGAAGCGGCGTCTCACACCGCCAGCAATGCGGATAACTATGCTCGATTTTTTGCTTGCTGAATAATTTATCTTCACGGGCAAGCCATTTAATAATTTCGACGTCGGCTTTGGACGGGTCATCCTTTGGTTTAACTTCCTGCCCAGAGAAGCCGCTGACCTCCGGCGCAAATTTCCCCTCGATCGTCACATGCTGGATAAGCGGCAACTGCTCGCGCTCACCGACATTGAAGTCATCCTCACCATAGGCCGGCGCGATATGCACGATGCCGGTACCATCGACCGTTGTCACAAAATCCGCCCCAACAACTCGAAAAGCATTGGCGGTTTCTCGATAATATGGGAAAAGCGGTTCGTACATCACCCCGACCAAATCCTTTCCCTTAAAGGTGCCTTCCCGAAGAAATTTTTTATCTTTAAAAATATCCTTGATGCGTTCACGCGCGATTAGGAAATTCTGCATCGCATCATATCTGGCTTCACCGGCCACTTCCTCGCCATCGACTGACGGCGCTACCTTGATGAGATCATAATCAACTTCGGGATTTACCGCGAGCAGAACATTTCCCGGCAAAGTCCATGGCGTTGTCGTCCAAGCCAATATAGTAGTGTCCTTCGGCAAGCCGAGCTTGAACGAGACAATATTTTCTTCAATTTTAAATTTCGCGACTACCGATAAATCTTTGACATCCTTGTAACCCTGAGTAACTTCGAAATTCGAAAGCGGCGTGACGCAACGAGGACAAATATGCATCGGCTTATGCCCGCGATAAATCAAACCCCGGTCCCAAAGCTGACGGAAAACCCACCAGACGCTTTCCATATATGAGACATCCATCGTGCGATAGTCGTGCTCCATGTCCACCCAGCGCCCGATGCGACGGATGGTTTTCTTCCACTCTTCCGTATATTTCATCACCGCGGCGCGACAGGCTTCATTGAAATTAGCTACGCCATACGCTTCAATATCGCGTTTGGAATTTAAATTTAAATCCTTCTCAATAATATTCTCAACCGGGAGGCCGTGACAATCCCAACCCCACTTGCGCTCAACTCGGTAACCCTTCATGGTCCAGAAACGTGGCACGACATCCTTAATGAGCGACGCCACGATGTGGCCATAGTGCGGAAGACCGGTCGCAAATGGCGGACCATCATAAAATACATAGCGCTTCTTCTCCGAGCGTTCTGTGACAGATTTTTCGAAAATTTTATCCTTGTCCCAGTACTCCAAAATCTTCTGTTCTTCCTGATTGGCGTTGTACATATAAAACGATTGCTACTCTATTGACAAAAATTTATAATATGATATACTTCTTTCATCACTATGAAAGAGACCCTTGTAAGGTTCCGTCCTTGCCGGGGGCTTTTTTATTTATGGCCAAAATTGATTTTTGGGTGCTTAAATATACAATCGGTCCATTGGTCCTCCGTAACAAAACCGAACATTTATTATTGGGAGAAAGCACAATCCGCAATCGACTTTTTTCAATTAAAAATTTCATTAAACTCGCATAATCCCCATCGCTAGAAACTAAAATAGCTTGATCACAATTATTTTCGTAAACGTCACGCACTGCCCACAGCACCAAATCCGCATCACAATTGCCTTTTACATTCCCGTCGCCATCAAAAATTGTTTCCTTAAAAACCAGGGTAAACCCTGCTTCTTGCAAAAACGTATATAAATCTTTATATTTTGAAACCAGACCAATAAAAAGATACGCCCTCTCCACGCCGTATTTTTCTTTGAGCCAAACACGAAAACGGCGATAATCTAACTTCCAACCCAAATCACCAATCCCCTTATGAAGATTGGCGGCATCAATATACGCAAAATTATTTTTTTTTCTCTTTTCCATTTTGCTACAGAAACAAGCTATTTACGTGTTTAGATTACTATATTTTGTGTAATTAGGCAATGTTTCAATTCCCTCCCCGCTTTTAGGGCGAGGACGGAGGTGGGGGTATTCGCAAACATTTCGAACTCCCACGAGATACCCCTATCCTCGCCTTTCCCCTAAAAGGGGAAAGAAAATTGAAAGACAAAAAATTGCAAAAAAATACAAGACCCTCGCTCGAGCATCCACCTGCTGGTGAATGCCGAACGAGGGTCAAAAGCTTTGCCCACCTTGGACGGAGCCAAGATTCCTACATCTCGAGAAGGAGGATTCCGCATTTCGGAGAAAGCTTGTATCCGAAGCCCCCGAGGTCGAAAAGGCGATTCGACGAGTTGACATACGCATGGGGGACGAGGATACAGTCGGCTGTGACCTTCCACTGAGAACCCGTGCCGATCGCGCGTACCCCACCCAACCACCGCCTCATCTCATCGGGATGATCATGCTGAAATCCGGCAAGATCGCCCGCGTTGCCGAAGGAGTGGCCGTGACCCGCGAGGCGCTTCATGGCCTGCTCGCTCGATTCACCGTAGAGGTGAGCTTCCACCCGACACTTCACCGAGCAGATGCCGCGCCCAGCGAGCTTGAAATTCGCGATATGGATGGCGGGACATATATTGCTCAGATTGTCCGGTCCGACCGCGCTCCTGATTAGCGACATCAACCCGAGATCCTGGTCATAGGAAATCGGGAATGCGTCTGGGAGCCGAGCTGGATTCTCGAGTAAATCAAGAAGCAGTTCGGGGGCGATGCGGCCGTCGCGGATTTCTTCGCGAATTTTCTGAAGTAGCTGACTGATTGAAGTTGTACTCATTTTATCTCCTGCCCACAGGGATTCGATTAGCAGATCTAACCAGATGTCAGAAACGCTAATTGATTGCCCTGCAGGAATGTGAAGGAGGGAGAATTCCCAGCCTTCTCTCGAATCCGCTCAGAGAGCCAAAAGAAGACTATGAAAATTGATGTAAACTTTAATTTAATCTACTACAGCATAGCGCCTTTGTCAATCTACGAACAATAGCGTATAATTACACCATCATTCCATCGTACTTTAAAGCTTTCAACTTGATAACTTTATAACTTTTTATGCTCTACATCGCCTCAGACCACGCCGGATTTCAACTGAAAAAATTCCTATCACTTCAACTTGAAAAAACCTTGAAACTCCCCTTCGAGGATCTTGGTGCTGTTTCATTTGATAAGGACGACGATTTCCCTGATTTCGCCACAGCAGTGGCAAAAAAAGTAGTTAAAAATAAAGAAAATCTGGGAATTTTAATTTGTGGCTCAGGCCAAGGAATGTGTATCACCGCCAATAAACTTGCCGGCATCCGCGCGATTCACGGCAGCAGCATTCGAGAGACGGAGATGGGACGAAAAGACAACGACGCCAATGTACTCTGCCTCGCCGCCAGAATTTTATCGACTGAATACGCGCTCGCAATTGTTAAAACATTTTTGAATACTAATTTCGATAAACAAACTAGGCGAATACGTCGTTTAAAAAAAATTTCTAATTTAGAAAAGTAATATGACAGCTATCATTCCAGCCATTCTCACTGAAAGTTTCGAAGACCTGCGCCGGCAAATCCGTCGCGTCGACGGACTATTTCCATTCGTCCATCTCGATGTGATGGATGGAGAGTTTGTCCGCAAAAAATCTTTTTTTGAGGTTGAGAAAATTCCGGGGATCGGCACTAGCCTGCAATACGAACTTCACCTGATGGTGAATAGCCCTCTAACCGAAATGAAGAAGTGGCAGCACACTCCCAATGTTTCCCGCGTAATCATCCATCGCGAGTCCCCAGCCTCGGTCGAAGAGTGTCGCGCTTTCGCGAAGGCACACTCCTGGGAATTCGGCATGGCTCTAAATCCCGATACCCCGCTCGAAGTTGCTATCCCCTATTTCAAGGATCTGGACTATCTGTTGTTTATGACCGTTTTCCCGGGACGCCAGGGAGCGCCCTTTCAAGAAAGTGTTCTGCCAAAAATCCGACAATTCCTCTCTCACGAGGGACACCCACGATTTGGAGTTGATGGCGGAATAAATTCCACCACCATCCATAATTTCCGAAATTTAAATGCTGATTTCCTCGATGTCGGTAGCGCGCTGATGCTGGCGCCTGACATTGAGAAGGCTTATTTAGAACTTAAAAACGCACTGTCATCCTAGCAATCGATTCCCCGCTTGGGCGGGGTAGGGGTGGGTTGGTCAACGTTGTCGAACCCACCCCCGGCCTTGAGGCCGACCCCGCCCGAGCGGGGATTAATGACAAATATAATTTTATGTTGGACCTAGTCATCATCGGAGGAGCGGCGGCCGGCTGCAGCGCGGCCGTCTATGCGGCCAGACGAAAATTAAATTTCAGGTTGATTACTGCCGACATCGGCGGCGAGGTCGCGTTGTCGGGCGTGATAAATAATTGGCCCGGCCTGATCACGATTGAAGGATTTGAACTCGCGCAGAAACTAGCCGAGCATGTCCGTCACTACGGAGTTACGATCGAAGAAGGGCTCTGGGTTGAGAATATTCGCTCGGAAAAAAACTTCCACATTGTTTATGTAAAAGGCCCGAAGGGGGTGGAAGAAATAAAAACCAAGACCGTAATTATTGCCACTGGCATTCATCCGCGCCACCTCGATATTCCCGGCGAAAAGGAATTCAACCGTAAGGGCGTAACCTACTGCACCGTCTGCGATGGCCCGCTTTTCAAAAATAAAATCACTGTCACGGTCGGCTCCGGCAACAGCGCTCTGGAGTCGGTGATCATGATGAACGGGATCGCAAAAAAAGTTTATCTCTTCAGTAAATTTGTCGACACTCCGGAGAACAAAGGCGGCTTCCCCAGGGGGGAAAATATTTTGATCGACAAAGTAAAATCTTTGCCAAACGTTGAGATTATTTATGGGGCGACTTCGACAGAAATTACCGGAAAGGATCAAGTTGGGTCTCTGAAATATAAAGACGTCAGCGGTAAGGCGCAAACGCTAAATGTCGATGGTATCATGGTCCACATCGGTCAAATCCCAAACTCCGAATTGTCCCCGACAGTGAAAAAGGACCCAGGCAAGCAGATTATGGTTGATGAAAAATGCCGCACCAGTATGCCGGGGATCTTCGCGGCTGGCGACGTGACGAATGTCGCGTTCAAGCAAATCGGCATCGCGAGCGGCCAAGGCATCACCGCCGCCCTCGCCGCGATCGAATATATAAATCTTTGGAAGGAATAATTTTAACTGTCATTTCGAGGTAGTCCCCGCTTGGGCGGGGTCGGCCTCAAGGCCGGGGGTGGGTTCGACAACGTTGACCAACCCACCCCTACCCCGCCCAAGCGGGGAATCCATACGATGACAAACACAAATATGTACCAATTACTCGCCATCGGTGATCCGGTCATCGACACTCATGTCCGAATCGATGATTCGGACAGCGCCTGCCAGCTGATCCCGCATGGGAAGATGAAGCTGTGCTTTGATTACGGCAGCAAAATTCCCATTCGGCATAGTTTTCAAAGTCTCGGCGGCAACGCGGCGAACGTCAGCATCGGCGCGACCAAGCTTGGACTAAGCTCGGCCATCCTCTCGACGATCGGCGACGACCCCAACGGCAAGCTGGCTATCCGCGAACTCGCGAAATACGGGGTCGACACGTCTCTCCTCACAACCGACAAAAAATCCAATACCCGCTACTCCGTCGTTCTGAATTACAAAGAAGAGCGAACTATTTTAGCTTACTCTGACCGCAAAAATTACTACTGGCCAAAGCCAGAGCCGAAGGCTGATTGGATCTACTATACCGGCCTCTCCGAAGGATTTTATTCTCTCCATGAAGACCTCATGGCCTATCTCCGGCGCCACCCCACGATACGATTGGCGTTTAATCCCGGAGCAAACCTCCTCAAATATGATCGCGACTATCTGCCGGAGATTTTATCGCGCGCCGACCTGCTGATCGTGAATCTCGAGGAAGCGGAATCGATAACCGGCAAAACTCTCGCCAAAGAAAAATCCGTCAGCGCGCTAATTCACCATCTCCTCGCCGAGGGCGCGAAGGAGGTTGTCCTCACCGATGCGGTGCGGGGCGCCTGGGCCGCCAACCAAGATGAAGTTTGGCATATGAAAGCATTACCGGTGCCGGTGATCTCCATGACCGGAGCCGGGGACGCCTTCTCCGCCGCCTACCTCGCCGCCAGAATTTATAAACTTGATCTGAGGCAAGCACTAGCCTGGGGTATCGCCAACGGCGCCGCCGTAATTCAAAAAGAAGGCCCGCATGACGGCCTCCTTGATCGAAAAGAGATTGAGCTATTCCTAAATAAATTTAAGACAATTCAGCCGGGTTTAGTTTAGAGATAAACTCAGTACTGGCGCTTTTTAGAATCCGCTTCGCCTCGGGATAATCAAGCCTCTCCATCGCCGCTTGATATGGAAGCCAGGCGGCATTTTTTATTTCTATTTCTTGAACTTTCATTTCTCCATCCGCGACTAAGCCGACAAAATACCGGACTGTCTTGTCAACATGTTCGCCGCGGCCGACAAAAGAATATCTTTCATCAAAACTGCGCTCCTCATAAACTTTCTCCAATTTCAAACCGGTCTCCTCCATAAACTCGCGCCTGGCGGTATCCGCGTCGCTTTCACCAGCATTCTTATGGCCCTTCGGGAAACCCCAATGTCCGACCTGGTGCTGGATCAGTAAATACTCCAAATTACCACGATGAAGACGAATCGGAATAATACCAAATGAATTATCTAACATACTAAGTCTCAAAATCAACTACCACTGCATGATTTATCCCTCGCAAACGATTTAATTCCTCGCGCCGGCCGCGAAAAAATTCAACCGAACTTTCAACCTCATGATGTTTTAATTCCGGTCCGAGGTCGCAAATGCTATGCTCGAAACCTCTCACTTTTGCAAGAATTTCGTTCGCCAAAGCAGGATGGTCGGATTCAGCGGCGGCGAGTTCCCGGAGATAATTTAGAGTTCCTTTAACCGATTGAATCTTCGCCTTCAGCTCCTTCACCCGCTTCAGGTATTTTGCCCTTTCAGTGCTCTGAACTTCCTGGTTGGCCAGATCCCGAAGCTCCTTGTGAGTCGCCACCAGAGCATCATTTATCATCAGCTTTGATTTGGATGAGAGAAACTGTCCACCCATTCTCTCACAGCAACTCGTAAAAAATTCCTGATAGGCTTTTCTCCATGGCCAAACCTCATAGCCAAATTCCGCCATCAGATCCTCCAGCTCAATGACGGTTTCAGGCTGTTCATATTCAATCTCATCCAAAACTTCGACCATTTTTTTCCTGGTCGCTTCAGGAAATAACGGCGGCAAATTTTTGTGCAGATTTTTGAATATGTTAATTGTGTGTTGCATAATATTTTGTAATATTGTACATGGCGATCCCGGCCGCCACGCTGACGTTCAAGCTTTTCTTTTTCCCTCGCATCGGCAGATGGACCGCCGCGTCGCAGTATTTCAAAAGGTTGGCCTTAACTCCAGTTTTCTCGTTCCCAACGATTAACGCTAGCGGAAATTTAGGCTTCCACTCATATATATTAACACTCTTCTTGGTTTGCTCCAAGGCGACGATATGAAAACCCGCTTTCTTCAGCCTTTTTAACACCGGCGCGGTGTTCTTCGAATGTTCCCACGGGACCCATTTCTCAGCGCCGAGCGACACTTTGTCCACCTGAACATGCGGCGGGCAAGGGGTGTAGCCGGTCAAATATAATTTATCCACCCACGCCCCATCAGCCGTCCTGAACATCGCGCCGACGTTGTGTCCGCTGCGGATGTTGGGGAGGATGAGGACGAATTTTTGCATATAATTTACAAGGTTACGCACTGTCCTCCTCTTCCTTAAGAGGAGGTGCCCCACGGGAGGAGGAGTAATCGCGTCAATTGTTGTTCTGTATAAATTAAGGTGATATACTTCCATCCATAATCACATTATACGCTATCAAAAATTCACTTACAATACAATGAAATTTAATATAAATATGAATAATAAAATAATAATAGCCAAAAGAAATACGGCTAAAATTAAGAAATTTGAAGAAAAAGAATGGAAATTAGCAAATATCGAACGATACGGAAGGGTAAGGATTGCTAGGAAAAAATCATACAAATTAGTTTCAAATGACAAAAATGGTGATATTTTAGGAATAATAGATTTATTAATCGATAATAATATAGCATATATTACCAACCTAATTGTTAGCTCAAAACACAGGAGAAAAGGTGTGGGTAAAGATCTGATTCAGTCTGTTGAAAAAATTGCTAAGAAGAATAATTATACAAAGATAACTTTTGAAACAGAAGAAAATTGGACAGCGCCAAAGTTTTATAAAAAAATGAATTATAAAATTACCGGAAAACACAAAAATCATTATTTTGGGACAAGTTGTCTGATATTTACAAAATTTTTATAATACATGCTCCCGGTAGGCAGTAGATTGCTGTCACAACCCTGACCCCCATGAATATCTACCTCGACGAATCCTACAACTTCCAAAAAGACAAGGGCAAGATGTTCATAAGCATCAACGGTTTTGCTGTCTTGCACGATAAGGCACTACGAAAACGTTGGGGCGCAGTGAGAAAATCATACGCACAATCAAAACGTCGTGTCCACGCTACAGACTCTCATTTTGAAGGGTTGAGAGAAAAAAGTATAAAACTGCTCGGCAGACATGACGTTAACATTCTTTCGGTGTTCCAACTTGAACAAGAGGTGCCACACGACTATTTTGGTAAAGACGGAATAAAATTTGATTCGGTATACGCTGATCTATTGAAGAAACTATTTGTTGAACTGTCGCTTGGCGAATATAAAGAGGCCCGCATAGTTATTGACGCCAGGAAACACAAAGGTGGAAGATTGGGAGAAAAAAGATTCAGAAAAGAAATTGAGGATTTTCTCAAAAAACAATTTTCAGGAACGGTTTCAACTTTTAAAACCACCCCCTCATATATGGATACGCTCGTTGAACTAGCCGATTTTGTTTCAAACACTTTTTATAAGGAATATCAGGCTGACTCGAAACATGTGTTTGAGAACATAGGGTTCCGACTCGTACAAATCAAAAATCCGCTATAAGGCGGATTTCCGTAAGAGCCTTTTGGGAATGTCTTTGCTTCACCGGGATGTTCTTGATGAGAACGCCCTCCACAAAGCTTTACCCTAAGGACTTATCTTATGAATACATAATACCAAAAAAAACCCGTTTTGTCAATATATGTGGATAAGTATTGGTATTTTGGCTAATTTGAAGCATTATAATTAGACCAAATATGCACTTGCGAAAGAAATCCAATTTATTATGAGAATCACCGCCTCTCCAACCTGCTCATCCACAAACTCTGCGCCGCGGTGAGCGCGACGGCGAGCGCGTCGGCCGCGTCGTCTGATTTTATCTTTTCTTTGAGGCCGAGGATAGTCGCCACAATTCTCTGCATCTGCCCCTTCTCCGCCCGGCCATAGCCGGTCATGGACTGCTTCACCTGAAGTGGCGTAAACTCATCGACCGGCAGACCGCTCTCGACTGCGGTCAACAAAATTACTCCCCTCGCCTGCCCGACTTCGATGGCGGTTTTTACATTTTTGAAAAAAAATAACTCTTCGACGGCGACACGCGAAGGTTCATATTTTTTTACCAAAACCAAAAGTTCATTACGAACCTCGAGTAGGCGATCAACAAATTTTTTTTTAGAAGAAGTTTCGATGCAACCATAGGCGACCGCCTTCCATTCCCCGCCCTTTACCTGCTCGATAACTCCGAAGCCGACTCTGCCAAACCCAGGATCAATACCGAGAATTCGCATATTAAATTCTGCCCTCGACCACCACCCAATCAATCGCTTTCATAAACGCTTCGATATAATCCGCACGTTTAATCCCATAATCAAGCATGTAGGCGTGCTCGAAGACATCCATCACAAGCAGCGGAACACAGCCGGCAAAGTGGCCGACATCGTGCTCGTTGATCCAAACGTTGAAGAGGCGATCGGCCTCCTTATCAAAATATAAAACCACCCAACCAATCCCCCGCATCGCTGCCATCGCGCGAAAATCTTTCTCAAATACTTCAAAGGACCCGAACTCTTTCGCGATTTTACCTTTTAATTCCGAAGTGGCGGAGCTGGCTTTGGCGGTTAAATTACCAAAATATAATTCATGCAGTCGCATGCCGTTAAATTCCCACCCGAGGCGGCGGTTCAGCTCAGAATATTCCGGCGTACCAAATTTTCCGTCTTTCTCCATCGCCACCAAAATATCATTTAATTTATTAAAATTCGTTACATAACCCTGATACAGTGTAAAGTGATTTTTCAAAAGCTGATCGCTGAAGCCGGCTGTGCCGAGGAGGGAGTCGAAGTTTTTGGGTTGATACATAAAATTAAAAATTAGGAAAAATTAATACTTCAACTTTATCACAGAACCGGGAATAATTCCATCGAATACCCCTCTCCTGCCCCTCCCCTAAAAGGGGAGGGGGCGATAAAAAGTGAATAAAAAAATCCCGCCGCTTTCGCGTCGGGACTTTTGAAAATTTGGTGAGCCAGAGATTCTTCGCTCCGCTCAGAATGACAATTTATTTTTTGTATCCTGTACCAACTGGTATGAGACGGCCGATGATGACGTTCTCTTTGAGGCCTTCGAGGTAATCAATCTTGCCGGTGGAGGCGGTGTTGATGAGGATGCGCGCAGTCTCTTGGAAGGAAGCGGCGGAGAGGAAGCTCTGAGTGGAGAGCGCGACCTTGCTGATGCCGAGCAAAAGCTCGCGAGCGACGGCCTGCTTGCCGCCTTCTTTCTTTATTTGTTTGTTGGAAACTTCGTATAGTGATTTCTCGACAATTTCACCAGGGAGGAGATCGGTATCGCAAGCATCCTCGACATACACGCGGCTGAACATCTGGCGGATGATGAGTTCGACGTGTTTGTCATTAACTTTCTGACCTTGTGAGGAATAGATACCTTGTACTTCGGTCAGCACATAACGTTGTACCGCAGCGCGACCGCGAAGTTCGAAGAGTTCCTGGAGGTTGATACTGCCGTCGGTGAGCTGCTGGCCCTTCTCAACTTTGTCGCCGGATTTCGCGAGCAGTTTGTAACCCAATTCAATAATATATTCACGAACGCGAGGGCCGACATATTCGAGGCTTACCATTGATTTGGTAATTTTCACTTTGCCCGGATATTTCGCTTTCACTTCTTCGCCGGATGAACCGCGCACTACGAGAATGGTGTCAGTCGCGACTTCGGCGCCATCCTTCACCAATACCTCGTCCTCCGCTTTCACCTTTACCTTCATCTCATCCATACCTTCGAAGTGAATCCTTACAATTTTCTGTCCGCGGCGGCCTTCGAAAATTTTCTTGCCTGAAGGAGCGGTGACGATCTTGCCATCGGCATCCTCGATTTCCAGAGTTCCGGCAACTTCCGCGAGCACGGCCTGATGTTTCGGCACACGTACTTCAAATAATTCCTCGACGCGTGGCAGACCCTGAGTAATATCAGCGCCTCCGGCCGCGCCACCAGTATGGAAAGTGCGGAGCGTGAGCTGAGTACCAGGTTCACCGATGGACTGAGCGGCGATAATACCGACCGCTGTGCCCATCGCGACTTCGCCATTGCTCGACAGATCATAGCCGTAACATTTGCGGCAGACGGCTTTTGGAAATTTACATTGCAATAGAGATCGAACGCGGACTTCCTTGATATCGCTATTTTCAATCAGCCGGGCGGCCTTGTCGTCCACTGCTTCACCGGCCTTAACGATTATCTTGTTGCCGATCTTCACATCCTCGATAACATATCGGCTCCAAACGCGATCAGAAAGTTTCTCTCCCATCTGTTGAGACTGCTCGGTGTTGATAACCTCTCCGATCTCATCGCCACAATCATCAGCGACGATAATTACGTCCTGAGAAACATCAACGAGACGGCGGGTAAGATAGCCGGCGTTGGCAGTACGCAGAGCGGTATCGGACAAACCTTTGCGGGTTCCGTGTGAGGAAATAAAGAATTCCAGCACATCAAATCCTTCTTTGAAGTTCCCTTTGATCGGCAGCTCCATGATATCTCCGGACGGCGACACCACGAGACCCTTCATGCCCATTACCTGACCAAGCTGGCCATAGGTACCGCGGGCGCCGGAGTCGATCATGGCGTAGACCGGACCGTTTTTGTCGAGAATATTTTTGTTATTTACGACGATGCGATCCTTGATGTCCGTCCAAATTTCGAGAATGCGAGCATGCCGTTCGCTGGCGGTGAGGAGACCTTCGGTGAACTGCTCTTCCATTTCTTTAATCTTGGCATCACCTTCCTTAATCAGAGCCGGCTTCTCCTTGATTGCCGGGAAGTCATCCATACCGAGCGAATAGCCGGATTTGGTTACATAGCGGTAACCGATATTCTTCAAATCATCAAGATAAATCGCTGTCTCAGCCTGGCCATAAATTTCGAGACAAAGACGGATAATATGAGCGAGCTTTTTTACATTGATCGTCTCATTGAAATACGGTAATTTATTCGGAATAATTTCATTGAAGAAGACACGGCCGACCGAAGTCTCGATCATCGCCGGCGTACCCTCCGGAAATTTATCCATTTTGCTGAAGCGGATCTTGATTCTCTCATGGATATTAATCTGGCGACTCTTGTAGGCGAGAATCGCTTCCTTCTCTGAACCAAAAAATTTCTTCACTTCCTCTGTATCATTGACGGCGTAGTTGGTAAGATAGAAACAACCAAGCGCGATGTCCTGCTTCGGAGTGATTACCGGCTGGCCGGTGGCAGGCTTCAGGAGATTCTTCTCCGCCGCCATGAGATTCTCGGCTTCATCGCGCGCTTCGGCCGTGAGCGGCAGATGGACGGCCATCTGGTCGCCGTCAAAGTCGGCATTGAAAGCGGTACAGACCAGCGGATGGAGTTGGATCGCCTTGCCTTCTACGAGTCGCGGATGGAATGCCTGAATACCGAGGCGGTGAAGAGTTGGGGCGCGGTTCAGAAGCACGCGGGTAGTCTTGGTCAACTCTTCGAGGATATCCCAGACCTCATCGGCCTCGGACTCGATGAAACGGCTCGCGCTTCGGACGTTGTGGGCGAGCTCGCGTTTGATGACCTGACTCATGATAAACGGTTTGAAAAGTTCGAGCGCCATGCGTTT
>ERZ1292633.3127-Hain-H41-02um-R1-3127-length-16392-cov-8_pt1 | contig 16392 bp, 9 predicted proteins | sample MGYA00564406_ERZ1292633 | MGnify/ENA primary metagenome ERZ1292633 (study PRJEB36523, sample SAMEA6512639) | groundwater metagenome | collected 2019-01-08 | study: AquaDiva: Metagenomics assemblies of 32 groundwater samples | reverse complement strand
AGCGGTTTTTAGGACTTTTTCCTAAAATATATTTAGGCTTTAGGATACATCTATGACCGGAACGGCCTACAATTGCGACTAATTTTCCCACAGTCAGTTTTTTTTTTACAACCCTCAATTACAAGCCGGGAAGAGAAACAGAGGAGCGGCCCGCCCCGATGGAGCCGCAGAAACCCTACGCAGCGGCGGCCTCGTCCCGCTCTCCTGCAAACCACCCGAATGTCGTGCCGCAGGCTGAGGAGCTCCAGCCCCTTGTTGGCACCACGCAGTTTCGGCCCGTCGGCACATGTGTCGCTCAGTTCTACGACATCATCGCCGAAGACGATAATTTCAAGAAGCTAGGCCCCAACGAAACGGTCGATGTTGGCCTTCGGCGACTTGATCCTAAGCTGGTGACCGATAGCCCCGGCAATTCCGGGTGTTGCGCTCGTCACGTCGTACTTGAAGGCGAGTTGGGTCTGGGTGTACAATATGGCCAGCCGTACTTCTACCCCCCTGGGAACTACTTCATCCTGGGCATCGGGCGGCAGTTGCTTCGGACGGTGTCGGTACGCATGGTGGCCGCAACCGGCGGCTTCAACGCGCTCGAGCACATGGGTGTCACCTATGTCGATCTCACGGAAGGTCAGGTCGCCGTGATCCAGAAAGGCGATCGGCAGTTTGTGCTAGGATCTGGCCGCTACCTGTTTCGAGCCCCAACGACCCTGCTGGGCATGCTGAAAGTCAATGAGCTGACAACGAAGCACACGGTCTCTGTGCAGACGGAAAAGGCGAATGAACTACAGGACGCACCTGGCAGCATCACCACCACAACCCAAAGGAATATTACAGTCAAAACGACGGTGGAGTCAGGTCAAACGGCGCGGGCCGGTGCCTGCACGTTTATTCGCCCCAATCCCGGTTTCCAGTACGCGACGCTGTCCGACGATGGTCAGTATGAGATGGGCCCCGGCTTCAAGGTCGCCCGGAGCAGCGAGAAGTTCATCTGTTTTCTCGACTACGGCATCTACACAAGAACGACGGCGCCGTTTCGCTTCCAGGCGAAGGACTTTCACACCGGCGAAATGGCAGTGCAAATGCAATGGCGCTTGCTGGACGGGCAGGCCTGGCTGCAGAACAAGGGCGCGTATGAAGATATTTTCGACGCGTTAGAAGAGAAAGTGCAAGCACTTTTCCGCGACATGGTGGCCGGCTTCAAACACGACGAGGCCCTAAGGCAGCGTGACACCGGCTACGACGACCTCGAGCGCAAAGTGCGTCCCATTCTCGACGAATGCGCCCGGGCGCTGGGTGGAGTGCTTCTCGACATTCAGGTCCAAAATATCGTGTTTCCGGCGGTGCAAGACAGCAACAGGTTGTTGGCATCTCAAGAGGCCGACAACAACGCCAAAATAATGCAGTCGAAGCGTGACCTCGCGCTGCAGGAAATGGAAGATCAGAAGAGGGCACGCATGAAGATCGCCGAGGCCGAAAGACAGCGCCGCGAAGCGGAAGACCGTTCCAAGCTTTTTCTCATCGAGAACGAGCGGGCGTTGACGGAAGTCAAGGCGAAGGCAGAGCAGATGAAAGCCCAAGAAGTTGCCGAGGCCCAGCGCTTGGAGGCGCATCTAGAAGCGGAGAACCATCAAGCACAGCTCAAGGCGAAGCAGCAAGAGATTTTGGCGCAAGCAGCAGCGCTGTCGGCAAAGATCGAAGCCGACCAGCGAGCACAAAACTACATGACAGAGGCGAAGGCCAAGGCGGATGCTCAGTTGCTCGCTGACCAATCGAGGGCAGAGGGCGAGCTAGCTCTGGCGAGAGCCCGAGCGAAAGCGGCAGCGGATATGGGGCAAGCGATGCGCGACAATCCCCAAGTGTACGAATTGGAACGGGTGCGGATCGACTCGGAACACATGCGGGCTGTGTCAGCGAACCTGGCAGATGCCCTCCGCGCGAATCCCACTGCGGTGTTGACGCAAACAGCGGCGGACGAATGGCGTCGAATGCTCCAGGGTTTCGCTCCACAGATCCCTGCCGTTTCATTCGCCGCACTTCCAGCGGTCGGACCCGCGCCCGCACCTGGAGGCCGTCACTGACCGGTCATGCCTTTTTGTAAAACGACGCTGAACAGCATCACGGGACATTCCGTTTGCAATGCGCCAGGAAGCCAACGTTTGCGAAAACTGTTGGTGTGGCGCGGAATGTGGTTCAGTTAGAGAGATGAGATCTGTTTAGGGGTGTTCCTTCCTACCCCTGCACAGGCTTTATATTCCCGCCACCGGAATGGCATACAATTGCGCCTAATATTAACGATACATCCTACCCTCTCTGCCTATCTCGCTGTGAGAGTTTCCCACAGTCAGGTTTTTACAACCCTCAATTACAAGCCGGGAAGAGAAACAGAGGAGCGGCCCGTCCCGATGGAGCCGCAGAAACCCTACGCAGCGGCGACCTCCTCCCGTTCTGCAAGCCACCCGAATGTCGTGCCGCAGGCTGAGGAGCTCCAGCCCCTTGTTGGCACCACGCAGTTTCGGCCCGTCGGCACATGTGTCGCTCAGTTCTACGACATCATCGCCGAAGACGATAATTTCAAGAAGCTAGGCCCCAACGAAACGGTCGATGTTGGCCTTCGGCGACTTGATCCTAAGCTGGTGACCGATAGCCCCGGCAATTCCGGGTGTTGCGCTCGTCACGTCGTACTTGAAGGCGAGTTGGGTCTGGGTGTACAATATGGCCAGCCGTACTTCTACCCCCCTGGGAACTACTTCATCCTGGGCATCGGGCGGCAGTTGCTTCGGACGGTGTCGGTACGCATGGTGGCCGCAACCGGCGGCTTCAACGCGCTCGAGCACATGGGTGTCACCTATGTCGATCTCACGGAAGGTCAGGTCGCCGTGATCCAGAAAGGCGATCGGCAGTTTGTGCTAGGATCTGGCCGCTACCTGTTTCGAGCCCCAACGACCCTGCTGGGCATGCTGAAAGTCAATGAGCTGACAACGAAGCACACGGTCTCTGTGCAGACGGAAAAGGCGAATGAACTACAGGACGCACCTGGCAGCATCACCACCACAACCCAAAGGAATATTACAGTCAAAACGACGGTGGAGTCAGGTCAAACGGCGCGGGCCGGTGCCTGCACGTTTATTCGCCCCAATCCCGGTTTCCAGTACGCGACGCTGTCCGACGATGGTCAGTATGAGATGGGCCCCGGCTTCAAGGTCGCCCGGAGCAGCGAGAAGTTCATCTGTTTTCTCGACTACGGCATCTACACAAGAACGACGGCGCCGTTTCGCTTCCAGGCGAAGGACTTTCACACCGGCGAAATGGCAGTGCAAATGCAATGGCGCTTGCTGGACGGGCAGGCCTGGCTGCAGAACAAGGGCGCGTATGAAGATATTTTCGACGCGTTAGAAGAGAAAGTGCAAGCACTTTTCCGCGACATGGTGGCCGGCTTCAAACACGACGAGGCCCTAAGGCAGCGTGACACCGGCTACGACGACCTCGAGCGCAAAGTGCGTCCCATTCTCGACGAATGCGCCCGGGCGCTGGGTGGAGTGCTTCTCGACATTCAGGTCCAAAATATCGTGTTTCCGGCGGTGCAAGACAGCAACAGGTTGTTGGCATCTCAAGAGGCCGACAACAACGCCAAAATAATGCAGTCGAAGCGTGACCTCGCGCTGCAGGAAATGGAAGATCAGAAGAGGGCACGCATGAAGATCGCCGAGGCCGAAAGACAGCGCCGCGAAGCGGAAGACCGTTCCAAGCTTTTTCTCATCGAGAACGAGCGGGCGTTGACGGAAGTCAAGGCGAAGGCAGAGCAGATGAAAGCCCAAGAAGTTGCCGAGGCCCAGCGCTTGGAGGCGCATCTAGAAGCGGAGAACCATCAAGCACAGCTCAAGGCGAAGCAGCAAGAGATTTTGGCGCAAGCAGCAGCGCTGTCGGCAAAGATCGAAGCCGACCAGCGAGCACAAAACTACATGACAGAGGCGAAGGCCAAGGCGGATGCTCAGTTGCTCGCTGACCAATCGAGGGCAGAGGGCGAGCTAGCTCTGGCGAGAGCCCGAGCGAAAGCGGCAGCGGATATGGGGCAAGCGATGCGCGACAATCCCCAAGTGTACGAATTGGAACGGGTGCGGATCGACTCGGAACACATGCGGGCTGTGTCAGCGAACCTGGCAGATGCCCTCCGCGCGAATCCCACTGCGGTGTTGACGCAAACAGCGGCGGACGAATGGCGTCGAATGCTCCAGGGTTTCGCTCCACAGATCCCTGCCGTTTCATTCGCCGCACTTCCAGCGGTCGGACCCGCGCCCGCACCTGGAGGCCGTCACTGACCGGTCATGCCTTTTTGTAAAACGACGCTGAACAGCATCACGGGACATTCCGTTTGCAATGCGCCAGGAAGCCAACGTTTGCGAAAACTGTTGGTGTGGCGCGGAATGTGGAACCCGTGCCAATATTGAACACGGGATGCTGTACGATATCAATGTGTGTTCCTCACCATTTCGAACGACACCACTTGTTCGCAAATTGTGATGATTTTGAGATTTTAACCTGTCAGGGTTGCGGCTATCATGCGACCAACACCGGCACGATCTACAACCGCACCAACACGACGAACAATACCCACTCGAGCAATGCCAACACAACATCAACAACAATTTTGCGCTTTGTCCACGAGCATGACCAACAGCGGCACAAGCGCCGGCACCAACCGACTGCAACCAGCTGCTGTCACGAAGCTCATACCGCTTCTCAACGACGTGGGCGTTGAGTCAACCAGTCGAAGTGCGAGCTGCAGTTCGCCAGGGTCGCTAACATGCAGAGGCGAACCGAGTCGCGCGATGCACCTCCAGAAGGCAAAACGTCGACCGTCGACCATCGGACCCGGGAGTGCGAAGGCCCTCAACCCACACCACTTTCTCGACAGAGCACAAATCGGGACAACGACAGCTCTCATACACGCAATTCCTGTCCCCGCAACTGGCTTACATCTTGCGGAGGTGCTGGAAGTCCCTTGCGCACACCACACCAGACGAGGACAACAAGGTTCGACCTTAACGGACTCCTCAGTTTCCTGCGTTGCCACGACGTCCGGATCACTTCGTCCAGTCATCCTGCGGCGCTGGCCTCCCACGCTACCAAGGCCTCGGTCCCCTCCTTTACAAGGAAAGCAGAGCGGTCCCTACACGCGGCCAAACTCAGAACGTACGCGCCAAACTGCGCGCCAAACTGCGAAGCGTTCTTCCATCTCCCGAGGCGTCGAGGTGCGTCCGGATCACTATCTTCTTGGTCACCTTAGGTCGAAGCACAAACAGCCGATGTTTGGGGGAGTTGACTCTAAAATCGCACGCGATTTGCACGTCAAAAATGTTTGTGTGCTTTTTCTCTTCGCGGCAACAGTGTGATTTTCGTATCGCGCGCGTTTGCGCACACATGGCAAGTGCAGAGGGAACGGATCATCGAACTAGCCGGCGACCCAGCCAGGAAGGGACCGCGGGTGGCCGTCAGCGCAGGAGTTCCGTGCACGAGGTGCTGCATTCGCGCCACACCGCGTCGTCCGCGTGGCGGATAGACGCCGCCGCAGAGTCAAGAGGACCGGACGGCAATAATGGCCACACGAGCACCACCGCGGAGGCGCATTCCGCACCCATTGCTCCGCCGAAGCACGTGGCGGAGCAATTAACCTCGAAGGTGACAAAGGCGTCAAGGCTGTTGGCTGAAATGAGCGGCGCGTCGCCGGCACCGTCCATGGATACCGCGGCGGGGGCCTCCGGTCCGCTGGCCGCCAGCGTTCGTCGGGGGTCGGCCGTCTACGACGCGTCGCAGACCATCGTCGCGGTCCGTGCTTGCGTTTCCGGACCCGCCGCCACCGTGGCGCCACCCCCGCGAGGGCTACCCACCCCATTCCGCTTCTGTCCCGTTGAAGGAAAGCTGTTCGTATCGAATCCTGGAACTAGAATTAATTCGCCCCATACCGACGACGGAGGGGACGCGAGTGGCCTCGCGCCGCGTGCACTTGCAGTCGACTACTTCTTCGACGTCGCGACGTCTCCGAGCGATATCGGGACAGCGATCATCCCTCGGGCACTACACGATGCTATCCGCCAACGACCCACCGTGATCGTCGCCCACGGAAGTCCTCACCTGGGCAAGACGGCGTTGTTGTTCACGTCCGCGGACAGCTTAGCGCGAAATTATGTCACTCAACTGTTCTTCGAGTTGACAAAGAGCCATCTCGCCGACTTCTATGCCGTGAAGGTTTCCGCGGTGGACGTCGTTGGCACCAACGTGCGCGATCTTCTGGCGCCGGGTCGGCCCGTCATTAACGTCGCCGTGCCTTCTGGCGGCACGGTCCCTGGCGGAGCGGCCTTGGCGTCCATCGTGGCATCGGTTGGCGAGTTCGACTCCCTGATCACACAGGCGTTCCGCAGAGACGCCACGGTCGTTGATTTGCCACGGAGCGTTTCGGAGCGGACCCGCAGCAGCTCGGCGGTGTCGGATGTCGCCACCATTGTGTTGCCGATGCACCGCGATGCGCGGGCATCTCCATCGCAGATCGTGGTGACGGTGTCCGCGGGTCCACACGGTGAGTCCCCGTGCGGCGACTCCGTACCCAGAGACTCTTCGCCCTTCAACGCGCTGGCGAGGTCGCTCGCGAAGGTGAGCTTCGTCGAGCTGGGTGCTAACATGGGTCACACGGCCCCGGGGGCCCTAGCGGCTCCGACGCTGCCCTCCAAGGAGCAGCACCAGTTGCAGGTCGCCACCCGCTCCGCGTTGCGAGGCGCCCAAACACTGTTCGCAGTCATCGGTGGACTTTTGAAGCTCGCGGCGTCGCGGTTCGCGATCGATCCTGCCCACAGGCCCCATCTCACCGCCGCTGCTCTGACGAGTGCCGTCGCACGGCAGGTTCCTTTTTTTGAAAGTAGCCTCACGTCGTTGCTAGCGACGGACCTCGTCACCGGCCGCTGCTGGCTCTTGGCGCACTGCGACGCGTCGGCGCCAGCTGTAGGCAGCGCATCCGATGAGCCCATCTTACCTCGAGCGGCGCTGAGCACACTTGAAATCGTATCGCGTGTCCTGGCAGAGAAATTTCCGCACGGGTCACCTCAAGCTGACTACCGCAGCGCGGCTTTCTCGCAGCAAGCGCGCGCGAAGCGAGCAGAAGATGCGCTGGAGTCTCTTCGTCTCGACACAGGGGCCGAGATTCACCGACTACGGCACGACAAGGTAGCCCTTCATCAAGCGTTTGAGGCGCTACAGGCGAGAGCCGCCGCCGGTTCGTCGCCGCTTCCTAGCGTTCCCTATTCTGCTTCGCGGCGAAGTGGCGGTCAGTTGTCTGGCCCGCCATCGGACGCAGGTGGGACAGTGGGACGCTCCAGCGCCGCAGACTTCTCAGCGCTCACGACGGATCGTTTGGCAGCACCCGATCGCTTGGCCACGCTGCAGAGTGCATTGGTGGCGTCACAGCGCGAGGTGAGGGACCTGCAGCGCCAAATGCGACTCCAGATGCACGAGTATTACGCGCCGGTGCACGCCGACAGAGCGGTTGTGAGCGGCTGTGACTCCGCCGCGCATCGCATCGTGGCTGCTTTGGTCGCCGCGGAGGTGTTGCCTCCTGGTTCGACGCCGGAATCCTCCCTGGTCAACCTGGTCGCCTTACTCGCTGCAAAGGACCAGCTGCTTTCCGCGGTTCTGCGCGCGGAAATCAGACGTCATGGTGCCGATGTCGCTAGCGGCAGCGCATTGTTGCTGCATCATGGAGGTGAAGGTCTGGTGCAACAAGGCCTCGAGGATGCAAGCCCGGGTGCGCCGATGCATTGGCAACGCTGGTTCGAGATCATGCGCGACCTAAGCGACGTCGCCGATGTTGCACAACATCCAGCGTTGGCAGCAGTTGCCACGGCGAGCCGTGAAGGCCGCGCGGCACCATTTTTACATGCCTGGACCGCAAAAGCGATCCGAAAGGGCCATAGCCGCGATGGGGAGACCGACGGGCATTCTCCGAACCATGCTCTAAAGTCACGGCGGCCGTCCACTGCCTTGCCGGCACCCTCCCCGTCTTAATTCATTCTCGTTGTACAGCTACGATCGTGACGTTGACGCCACGAGGTAAAATTCCATGGGCAGATTTTTTTACAGGGAAAATACAAACACATTTCTGCGCTCGCTGGGGATCGGTAACGTACAAAGTCATTTCATATTTTTTGCACTGGCACTGACATGAACGTTGCTCCCGCCGACGCTGCGACCGGGCCAACGGATTCAAGGCGTGTGTGTGACGCCGCGACGCTCCAAATTTCGGAGGATGACGGTGTAGTGCTGAACCCAGACGACGTGGATGGGTGGCTTTGCCTGGCGCGTATGTTGCACGTTGAGGTGCCATACGGCGCGGTGCCGAAAGCACGGAGGATGGCCCACGTCCCTCTTTCAGTTCCACGCGTCGTGACCGAACCGGACTGCGTCCTCGAAGCATTCGACATCTTATGCCGCCATCGGAAATGTCCCACGGCGGCGTGCTGGGCAGCACTGGGGACGATGCTGCCGGACAAGCAGACGATTAACGTCACGTACTTTGAAAAGGCAGCCGTGTGTGACGATGAATTGGCGGCAGGGGCCACCGGGATGACGCGTCAGCTTGTGAACCGCAGCGCGTGCTTCTTGGCCACGATCCGTGAAGATGCGAGCCACAGCGCCGCCTGGTATGGACTCGCGCTCACCCTGAAACCGTACCCAGGAAGACCGATGAGCGTCGATTGGTTTTTCATCGCGTTCCCCACCAAAACCGTTCACGTCGTGTGGGCCGAGATCGACTCAGAGGGGCGTTCGTCGTTGCGGACCGCTGACGAAACGTTCCTTGGCTGCCTCCGGCGGGTCGTGGAGCTCGATCCGCGACACAGCATGGCGTGGATGGAAATATCGATGTGGTATCCGGAGGACTGGGTCACGTCGGAAGATGCCAACCGCACGCGCGAGGCGACGACGAATGCGGGCCTGCACTACCGGCGCCAAGATTGCATCCTCAACGCCCTGAAAGCGGACGCCGACAACGGCATGGCATGGTACAGTCAGGCAGGCTTCCTGCGAGGCATGCGCAAGCGGAATATTGAATTTGTACCCTCCCCTACGGGACGCCGCTCCGATGACGAGGTGGCCATTATGGGCATGGAGCCAAGCCAGTGCCTGTACAAAGCAATCGTCCGCGGTCACGTGTTCGCGTGGCTTTTCGTGCCTGGTTTTCTCGACGTCGAGGGCGCGGACCTGTTGGCCACGGAGGGTCTACTGTTCACGCGCCTGCAGTGCTACCTCGAGTTGATCCGAACGCACATGGAGGAAGCAGAACGTCATCCGCTCACGAATGAGATCGTTAGCGTGGTGCCGTCTCACGTGAAAAACGTGGCGGCCGCATTGAACCTTCTCACGAAGTTTCTGCAGGACGATGCACCCCAGTTTGACCACGGCAGATACGAGTTTACCAAACTGGTCAACGGAGCGGCTTTCCGGGAATACTTGACCTTCGTGGCTCCAAGGGAAACCAGCGCGGCGTTGGCGATCAGAGTGTACGACCACCATGACAATGCGCTGCTCGCATTCGCTTTTGGCGGCACGGAGTGCGGGGTGCGCTGCTATCACGATCTGCCACATCTCTCGCCATTACGATGCCGCCGGAGGGGTGAGCTCGTGATCGACGAGGAAAACCTGCTGGGAGTCGGCGGCTACGGTCGGGTCTACAAAGGCTGGGACTCCGCGACCCAGCAACACTTTGCGGTGAAAGTCGTTCGAAACGAAGCTGGCCGAGCAGAATGGGAGTTCACGTCGCTCAATCTACCGCATCCGGCGACGGCTCCATTGGCCACACCCTTTTACATTGACAGCCGCGACGATCGGCTCCTGCTTTTCATGAAGTACTACGCGTCAGGGTCGCTCTCGAGACTCCCACGCGCCCTACGTTCCACTGCCGCCCTGCTGCACCACTACATGAAGTCGGCCGCCTTTGCCCTGCAATACCTGCATAAGAATGGTGTCATCCACGGAGACGTCAAGCCTAGCAACATGTTGCTCCACGAACCTCCGCCATCCTCGGTCGGGGCGATGAGCAAACGGCCGGTGTCCTTGGCCGACTTTGGCAACTCGATTAAGCGGGAGTCCCCAGGTGATCCCACCGCGAACTCAAACGACGAGGCGTTCCAGGACGTGGCGGTGGCGTTCACGGAGCGCTATGCTGCACCGGAAGTGCTTCGCGACCGCGGACCTTCCATGGAAGGCGACGTCTTTGCGTTCGGTTTGTCCATCTGCGAAGTCTACTTCGGCCGCGGAGCGGACTCGGACCCCGGTGCGATTCCCACGGCCATGTGGCCGATCATCGAACGCTGTCTCCGCGACGATGCTCGAGAGCGGTGCCCCGCCAACCAATTGTCTGAAATGCTAGAGGCGCTCAGCGACGTTGAACTGAAATTCGAATCGATGACAGCGACGACCACCACGGCATCCCCCATCACCACGGCACTCAGCGGGCTAGTGCGTGCGTTGGCGACGCTGGATCGTTCCTCGGCGACGGCGTCATTCCGTGGGGCGGTTACGCACTGTTCGAGGTTGCACACCGAATGGGCTGGCGCCAAAGGACGGCTTGCGGCGCTCGTGCCCCATCCGCGAGCTCGCAAGCTGTTCGTGTCGCTCGTCGTTGGTTCCGTGCTGGAGGAGTGCACTGGCTCCGCCATGTCGGCGAACGGCGGCGGGCTACTGACGCACAGCGTGTCGAGAAGCCGAAGCTCACATCAGCACGTTCGTGGCCGGTGGCGAGTGGCGTATCTGGCCCAAACTGGCACGATTCCGCAGACGCCAGCCACGATGGACTGCGTTGCCCGCTGTCTGGCAGGGATCATCCGATTGACGTGCGGCGCGATCCTTCGTCAGTCGGTGCCGCAGCTGGAGCTACTGACCGCCGTACTCGTCGCGATGAAGCAACGCCCAAAGGTACCGGTGGACTTTCGCGTCGTTCAATGCCCCGGCATCCAAATCAGCCGGCGACTCTGGACGCTGCCCCTTCCTGACGACGACAAGGTCGCGCCGCCCTTTCAGATCGATTGTGTCAGCGCGGAGCAAGTGTTCGACGCGTTGTTCGCGGCGCTGCGGCAGGGTAAGCAAGGAATCGCTGTAGCAGAGGTGGAAATTTCCGTGGGTTGCGCGACAACGGTCGTTACAGATCGTCCAGAATCGTTGACGCCACCGCCGGCTCGAAGGCGCTGCTTTCACGCACTACAACTATTTTCTGCCGAAGAGTCCTGGCCGACGCACGGTGACTCACCGACTGTACGCTCGTCAAGCGAGACTCTGCAAGACGACCGACAGGCACTCGCACCAGTCGCTGTGTCTGCCGAGCGTGTGCTTCTGTACTTGGACCCCGCCAATCCGATGCCTGTACCGCATCACCTGGTTCGATCGCGGGACGCAAAGTTCCTTGTTGGTGGGCTCATCGTCGAACCGCTCACAAGAGCGGACTGCGCGGCGTGGATAGAGCGCAGCGGCACGGCGCAACACGGGGCGCTTTCCGCAAGTTCCGTGAGCGACGAGTCCGCGACGGCCACTAATCGCAGCTTGGACAGCAACCCGAGTTTGTCGTCTCGCCAAATCACTGACGAGACGATCTCGGAAGACGTTTCCGAGTTGGTCATCACGAAAGTGCAGACCTCGTCTTCATCCTCCGAGGGCGTCGAGCCGCACCCTGCGACATCCCTCGGCGCGGCCGAGGTGTCCTGGTCAGATGCGACGCTCCCTGAGGTGTGCGCCGCGTGGTTGGAAGATGTGGTGGATGCCAACACCACGCGTGACTGCCTGACCGACGGCACCACCACAATTCGTGCCAACGTCCGTCGGCATGAACAGCCGCAGTGAGACAAACAATAAAATTCTGACATTCTTAACTGGCATGCCGGCGATCACTTTGTCGTCTCAATGCCAAAAAAAGGTGTGCATCGCAATATACAGAACAGGAGATTCTAACCGGCGCCAACTTTTTCTTCGATCGGCATTACCATGAGTCGGAGATACTTGATCGTTCGAGCGATAGTCTGCGTCGCATGTTGTTCTAAGCAATGGCCGACTTACTGTTACAGTCTGTAGTTGTAAAAAATTCACGCCGAGGAGCGGTACTTGGCGTGATGCCTTAGACACGGACCGGTCACTCGCATGTGCTTTGCGTGGGGGGGCTTTCGTCGTACCGCGGAAAGCTGGTTGGGGGATTGGTCGCCCTCCCCCCTCAGTTCTGATGCCTTGTGACGCTGGCGTGGGGGCGACACGCCTTTTCAAATCTGTTTACGGCGCCAAGGTACAACCGAAGCTGCATGGATTTGACGGCAAGCTGGACACCATGCAGCTGATCGCGTGGGGCGTGATCGGCTACAGCATCGCCGCATACTTCGCTCTCTACGCCCCGTTTTTGTCGTTCGCGCCTTGCGTGGGTCTGACGGCCTCCGTGCTCTTCCTGGGTGTCGTCGTCATCTCCTTGAAGATATATCTGTCGCTAAGCGCGCCAGAGGATTCGACGATGTACCGACTGCCGCTGCCGCTCGCGGCCGTCTTCCAGACGACGTACGACCCGACGAAGGAAAAGCTGTGTAGTTACTGCATACAAATCGTGGACCTGCGGACGAGGCACTGTGGCAAGTGCGACAAGTGCATTCACCAGCAGGACCACCACTGCCGATGGCTGAACACGTGCATCGGCTCGAAAAACTACCGTGCCTTCTTTGTCTTTGTGACGTTAGTGCTTGTGGCGATGCTGCTGCTATGCGGCATCGGCTTATCGATATTCATTGACGCCCTAGCCTCGCAGGCTGGCGGTACCCAGGCATCGCCGTCGATCGCCGCACCTTCGGCCGGCAGACTCCAAGCTCGCGCGTTTTACGACGATCGATTGCTGAAGACGTATGGCTCCGCCGCGAGTTTACCCGCTTATCTTACGGTCGTGGCGGTGACGGTCCTCGTCCACTTTGGTTCCTCGGTGGCGGTCGGCAATTTGTGGGCGTTCCACATCTACCTGTTCGTCACGGACCAGTCGACCGTGCAATGGCTCAAGGCGAGGGAGAGCAGCAACGAGCCAGCCGCTTGAAAGACGACGAAAGAGAGAGAGAGAGAGATGGCGTCCGTTGGTTGTAGACGTTGTCGCACACACTGGGGAAAGCGCCTTACCCCACGTGGAAAGAGGTCGCATTCTGCGTCATCCGACATGTGTCGTTGTTGCTGCGTTTCCTTGCCTTCACCCACGCACGGCTTTGTGAGCCGCTCTCCTTAGTTTGTCGCAGGTCGCAGCGCGATGTCCCAGGTCACCGTGCACCTCACCACCTCCCCGCCACCGGCGAGCATGGCGGGTCCGAGCACGATGGTGACGTGCAAGCTTCATGGCCGGCAGCGGATGGCGAAGTACTGTCTGCCGCGTCCCGTAAAAAACGCCGACGGAGACATCATCAAGTACGTCTATCAGTGCCAGGCCGACAGCGAGTGCAACACAGCGACGACGGGCACGGGCCGCCCACAAGACGACACCGCGAATGCATCGTCGCCCGTGACAGTCACCGGCGACGTGTCGGCGAAAGCGGCGGCCCCTACGTCGGTGGCACGTGTGTACACGCAGGCGGCAGCAGCGGGACGGTACTACGACTTGTCGAAATTCACGGGTGGTATCGAATCGTCGCAGAAAAAAGTTTGTTTTTCGTGCGGCCAGCAGGACCACGAACGGCCGCAGTGCATGAACCAACTCTGCCGTGCATGCCACCAGAGCTTCGGTAGCCAACTCGTCGCCGCGCCGCATCGCTGCCCGGAGCTTCCTGTCTCTCCGTTCGTGGGTATTCCAGAGCCGTTTACGGCGGCCCAACTAAAGAACGTGCGTTGCGCGCTCTGCCACCAAATCGGCCATCTCGACTGCGCTGGCCTGAGTAACCCTGACTCATTCGAGCCCACCTGCGCCTATTGCGGCCAATCCGGCCACCACGCGTTTAGTTGCCCGCATGCGCCACGGGACCGCTGGATCGCGTACCAGGAGCAAGTGGCACAGCGCCCCTCGCAGCTGCGCCGCGCGGCGCCAGGTACGCAAACGCCTCCCGTTGGCACGTCGGTTCACATCGGTCGCCGACAGGATCCTTCGGCACCCTCCTCGTCGCATGATTCTGGCCGACGGCGCGAACGAAGTTTGTCGCCCCCGCGAGATAGGGGCTACCGACCACAATACGCTGCGGAAAGGAAAGATTTCGGCTCCAGTGGGCGCCGGTACGAGTCGTAGGTGGCTCTATAGGTCAAATCGATTAATGACCACCACATCAATGAATATGACAATACCAATTGTCAGAACACGACCTTACGCGGACGCTCCCCCTCAACCTACTGAACGATTGTTTTGTTCGCCATGAAAAGTTTCCATCTAGATTCATAGTGTTTTGCTTGGAGATCGCGCCCGCATATGCCCCGTAGCGGTGCGTCCCGTGTCGTGCCGCTGCTGCTCGTACTGGCCGCTGTCACCGCCGCTGCCAAGGGCGCATCGTACAACGCGGCGGCCGTGATGCATCCCCCGGTCGGCGTGTCGTACGGCAACTCCGTCCAAGGCATCATCTCACAGAATCTCGCGTACTACCGCCAGTACGCGGCCAATGCGAGCGGTGCCCAGGCCGACATCATCCTCTTTCCAGAGTCCGGGACCGGCTTTCTTCAGGTGCCGCACGCCTACCTGCACTACTTTTGCGAGTGGATTCCCCCCGTTGGGTGGAAAGCCTCCAACTGCACCGGCGACTGGACCGATGTCGGTGGCCACATGGATCCCTCCGTGGCCACCATCCACGTGCCCCCACGACGGCCCACCGACCCGACGACGACGACGACGGCCGCGCCTGTGCCGCCGCCGCCGGTGCCGCCAACCGCGGTGGGCGTCCACGCTCACTTTGCCTCGTGCTTGGCGCAGCGTTACAACTTTGACGTCGTGATCAACTACTGTGCGTACAATGTGACCAACAAGCTCTATTACAACATCGACGTCGGCATGACCAAGGACGGGCACGTCAACGCGGTCTACCGCAAGTCGCACATCGTCGGCACCGGCCCTTATCTCTCGCAGCCCGCGACGCCAGACCCCGTGGTGTTCCGCAGCTCCTTCGGCGTCACGTTTGGCATGTTCACGTGCTACGATTTCTGGTTTCTCGAACCGATGCGTTATGAAATCCAAATGATGGGCGTTCGCGACTTTCTCTTCCCGAATGAGATGGCAAGCGGCGCGCCCGTGCTCTTCGGACCCCCGATGTCGAGCGGCTGGTCGCGCCACCACGACGTCAACCTGGTGGTGTCCGCATCTTTCGGCACGGGAACCACCGGGTTGTTCTCCCGCGGCGACACCGTGGCGCTTGTGCAGCCGTTTCCTAACGATATGATGAACGGCCGCGGCATGACGGTCGGTCGCCTGACGAGCCATGCGTCCACCAGGTCGGCACCCGTGACGCCGCCCAGGGCGGCGGATGCGGAGGCCGTGGCGCTCGTTCAATCACACTTGGACTCGAAACAGCCGCACGACCTCCCGTCCGCTGACGGCGAGCCATCCCCATCGACTTGCATCTACGGCCCCCCTGTGAACGGCCTCAACTTTTCGTTTCCCTGTGTGAAGTTCACGCCGTCACCTGGGAAGACGTTTCGTATGAGCGTGGCGGCGCACGACGCGTTCGTCGGCGGCGTCTGCAACGCGACCATCACGACGGAGTCCAGCTCCGCCAAGAATTGGGTGCTCGGAGCCATTGTCATCACCCAGCCGCCAAACTTGTCCACCCCTTCTGGGACGTCGAACGTGATGTGCTACCTGTTCCACTGCGACACGCCCGACTCCGGCTGCATGGGCATGGACCCCGCCGTCGGGTGGGACTCGGACTTGTCCGTCAGCTCAGTGGTCGTTCACGCAACGTTCGGTGGATCCATGACGTTTGACAACACGTCGCCGTACCCGACCTTCGGGTTCGAGGAACAAGGGGGCGTCAACCGGACCGGAGGATTGAAGCTCCACACTCTTCAGCGGCGGGAGTCCGCGTACATGTTCTCGAAGGCGGACAATCGGTTTACCGTTGCGTCGTCGGCGTACTTGTTCCCTGGCCTCACCAACCTGCGGATGCTGGTGTTCGGGGTGTACGGAACGTCGCTGCGGACCTGATGCAGGCGGCGAGTCTGCAGCGGCTGCACACACAAAACCAAAATGACGTTGTTAACGGTGAGCGGCATCGCGTGGCAAATATTTTTTTCCGTATTTTTGTTCGCTATTTCGATCAATGAACGGTGTCGTTAGTTGGTGTTGGTGGTTTGCTTCTCCACCCTATCGAGTGTTTGTGTTTGAGCCCATGTCATCCGCCGACGCCGCCAAGCTGGTCATCAGCCGCCTCGTCAAGCGGTGGA